>ENA-ORBV01007310-ORBV01007310.1-microbial-mat-metagenome-genome-assembly--contig:-NODE-7310-length-19028-cov-5.852567_pt1 | contig 19028 bp, 11 predicted proteins | sample MGYA00237777_ERZ505514 | MGnify/ENA primary metagenome ERZ505514 (study PRJEB26160, sample SAMN06269048) | microbial mat metagenome | isolation source: Oligotrophic lake microbial mat | place... | reverse complement strand
TCAAGCAGAAGACGGCATACGAGATTCGCCTTAGTCTCGTGGGCTCGGAGATGTGTATAAGAGACAGGGTCAAGGATGCACTCTACTTGAGATTGGAACAAAAAATGACCATGAATATGCATCGACATTGGCCACCATCCTTTGGAACGGGACGGTATGCGGCCGAATATTGGGCCGGGAGTCATCCTACCATTATACCCTGTGACTTTTCACATAGCTTCCACCCAGAAATTGCCAACTCCGACAATACAGTGGACTTTTTATCGTGGGTCAATGCCAGCAGCACTGCGGAAAAACCAGCCTCCACCCTGAAGTGGACGTTGGCACCCAAACATCCCATCAAAATTGCCAACAAAAATATTCGTTCCAGCGAACGGCAGCGACTGCCGGAATACTTTTTATTAGCCGGAAATATTTTTCGATGGTACGAATTCTATGACGATGTGCCAGGAGAATTCTCGTGGGTATGGGCTTGGTTCCCAGATGGGCGCAAATGGCGAAATGCGGTCCGCCTTCATGGGCGGAATGCCTTGACGGAGCTGACGAAGCAATTGTCCTCGAATGAACATGATTGATTGAGTGACTGACTGATGGATTCGTTAGAAGAAAAAGAGGACTGGGCCGACAAAACATTATCTTGTCCTTTTGCAGTACCGTTACCCCCGCGTGATGCATCCATGCACTGACCGACCACACACTGAAAAGTCGTTTGGTGGCGAGGAAATGATAGCTACAAAAATATCCCGGCCAGGGATAGAGGTGGCCAACCTATTTCTATTGACTGGGCTTCGCTCTTTACAGAGTACTAAACTATTTAGCCACTTAACTTGTTTCCTCTGTTACTCAAATGGCTTCGACATTTTATGGTTGTTCCGAATGACAATTGTTCTTGCATTATAACTTCCCTACTAACTATACTTGGTAGCGAGACTGCCACTCTTCGCCAACAGTCATTACTAAGTAGTAGACAATGTTAAGTGGTGGATTAGGTCTCTTTACTAACACACCATATTTCCAGAATCTATTTGAGGTCGTGTCATGTATTTGTGGCGAGCCAGGAGTTGGTGCAATCAATTGAGGCAAATGCAGCCACGAACTACTCTGTATAACTTGTCTTACAGTAGGCGAGAACAATGAGCTAGTACCAAACCGCTATTTATTAGACAACTGCTGTACCTTTCGCTTTGCGGCGACTTCCAAATCTTCGCTTGTCACTGACATGAGAAATCCGGCTACCAAACTGGATGGCTCGTTTCACCATCCCAGACGCAGTCTGGAGCCCCAACCGCGCAGCCATGATTCTCAATATCATCTTGTCTCCTTGACCAGGGGGTAAGCTAAAATCGCATGTGTCTTCTAGAGGAGTTTGAGCCAGAAATTTCACAACGTGATAATCAAGATACGGAAAGCGTGCCTCTTTGCCATGGTCACTGAAAATTCTGTCGTCTCTTCCTAGATTTCGTTCCCATAGTCGTTCAATGTCCATGTCGAGTTCTTGCCGCAAGCGGTGATTGGCAAGAGAAGCATTCTCTTTGATACCATGCTCGTAAGCTTTTCGATGTCTACCATAGCCACCTAATTGTTCATCGGCCCCCATTCCCACCAACAGTATTATTGGATCTTTTTTCTCTGGGTCACAAGCATCACCAGGAGTAGTACCATTGTCGTCGTTGTTATTAGCCTGCCCGCGAGAATGCCCACGACTGGCATACCACAAGGCCATGGCAATGTTCAAGTCCATGGTGGTTGTTTTGGGATGAAGCAAGGTGCGAACGTGTGACTCCCACTGCGCCATTTCATCCCACGACACCTCGGTTGTTTCCAGATGCATGGTATGATGCGGAAAGAGACGCTTCAATTCTTCGAAGGACGCCTGTGCCGCTAAACAATCTTGTGCCTTGGCTGTTGCTTTGTTGGTATCGTCGTTGTGAGTGTGCTGGTCCACAAAGGAAACATTCCACAAGCACAATGGTTGATTTGTCGGTAAGACTTGCAGCGTCACTGCCGTCAGTACGACCGAATCAATTCCTCCCGAAAAAAGAACGGCTATATCATTGTGACTGGATGACGCGTCGTACGTTACCGATTCTTCTTCCATACCACCACTTCCACAGACTCGTAATCGAACGGCTTGGAGTAGATAGTGCTCGAAAGCCAAGCTTGCCTTCCACATGGAATCAGTCACGCTGTCCGGTTTGGTGGCCTCTAAAGACGAGCTTGGTAGTGCCACTTGGTGCTGTTGCTGCAGCAGTGAATAATCGACGGGGGTGGTTGGCATGTCCAGAGGTAGCTGAATCGGTGTCGTATGGGTTTCCCCCGAGACAAACCGGTATTCAAAAACGATACCTGGAACTATTTCGTCCCACTTGTGCATGTTGTTGTTTTCGATGTTACAGGCCATTTCATGCTCTGCCACAGAAGCAATCTTCCAAGAATGAGGACCTGAACTTAATAACGGCTTGGGTGCTGGCTTGGAATTGTCATCGTTTGATGCTTCTTGCGTATGACCATCATCATCGCTGTCTGTGCTGTTGTCCTCCCAATACAACAAAGATCGTCTTCCATGTGGATCTCTCCCATAGTATACAGCCCAAGGGGTGACAAGACAAAAGGCGTACTCGGCATTGACCATCTGTCCCATGACGTTGGCAACTGCTCTTGCATAATTTTGAAGGAATGTGTCATTGTTTTCTCCCGACTCCAAACCCATTTCCTTGTTCTCTTGATACACCTGAAGCAACATTTCTGCCACGAGTTGTGTATCGTCAATTTCGTACCCAGCAACCGTCTCCATTCTACTACTAGAAGATTTCCATCGCTGATATACTTCCCCATTCCACGCCAAATGCATACCCACGCCCCCCTTTTTATTGGACGATTCATTCCTTGTTGATGAATCATCTGGTAATAGTGATACAGGTTGTAAGGTTGAATTGTGTCTCATTTTCAAGACGGATGCTTTTAATTGCACTCGATGATGGCAACCATCCTCCTGATTTGATATGTTGAGTTCCACACTTCCTAAATGATCTGGACCTCGACTCCTCAGATTTGGGTTGCTTTGCTGAGAAGACTCATCAGGACTTGGAACTGACGACGATGATGGATTGTCTTGACTTGTCTCTATGATACATGTTTTGGTATCTGTATCTAATGCATAAACCTCCAACAAGATGCCACACATCGGGAAAGGAAAGCGTTTTGAATCCCTATCCAAAAACTTGCAACCGCTTTTGCTTACAAAAACCGGCTTGTCTAGCTAGTAGCCGCTACTCTAGTACCTTGACGGTCTGCAAACAATGTCAAGGGCAACAATCCCCGTCAGGGATATTTGATTTCTTGCACTAACGACAGCTAGCTACCTGGTCAGGTCAGAATGGCGAGAAAAATCGGTTGGAAGCCGTGGACAACGAATGAATCAATGAATCAATGAATGGATGTTTCTTCACTGACTGACTGGTGAATGATTAGATCCCCCGTGACTTAGAGATTGGAATTTCAATCCCGAAAGAATCTTTGATCGGCGAGAAGAAAGTCCATCATCACAGAGTCAAAAATAGTAAACAAAATAGCTGTCGACAATGGCGGATCCTCAGCACACCCATGTACGGTATCTCGCCTTACCATGCCTGCCTCTGTTAAAAGCAAACATGGCGGTTGAACCAGTTCTGATGCCTGAACTTCCTACATACAGGATCTTCCACCGGAAAGTACCATTCTCATTATGAGTTGAATCCGTGACCTCCTGTGACCGTCGACGGCAAACACGGAAGTTGAGAGATCGCTGAACACATTTCTTAATTATGAGAAAGAAAAACGCGACTGAGAAAACATGTACATTACTACCTCAACAGTAGAGCTTGCAGTAGCGCCAGCAATAAATTATTGACACAGTCATCATGTCTCAATTTTCCGATTTGAGTTTTTCAATTTGGATTTGTTTTTCACCTGCACCTACAGTACTAAACTGCAGTGCCTTCTTTTGGAATTGAAAAAAAAATTCTCAGGAAAAACGATGAGGAAGGTCTTTTCTCCCCACGTGGCATGCTGCCTGTGTCTGATGGCCTACACTGTGTTGGCACAAGAACCCTTACAAGCAAAAAGCCAAAGCATCAAGGGAAGGCTGCGTCATCATCGAAAGCTTCAGGCGAAAGAAGAAGAAGATTCCTCTCAAAGCACAGCAACAACTACGATCACTGGCGAAGTGGTAGGATTCGTTTCTGGCCTGTGGGGTGAAACTGCATCGTTTTTGAGCTCTGCACTTGGTCGGGCTGATGGTGAATGTGATGATGATGCTCAAATCGACGACGACGACGCGCCTGTGCCCACGGCCCTGGTGCCTGTGCCCACTGCGCCTGTCCCAGCACCTGTGCCAGCTCCGACCACTGGTGTTCTGTCACCCACGAATCAACCCATACCACAGACGCCAACCCAAACACCGGTAACCCCGCCCCCGACCGCGGCTCCGACGATGGCTACTGTCCAGTGCAACGGGGCGGGATTCTCACCCGTACTCTGCCCTACTGGCAGTGGCTGTGTTTTTCACACCCATGAACTCAGCATCTGCCTAGAAGGCTTTGATAATGTTGCCTTGAATTGTGTCACAGATGATTTTGAGCAATGCGGAGGTCAGGGATTCGCAGCATGTCAAAACTGCAAGGCTGGAAGTGAATGTGTCACCATGACCGAATATCGGTCGATTTGCCAGCCGGAGGATTACGACGATGCCGTAGCAAATCCTGTCATCCCCAATAACGGACTGGCTCTGGCTGCTAGCTTTGTGGCGGGTGTAGACCCAGAACTCGACTCACTTGTGGCAGATCTTGAAAACCAGTCAGCCACTACCGAGGACGGTGGGCTGACGGAAGAAATACGAAGACGCTTGTCAGAAGCCTACGGTACTGAAAAAGGCCTCGAAGTTTTGCAGCAAAAACTCGACGGAAATGATCAAGGTTTTATTAACTTTGAACAGCAGTCTCGAGCCAAGCTACAAGTGCCGCTATGCGACCAGTTGAACTTTGCCGGGTCCCAAGTTTCGGAGCACGTCCGAGACTGTATTTGCGGCCTTACCTCGGATCCATTTGTTTACTGCTCTGCGCTGTTAGAAAAAGAACTCAACAGGTTTGTGGCCCGTCGAAGGCGAGAACGAGAGCGCCATCGTCTCCTGGACGGAATCGAAATAGCAGATACAAGTAAGCGTACCTCCGATGCATCAGCGATTGTTGATGCTGGCACAGATGCAAATTACAACAATACAAGTAGGGGGCTGGAATGTCGTGTGGACGGTGGGCTTGAAGGCTTTGTTGGTGACTTGACCGATTTATCTAATGCGGGTACGGGAAGTCAGGCTGGCTGCCTTGGCGGGTCGTGCAGCTTTCCCATTCCAAAAGCACCTTTCTTGATGATCCAGTTCGGAGCTGAAGTATGCATTCCATCGACTGGTTTGACCTTGGGCGATATTAGTTCGAAACCGAGCTTGGAGCTTAGACGCAACTTGGCCAACAGCTTTTACCTTCAATTTGTCGCCGAATTATGTTTCACCTACGACCCGGAAAGCCAGCAAGTGGTCGATTTTTTGGATTTTCTTGGAATAGACCTCTGTATGCTGCAAATCAGGGGATCCGTCAAGCCATTCATGGGCTTGCTAGAGGCGTCGGCGATTGCAAGAGGGCTTGTCCATTCTATTACGGCCAAAGTTACTTATTTGGCTTTTGATGACAACCGAAATGCCCTAGCTCTTTGTCCAGCAGGAGAAATCAACTGTGCCTCAGGCAAGGCCTCCGATTGCGGACTGTGTGAAGGAGATTCGACAGTTGACGTTTTTGTTGGCCTTGACTTCTTGTTCCTGCAGTTTGCTTTCAGACTTGGTGGAACCAACGAAGTAACTGAGTGCGCAGACTACGCTTCCGGTGGACAGTGTACAGATGGAATCGCTGATTGTCTACCCGACAATACTGTTTGCGGTGTTGGTACCACTTGTAACAATTGCTGCAACACTGCTTACAATTATGGTGGCACTCAGTGCGGGGGAACATGCTTGCCAGATGGAGAAATCTGTGGCCTAGGGACCACATGTAACCTTTGCTGCAATGGAAGTGTGAGTCCTGGAGTATGCGGTACTTGTCTGCCAGACAATGCTGTATGTGGTGCTGGTACCACTTGTAACAATTGCTGCAACACAGCTTACAATGCCCTGGGTACCCAGTGTGGAGGGTCATGCTTGGCAGATGGAACAAACTGTGGCCTAGGAACCACATGCAACCTTTGCTGCAATGGAAGTGTCAGTCCTGGAGTGTGTGGCACTTGCCTGCCAGACAATACAGTATGTGGTGTCGGTACCACCTGCAACAATTGCTGCAACACTGCTTACAATGCCGTGGGTACCCAGTGTGGAGGGTCATGTTTGGCAGATGGAACAATCTGTGGCCTAGGAACCACATGTAACCTTTGCTGCAATGGAAGTGTCAGTCCTGGAGTATGTGGCACTTGCCTGCCAGACAATATGTTGTGTGGTGCTGGTACTACTTGTAACAATTGCTGCCATGGGGCTTACAATGCCCTTGGTACCCAGTGTGGAGGGTCATGCTTGGCAGATGGAACAATCTGTGGCCTAGGAACCACATGCAACCTGTGCTGCAATGGAAGTGTCAGTCCTGGAGTGTGTGGCACTTGCCTGCCAGACAACACTGTGTGTGGTGTGGGCACTACTTGTAATAATTGCTGCAATACTGCTTACAATGCCCTTGGTACCCAGTGCGGTGGAACATGCTGGCCTTCAGGCACTTTTTGTGCGCTTGGCACAACTTGCAATTTTTGCTGCAATGGCACATTTCTGTCGTTTTGTGCTTAGATTTCACCACGTTGCCCTGAACAAAATAAATTGAGTGTGATGCAGGAAAAGTGTCCATAGAAAAATCAAAAGCCTGTCCTTCCGAACAGCCCGTGTGCGTGGGTATGTCTGTGTATCAAATCTTACTAGCTCTCTAGTACCCATTGACCGATGCAGAGAACTGCTCCTACTAGCTAGCTAGCTAGTAGTAAGTATTAGTGACTAAGCTATGATTATTTTTGTCAAAAAGAATTGAAGTTGTTTTCGCATTCGTGAATGAATGATTCGATCTCCAGTCAAGTGACTGCAAAGATACTGTGTTCGCTTCCACTTCGGGCCGTTACTGGTACCAGGTACCATCAGTACATCAACCAACTCGCTGGCTGGACAAGATCAGGAATGGTTCTCATACAATCTCACAATGATGAATGAATCAATCAATCAATGATTCATCCGTCGCCTCATAATAATAATTATTGGCGTTGAGATTCGACAAGACAATGAGTAATTCACAGCAACAACCACCGTACTATGTGTCCAAATCTCCCTCGCTCAAGAAGAGTCCAATGATCCGAAAGAGTCCACTTCTTCGCAAGCCTCTCGTAAAATCTCCAAATGTGCGGAAAAGCCCCAATATTCGCAAAATTATGGCACTCTCGGCCAGATTGGCGAAGCAACAAAGTGCTCAGGGTGGTGAAAGCAGTGTAGGTGGCCAGTCGTCTTTTTGTTACGACTCGATCGGAGGAATGGATGCGTTAATTGATGGGATTCCACTGCCTATAGCCTTGTGGCCCATGGTTCGGCGGTTGGAATCAGAACCCGACATTATATCCGAACTGGATGTGTTGAATGTGACTTTTATTGTTCGCCTAGCAGATGCTATGCACAAGGTTGCCTATGCCACATTTTTGACGTATTCATTTGTCGATGAATTGAGGAAAAAATTGAACGTACCAGACTTGGATTTGGAAATTGATGTCCACGCCAATCGTTGGAGTTACCGACAAGGATCCTTAATGGTCTACCACAGAATTCGATGGGATTACGATGGCTCGGCTATGAATGAGCTGAGTAAAATTGCTCTGGGAGTTCTAGAAGATCGCATCTATGTTCCAGAAGCGATTGTTTTGATTCATGAACTGGAAGAAGAAAATCATTACTCTGCCTTTGAAAACTTTTATCGACGATTTCCTGGTCGCATTTTGATACATCCCTTATTGGCATCGACGGGATCCGTCATGTTTTTCAAAGGGACTTTGATTGATTTACAATTTGGTCTTGTGACGGGCTTAGCAGCCGGATTTCTTCATTATTGTTCTGCTAGGTTCAAAAGTTTGACGGATGTGGAAGAACTCTTGATTGGTATATCCACAGCTTTCATCGCCGTGGGAGCAACGACGCTATTTCCTGACCGAGAATGCTTCACAGCTTTGGTGCTGGGGACACTCCTCTGGTTTCTCTATGGATTGGCCTTTATGGTATCACTATATGAAGTGACACAACATTTGCTGTTGACTGGTTTGACACGCTTTGCACTCGCAGTTCTCAATTCCTTTATTTTAGCATTTGGCGTAGTCATTGGAGTATGGATGGCTTCCTATGGTGGAGAAGATCGATTCGACAATATACTTAATCAAGACTGCTCAAAACTGGAAAATCCCGTGCATCCTGCTATTTACATCATAATCCTTCCCTTGCTGTCCATTGGTGTTTTTATGCATTTACGAATTTCCCCGAAGCACTGGGTGATATCCATGGTTGTCGTCGTTGTCGCCGTATCTAGTCAATATGTCATTGGAACTTTGTGGCACCAGCCAGTCTTTGTTTCGAATGTGCTACCGGCATACTTGGCTACACTGACCGCTCATATCTCTATTGTCATTGGCCACAAGCTAAGATTGACACCTCTGGACGTGGAGCCAACAGCTTACTTGCAAAAGAAAAAGACTGATGATTTTAAGACTTTTAAGCCCGATGAGTCCCCTCACTTACTACACAGACAACGCGACAAACAAGAACAGGAGAAATCTGACCAGCCAACGGCAGCTCATCATCAAAAGACATCGTCCTTTAATTTCATAGATGACGGCTGGGCCGACGAAGGCTTATCTATGGACGGATACTACCGAGATGATCGGCTCCAATACCAACGAAGTGACCTTTGGTTCTGTCTTTTGCCCGCTTTGTACGTAATGGTGCCGGGATCTAGTGTGTGGCGCATCGCTTTCTTATCCATCATGCAACAACCAGGAAGCAACTCAAGCACCAATAACTCTGGAAGCAGTTTCTCTTTGGAAGCAATGATTTCCGGAATCTTTATAGTGGGGATTGGTCAAGTAATTGGAGTACGACTTGGAATGACGACGCTTTGGGTCGTCCAGGCACTTGCTGCTGAATGGGTGCCTCAAGCTGAAAAATCGGAAGAAACCATACCTCTTGTGCTCAATGTGCCTCGAGGGCAACTTGACGACGGCGACACAACTGATGGCGAGAGTATTGGAAAACGTTTTAAAGCCTCTGACTCCCTTTGAAGTGTCTTTCACCAAACTCCTAATAACGCAAGGACTTTTCGTCTGCAATGCCGGATAAATACAAAAACAATCCCAACTTGCCGTAGCTGGCTAAAAAGACTATGCTCGTACCCCCCCCCTCCCCCCCCCAATGCTTCTATATTATTGTGTACGCCGTGATATCGCTAGTGACGTCTGCCAAGAACATGGTAGATGGGAATATGTCACCTTCAGATGTACGAGAGCTCGTCATCCAGTTCGGCTTTCTGTAATGTGGAATCTTGAAGAGCTCTTTCGGTTGATCTCCAAAATCCAGCGAAAGTCCCTCCATGGCATCTTCTACTTTGGGTTCTTTGGTGTTTCCGAGATGAGGCCACGCCAACGATGGATTGATAGCTTTTTCACTAGCCACGGTATACCCTAAATCCCAAAAATAAATGATAGCATCATTTCGTATGCATGCTAGTAAACGATCTTGAGCACATTGATCTGGTTGAGAAGCAGACGTTGGCAAAATCGCAGGGAATAATACGGAAGCAACCGGCGTTTCATGTGTATCTAATTGCAGGCGGGCCACTTCCACTAACGACCGGCTTTCGACTTGGAACACACTGGCTGTTCCATCCCCAAGTCCCGCTGCTAACAGTCTTCCACTGGGAGCAAAAGCCAAGGAATGGACCATTGGTGGATTACAAAGTTGATTGCCATTGACGCTTCCCGTGATTAGTTTCGAGAACATCGGTCGCCTTCATAAGCAGCAAAGGAGTGCATATATCGATGAGGGACTATAGTAATCTAACACCACAGCACAAGAAAGATATGCGTGGTTTCTTACTTTGGTTTGCTGACGTCCCATAGACACACTTGACAATCCGTACCCGCACTGGCCAATTCCTTTTTCTTGGATCTTGGACGAAATACGCAAGAGGAAAGCAGGGTTGTGTCGTCCTGACTATGAACTAGAACACGCTTACCTGATTTTTTTCTTGCTGCTGGAACTTTCTCAATGCCCTCCAAAACTTGGACGATACCAGTATCATCACAAGCCGCTAGATAGGTTGTTGGATCGCGTTGTCCTGCATTTTCGGAAATGGCAACCTGATTGATCTCGTCTTCTGCCTCCAACATAGTTTCAATGATGCTTGCAGTTGTCGTATCCTCATCTCCCGACCGAATAATTGGGGAAGCAACTTTCCGTAAGTCAAAGCCTAATACTTTGTTCCCCACACTTGCATATCTGCGACAGACAATCCAAAAGATCCATTCGAGTTTGAACAACAATTTTTTGAGTGAACCACATTCATCAATAATATCGCCGCATGCATCAATTACGCTCCGAGAATCAAACGTTCAACTTACACTGTAAAATCATTGGAAAAGGGGGCCGATGTTGGTGGAGATGTACCCTGCGAATCAGACCGTCCAAATGCCACGGATACTACTTCGTCATCCACTACAATGCATGTGGTTGCCTTTTGGCACTTCAAATCCCAGAGCCGGCATGTTTTATCTTCCGAACCGCTGAGCAGAAAATGTGGTTGCAGATTTGAGGAGGAGCCTTGATTATGGTCCAAGCATAGCACGGCGCCTTGGTGTCCCTTGAGTTGCCTCGATTGGATGTGCTGCTGGTCATGATCAACAGCTCCACTTTGATCTTGTTGAGAGTGAGCAGCAGACATGATTATTTAGAATAGGATGATTCGCCAACAGCGAAAATGTGGTTGTGATTTGTTTACTTTTCTTTGCATGTCCCGTCACCCAGGATCCAATTGTTTCGTGTATGTAGCACAAGCACGCATGCATACAGTCATCAAATTTTATTTGGCTTTGTAGAGCTGTTGGTCCCAAAACACAGTCCGCTTCGTCACTTATTTATCGTTGATTCTTGACAAACGGCGAGACCGGATTGGGCTGGATGCCTATCAAACTAGCTAGTAGCAAGAGTGATCCGGCTATCAGTAATTGGTGGTTCTACTGTATTTATTGCGGTGACCGCCGACGGATTGCTTTCCATTGCCGCCTGTTTTACCTCACTATCATAGCAATGGGTATGATAGGGGCTGGGATACCAAATATATTTTTCTTTTGGGGGAAAGCGTGCGTTCGGTGCGGTGCCTTCTTTTTCATTCACTCAAGCCACTTAATAGCTAGCTAGCTAGCTGGTAGTGTTACAGACAGTGATCTGTGAAGGTACACTCAAGGTATTCTGGCAGTACATTTGACAGAGATGGATACAAAAAGAATTATGAACAAGTCTAATATTTTAGCTGTGGCGCATTCCATCATTTCGTTGTGAATGAGGTGGCATGGCCAGGGATTACAGGGAAATCAATCCAGAAAAGACAGATTCGGTTTCTAAGAAGCAACTGACAGAACTGCAGGCGCCACTGTCAGCACTTCCGCAACCCGACTGGCAAAGCCTTCTCCAACGTAAACAGCCGACGCAAGACCCAGAGCACCAATGCTGGCTAATCCACCTGGTACCAATATAGGCTTGGCTTCCCCAGCAGCTTTTTTCCGTTGGTTCATGGCCATCATGGCAGGGATAATTCCGTACAGGATGGGAGACCCAAAGGACCCGGCAATGGCTAGTGCGCCGCTAGCGTCGCCGTGAGTAATGGAAAGCGCCGTGACACCTGCCATTGGTACAGCCAACGACAGAGCCACCGCAGGCAACGAGAAGACGTCGCCCTGTTTTGGAGTCTCAGCTGTTCCACTACTCTCATCAACATTGCTCTTGGAGACAAAGGTCTCCACTTCCTCTGCCATTCCCATGGAAGATCCAATCGAGGATCCAAACAGTGTAGCAGCCGCAAAAACCGTCATGAGAGGGCCGCCAGCACCACCGGCAATGTTTTCCATACCCCCTGCGAGGACTGCAAAACACCACGCCGTGTACATGGCCAAAGGTGTTGCCGAACCAAGGGCAATGGCGGCCACAGTCTTTTGACGATCATATTTCAAAATTTTGGCAATGGAGGGTACCACGTTTTGAAATTGCAAGGCCGTCAACACAATGGGTGCTGCTGCCAATGCCGAGGCCAACCATTGGTCTCCATCCAAACCAGGAGCTACCAAGGTTCCCATGGGATCCTGGACCGCTGCCAAACCGGGAAGCAAGAGACCTCCAAAGGCCACCAGGAGGACCGTGACACACATGGATGCCACGGCCGACAGCTTTTCGCCCGAGAAGGAACTCAGAGCGGCTCCCAGAATGGACACAAAGCCAACCGCTGCCAAGACGGGATCGACGGCTCCGAGGAAGGGGGACAACAAGGAAGATCCTAATTCGCCAGCTTTGCTAATATCAAAGATCAAGACCAAGGAATTGACCAACACGGGAATGATAGAGACACACTTGGCAATTCCAAAGGAAGATTCATTGTCACCATCGCCCTCCAAATTGGCTTCGGCAAATTCTTGAAAGGAACTGGGAACATCGTATCCCGATTCGTGTTGATGAATGGCCACATCGGCAATGATGAGACCCGAAGTCAAGACCAACATGTACATGCCCAAAAAGAGGCCCGAGGAAGCCGCAAATCCAGGACCTACGGCCAACGACGGCAAGACCAACATGCTGGCGCCCACCGTACTGCCAGTCACGAGGGATGCTGCACTCAGTACTTGCAAGAGCCCCGAAATGCCGTTGCTGCTGCTGTTACTGTCATCTTTGGCATCACTGAAAAATGACAAACCGTCGGATGATGAAGAATCTACGCTGTCGGCGAGTGTCCCAACTTTGACAGCTCGTAATGGTTGTTGTGGTGGAGAATCTCTTCGTTGGCGGCGAAGCAAGGTTGTGGAGGATGGATCGTCGGATGTGAAGTCGTTGTTATTACTTGGTTGCATAAAAAGCCCTGCATTGCTGTGATGGGACGCTTTGACTAGTAGTAGAGGAGGCTGGCTTGCCGTGAATGCCGATGCACTGCCAAGCAAAGCGGCACAAAATACAATCAAGGCGTGATCCTTCATGGTTGGCATTGGAAGTTATAGTTACTAGTAGTGATTCGTTCTAAACAAAGAAGGACTCGTGCTAACAATCTTGGTGTGCTTGTTTGGAGGAAGTTTGTGTCTTGAGAAAGTGGTACGAGTACGAAACTAGTATGATGTATGCTACAGCTGGTAACCCTCGGAGTAGATTTCTCGTAAGCATAATCGAATTGTTTCTTGTGAGGCAGTTTTGGTTAGGTTGACGTAGCCCCTACTACTATCGATATCGAGCAAGAATCAATCAAACATGCGAATGAATTCCGCGAATTGTTACAGTACTCGGAATGCGGAGAACAACAAACTTCCCAAAAAAGCGTCAAACTGGAGGAATTTCACCAGGCGAGAATTCCGAATTCTCATGACGTATCAAATTCTTATTGGAGAGTGGCATGTGGAAAAGCCATTGTGAGTTTGTGACCGAAAGGAAAACTATCCTCTTCCAATGATGAAGATTCAAATTCCTTGCGAAGTCTCTTTTGTCGTGCATATATTAAAAGACTGCTGACGTATCAAATTCCTTTTTGAGAGTGGAAAAGCCAATAGAAAGGCCATTGTAACCCAACTTCTTATTCTCATGAAAAAGAATTGGAAACAGGATGCACACTTTCTCTTTTTTGCACTTGTAGTTTTGACTTTTTGGTCTACTAGTAGCTAGTAGTTCGCCCTCCTGCATACTACATGTAGCTAGCTACGACGTACCAGTACTAGTACTAGTGCGGTACGTGCGTTTTCTTAGAAGAAATGCTCAAGCATGGCAGCAAAGATCGAAACAAATAAGGGCTTGTTGAAAATATGTTGTACATTTTCTTTCGCTGTGATGCATCTGTCGACCGGGGTGCACACTGTAGCTTGCCGTGGTGTATGCCTTGGGATCTGGAGTGCTAGCTACAGGCGAAACAGACAACTGTATGAACAATTATGAGACACTGCAAGATAGTAGCATAGATTAGTGTTATAGTATTATACAAATGCTGTAGCTGTGATTCTAGATGAGTTGATGTATGTACTGTGTAAGCCTATGTTGTCTACCGCTCCATGGTTTCTGTCCTTCTTTCCCCTACGATCGTACTAAATCCTATATGGCTGTATGTGCAGCAGGCCAAATTTTACGATGCCAGGGCAGCAACGTCCCCAAAAATATTGGCAAGTTCCTGACCCACAAACCCGGTCGATGCCAAACCCAGTGCTCCAAGACTGGCCATACCACCGGGCACCAAGTTTTGGGTACGTTGTTCTTCTTCCCGTCGTTGATTCCATGCCATGAGAGCCGGGACAACACCGTACAAGAGCGGTGTACCAATGGAACCCGCTAGTCCGAGGGCAACGGTCATGTCGTTGCCACCAAACATGGCTCCAAGCATAGGAACCGCAAGGGAGGCAGCTACAGCTGGCATGGAGAACACGTCATTGTTGCTGCTTTCTTTGTTGGGGCTACTACTAGTAGTGCCTGACGAGAGGGCTGTTTCCGAGAGGGCCATGGAAGCAATCATCTCCTCATCCCTTTCCTCACCAGCAAAGCTCTTGAAAAAGCTATCAAACTCTTCTGCCACAGACATGGTGGTTCCAACAGAACTACCAGCAATGGTAGCCAGAGAAAAGCCCGTCAAGAAGAGAGATTCCACCCCCGATGTCAGTCCATCGGTTGCCTCCAAACCTCCTCCCATACTGGCAAAGCACCATGCCAAGTACATGGCCAAGGGAATGAAGGATCCCAAGGCCAAGCTAGCCGTGGTTTTTTGTCGATCATAGTTCAAAATCTTGACGACCGAAGGAACAATATTTTGATAGACAAGACTCAGGAGGACAATGGGAAACGCCGTTGTAGCCGATGCGAGACAGTTGTCGGCAATGCCTGGTGCCGTCAATGTGGCCAAGGGATCTTGGACGGCAGCCAGACCCGGGAGTAAGAGGCCGGCAAAGGATACAAAGAGTCCACCGACACAAACAGATGCCACATTCGACAGTTTTTCACTATTGAGCGTGCTCAACATGACTCCAATGAGTCCTACGAATCCAAAGGATACCGTCATGGGATCCAACGCAGCACCCAATACGCCTCCGGTGGCCCCCGCCAAAAGCTCGGATCCAATTTGACCCGCTTTGCTAAAGGTAAAGGCCAACACACAGGCATTGGTCAAAATGCTGACCCAGGCAATACTACTGGAAAGAATGGGATTGTTTCCAAAACTAGCATCGGCAAAGTCCTTGAAGGAAGACGCCACTTCGGACCCACTGGATTCGTACTGTTTGATGGCCACTTCGGCCATGACCAAGCCCGAAATCAGGTTGACCACGTAGGTCAAGAGAGAAATGACACAGGTAGGTGCAAAGCCAGGTCCTGCAGCGAGTTCGGGAAGCACCAAACAGGACGCTCCCACCGTGTTGGCGGTGATGAGAAAGGATGTGGACACGACGGGGAGAAACCAGTCTTCCATAAAGATACCGTTGCTGCTGCTGCTGCTGTCGGGATTCATAAGGTCCAAGTCGGCGACGGCTGTGTCGTCATAGCCATAGCCGTCGCAGTCCAAGGGAGAGGCAATGGACACAGCCGACAGTGATTGTTTGCCTCTTTTCTTACTTTGAGTAGGGTTGATCGAAGGGATGTCTCCTTCATTGTGGGGAAAGCCACTCATGTACAGTGGTTGTGCCGTTGTGGATGAAATTCGGCTTCCCATGGCCAAAGATGCCGATGAAGAAGTAAAGCCGCTGCAACTGCCAACAGCAGCAGCTAGAGCAACAGCACTGAGGCGAATGATTTCGACCATTTTATTGTTTCTTTTATTTTAGTTGTGTTGGTGGAATTGTGCTCACCTCTGCTACTAATACCAGTTGCTTTTAGTAAAGTGATGCCGATGCTCTAAGAATAGTGAGAGATAGTACTAGTGAGTCAATCACTAAGCCAATGAATCCACCACATCGACATGGTCCCTATGATCTTCCGTGAGATGTCAAAAGAAAAAAGTTCCGATACGATGAAATTTAAATTCTCTACCGGACGACTCGGAAGAGAAATTCGCGTGAGAACTCGGCGTTGTTCTGTTCGCAAGAATATTGGGAGCTCCGGCAGTTCCCAATTCCAATTGATATCAAGAGTTTACCACGTCAGCATTCCAATAAACCTCATGTGGCACCCAGCAGTCATTGACATGACCTTATTGATATTGTGTTTTGGTGAAGTTGGAGTGCGTATGTGAAGTATGTACTGTCAACCTAAACCACGTCTGATGACAACGGAATGATGAGATTAGCTACTGACAGTGCAAATTTGGCATTGCACCTTTGACACTACCCTGCCATCTATCTTCTTAGCAAATGCAGCCCATGCAGCGTGCACTGAGCTTCAGTAGCAAAAGGCTTGCCAGTCAGAGAATCACATTCTATGATTATGATCGCTGACTGACGAAGGTCCAGTGTGCAATTTGGTGTTGCCCCCACCACAGACCCCGCATGACCAACAAGCCAAGGCTGACATCAGAACCATGTTGACTGGTCATGGAGCAAGTTGTGACAAATCATTGTTGCTTGATCAGTTGACAAACATGACATGTTTCTTACAATGCTGCAATTGTTGTTGTCAAAGTGCACACGTTCATCTCTCGGTTGTTCCACCTCTGTCCCACCATAAAACAAAGAAGGCAAAAATTCATTTATGTTTGACTTGAGTTGTCTGAATTAATGACAGAAACTCAGGGATATGAGGCAACCCATTGCTGGAATTAAGTTATCAAAGGAGCTACATTAACCATGTGACAGCTAGTAATTTTTTTTGACCGATAACTAATGCAGCTCACACCCTCTGCGTTTTTGGAAATGACTTGTCGCTTGTCATCGCATCCAGTCAAATTTTCTATGTAAGGTGCACTTTTACCAGAATGAGTAAATGGAGAGATGCAGATTTGAGATTCATGCCATGATCAACAGCAAACAGTGTCCGATTGATCCTAATCAAACTTCAAGTTTGATTTCTTCTGTGATGGTTTCCACTGTGGACAGAGTCAATCATTTCAGCCACACAGTTTGTGCTCGCAAAGCCCAAGATATGGAACAAACATGTCTGCTTGTGCCAAACCCAGAAGCAAGTGCTCCAGTTCTCCAAAACTATGTTGTGGTCTGCACTTTTTCCAATGACATCCAATTCTCTGATTTCTTATACCCAACACTACTGTACCTCCGGGGACGCCAGCACAGCCTTGCGTTCCAGTGAGCGAGTTTCCGTGACCCTAACGTGCCCACTTTTTGGAGACGGGCGAGTTTATTGCGTGGCCAAAACTAATGACAAGATTTTCAACACTGTGCACATCGGCCGAGGCTGCGCATCCTAACCCATGGAACGGACAAGCCCATCGTCTAACTCATAGACAGACAGGATGAGATACCCTCGATTTAGCGAACGGTTGACAAGTCCTAATGGTTTTTTCCCAAGATTGGAAACAGATTGGAATGTGAACAAAACCAACAGTACAGTGACATATCCAATCATCAATCAACATCATCAACATGAGATCCATTGCTTTCGCTTTGCTTGTTGCTCCCATCTTTATGGTGGGTGGCGTCTCAGCTTACACCAAGCGAAAATCTGAACTCCTCAATCTGCTGCAAAAACGTACTCGAAAGCTCCAGGATACTGGAACGACTGACAGCTTTGATCAGGAAGCCACGTGCTTCGGAGCCTTTGAATGCTTTGAAACCACCACGATCAGCGATGTTGAGGGGGATGACCTGACGTATATTTTCAAGTATCCCGACGTCATGGAGAATGCTGAGATGACTTGTACATTGAATTGTAATACAAGAGTTGGCGAGGTCATTCTGGAAGCAGCCGTCATAAATGGAGGTACATTAACTCCGGGCGCCGAAGGATCCGAAATTGCTACCAGTTCCTCTGGCTGTCCTGTCACTCTCAATATCAAGGCCGCGGAAGATGGTACTTTCTTTGCCGGTGCCTTCTGCGAAGATGGCTGTAGGATGGCTAGCATGCTCTGTCAACAATGCGCACCTGGGGGAGATACCGGTACTGCTGGTTTTCAGGCTCTTTGGTACAGCGTTGTCGGTTATTTTCGGCGCCAAGGGCAGGGGTCTCAACGACATTTAAACAAGTACATCCGAGGTAGTCAATGAACCGAAAATTGCTTTCAAAATGATACCGGCAGGGGGGCGACGTTTGGATTCCGATCAGAACACATTTGTATGTTTGACCAATTTTTTCCAAAATGAAACGTAGCACTAGTAGTAACAAAAGCAAAACCAGATCATCATCCGTGATACACCTACAAGTAAAATAAAGCTTACCCTACAATATTGATGTCAAAATTAGGAGTTGGAGTTATCTGCAACATGCAACATTAACCGTGGATAGCTGCGAAGGAAAATTCCATCCCACTATTTCCAATAGATGGGCAATGATTCCTCTGACTGGAAAGCAGCAAGGTTTTAAAGCCATGTTGTTGCCATCAAAGAATCCCATCAAATAAACCAACGGTCATCATTCCAGTCTACCTACTTCATCTTGCAATGTTGTGAATCATCACTGTACTAGTCTGGAACGCACTTGAACGTCGCACATGGTACCGACTGTTTAAAAGTCTATTATAACTGCAAACACATAGTTTGAATCTAACATACAAGTAGTTGTTGCTATTATAACAACACCAAGATGGTATAACAACGATCTATGCTACTTATTAGTTAGCCACTAA
>ENA-ORBV01007309-ORBV01007309.1-microbial-mat-metagenome-genome-assembly--contig:-NODE-7309-length-19030-cov-7.951142_pt1 | contig 19030 bp, 19 predicted proteins | sample MGYA00237777_ERZ505514 | MGnify/ENA primary metagenome ERZ505514 (study PRJEB26160, sample SAMN06269048) | microbial mat metagenome | isolation source: Oligotrophic lake microbial mat | place... | reverse complement strand
GCGACCACCGAGATCTACACCTCTCTATTCGTCGGCAGCGTCAGATGTGTATAAGAGACAGGGCACACGCAGTGCGGAGCGATCACGGCGACGGTCGATCAGTTGAAGCGCCCGTTGTTTGATCAGTCGAAAAACCTGCGCTCGATCGTCGACCGGGTTCGCCCATCCGTCGAACCGCTCCTGGCGACCACTCTCCGCGACCGTCCTGATGAGCTGATTCGCGAGGCCGGCAGAGCGAATATTCGCATGTCGGTGAACCAGCTGCGCCACGGCTCTGAGATTCTTGAGCAGCTCATCCAGAACGAGGGCCTGCTCATCGTCGGTGCCGAATATTCCCTCGAAACCGGCAAGGTTGATTTTCTTGATGTTGGCTGACGCCAGGCATCCAACACAGCGGGCTCGCCCGGCCCTGTCGTGGAGCACTCTCAACAGCCGTGCGCTCCCAGATGATCTTTCCTGACGCGCGATCGAGCGCATACAGCCGCCACGCATGGCGCACCGTGGCCTGCGCAAACACCACACCCTGTGCCTGCACAGCGACAATTGGATCTGCCGCTTCGGGTCAGCCCGACGGGCTGACCCGAAGCGGCAGATCTAATTGTCGCTACCCGGCAGATCTAATTGTCGCTGTGCACTCGTCGGTGATACAGCGCCGGTACGTGTCGTGTCGGCTACTGCCCCCGGATCATCCTCATCAGTCGGTGTGCCTCAACGTAAAGCAGAAGCTCATCGTCCTGAGTGATGTGGCGTGCGTGCATCGTATCGACGCGAATCGGATACAGGCGCTGGAATGACTCTCTGACGCTCTCCGGCCGGCCAAAGAATGCCGCGAAGACCTTGCGCCAATTGTCGACGCGGCAGATCACCAGCGTATAGTCGGTGAAGTCGGCGTAGGCGATGAGCGGCCGTTCCGGCGCGCCGGTCGCCTGCGCCTTTCGCTCCTTCTCCTTCCACTGCTCATGCATGCCATTCGGCAGCCGGTGCTTCGGCCAGTTGGCGCCGAACGCTCCCGTCATCTGGCCATCGATGAACCCGCGCAGTTGAGATTCCAGGCGATGCAGCCAGTCGTAGGCGGTAGCCGTGCGCTCGAATTCAGTTTCCTGCTTTTCATTGTCTAACAGCGGCACTGGCGTGCCATAGAGCGCTACCAGCGGCGGCCGCCGGCCACGCACGCCGGTGACAACCAAGCCTTCATGAAACGCGGCCGGCGGGAACGCCGTCAGGTTGTGATTGAATCCGATATCGGTGTAGAACCGCGCACGAAGGCCGAGGTCGTTGATGATCTCTGGACGCCAGGAGATGGGATCGCGCCAGTCGCCGAGATCGGCACGTAGGGCCGCTGCGAGACCATCATCAAAGCCAGCCAGGGAACCCAGCGCGAGGCTGATCCCCTGGAGTTCCGCGAGCCCGCCAATGGACCGCATTGCATCCCGAACATCTACCCACGGTGTCGCCATCTGCTCCATCGCGCGCTGCAAGTCGGTAGACGGTCCGCCGAGCGACGCTGCGAGCGGACTGTTTTGGAACCCGGCTACGAGTTGGCGAAGTTCCCCGAAATCTGGCTGGCGAAAGTGAGCCTCAAGTTCGGCGCGCACCTTGCTCGCACGCCGCATCTCCTCAATCAGCGGCGAATGCGCCAACGAGTCAGAGGCCCGCTGTATCTCTGCAAGGGGCTTCAGGGAGGCGGACATCAACGCGTCTCGTTCCTTGAACACGTTGATCGTCTGATGAACACTTGAGTTCTCAAGCACCCGCATCGCGTCCGTCACCGCCGACGCGTAGTTGGTCGCCGCTGCGAGCTCGCTCAGGCGAGGCCCGAGGCTGTAGAGGTTCATGACAGATTTCCTCAACTCGTCGTCCAGCACTGTCGTGCCCCCCTGTTGTTGTCAGTCGACTCTTGCGGTGCCGTTAAAGGCGGTGGTGACCGCCTCAGGTTTAGATCTGTATAATACATAAAAAGCATATACTTAATGTGGTATAAGTGGTGTTCACATCATGGATGTAGGGCAGTTTCTCGGCGCCGACGGCGGGACCTCCGTCCAGGCCCTGACTCTGTATGTGCCGAACAAGGACCGCGATGGCAATGAGATCGGGGACCAGCGGCGATGGGTGTTGGCTGCTGCTCAGTTGTTGGCTCGGATTGGGGGAGGCGTCACGATCTTGCCCCCGGCTGAGGGCGGCTGGCAGAACCCGGACGGCGGGTTGGTGTGGGAGAGCCCCGTTCTGGTCTACACGTACGTTCGACCCATGGAGTTCCGGGCCTTGATATCCGAACTTCGCGAGTTCCTGCACGCGCTTGGGCGCGAGACGAATCAAGGAGAGGTCGCTGTCGAGTTTGACGGCCGCCTGTTCCGAATCACGACTTTTGACAAGGGAGGGGACCCGTCATGGCCAAACAAAGCAAGACCTACCGGAAGATCAAAGACTCGTCGCCGACTTACGAGCGAATAGATCACCGCGAATTGGAATCGGCACTCGGCGTGCGGGCGGGCGGTGCAGCCGCACCAAAATCTGCGATCCGGTATCCGTCGCTCGCAGTGCTCCAGAGGCAACTCCGAGAGGAACTGGTTTCTGAGGGCGGGCGTCCCAGACGCGCGGGTGCGGTGGTGACACGACGAGTGCCGATGACCGAGTCGGAGGCGCGGTCCTTGGATTCGTTGACCGACGAGGTGCGCCAAGGCGGGTTGGCCGTAACCACCGGACAGGTCGCGGGCGTCCTCCTACGCGAGAGGCTGGGTTCAGCGTATGGTGAGGCTTCGCTCGACTCGGCCTCCGACACCGGCCAAGTCATTTCGCAGATCGAGGATGCTCTCGAGCGAATCCTCGCTGCGGCCGCAAGCGCGAAAGAGGAGCTTGAGGCTTTGAAGCCGGTCGCCAAGGAGCTACTTGAGCGAATGAAAGCAGGCAAGGGGATTGAATCGGATCCTGCCGATTGACGCCGGGGCCACGCAGAGCCACCTCAAGAGTCTGCTCGCGCTGGCTCGAACCAGTGGTGTGCAAGTGCACCGAATCAGCCCCCTTGGCCTGAAGTGGAAGGGGCTGTATCTGCTCTGTGAGGGCCAGGCGGCAGTGGCGTTGTGCGAAGGGATGACACCCGACGAAGAGGTGTGGGTGTTGGCGCACGAACTCGGCCACCACTTTTCGCCTCCGGTTCGTGGATTGTTCTCACCGTTCGTGATCAACGTCGCGGCCGATCGACCACGACATCGGTCAGGAAAGGAGCTTCGCCGCCGACCGGACGAGGAGCGGGCAAACAATTGGGCGGCCCAGCAGTTGATCAGCGAGAGCGACTGGAAACACGCCGAAGCGATCGCTCCTGTCGATCTTGCGGGCATGGCGTCGGCTTTGGGGCTCCCTCCTGAGGCCACTGTCTGTTGGCAACGGGCACGACTGTGGGGACACCATCCTACGGTTTTGCGGGCGGTGCCTGTGCCCCGCAGCATCGTGAGGACTCTTGGAGACGCCTGCGAAGGGGTGGGTGGGCACCAGGCGCTATTCAGACGTGTGTTGTCCGATACGCGGCAACGAGCGCCGCGGCTGAAGATTTCCTTTCAAGACTTCTTGTTCGCGAGGGAGAGGGCCCACACCAGCCGTGGAGGGTGGCTCCCGTACTATGCGACCTTGCTGGTCGCCCTGCAATCTCCCGTTCGAGCAGCGGGCGGGGTCGATGCGTTCTTTGGTCTTCCGCAATAAGAACGGGTCGGACGGGTAGGGGCTGGACCAATCCAAGGGCCTCGAATTCCGCGCGCTCGTCGTCGCCGCGTGCGACGACGACGTGCTGCCGCTGCAGACATGGATAGAGTCCGTGACAGATAATGCCGACCTCGAAGACGTGTACGACACCGAGCGCCACCTGCTCTACGTGGCCTGCACCCGCGCGCGGGACTGGCTGCTGGTAACCGGCGTGGCGCCGGGGAGTGAGTTCTTGGAGGATATGAAAAGCCAGGTCTGAAGGGACGGAGGGAAGGGCGGCTCGGAACAGTTTGATGTACCAACCCCCTTGCCAATGGCAGCGTGGTCGGCTACGTTGCCCTCAGAGGGTCTATGTACAAATTGAGCGAGGGCGAGACAGGTTCGCTTCTTCGGCAGCCGGAGTCCGGAATGGGCTATCAGGTGGTCGAAGCCGTGACGACCGAATATAGGACCAAGCGCGGCATTGTCTACAATGCGGAGTTGCTGACGCTTGACGAAAATCGGCTGGGCGACAGGATAGTTATGCTCACGAAGACGGTGAGCGAGGCGCTGCGCACCGCGAGCAGCACTGCGGGCCAGTTCCGAGCGCTGACCGTCGTTCATGACGCCCGAACAACGGTGCTCGCCAAACAAGAAGCGAAGACGGCAGGTGGCGCCGATGCAGCCGACGAGCAAAAAACGAAGGACGGCGACGCGTTCCATCGCTTTTCGGCGTTTGCGAACGATCGCCGCGTCACTGCGGCACGACCAAGAATACGGTGACTCAGCCGCCGGTGAAGTTGCCGGACGCGTGATATGCGCATCAAGCTCGACCAACGATGGATTGACCGGCTATCGACGTGGCCCGAGTCAGGCATGGGTTACCAGCGCGTCGATGTAATTATGACCGATGGCCGCGAGATCAAGGACGCGACGGTGCTGAACGCCGAATGGCTCGACGTGCCGGTGGAGTTCGCGCACGCGACGGTCGAGGACATTCGTCTGTCCGCTGGCAGGAGCGATCTCGTCTCGCCGAGGCGCCGGTAGTCAGGCGCGAGGTCATACGTGCAGCCGTTTGAGCGAATCTTCCAAGACTTGGAAGATATGCCGATCTGGATGGTTCGGAGCGGCTGATTATCCCGCTGAGAGACGAGCCATCGACACACCACGGGAGAGTATTGCGTCCACGCTCCCGCAACGCGTCGTTGAGACGCGTCAGGGAGCGCGAGCCGGCGATGAAGACCTTGACTGAGGACATGTCTACCTGCTCTACGTCGCCTGCACCCGCGCGCGGGACTGGGTGCTGGTAACCGGCGTGGCGCCGGGGAGTGAGTTCTTGGAGGATTTCCGGTCTGAGGCTAACGCGCCTGTGGACGGACGGACGGACTCACGACCGGATTCGCAGTTGGCGAATTGACGACAGCAGTCCCGCCCTGTGGTGGCCGAGGGGGTGCGGGTGGGGCACTCGGCTGGTAGCCGCGCTGATCCCGTGGCTGATAGCCTTCCTGAATCCGCGTCGTGCTCGGCTTGGAACCGTTATTGCTCACTGGGTGCCTCCTGGACCGGTTGAGGGGTCGCTTCGAAAAATTCTACCAGCTCGCACTCGTCGAATGAGACGAGGACTCCGGTCGAGCCCGGCATTGGCGCGCTCAGACGTCCTTCAGCGTCGGTCAGCCACGTCTGCTCCAGGTAAATGTCCCGAGGGTGTGGAAAGGAACTGGCGAAGGAATTCGGTCGGCTGTCGCCGAATTCCTGAGGACTAGCCCCCGTAGAACGCGGGCCATCTGAGACGACCCTCTTCAAGGGTAGCCCTCGTGCTCGCATCTGTCCAACGAGTTGACCCGTGCAAACGCCCCAAGTCGAGGCCCAATCCGTGCGGGTCTGCGCTACCCCTCTTGCGACCGGACCGACGACGATGGTAGAAGTTGTGGGGTGGCGAAGAGAAGCAAGAAAAGCACGACGTTCCGCAGGCTCAAGGACTCGTCGCCGACGCTCCCGCGTGTCGGGCACGGCGAAGTCGAGGCAGCACTCGGTGCGAAACCGGTCGGGACGGTCCCCACGTCGGCGTGGCGGCATCCGCCGCGGGGGAGGCGTTGAAAACATGCCACCATGACAGACGGAGTTGTACTCCAGGACGCCGTCGTCATGAACGCCGAACTCCTCGAAGTGCCGGACGTCACCGTGATCTGAGGAGCCCACATGCCGAGTGAATCCCCGGTAACGACACCGAGCGCCGTCTCCTACGGAAAAGGCAGAGTGGTGTCATCATAGGGACGCCATGAACGCGCCCAGACGTGCGGCCAACGGATTGCGGTTCACGAGGATTCACCTCGAGAACTGGCGGAACTTCGGCTCGGCCGACGTGGAACTGGCGCAGCGCGTGTTCGTCGTTGGCCCCAACGCGTCTGGCAAGTCGAACTTCCTTGATGCCTTCCGCTTTCTTCACGACATCGTCTCGGTTGGTGGCGGTCTGGAGGAGGCCGTCAGAAAACGCCAGGGTATCTCGAAGCTGCGGTCGCTGTCGGCGAGGAATCGATCAGACGTCGTTATTCGTGTCGACCTCGGAGACGCCGCCGGAGAGACGTGGCGCTACGAGTTAGCCCTCGGTCAGGATAATCGGCAGCGGCCACAAATCAAGCGGGAGACAGTGAATCAAGGCGGAGAGCAGCTTGTCAATCGCCCGAATGACTTGGATCGGGAAGATCCGGAACGCCTCACGCAGACGTACCTCCAGCAAGTCAACGTGAACAAACTGTTTCGGCCAGTCGTTGATGCACTCGCGACAGTCCGCTACCTGCACATCGTGCCGCAGTTGATCCGTGATCCTGATCGGTCGGTTGGTAGGATCAACGATCCGTACGGAGGCGACTTTCTGCGCCAACTGGCGGAAACGCAGGAGAAAACCCAGCGCGCGCGACTACGCCGAATTTCGGAGGCCTTGGCCGTTGCCGTCCCGCAGTTGTCGGAGCTCGAACTGATCAGAGATTCGAAGGGGGCTCCCCACCTTCGTGGCCGCTACGAACACTGGAAGCCGCAGGGCGCCTGGCAAACCGAGGACCAGTTTTCGGACGGCACGCTGCGATTGCTGGGCCTGCTTTGGGCGATCGAGGAGAAGGGTGGCCCCCTCCTGCTTGAGGAGCCGGAGTTGTCACTGCACCCTGAAGTCGTGAAGTTCCTGCCGCAGATGTTCGCGCGAATGCAGCGCAGGACCGGTCGGCAGGTCATGACCAGCACGCACTCCACTGACCTGCTTCGCGATGAGGGCATTGGGCTCGACGAGGTCTTGCTCCTGACGCCGAGTCCAGAGGGCACGCGTGTGTCTACAGCGGCGAGTTTCGTGGAGGTGAAGGACCTTCTCGACGGAGGTTCGACGCTCGCCGAAGCGGTCATGCCTCTCACACGACCGCGCAGAGCAGAGCAGTTGGCGTTGTTCGGGGATTGAGTGTGGACGCGCCAGTCTATGTATCGGGCGCTGTCGAAGGGCCATCGGATGAACCGGTGCTGCGACGCATTGTTGAGGAACGTGGCGGCACGGTGTATCGCGTCCAGGTCCAGAATGGCAAGTCGAATCTGCGCCGTGCACTACCTGGATACAATGCTGCGGCGAGACGATCGGCGTGGCTGGTTCTTGTGGATCTGGACCAGGACCACCCGTGCGCCGGTGCGCTTGTAAGCGAGTGGCTGCCCGCTCCGAGTCCATTTATCCATCTGCGTGTAGTGGTTCACCAAATTGAGGCATGGTTGCTTGCTGATGCCGAGAGGTTTGCCTCTTTTTTTGGCGTGCGGCGAAGCGCGATTCCTGTCGATCCAGATTCGGTGGTCGACGCGAAGGCAACGGTCGTCTCACTGGTGTCGGCGTCGCGTCGAGCAGCGCTGCGTCAGGACATGACGCCACGTGAGGGGTCGGGCCGTCGCGTCGGGCCGGCCTACACGTCAAGGCTCATCGATTTCGCGTCGAATCCTTCGGCTGGTTGGCGTCTCGATGTGGCTATCGAGCATTCAAGGAGCCTGTCTAAGTGTGTGATGCGACTCGATGAACTCATCGCCCGCCAGCGACGCTGACCGGAAGCCGGATCGGGTCATGGTGTCAAGAGTGAGGCCCGAGGTGTAGGTGACAGGCAGAGCGCTTGCAAGGCCGCAGGCATGGCGGATTCGGCACTGCAAGTGGACCAGATCGCCTCGGCCATCGTGGTGGCCGATGGACGAGAACTCCGCTTTGACGACGCGCCGACCTCGTTGTGGTCTGGCTTATGGTTGAATCGGCCAGGGCTTTTCCCAAGCACGTAACGCCCGGCGCTTCTGGATCAAGGGCAAGTCGTCTGCCTGAAGCTTCAGGAGAATACGAAATTTTTCCCTGATCGGCAGCCGTGCCTGTTCCCGGTGCCACCGAGACTTGGTGTCCGCCAGAGTGTCCGCGATCGGGGAGTTACGTGGTGGGACTGAAGACTCGCATCGGCGAGACCGTGTCCGAAAAACTTGAATTCGTCCCGGCGAGTCTGCACGTGATCGAAACGGCGCGCCTCTAAACCCCTTCTTAGCCGGCAATCGCCTGACGAATTCTTTCTATGCGGTCGCGCTCACGGTGATGTGAATCAGCCGCGATAGCGCGCTCGTCATCGGAGAGTTCGCTCAGGAACTGAAAGCCGCGCGTGCAATCGGCGGTGATCCTGTCGCGGTCGATCATGGCAGTACGACGCACAAGTTGTCCGAGGTCAGTCCAATCGAATTCGCGGCCGTCACGAAACTTGTTCATCAATCGTTCCGGATCGAAGGAATCGCCTGCCTGCCAGAGTTTCAGGACGAGGAGTCTGCGCACAAGATCATGGTCGAGAGGCTTGGTGGCAAACATCCCGAGATCATAAATGTCGCGCGCCTTGTTGCGTTGATAGCAGGCGCGAAGTTTCTCCGCGATGATCTCCGAGAACGCGAGACACGCGATGTCTGCCGGCGCAAAAGGCAGGAAGTGAAAATAGCTCTGTTCAACCTGCGGCCGTGATTCCACCGGCAGCGTGGGTGTCTCGCGACGACTGATCTGAAGTTTGACTTCGCTGTCTCCCGCATTCCATTTGTGGGCGTAGGCCGGATTGACGCCCCATGAGAGGCCGTCCTGCGTTTCATAGTACGCGTCGTCGGGAATTGAAAACTGAATGCCGTGAAACGGGCTGGCGAAGGCTCCCATCATTTCGAGGACGATGTCTTCGTGATCGTGCTCCTCAAGCCCGGTAAAGTCGAGGTCGGTGGAAAAACGCCCCTGGCTGCCGATATACATTTTCCGGATGCAGGTGCCGCCCTTGAATGCAAGGCGCGCGAGCAGTCCGCGCTCTGACAGCAGCTGAAGGAGGTACGTCAGCACGACTTCCTTTTCAGCAATCATGATGTCTCGAAGGCCGGACTCGGCCGCGTAGCGCTGGACTTGCGTTGTGGTAAGCATTACTCGGGCTTCCTTCTGGCAACCTTCCGCCGGCCAAGTCCTGCGCTTTCCCGCAATTGCTCTGCAGCAACATTGACGAACACGCGCCAGGTCTCATCAAGCCCGATCGCGCCCTTCACGGTTGCGCGTGTGGGATCCGAACCAAGCCACGTCTTGCGACTTCTTGCCGATCGCTGCAGCAGTTGCGCACGAGTCTCGTCCGGCATTTCAGCTTTCACGTGATCGACGAGCCAGCCAAACCTGTGTATCAAGGGGCTTGAACCAATGCGACCGAGGTATTCGGTTGCCTTGTGCCAGTCAAAGCGGCGGCTGGCATTCGCGACGATGAGGGCGGCTTCGGCGATGCCTCCCGCCAGTTCTGGATGGTCGATGCAGTCCAGTGTTGTTTTTTCTCGATCCGACATCATCACTTTGTGCCCGAGAACATCGACGGGTTCAAATCCAAAAAACTTCTTTGGCGTCTGGTTGATGATGTTGACGCGAGCATCGCCAAGGTGTCTGCCCCGCACGCGTGCGGGCGTGACCAGGGAGATGACGTTGCGGAGCTGCGTTGTGAGTCCGTAGTGGGCGGCGGCAGTACCGAATCCGATGTAGTAGGGATTGGCAATTCGGCTGGCGAGAGCGAGGAGATTGCCGTCTCCGAGAGCGTCCGGCCCCTGATCAGGAGGAACCAAGAGGTACTTTCCCCAAGCTGCACGTTCCAGCCAACCCTTTCTCCGCAAACCTTCGATTACGTTGTCGGCAGCTTTGGGGCTGGCGCCAAGGATGCGGATGATCTCTTCGCGCGAGGCATCACGGCGGCCCTGCTCGGCCAGCGTGAGCACGATACGGCTTTCCTGTGGGGAAAGAGAACGGGTGATGAATTTCATTGTCATTCCTTACGTCGAAACCCTCTTGTTAGGAGTGTTTTGACACCTATCGTGCACGCACCAAACAGCGTTGTCAACATTCGCATCGTCTAAACACCCCTTATTGGGGTGTTTCGAAGCATTTAATGCATACTGATTGCAAATTATTGACATTGTCAGACTGTATGATATTGTAACCTGACATTAGGAGTCACGACAATGAGCGACGGCCCACATCGCAGTCTACCGATGCGCCCCTGGTGGCGTGGCGTCGCCAAGCGCGGCGACAACTGCTCCTACGCTCCGAACGAGGTGAGAGATGCATTCGGACTTGCCCTTCAGCGCGATTGCGTTGAAGAACTCAGTCCGGCATTCCTGAAAAGACTCCGTTCATTGGACATGGAGCCGGTCCTCTTCAATGCGAGCCAGTCGCCGCAGATCGAGATTCTCGCTGGCGTGGCGAAAAGCCGGTTCGAACACCTCGTCTTGGATAACGTCGCCCTCCTCTCCAAGGACGACATCGCCGGCACCGATTTCATACAGCGAGCCGTCGCTGACGCTGCTCAGCACCAAGCCGGACGGTATGCGCTGCAGATCGAGGAACACTGTCAACGTGCAGCCTCCGTCGGCCGCGCGTTGAAGATCCGCGCGCGCCTCGGTGAGGCAGTAGAACGTATCGACTTCAACGGCATCGCCAGACGGGTTCTGCAGCATGACCAGCCGCGCGTTTCGAAGCGCATTCCGAAAAAGACTGGACTCGATGACGGAGTGAGCCTGCGATGAAACCCAGTCCAGACACTCGGCATCTACCGTCGATTTCGGTGCACGTCGCCGAACCCGGAGCGCGGGTGATCAACGGCGCCGTGCGCTGCGAGGTCGGAAGAGACATCAAGTTTTCAACCGAGAGCCTCGAATCCTATTTCTTTGCCGAATGGAACCCCGTCGCGTACGACGCGCTCTTGGTCGCGGCAGCGGTTGAGTTCGCGGACCGGACCAAGGTGCGCCCTGCTCTCGACTGGTCCCGGACCATTCAATTGAAGGTGCCGGTCCACGACATTGACCAGTGGCAAGAGGCGCCGGTACGAGACGCGCTGCACGATGCGCTTGCGTACCTTACCGGCGACACCTGGGACGTGACCTTCTACCGGCGAAAGCGGTCGGTGAGCCAGCCCAGGCAGGCGCAATTGAGCTTACCGACCGATGTCGAGGCCGTCATCCCGTTCAGTAACGGTTTGGATTCCCGTGCGGTGGGCGGCCTAATGGAGCGTTCGCTGGGAAATCGTCTCGTCCGGATCAGGCTCGGTGGCCGCTTGCACGATAGCGAAAGAGTGAAAGGCCGTCCGATGGCCTTCACCGATGTGCCCTATAAGGTCACCGGCGACTTCGTCGAGAGCAGCGCCCGTTCCCGGGGTTTCAAGTTCGCGCTCATCAGCGGAATAGCGGCTTACCTTTCCGGCGCCGCTCATGTCATCGTGCCGGAGAGCGGCCAAGGCGCACTCGGTCCGGCGCTGGTTCCGGTCGGCCAAACGTATGAGGACTACAGAAGTCACCCGACCTTCACCGTAAAAATGGAGCGTCTCTTCAAGGCGCTCTTCGCACGCGACATCCGCTTCTCATTCCCGCAGCTCTGGAACACCAAGGGGGAAACCCTTCGGAGATTCATCCAGGAGTGTGGTGATAGGTCGTGGCTGTCGACCAAGTCGTGCTGGCAGCAGAGCCGCCAGATCGGCATCGGCGGCGGTGCTAAAAAACGGCAGTGCGGAATTTGTGCTGCCTGCATGCTCCGCCGTATGAGCGTCCACGCGGCCGGCGCCGTTGAGCCGTCAGACCATTACCTGTGGGAAAACCTCGGAGCGGCGACCTTTGAACAAGGCGTTGTCACCGGTTTCCCGCCCGGGCGCATCACGGGGGCGCTTCGGCAATACGCCATCGCCGGCACCCTGCATCTGGATCATCTTGCGGATCTGAATCGGAGCGGAATCGGCCGCGTTGTGTTGGACGTCTCCTGCATGAAGCTTGGCGAAGCGCTCGCTGTGCCGCGTGAAGAAGTGCGCGTAAAGATGGACCGCTTCATTCAACAACACACACGCGAATGGTCCGACTTCGTATTGTCGTTGGGCGATAAATCATTCATCAACAACTGGGCGGAGGCTCACTCATGAGTCCATTGGAATTGCTATCACCCGACGAGGTCGGCGAGCGCCTGCGCATCGCGCGCGAAGGTGCAGATGTAACGCAGGCCGCTGCGGCCGAAGCGATCAAGGTTGCGCGCACCACTCTCATCGCAATCGAGCAAGGCCAGCGCAAAGTCCGGCTGAGCGAGATTCAAAACCTTGCCCGGCTCTACGGCACGTCAGTCAACGCGCTTCTGCGTCAGGAATCTGTGCACGTGGACCTGGCACCTCGGTTCAGGAAAATGCCCGGCAAGCACGAGTCGTCCGATAAGGCCGCCGAGCTGCTGGCGGCACTGGCAAAAGCCGAACTAGAGCTGGAGAGTCTACTTGGCGTGCGTCGTGCTCGAAACTACCCGCCGGAACGGCCGCTTCTAAATGGCGATGTCGTCGTGCAGGCCGAGCATGACGCGGCGGAGTTGCGACAGCGGCTCGGGTTGGGAAACGCGCCGATTTCAAATCTCCTGACGGTTCTGGAGATGGAGATGGGCGTCCGGGTGTATGTCAGACGGCTGGACGCGAAGATCTCGGGTCTCTTCGCGTACGACGACGCGCTTGGCGCGTGCATTCTGATCAACGCGAGCCATCCGCGCGAGCGGCGGAATCAGACCGCAGGGCATGAGACCGGACACTTCATCTCTACGAGGTACAAGCCCGAGGTCTTGCAGCTCGGCGAGGAAGACGGCTCTCGTGAAGAACGGTATGCCAACGCCTTCGCCCGGGCGCTTTTGACTCCGGCCCGCGCCGTGATGCAACAGTTCCAGGATGTGACGGCCGGCGCTGACCGGATGACCAGAAAGCACGTCATCGTGCTGGCGCATTTCTTCGGCGTGTCGCGCGAAGCGGTTGTCCGGCGCCTTGAGGAACTGAAGCTCGTGAAATCCGGAACGTGGGACTGGTTTGATGACAACGGCGGCATCACCGACGAGCAGGCGCGGCAGGTGCTCGGCGACCAGGCTGTGCCGGATGCGGCGAAGCATGATGCGGACCGCCCCACGACGCTGCGGCTCAATCTTCTGGCTGCCGAAGCGATGCGGCGCGAACTCCTGAGCGAGGGACAGCTCGCGCGGCTGCTACACCTTGACCGCATCGAGCTCCGGGAAATCCTCGACGCCTATCAAGATGAAGGGAGCGATGGTGATAGCGCCATCACGCAACTTGATTGATCCGGCCTCCCCTCTCGTCGCCGACGCGAGTGCCGTGATCAGCCTCATTGCGTCTGGTGCCGCGCGCAAGATCGCGGAGGCTTTGCCAGTGCGTTTACGCATAGTGACTGCAGTTGCCTATGAACTTGAGAAGGGACGTCAGCGCGGCTGGGCAACAAGCGACCACCTCTCCAGCCTCATCACCGACGGCCTCGTGGATGTCGTCGAGTTGAGTGACGACGCTGGTGATCACTTCGAGGCGTTGGTCGTCGGATCTGCGGCAGACACACTTGACGACGGAGAGGCGGCAACGATCGCATATGCCCACGTGCACGGCGCGACGGCCCTCATTGATGAGCGCAAGGGTTTGAGGATTTGCACGAGACGCTTCCCTGGCCTTCGCGTCGCCACAACGGTTGATCTGCTGACCAGCTCATTGGTCAAGGGTGTGCTCGGCGTGACGCACGCGGCGGATGCGACATTCGGTGCGCTGAAGGACGGGCGAATGCGCGTGCTTCCAGAGGATATCGAAAGAGTGATTGAAATGATCGGTGCGGCCCGGGCATCGCTGTGCAGCAGCCTGCCAGCTCGTGTACGGCGTGCGTGCCTCGGATGAGGTGAATAACCGGTATGGCAGAGATACCCAAGCTCAACGAAGCGAACCTTCAAGCGCTCTGCGACACGATGGCCGACACGGACAGCGGTCTGACCGGCAGCGAAATCACGCGATACCTCGCGCAGTGCAACATCGAGGACCCGATCCCGCGTACGTCGCCGAGGGTCCCGATCGATTGGTCTCCACGCCCGGTGTGCGGGCCGCGGCCTTCGCGCGGAGCTTCTATGTGCAGATGGCCCCGCGGCACGCGCTCGACGACGGCGCCGTCCTCGCAGCCTCGGCGATCTTCCTGGCGGGCGTCAGCCTCTTCGACGTCGTCAGCTTTGCCGGCGCGGCGGTCGTGCTCGCGGCGGGCGCCATCGCGTCAGCGCTCATCCCTGCGCGGCGCGCGTCGATCCCGTGGACGCATTGCGACGCGATTAGCGCGGAGATTTCCGCCCGCAGCCGCGTGATTTTCGGGAATAGCGCAGGTGCGGGCGCATCGGCCGACCCCGGGACCCCGGCAGTCCCGGACCCCGATCGCGGCACGCACTGTGCAGGAGACCGTGCCGTCAAATGCTCACCCTTGCCACGTTGCGCCAGAACTCTGCGCTCCTGAAGCTTGATCTGTATTGCAAGGGCGCGCGCCTGGACGAGTCGTGCTTCGATGGGGCCGGCACCGGGCGAGGTCTGCTCAGAACCAGGGCCGGCCTGGGGTCGGGTCTCGAAGTGGTGTTGCCCGGTGGGTTCTGGACCAACGTGCCAGTCCTGGAGGCCTTCGCGCACCGATCGCCGTATGTGATTCGTCGCGAGGCAGGCGGACTTCAGCTGTACCGTGATGATGAGGTGATCACGTCCCTGACGTTGTCTCCCAGGCCGTCTTGGTACGACCGCCAGACCCTGTCCGGAAAGCCGATGACGCGCGTGGGCACCCTTCAGGGGACTTACCTGGGCGTGTATCCCGCCAAGGTCTGCGACTACTGGGTGGCCGAGCCCGCGAAAATCAATTGTCACTTCTGCTCGGTTGGACTCAACCTCGGGGTGGACGACGCGTCGGAGAAGTCGGTGGACGAAGTGCTCGACGTGGTGCATGCCGCGCGGGAGGGTTCCGGCATCACCTACGTGGATTTCAATACCGGCCACTACGAGGGCGACACCTATCTCGACATCCTCGAGCCCTACCTTCGGCGGATCAAAAAAGAGACAGGGCTGCTCGTGGGAGTGCAGACGCCGCCGCATCACGATCTGTCCCGGTACGATCGGCTGCGCGCCATGGGCGTCAATCGCGTGTCGTTTTGTTTCGAGATCTTCGACCGCGGTCTGTTCCGGGAAATCTGCCCGGGCAAGGACGCCCAATACGGGCTCGACCGTTACCTCGATGCCATCCGGTACTGCGCGAAGCTCGGACCGCAGGGCCCTGCCTCCGAACCGTGGGTCACGAACGGTGAGATCATCGCCGGCCTCGAGCCGCCCGAGTCGTCCATCGCGGCGATTAACTGGATCACGTCCGCGGGTGCGATTCCCACCGTCTGTGTCTTCCGGCCTCTGCGTGGCACCGACTATGAAAACCGCGAGCCGCCCGACACCGAGAGCCTGATTCCCGTGTTCCGTCGGCTCTACGAGGCGTGCATGGAGGAGCGCCTTCCCATCGGGTGCGCGCCCAATGTCCATGTCTCGCTGGTGCTGTTGCCCGAAGAGTGCGCGTCGCTCTCATCGCGGCCGTTCCGCTGGCACCGCGCCAGGCTGGCCGTGATGAAGCGGGTGTTCGCCGCCCAGTTCTCGCGACGCCTCGAGCGCCACTAGCACACTAGCTCTACAATCGAGCGCGATGCCCCGCATCGTCCTGACCGTGGCGCTCGTGTTCCTGGTGGTGCTCCCGCACGCGCAGAATCAGGGCGCGTGGGAACTGGTGATCCTCGGTCGCGCTCAGGATGCCGGCATTCCGCAGCTCGGTTGCACGCAGGCCGCGTGTGTCGATCGCCGCGAGGGACGCCGGCCTGTGGAGCGTGTGGCCAGCCTGGGTTTGCGCCACTCAGGGTCGGGGCGCGCGTTTCTGTTCGACGCGACCCCCGATCTGCCGTCCCAGGTGCACATGCTGACTGGTGGTCGAGTGCCGGACGGGATCTTTCTGACGCACGGTCACATGGGGCATTACACGGGACTCATGTATCTGGGCCGCGAGTCGATGAACGCGGCAAAAGTGCCGGTGTACGGCACATCCCGCATGGCCGCGTTCCTGACCGCCAATGGGCCCTGGAGCCAACTGGTGTCGCTCGGCAACGTCGCGCTCAACCGCATTGAATACGACCGGCCGGTCGATCTTGGCGACGGTGTGCGGGTGACGGCATTTCAGGTGCCGCACCGCGACGAATTTACCGATACGGTCGGCTACCTGATCGAAGGTCCGAACCAAAAAGCTCTGTTCATTCCGGATATCGATCAATGGAGCAAGTGGGACCGCGACATTCGCGCCCTGGCCGACACGGTGGACTATGCCTTCCTCGACGGCACGTTCGCGTCAGCGGGAGAGATTCCCGGCCGCTCGCTCGCCGACATTCCGCATCCGATGATGAGCGACACCCGGGCACGGCTGAAGGGGTCGCGCGCGCAGCTCTGGTTCATCCACCTCAACCACACCAACCCCGAGTTGGACGCCGCCGACGTGGTCAGAGAAGGACGCCGTTACGGGATGTGAGTCGCCTACAATCCCCATTGCCATGGTGATCCGAATTCTCGTCCTGTTGTCTCTGTTGGCGTGGCCGGCGCTCCCGGTGCAGACGAATGTGCCGCTCACAGCGCTGACGTGGCGCAACGTGGGGCCGGCGGTGACCGGCACCCGCATTGTGGAACTCGCGGTGGTCGAGCGTGATCCGCGAACGTTTTACGTGGCCACGGCATCGAGTGGCGTGTGGAAAACCGCCAATGCCGGCACCACGTGGTCACCGGTATTCGAGCGGGCGGGCCGAATCTCAGTTGGCGGCATCGCCGTGGCGCCTTCGAACCCCGACATCATCTGGGTGGCCACCGGCGAACCGAACATGCGCAACCTGCGCAGCACGTCACCCGGTGATGGCATCTATCGATCGACTGACGCCGGTCGCACGTGGCAACACCGGGGCCTGCGTGGCACGCAGCACATGGGCCGCGTCGTGGTGCATCCCACCAATCCCGATGTGGTGTACGCGACAGCGGTCGGGTCGATGTGGGACTCGAACACCGACGCCAGGGGATTGTGGAAGACCACCGATGGCGGTTCGACATGGCGCAATGTGCTGGCGCCGGGTGGCCGCACCGGTGTGGTGGACATCGCCATCGATCCCGGCAACGCGACTGTGCTCTATGCCGCCGCGTGGCACCGCGAGCGACGTGATTGGAGTTTCATCAGTACAGGCACTGGCAGCGGGATCTACAAGTCCACCGACGCGGGTGAAACGTGGACGCGGCTCGCCGTCGGTCTTCCCGCTACTCCGATGGGACGCATCGGCCTTTCGGCGTGCCGCTCACAGCCGGGTACGGTCTTCGCTGCGGTGGAAGGCGATGCGGCCGCGCGCGGCGTCTATCGGTCCACAGATGCGGGCGCCACCTGGACTCGCCGCGCCCCCATCAGCGCCTCGTCGTACTACTACGGCCAGATTCGCTGCGACCCGGGCGATCCGCAGCGTGTGCACGTCTTGCAGACGGAAATTTCCACGTCAAACGACGGCGGCGCCACCTTCCGTTCGGACTTGCCAGGTCCGGGCGTCCACGTTGATCACCATGACCTCTGGACGAATCCGTCAAACCGGGAGCACCTGATTCTGGGGAACGACGGCGGCGTGTATCAGTCGTACGATGCCGGCCGCAACTGGCGGCACATGAGCCAGATGGCAACCACGCAGTTCTATACGGTGGCCACCGATATGCGCGAGCCCTTCTACTACGTCTATGGAGGGACCCAGGACAACAACTCGCTCGGCGGCCCGAGCGCGACGCGCAACAGCGACGGCATCGTCAACGACGACTGGTACGTCACAACAGGCGGCGACGGATTCTCGGTGCAGGTGGAGCCCGCGAATCCGAACGTGGTCTACACCGAGTCGCAGTACGGCGGTCTGGTGCGCTTCAATCCGTCCACAGGGGAGCGGCGCCGCATTGTGCCGCAGGCGCCCTCGGGCGTGACGTATCGATGGAACTGGAACGCGCCCATCCACATCTCCGTGCATGACGGGACGACCGTGTACTTCGGATCGCAGTTCCTGCATCGCAGCCGCAACCGTGGCGAGAGCTGGGAGACGGTCAGTCCCGATCTCACCCGGCAACTGGCGATCGATCCGGCCAGTCGCATCTCAGACTACGGCACCTTGCGATTCATCCACGAATCGCCACGGCGCGCCGGGCTGATCGCCGTTGCCACAGACGATGGACTGGTGCAGGTGACCGAGGATGGCGGCACCACATGGAGGAAGATCGAGACCTTCCCAGGTGTGCCCCTCGGCACGCAGATCATTCGGGTGTTCTTTTCTGCGCACGACGACAAGACACTGTATGTGGTGCCTGCGGGGCATGAAGACGACGACTTCGAGCCGTATCTCCTGAAGAGCACCAACCTTGGGGTGACGTGGACGTCAGTGGCGGGCGACCTTCCGCAAGACAGCCCGGTCTTGTCTTTTGTCGAGGATCCCTCCAATTCCAAGCTGCTCTTCGCAGGCACGTATACCGGTGTCTTCGGCTCACTCGATGCGGGACAAACGTGGCGGCCGGTGGCGGCGGGCCTGCCCACCGTGCCGGTGCACGACATGGTGATCCACCCGCGCGAGCGCGATCTGGTGATTGGCACGCACGGGCGCGGTATCTGGATTCTGGATGCGATCCGCGGCCTTGAGGCGATGACTGGCGAGGCGCCCTCATCGTCTGCGGTCATGGTGGCGGCGAGGCCCGGGACATTGTGGACGCGGTTTCAACGGGGACGGGATGCGATTGGCCAGACGTACTTCCGAGCCCCGAATCCTGAAGACGGCGTTTACATCGACTATCGCCTGTTCACCGGGGCGGGAAACGGCACCCTCACCATTCACAATGGAGATGGGCAGCTCGTGCGAACGCTCGCGGTACCCGCTGATCCTGTCTCTTATACACATCTCCGAGCCCACGAGACTAAGGCGAATCTCGTATGCCGTCTTCTGCTTGAA
>ENA-ORBV01007308-ORBV01007308.1-microbial-mat-metagenome-genome-assembly--contig:-NODE-7308-length-19037-cov-4.458492_pt1 | contig 19037 bp, 12 predicted proteins | sample MGYA00237777_ERZ505514 | MGnify/ENA primary metagenome ERZ505514 (study PRJEB26160, sample SAMN06269048) | microbial mat metagenome | isolation source: Oligotrophic lake microbial mat | place... | reverse complement strand
AGACAGGCGCGATCTGCAGCGGATGCAGGTGGTAGTTGTAGATCCGCACGTGCGCGAGTGCGCCGGTGAACCCGCGTCCAATGGAAAGCGCCGCGTTGCTGGGCAATGCCAAGGTCACACTCGCCTGGTGATCGACCACGCCGTCGAGGTAGGTCGTCAACGTCCCAGGGCCATTGGTGATGCCGCCACCGCTATAGACGAACACCACGTGCTGCCAGCGGCCGATGGTCGCGGGCGCCTTCCAACGGCCACTCTGCGTCCCGCACCGCCACGCCTGGCCATCCGCGCTCCAGCCCAGACGCGCCGCGCCTTCGCCACCCCATTCGACGAAGACCTCATCGCCGCTCGCGGGTCTGCTGCGTTGCATCCATAGTTCGACCGACCACGAGCGATTGCCATCAAGCGCCTCCCAGGTGGTCTGATCCCAGCGCAACGTGGACTTGCCATCGAAGGCGACCGCGCTGACACCGCCGACCGTGGTCAACCGCGGTGATCCCTGCGGAATGAACGTACCGACCGTGCGGGCGAAACGGTGCCAGCCTTGCTGATAATAGTCGGCACCGCCGCTGTTTTCCCAGCTCCGCACCACCCCATCAGCAGTCGCATCGATCGCGTGCAGCGGGTCGAGTTCGATCAGCGTGTCCCCAGGGAAATACTCGGCCAAGAGGTGGAACATCCGTGGATCGGATTGGCGCAGCACCTCACGCGGCGTGGTCGCACCAACATCCCAGGTGCCATCGTTGATCCATCCCGAAGCCCACACGGCGAAATTCTCATGCTTGTTCACCGCGCCATAGCCGCCCATCCATTTCCGTTCACGGTAGTTGGCAATAAAGTTCTGCTTGTGGCGTTCCTTGAAGGTCGGATCGAGCCACTCACAGCCGTACATGTGAAACTGGTGACCCATCTCATGCATCACGATCGCGCTGCGGCGCGCGATCGAATATGCCCCGCCATACGCCGCGCAGGTGAACTGGCTCCAGCCATTGCCCGCGCTCCAGCCTGGACTTTCCGGCGTCGACAGGTGGCAGGCGGCGTTGGCCGAAGCCAGCGCCTGCACCACATCCGGACGTTTCCCAGTCAGCTTCATGATCGAGTATCGCGCTATGCGCATGTACTCATCCAAGGCATCCGGCGGGCAGATGATGTGGCTGCCCGGCGTTTGCAGGTAACGCCCGTAATAGCCGTCCTGCCGCACCGCGACCGGGAACGGCTCCGGCGCTGGGCCGTCGTCATCGAGATCGACCGGTGCGGTGGTGAACGACCATACCGTGCCTGGGATGCGAAGAGCGGACTTGCCCTGACCCAGCACCTGTTCGACGCGCCAGTGGTAGGTCGTGCCCGGTGTGAGACGTGCGAGCGGCAGGTAAGCGGGTTTGCCGTCGTCGTGTTTCTCGCTGCTCTCGGGCGCCGCGGAGGCATCGCCGCCAACGGCGCCGCCACTTGCCGCCTGACGTTTGCTCCCGAGCAGGTGACGCGTGGTGATGAAGGCCTCGTCATGGCCAGGCGCCAAAGTCACGCTCGTGGCGCTGCCGGCCATCACCGCGGCGGCATCAGTACCGAAGATCAGGCGCTGTTCAGTAGTCGCACTGCCTGGGCTCCAACGCAGCGACACCAGATGACTGCGGACCTCGCCCGCCGCATGAGCAGGGTCGGGGTTGCGTGCACCGCCATCAGTCGCGATGAATTCCCACACTGGCATCTGCGCGGACATGGCGCCATCCGGCACCACTTTCCAATAATAATGCGTGCCATTGCTGAGTGGTTTGGGCGTGCACAACGGATCCTTCACCGTAGCGATCAGCGCTGCCGGTGCTCCCTGCTCAACCGCGGTCCGATCGGAGGACAAGTACACACGCCCGGCAACCGCCGTCGCGGAAGCAGGACGCCAGGCGAGCACCGGCGTGAGTACGTCCAGCACCTGACCGTGATGCGGCAGCGGATCCGCTGCCGCCAAGGCGGCTACGGGCGTCAGTGAAAACTCGTGGGTCGACAACACCCGGTCATAGAGCGCCAGGCTACTGATCGCACCGGTGAAAGGTTCCGACGGCCGCGCCATCCACGAACCTCCCCAGGCATCCTCCCAGTAGGCGCCAACAAATGCGTGATTGTCCGCCAGCGGGCGTTTATCGGTCTTGCGCAGCGGACGTTGCGTGACGAAGCGCCCATCGACGTACAGGGTGACCTGGCCGTGATCCTTGTCCTTACGCTCAACGGCACTGCGTTCGATCACGTACACCAGCCGATGCCACTGACCAAAACGCGGGTAGCTTGCTGGAACGAACTCCACCTTGTCGCCGTACCAGTCGAGCGCTTTGAAACAACCGTAGCTGAACTGCACGCCGTCCTTGCCGGTGAGCGGCGCAAAACCGAGCAGGGTCTCCCGTGATTCGGCACGCTCCAGATTGCAGACGTCCACCACCACCGTCATTGAACGCCCGTAAAGCTCGCTGAGCGGCATGATGAAATCGGACACCAGGGCCTGGTTTTCGAGCGGCACCGTCCAACGCGGATGGGCGAACAGCACCGCTTTGCGCCCGACCACGGTGGTAACCTGCGGATTCATGGCCATGGCCACGAAGGAACCACCCAGACGACCACGGTTGGGCCATTGTGTTAGCGGGCCTTCGCTGAGCTGCTCTGCCGTCAATTGCAGCACCGGCGCATTGCCATCTCCCAGCGCCGGACGAGCAGAATTGTCGGGGATCCGGCACATCGCTCGCCGCAGCGCGGCGGCACTGCCGCCTTTGCTCCAGCCCGGTTCGAATTCACGCACCACGCCATCGCTCATGCGGATGTGGGCCTTGCCGCCAACCACGTCGACCAGCGTGCCAGTGAATTCACCCTGATCGGCGAAATCCCACACGCGCTCACCCGCAACCGGTGGTAGGATGAGGGTGACATCTGGCAACTCCGCTGCCTGAACGCCGGTTGCACTGACAAGCCCAAGGCAAGTCAGCCCCACGAGTGACGTCACCAGCCAATTCCGTACGCCGAAGACCTGTGTGTGCGCCATACACCCCCCGTGGTCGGAAAGTTAGTCTCCGGCGATGGCATTGCTTGGCCGGGAGTCGCTCAAAGTGCGGCTGTTTTCGCCAAATGACCGACCGGACCAAGCGCTGATGCGCGACCCGCAAACGACAACGACAACCTTAGACGGAAATTTGTGACACTTTCTACAAGCATTCAGATGCCTTAGGTTTGGGAGATTCCCACGCGCTAAGGCCACACATTCAGCCTAGAAAACAGCGGTCTTCTTCGCGAGGCTTACACCACCAAACCCTGCCGGTCATCGGCCAACCCCCGTAGTCTTCCTCCCCCCCTGGCCCATCACGCAACGATGTCCACTCGCCCATCAGTACCCTGCGTCTGTTGCTCTGCGGCGTGCTGGCTAGCGGTGTGCCATGGGCTGCGTCCGCCTCTGCCCACGGCGATGTCGAGGTCATCATCGCTGCCATATCGCAAGAGATTGCCCAGTCGCCCACAGTGGAGCTGCTGCTGCTGCGTGCCCGGTTGCACCTGGAGCATGGCGACCACGTCAGCGCTCTGATGGACTGCGCTCGGGCTCGCCTACGTGCCGCGGATGGATCCAGCGCGGCGGCAGCCGTGGCACGCTGCTTAGGGCAGGTGCTGCTGGCGGATGACCAAGGCGAGGCGGCGCTGGTCGCGTTTGATCGCAGCCTGGCGCTCGTACCGCATGACGGGGAAACGCTCGAACTTCGCGCGCAGGCCCTGCACCTGCTTGCGTGTGAGGACGATGCCCTGCGCACCTTTGACCAGCGTGAAGTCTGCCTACCGCCGCCCCAACCGCAGTTCTACTTCGATCGCTTGGCAACCCAGCGCGCGCTGCAACGTCCGGTGGCCGAACAAATTGCCGGTCTCGATCAGGGCCTTCGCCGGCTTGGTCCGCTGATGGTGCTTGAGGAAGCCGCGCTGCAGTGCGAGGTCGGCGCCGGCCTGATGGACTCGGCACTCGCCCGCCTGGACCGGCTCGCACGCACCGCAGTGCGTCCGGAGTCATGGTTGGTGCAACGGGGCGATCTGTTGCGTCGTCTCGGTCGCCCTCACGACGCCCATGCGGCTTACCAAGCCGCCGTGGTGGCGATCGAACAACTGCCGCCCGCCCGTCGTCTCACCAGCGCAACGCAGACTCTCTGCCAACACGCCCACGCCCATCTGGCTACCCTGAGCCTGGAGTCGCACCCGTGAATACCCGCCTGACCATCCTGCCATTCTTGGCAATCATTTTTTTGGCACTGGTGCCGAGTGGCTGCGAACAGTCGTCGACGCGCACCACGCCCATCGCCGCTCCGACGGCGGTCACGCTCACGCGTGGGCCATACCTCCAGCTCGGTACCTCCACCAGCATGGTCGTGCGCTGGCGCACCGATGTCGCGACCACCGGAGTGCTGCGCGTGGGCGATCAGCCGGACGCGCTGAGTCGCCCACACGCTAGGGTGACCGGAGCGGTACCGACCACCGAACACGAACTGGAGATCACGGGTCTGAAGCCGGATACGCGCTACTTCTACTCGGTGGGTGACAGCGCGCAGACCTTGGCCGGCGGTGCGAGCTACACGTTCGTCACTGCGCCAGTTCCCGGCACGCCCAAGGCCACGCGCATCTGGGCCATCGGTGATGCCGGTACCGCGAACAAGGACCAGGCTGCCGTGCGCGATGCGTACTACGCCTACACCAAACAACGTGCGACCGATGTATTCCTGATGCTGGGCGACAACGCCTACGAAACCGGCACGGACAAGGAGTACCAGAAAGCGGTCTTCAACGTCTACCATGAGCTCATGCGCCAGACGCCGGTATGGCCGACGCTCGGCAATCACGACGCCGCCCACGGTCGCGAAACCGACGCGCGCTATCCCTACTTCCAGATGATGACCTTGCCGCAACGCGGCGAAGCCGGCGGCCTGGCCTCGGGCAGTGAATACTACTACTCATTCGATCATGGTCCGATCCATTTCATCTGCCTCGATTCGCAGACCGACCGGCGAAAGCCAGGCTCAGCCCAGTTGCTGTGGCTCGAACAGGATCTGGCCGCGACCAAGCAACCCTGGATCGTGGCCTACTGGCACCACCCGCCGTACAGCCGTGGCTCGCACAACACCGACAAAGATAAGGAATCGATCGAGATGCGTGCCCACGTCCTGCCGCTGCTGGAAGCTGGCGGCTGCGATCTGGTGCTCAGCGGCCACAGCCACTGCTATGAACGTTCGTACCTGTTGAAGGGCCACTACGGCATGGCGAACACCCTGACACCGGCCATGAAGCTCGACAGCGGCAGCGGTGCGCCAGCCACCCCCTACCGCAAGCCGGCCGTCGCTCAGGGTACGGTCTACGTCGTGGCTGGCTCGTCCGGCAAGATCAGCGGTGGGAAGCTTAACCACCCGGCGCACGTGGTCAGCCTGAACAAGCTTGGTTCACTGGTGGTCGACGTCGCAGGTGATCAGATGAAAGCGGTGTTCCTGCGCGAAGACGGCTCGGTCGACGATGCCTTCACCATCATCAAACCATTGGCAGGAAAGTGATGTCCATCATCCGCCAACGTCTGGGCAGCCTGCTGCTGGTCCTGCTGCTGACAGCAGCGCAAGCGGCGGCGTGTTCCGTTCCGGTGTTCCGCTATGCGCTCGAACGCTGGCCACCGAGCAATTACCAGGTGTGGGTCTTCCACCAAGGACCGCTCGACGAGGCCCAGCGGAAGCTGGCGGATGAGTTGGATCAGCTGATCGTGCAGGGCGGTCTGCCGACCAATGTCGATATCCAATGGGCCGATGTCAGCGGCACTCTGAGCCCGGCAGCAGCCAAGGCCTGGGCTGAGCAGAAACCCGCCACGTTCCCGCATGCCACCGTGCTGTTCGCGCCGCACGGTGCCGCCACCGGAGTCGCCTACGCCGGACCGGCAGAGTTGGAGACCCTGCGCGGCCTGCTCCATTCACCTATCCGCCAAGCGGTCGCCGAACGGCTGCTGGGTGGTGATTCTGCCGTGTGGTTGCTGGTCGAGAGCGGCACGCCCGCAGTGGATGAGCGGGCCTTCACCCTGCTGAGCGCGACGCTGTCGCAGATGGCGATGGAACTCAAACTGCCCGAGCCCGATCCGAAGGACGGCGACGTCCGGCTCGCCGATGACGCCACTCCGCTGACCATCAGTTTTCCCATTCTGCGCGTGTCGCGCGCGGATGCCGCTGAACGTGGCCTGATCCATCTGCTGACTGCCGCGTTCAAACCCGCTCCACCTGCCGACCAACCGTTCACCGTCGCCATCTCGGGCCAAGGCCGAGTCATCGCCTTGCTGAGTGGTGACGAGATCGATGCCGGATACATCAGTGCGTGGTGCGAATTCATCGCCGGTCCGTGCTCCTGCCAAGTGAAGGCGGAACTCCCAGGCTCCGACCTGCTGGTGCGCGCCGACTGGTCGCAGTTGAAGGACGGACGCCGGATCGAGGAGCCCGAGGTCCCGAATGTCGCGATGGTCGACGCTCTGCGCACGCCCAAACAAACGGTGGTGGCGCCGCCCGCTCGTCCCCACACCACTACGGATCACGCCACCACCATCCCAGCAACTGCCAAGGCGCTGCCGGAGGATTCGATGCTCGGGAACCTGCTCCTGGTGGCGGGTGGTATACTGACGCTGCTGGTCGGCCTCAGCATCTGGCTGCTGCTACGCCAACGTGGAAAGTGAACGACGATGCGCCTGAGCGTCCTCATCCTCAATGAATTGCGCCACCGCTGGCTGAACTCGGTTGTGAGCCTGATGACCGCGTTACTGGCCGTCGGCTGCCTGACGGCCGCCGTCGCCTTGCTGCGCGAACATCGCTTGGCCACTGACGCGATCATCGCCAGCAAAGAAGACGAGACCCGCACGCGCCTAGCCACCCTCGCTGACGACATGCGCAAAATCACCAAGCGTATGGGCTTCAACATCCTGATCCTGCCCAAGGACCAGAACCTCGGCGATTTCTATGCCGAAGATTTTGCGCAGAAGACCATGCCAGAAGAGTACGGCACCCGGCTGGCCGCCTCCGGCGTGGCGACCATCAACCACATCCTTCCGAGCCTGCAGCAGCGGGTGCGCTGGACCGAACGCGAACGAACGATTTTGCTCATCGGCGTGCGCGGCGAACTGCCCATCACCAGCGGAACGCCGACGACAGCGAACACCAGCGACGCAACCACGTCGACCACGGCACCGAGCAAGCTGCCGCCCACTCCTGCCGCCAAAACCGGCGACAGCAAAACTGGCGACAGCAAAGCTGGCGACAGCAAAGCCAAGAAACCCCTGCTGCCGTCCGTGCCCACGGGCAAGGCCTTGCTCGGGTACGACCTCCACCGCTCGCTCAAGCTCAAGGTCGGCGACCGTTTCATCCTGCTAGAGCGCACGTTCACCGTCAGCGAATGCCGTCCCGAAAAAGGCACCAAGGACGACATCACGCTGTGGATCAACCTGAGCGAAGCGCAGGAGTTGCTGAACCAGCCCGGCCGCATCAACGCCATCCTGGCGCTGGAGTGCAACTGCGCGTCGACCGATCGTCTTGGCGAAGTGCGCGCGGAAGTCGCCCGCATCCTCCCCGACACGCAGGTGATCGAATACGAATCGCAGGCCCTTGCCCGCGCCGAAGCCCGCAACCGCGCCGAAGCCGAAGGTGTCGCTGCCATCGCCGCCGAACGGCAACAGCGATCCCAACTCGAAGCGGAAAAAGAACGTTTCGCCGCTGCCGTGGTGCCGCTTGCCCTGCTGGTGTGCGGCGTGTTGATCGGTCTGCTCAGTTGGCAGAACGTGCGCGAACGTGCGGTGGAGATCGCCATCCTGCGCACGCTGGGCCTGGGCACGGGCAGCATCCTGGCACTGGTGCTCTTCCGCGCCGCCGCCATCGGTCTGATCGGCAGCCTGTTGGGATTCGCCGGCGGCCTGCTGGCCGCCAACCTCTGGGCGGCGACCCCGGCGATGTCCATCGCCGTGCGCGAACTGCTCACGCCCACCTGGCTGGTGACCGCGACTCTCGCCGGTCCTCTGCTGGCCGTCGCCGCCGCGTGGCTGCCCGCCTTGGCGGCGGCGCAGCAAGATCCCGCCAACCTCTTGCGGGAGGGCTGAGCCATGACCCTGCACCTGCGTGGCATCAGTAAAACGTTCACAGGTCCCCGCGGCGCAGTGCCGGTCCTCGATCAGATCACCTTGGAATTGCCGGCCGGCAGCATCAGCGCGATCCGTGGCGCGAGCGGCTCTGGTAAAACCACGCTGCTGCTGATCGCCGGCGGCCTGCTGCGTCCGGATCAGGGCACGGTGCACCTGGGTGACGAAGACCTCTACGCCCAGGGCCCGGCGCGCCGTGCGGCGCTGCGGGCTGCCGGCATCGGCTTCGTCTTCCAACAGTTCCATCTGCTGCCGTACCTGAACGTGCGTGACAACATCCTGGTGCCCGCGCTGACCGGCGATGCCGCTGCACTGCGCCCACGCGCGCTGGACTTGGCCGAACGCTTCGGGCTCAGCCATCGACTGGACCATCGTCCCGCAGCGCTGAGCACCGGTGAACGCCAACGCGTTGCGCTGGCGCGAGCGCTGTTGCGCCAACCGCGCGTGCTGCTGGCCGACGAACCGACCGGCAACCTCGATCAGGAAAACGCCGCCGTGGTGCTGCGTCACCTTGATGAGTTCGCCCAAGCCGGCGGCGCGGTGCTGCTCGCCACCCACGATCCGCGTGCCGCTGCCCACGCCACTCGTCGTTGGCGGTTGGACCACGGCCAACTCCACCCGGATGCTGCGCCGGTCCCTGCCGTCCAGCAGGCCACGGTAACACCATGAACCGCACCCGCACCCGTCGTCTGCGCCTGTTCGGATTCGTCGCGGTGGTGGCCATCGTGCTGACGGTGACCTGGCCTGGACACCGCACTGCACCAGCCGCTGGTACGACCCCACGTGAACATCTGCTGTTGTATTGCGCGGCAGGCATCCGTGATCCGATCCAGAGCATCATCGCCGACTACGCCAAGGAATATGGTGTCACCGTCGACGTGCAGTACGGCGGTTCCGGCACGTTGCTAAGCAACCTTCAGGTCGCACGGCGCGGCGATCTCTACCTCGCGGCTGATGCCAAACACATGGAAGAGGCCAGCACCCGTGGCTTGGTGCACGAGACCATACCGCTCGCCAGTCAGCACCTGGTGCTGGCGGTCAAACGCGGCAATCCGGCAGGCGTCCATACCCTGACCGATCTGGTGCGACCAGGCCTGCGGGTCGCCTACGCCAACCCGGAAGTCGCCGCGGCCGGCAAAGCCATCCGTGCGGTGCTAGAAAAAGCGAATCTGTGGGAGCAGGCGCACGCCCAGGCCGCCGTATTCAAGCCCACCGTCAATGACGTGCTCAACGATGTGGTGTTGGGCGCGGTCGATGTAGGAGTGGTGTGGGATCCCCTGTTGGCAGGCCAACCGCTGTTGGAAGCGGTGAAACTGCCGGAACTCACCGCCCGCCGCGATCAGATCCGCCTCGGCCTGCTCGATTCCTCGACGCACCCGACCCAGGCTCTGCACTTCGCCCGCTTCGTGTCCGCTCGTGATCGTGGCCTGACCACCTTCACCAGATTCGGCTATCAGGTGGAAAGTGGTGACCGTTGGGAGGATCATCCGGCGCTGACGCTCTACAGCGGCGGCGTCAACCGCGTGGCGATCCAGGAGACCCTGCGCGACTTTGAACGCCGCGAAGGCTGCACCGTGCGGGTGAACTATAACGGTTGTGGCATCCTCTTGTCGCAGATGAAGGCGTTGCCGGATGGCGACGCCTTCCCCGATGCTTACCTCGCGTGCGATGTGTCGTTCCTCGATCCGATCGCCGATCGTTTCGGTGAACGCACACTGCTCAGCCAGACCGAAGTCATCATCCTGGTACCCAGCGCCAACCCGCACGGGATCAAACGCCTCAACGATCTGGCCCAGCCGGGACTGCGGGTCGGTCTGTGCAATGCCGAACAGAGCACGCTCGGTGCGCTGACGCAGCGCATACTGACCAAACTCGATCTAGTGGCGGCGATCGAACCGAATGTGCGCTCGCGCACGCCGACCGGTGACCTACTGGTGACGCAACTCGATACCGGTTCGCTCGATGCCGTGGTGGTCTACCGCGCCAACGCCACCGCGGTGCTTGATCGCCACACCGCCCTGGGCATCAACCTGCCCGAGGCGCGCGCAGTACAGCCGTACGCCGTGGCGAAACAGGCGCAGCATGCGCAGTTGGCGAATCGATTGCTCGCGGCGCTCGATGGCGTGTCGTCGCGCAAACGCTACCTCGCTGCCGGATTCACCCAACCAACGCCATGATTCCGCGCTGGCCAAATCGCGACACCTGGTTCCTCATCGCCCTTGGCGGGGCGCTCGGCTTCTATGTCCTGCTCATCCTGGCGATGCTGGTGGTCGATGCGGCGTATACCCGCTTTGATGTGATCTGGCGCGCCGTTCACGATCCGGACATCCTGTTCGCGGTGAAACTGAGCGTGTTCTCCTGCACCATCAGCGCGCTGTTGTCGGTGCTGGTAGCGGTGCCGATCGGCTACCTGATGTCGCGCATGCGCTTCCCTGGGCGGACGCTCATCGATGTGTGCCTCGACATCCCGATCGTGCTGCCGCCGCTGGTCATCGGCCTCAGCCTGCTGATCCTGTTTCAGACCTCGGCGGGGCGTGCGCTGGAATCGTGGTTCCAGGCGCTGACCGGCAGCCGCATCACTTATGAAGTGCCTGCCGTGATCCTGGCGCAATTCATGGTCGCCTGCGCCTTTGCCGTGCGGACCATGCGCGCAACCTTCGATCAGACCAATCCACGGGCAGAACAGGTCGCGCTGACGCTCGGCTGCACACGCGCGCAAGCGTTCCGCCTAGTGGCCTTGCCGGAAGCGTGGAAGGGCGTGATCACCGCCGGCACCTTGGCGTGGGCACGCGCGCTTGGCGAGTTCGGTCCGATCCTGGTGTTCGCCGGCGCCACGCGCCAACGCACTGAGGTGTTGTCGACCACGGTGTTCCTTGAATTAAGCGTCGGACGCCTGGACACCGCGGTGGCCGTGTCGCTGCTGATGATATTAATCGCCGTGCTGGTGCTGGTGCTGGTGCGCCGCTGGGGTGCGTTGGGCGAAGGAGCCCGCTGATGCTGCGCATCTCCAAGCTCACGGTCGAAGCCGGCACGTTCAGCCTGCGAGATATCAACCTGCACGTACCACAGGGCAGCTATGCCATCTTGATGGGCGCCACTGGTCTCGGGAAAACCACCCTGCTGGAGGCGATCTGCGGTCTGCGCCGTCTGACGCATGGGACCATCCAGCTCGATGGGCGGGCGGTAGAGGCTTTGCCAGCACGCGAACGCGGCATCGGTTACGTGCCACAGGATCTCGCGCTGTTCACGACCATGACGGTGGCGGAAAATATCGGCTTCGCCCTGCATATCCGCCATGTTCCAGCCAGCGAGGAGCAGGCGCGAGTGCAGGAGCTCGCCAACCTGCTTGGCATCAGCCAGCTGTTGGAACGCATGCCAGCGGCGCTGAGTGGCGGAGAAAAACAACGCGTCGCGCTGGGACGCGCACTGGCGGCCAAACCGCGGGTGCTGCTGCTCGATGAACCATTCAGCGCACTCGACGACCAGACGCGTGAGGACATGTACGCACTGATGCGCGCGGTGCGGCACGCCACCGGCGCCACCGTGCTTCACGTCACCCACAGCCGCAGCGAGGCGCAGGCACTCGGGGATCACCGCTTGGTCCTCGACCAGGGACGGATCGTGGAGCAGACTCCCCAGGTACCTGCCACCGCACCCACCTCTTCCACCTGACGAGGACCACCATGCGCCTCACCATCGAATATTGGAATCAGGCCAGATCCGCTGCCGGATGTGATGGTGAGAAGATCGAGATCGCCGCCGGTGCCGCACCGATGGACGTGGTACGCCACCTCGCCGAGCGCCACGGAGGACGATTGAGATCGCTCCTGCTGGGTGCCGATGACCAACCGCGCCCGTCGACCATGGTGAGCATCAACAATGAGCTCGCGCCGTGCCGTGTCGCCCGCCCGTTGCACGACGGTGACGTGGTCGCCCTGCTACTCCCCATCGCGGGTGGCTAAGATGCCTGCCGACGAACTGCCCGACCTAACCGACGAAGAACGCGCCACCTACGAATGGCAGATGTGGGTGGAAGGCTTCGGCGAAGCCGGGCAACGCCGATTGAAAAACGCCAGCGTGCTGGTGTCACGTGTTGGCGGCGTGGGCAGTGCCGCGGCATATTACCTCGCCGCCGCAGGGATCGGACGGCTGGTGCTGGCGCATGGCGGCGACGTGCGGCCGAGCGACCTCAATCGGCAACTGTTGATGACCCATGCCGCACTCGGTACCTCGCGCATCGCCTCGGCCGAGAAACGCCTGCGCGAACTCAACCCGCGTCTAGACATCGTCGCGGTGAATGACCAAGTCAGCGATGCCAATGCTTCCGACCTGGTTGCCCAGTGCGAATTGGTGGTGGCATGTGCGCCACGATTCAGTGAACGCCTGGCGATGAACCGTGCGGCGGTACAGCAAAAGAAACCGCTGGTAAACTGTGCGATGTACGACCTGCAGGGTGAACTCACCTGCGTGTTGCCCGGTCGCAGCGCCTGCCTTGCCTGCCTGACACCGGAGGAACCACCGACGTGGAAGCGCGAATTCCCGGTCTTCGGCGCTGTCGCCGGCATGATCGGAGCGATGGGCGCGATGGAGGCGATCAAATTGATCTCTGGGATCGGCGAACCGCTTGTCGGACGTCTGTTGATGGTCGATCTGCGTACCATGGTCACCCGCACCATGATCATCGCGCGCGATCCGCAGTGCCCAGTGTGCGGCGTGAAGACTGAGCGCTGACGGGCTGACGTTCACCGCACCTGAAGGCACCTACTGCGCGGACGGCTTGCGTCCCAACAACCACGGCAGCATGACACCACCGTGGCGTCCATGTCGATCAGGCTGATCTGTTCGTCGCATACCGTGTCAGTCGACTATGGCGTAAGATGTGTGAAGCGCTCGGAAACCCGGATGATCAGCGGCACCCGCGTCCCGGCATCGTAGCGGAACCGTTTTACCCGCAGGGTCAGACCATCAGAGACGAGATTTTCTGAGGCGTGTCGCGCGACCACCGACAAATTCGTCCGATACGATCGAATAATGGACGAAGTTCGTTCGTGCTTGTTGCACTTGCAGAATTACCCCACCAACCCCCAGAAAATAACACAAGCATCTGTGGTTAGTCACGAGTCATCCTCCGCGCCCATCCGTTGCGCTTGGACGCAATGGTCTTCTCCGGCTGGAGGCGTGCACGATGAATGTCAATCGAGTGCAGAATCCTGAACCTGTGCGCCCTTGGCATGTTCAGCGCGCGGGCATCTTCCGGCGATGGCTGGCGATCGCCCTGGGCACCTTCCTCTCCGGGTTGAATAGCAGCCCGGCCGTGGAACCGACGACGGCTTCTCCAGCGCCACTGCCAGCATCCGTAGTGCTGGAGTTGTCGCGCACGGATATCGCCCATAGCCGCTGGGAGCTTGCCCGTGAACGCCTGCTCATGCTGCTTCAGCGCGAGCCAGGACATGTGCAAGCACAACACCTGCTCGCGGAGCTGTCCGCGCGGATGGAATCCACGACTCAGCCCACGGATGAGCTGGCTGACGACCGCTTGAACAACGAATTGCGGATGGCGGATGGACGACGTCTGCTGGCGCATGGCGAGGAAGAGCTGCGGCGTGGAAATCGGCCGCAGGCGGTGGCGTTGTTTGAACGGGCGCACGCTGCCCTGGGGCAAGGCGGCCTTGATCCCTCGCTCATCGAGTTGCGCCAGCGGATCGCAACTCGTAGCGAGCAGATACGCCGCCAACAAATGGAGGATCACAGCACCAATCGTGATCAGTCCCGTATCGCTGCCGAAGCGGCGACCTCCACGCAGGCGGCACAGGAACGCCTGCGCCTGCAGGAGCGCATCCGGCGCATCGAAGCCCTCAATCAGCGGGGACTCCTCAAACTGGCGTTGGGGGAATGCCGCATCCTCGTGCAGGATCATCAGGATTCGTCAGACGTGCGGGCGCTGTTTCGGCGCCTGTTGGATGCCAGCCATGAGCAACGGGAACTCGACCTGGACGAACGGCGGCAAGAGATCCACCAGGAGGTCCAGGAACAGCTCGCCCGCTCGCTGATTCCCCATGGCTTCGGCAGCGGCCCACTGTTCCCGACGGATTGGCGCGATCGGCATCCACCAAGCGCATCGCTCCTGGACCAGCCGCAACAGATCGCCGCCGCGGATGAGGTGTTGCGTGAACGCTTGTTGGGACGCACCAGCCTGAGGATACAGGAACAGGATGCGGTACAGGTGCTGATGCACCTAGCGTCGCAATCCGGGATCAACCTGATCATCGATCCGCAGGTGATCAACGCCGGCAGCTTGGTATCGCTGGACGCAACGGAGATCACCGTTGAACATGCGCTAACGTGGATCTGTCGTCTGATCGGCACCACGTGGAGTCAGGGTAACGGTGGACTCTACGTCGGAACCCAGGTGGAAGATGCCCCAGTCACTGCGTTGTACGACATCAGCGACATCTTGTTCCAGCCACGTGACCAGGTTCCCCGCTGGCAGCTCGGCATAGTGGCGAATGACCCAGGAGCAGCGACTCCTGGTACGCTGCTGGGCCCTACGGGCGATGATGAGGCGCCTTCGGCCATCGCCCCCGAAGACTTGGTGGATGAGATCACTCAAGCGGTTGCGCCGCAGACCTGGAAGAGACCGGACTGCAACATCATCATCCGTCGCCATGCCTTGCTGGTGACAGCGCCGGCGTCGGCACACGTGCTGATCCGTGAGTTCATCCGCGCCTACCTCCAGCGTTCTCGTTTGCTGGTGGGAATCAATGCACGCTGGGTGACCATCGCCGACTCGTACTTGGAGGAGATTGGCGTGAAGTGGAGCACCACCGGAAGCCTGCTGACATTGCCGGGTTCTGGAACCTCGGGCTTCCGTCGTGTGACCTCACAGTTCGACCACGATGGTGAGCTAATCAATACGTTGCCGGCCTCCGCTCTGGCACCGAACCCGTCGACGGTCGGCAGCGGCTTGAATTTCAGCGGTGTCTTGCTCAATGCCGTCCAACTGTCGGCGGTATTCACTGCGGTGGAACGCCGCCGATGGGTCAATGGGGTGGAAGGCAGTGAAATCGTCACCTTCAACGGGGTACGCGCGCACTGTTTCATCGGTCGGTTCATCTCGTACCTGGGCGGTTATGATGTGGCCCCTGGGGCGGGAGATGGCTTTGGCGCCACGCTGACGCCCAGTGTGTCGGTGTTGCGCCTGGGTGCGTTGCTCGATGTCAAACCATTCGTCAGTTCGGATCGCAAATATGTGACCATGGAGTTCGGCTCGACCTTGGCCGTGCTAGAAGGATTCAATTCCGAAACGGTACAGGCGATCCGCTCGTTCCCCGTGGGCTTCGATCCCCTTGCCGGAAACAGCCAGGGCCAGCCGATCGTACAGAACGTCGTTCAGAACTTCGATCTCGAGCTGCCGAATGTCCAGTACACCGAGCTCCGGACCTACGTGATGATCCCCGATGGTGGCACCATGCTGGTGGGCGGATGGGGGCGTTACATCGAACAGAGCATGTCGGCCAAGATCCCGTTCCTCGGCCACCTGCCATTCCTGGGGCGGTTGTTCGGACAACGGGGTCGGTACAGCGACCGCCATCAGCTCAGTCTGCTGGTCACGGTGAATATCATCGACTACTCAGAACTGGAAGAACGGTTCTAGGCGACGGCTCTAGGCGACTGCTGAGACCATCACGGCATCCGCTGCCGGGAACCACTTGGCAATAATCCGCGAAAGGTTGCCCCATCTGACGCAAGACTGACACGAGACCGTGGAGTAGACTCACCGTGCAGGTGCACACATGAACGTCCGTCATATTGCCATGGGTGCCGTGTTGTGGTGGTCCTGCATGGCCACGGTGTGGTCCGCCAGCGAGGTGCTCGACATCGCTGGAGTGCGTGGCGGATTATGTGTCCACCTGGGCAGTGGCGACGGCGCGCTGGTGATGGAGATCGCCAGCGAATCACGCTGCATCGTCCACGGCCTCGAAGCGGATCCGCTGGCGGTCGCCAAGGCCCGCAACGCGCTCATCGCCAAACGCCTCTACGGGCAGGTGGCGGTCGAAGAATGGAGCAGCGCAACCCTGCCCTATGGCGACAACGTGGTGAACCTGCTGGTGGTGGACAAACCCGGGCAGGTTTCGCGCGAGGAGATGTTGCGCGTACTCGCCCCAGGGGGCGTGATGTGTGTGCGCGAAGCTGGAGGAAAATGGACCCGCACGGTCAAACCACGTCCTGCCGGGATGGATGATTGGCCGCAGTGGCGCCATGGTGCGGACCGCAATCCAGTGTCGAAGGACACCCTGGTCGACGTGCCCGGACGCATCCAATGGCTGTCCTTCCAGGGCAAACAGGGCAAGGAGATGCTCACCTCCGGCGGTCGCAATTATACCTCGAACAGCGGCCTGCTGCGGGTGCGCGACTCCTTCAACGGTCTGCCGCTGTGGAGCGTCACTGTCGACGCCAAGGTCCGGCCGGCTGCGACGCCGGACGGAGTGTTCGTGGTCATCAAGGGCGTGTTGCAGTACCTTGACGGTGCCACCGGAAAAATCAGACGCGAGTATCGCGATGCCGGCTCGCCGACGACCCTCCTGCATGCACGGCATAGTTCCAACAACGTCCTGGTGTCGTGTACCGATGATGCGCTCATCGCCCTTCAGGCTGACGATGGGAAGCTGCTGTGGCGATTGGATCTGGTTGCACCGCGTGCCATCTCCATCGGCAGCACGCCGGATCAGGTGATCGTCATCAGCGGTGATACTAGATCAGCTGCGGCTCCCAGCACGGTGATGGCGCTCGATCTCGTCTCAGGAAAACCGCGCTGGCAGCGGACGGATCTGCCGTGGGTCAAGACCTGCTACCGCTCATCTGTCGGTGACAGCGCCATCGCGTTCGAGGCAGGGCGATATGCCGTCCCCAAGGGCATGGACCAGGAAAAAAGCGTGGTCACGGCGGTCCACTTCCTCTCGGCGACAGACGGCAAGAACCTCAAGGACCATGCTTACATGCCAGCGATGCGCCACGATGAGACGCCGCGCGCGTTTTTCGTCGATGGCAAGGTGGTGATGCACCAGGGCGAGACCAAAAACCAGCCGACCACGCTGGCGATCTTCAACGACCTCACCAGCAACCCGCTGATCGTGCCGACGGTGCATCAGCGGCGTTTCCCGCTGTACTGCCATCCACCGGTGATGACCGAACGTTTCTTCATCTACGGCGAACTGGGCTTCACCGACTGGAAGACCTTCGAACATCGCAACAATCCCATTACCCGCGGTTCCTGCGGTCACGACAGCGAAGGCATCATTCCGGCCAATGGCCTGCTCTACGTTTTTACCAACAGCTGCAGTTGTTTTTCGATGCTCAACGGAGTCGCGGCACTGGCGACGCCCTATCCGCGTCCTCCGCAGGACACCCATCCGCTGATCACGGGCCCCGCTTTCGGCAAGCGCATGCAGGCATCAGCCGCCAAGGCGGGCAACTGGCCGATGTACCGTGGAGATGAGTACCGCAGCGGCAGTACTGCCACCACCGTGCCGGCACAGGTGCGCCAGATGTGGGAAGCCAAACCAGTGCAGCCGGATTTCACCGGGCCCGCGCTGGAGGAGTGGAAGGAATATCCCTTTGCCACCGGTCCATTGACCGCGCCGGTTATCGCCGACGGACTGGTGGTGGTGGCCCAGCCCCACACCCATCGGGTACTCGCCTACACCGCAGCGGATGGCAAGCCGGCTTGGGAATTCACCGCCAATGGTCGCATCGACAGCGCCCCCACCATCGTCGATGGCCTCATTCTGTTCGGCAGTCGCTCCGGTTGGTTGTACTGCTTGAAGGCTGCCGATGGCACGTTGGCGTGGCAGTTGCGCTTGGCGCCAACGGAACAGCGCATCGTCCATTGTGGTCAGGTGGAATCTCCGTGGCCGACCGCAGGCAGCGTGTTGGTGTCGGATGGCATCGCCTACGCCAGCGCCGGCCTGCATCCACTGACTGATGGCGGGATGCGGGTCTTCGCCGTCGACATCCGCAGCGGCGCGCTGAAGTGGAAACAGGTGGTCACCGACATGGGCTACAACGACAACGTCTGGCGCGGGCGCATGGGACTGGACCAGGATTACAGCGACCTGCTGGTGAAGGATGGAGAACGCATCGCACTTTCGCGCTGGGTCTTCGATCCGGCCAGCGGAAAGAACGAATTCCTTTTCCAGAACTCCTTCTACCGGCTGGGACGTGACGGTGCCTACCTGACGCGCGGCACCTGGTCGTATGGTTATCCGATGAACCGCCCACGTGTGCGCCGGCCGCTCCAAGTTGGTAGCGGACAGATGGTTTTCGGCATCAACAAAGGTGCTGATCCATCCAAGTTCAAATGGGAGCCGACCGGTGGCGCACCGATCCGCCAAGAACCCAAACTTTTTCGCCGCGATTTCAAACCAGACGAGGCATTCAACGTGCAGTGGAGCGAGCAGAAGAACGACACCGAGAGCCGCATCGGCCTATACTTCCCCGCCAACCGCACCGCTGAGAACTCGACTTGGTCGGCGCCTTACCCAGGGTGGGCCGAAGCGATGGTATTGGCCAACGACCGGCTATTCCTCTACGCCGAGGGCAAGCTCAAGAGTTACGCCATCGCAGATGGCGCGCTGCTGCACGAGATGCCTCTGACGCAGCCGGTCTGGGATGGCCTGGCGGCGGCAGATGGGCGTCTTTTTTTGACCACCATGGATGGGCGTCTGCTCTGTCTTGGCCAGTGATGGAATTTCACATCTGCTTCGCTAAAGTCACCGTCACCTTGGTGGAGGAAACAAAGATCGGCGTAAACTGTCTCTGTCACGGCGTGGGATGTGGTGCGCCGCATTCCGATCGCATGGACGCTGGGGGCCCACACCGTTGGCGAACGCGAGGC
>ENA-ORBV01007307-ORBV01007307.1-microbial-mat-metagenome-genome-assembly--contig:-NODE-7307-length-19038-cov-5.781024_pt1 | contig 19038 bp, 14 predicted proteins | sample MGYA00237777_ERZ505514 | MGnify/ENA primary metagenome ERZ505514 (study PRJEB26160, sample SAMN06269048) | microbial mat metagenome | isolation source: Oligotrophic lake microbial mat | place... | reverse complement strand
GGGCGGAGTCCGGCGGCGGTGTGACGGCGCTGGGGATCACAGGAGTCGGTGTTTCATTGGCAGCAACCACCTCGTTGAGCGGCGCGAATTGTTCTTTCTCCGCTTTTTCAAGGGCCTGTTTAATCTTATCCATGGTTGGATTCGAGGCAGCCGGAGCTTTGACCGCAACGGGCGACGGCGAGGATGCGGCTGGCTGAGCAGGCTTGTTGAAAAACTTGAAATACGCGAAACCAGCCGCCGCCACCAAAAGCATCGCGAAGGCCCCCAGCAGCAGCGCCTTTTTTAAAAAAACTTCCTGCGCCGAGGCACCCGTTGGCGCTGAATCGACGGTTGAGCCAAGACCCGGCAAGGGCGGAAATTTGGCCGTGGGCGAAGGGAACGGAAAGGTGGAGGCTTTCCGAATCGCCGTGATTTCGGCCGGCTCCGCTTCCCCTTCCCTAGATAAATTCAGAGGAGGCAGACCCGGAGGCGGCGCATCAAGCGATGCCGGCCAAGTTTCACCCGCGGGCGGCGCTGTTTTGGTGATAGGGGGCGGCGGAGCATTCAGCACCCCGGGAAATTTCTCATAACTATCCGTAACGGCAAACGGCGGAGTGGCATCGGTCGAGCCAGGAGGTTGCCGCCCCTCAACAGATTTCAAGGCCGTCTTGGGTCGCGAGACCAACACCTGTTTGGGTGGAGGCGGCGGAAATGATTGCGGATCATCATTGGGGGTGGAGGGTGGTTCGTTGATGAACGCGGGCTTTGTCTTTCTTATACCATCGGCATCAGAACCATCATCGGACTTAATCGAAAGCCGCGGGCGCAACACCGCAGGTTTTTTTTCGGTCGGGGTGATCGCGGGAACGGCAGTACTCGGACCTGATTGATCAGCCTCAACCGGCGGCGTCACGGGAGCCGGAGTGATCGGCGGGGGCCCACCGGCCAACTTGGGCCTAAGTCGGAGCTTAGGGGTATTCTCATCACTCATAGTGGATTCATAGCACCTTTCGGGAAGCGCGGAAACAAAAAGTTATCTGCCGCCCTCAATTTCCAATAAAAATCGCTTGGACTAAATCCCCCGTTCCACCCCTGAGGCTCGCCGCCAAACTCGTTCGACAGGGAAAGGACGCCCTTAACTGGCTTTATGCTTATTCCCTGATTTGCTTGATCAATTAGTTTTGATCCGCCGCCTCACGACTTCATCTTCATCCTCCAAGTTCAATCCGACCGAGTTGGACCCCGTCCAAAAAACACGATCCTCTCCCGCCATGAAAATTTTCAGAATAACCCTGATCGGTCTAGCGCTCCTGTGCCTCGCCGGGTGCACCACCCAGGAGCGAGAGTCTGTGGCCTTGGCTAATTTGAAAAACGGCATGACCGAAGCGCAATTAAAAGACCGGCTCGGCACCCCCACGAAAGTTGAGCGCAATTCTGATTTCATTATTTGGCATTACCCCGCCGGCATGGTTTTTCTCAAGGACGGCGTGGTGTACTCTTGGAAGCCAGAGGATTTCCGACCCTAATCCGGCCAAGAGCCGAAGCGCTTCGCCTCGGTCAAAGGCGCCGAATTCCCGCCTCAAGCAAGCCCGCCTCAAGCCGCCCTAGCGTTTTGCTTGGGCTTGAATCCCAAAACTTCCCGCAACCAGCTCCACGCCTGGCGCAAACCCACGTCGCAGGTGCCGGAAATATGATACGTGCGGGCAAAAAGTTCTTCGTGCCCCAGATAACGCGGTGGCAGCACCAGCAACGTACGACTCTTGTCCGCTTTCGTGTCATGCCCGAGCACCTCGGAATACATCAGCCCCCGGCCGACCACCAGCCCCTCGCGCGGCACGGCAACTGCGCATTCCGGCAGAACCAGCCATGGCCGGAATTTTAAAGTGAGCCCACCCTCTGCGGCCTGGTGCAACCGCCCGTAGGTGCGCACCGGGACTCCTGCGATTTCGCTGCCGGTGAAAACCTTGTTGCCGTCCGCCAGCAACTGGAAGCGTTTCCGGCGGATCGTGAAATAATCCCAGCAAAACACCGAGCCAAAGACCGAGAGCCGGAACGACCACCCCGCGACCAAATACGCGATAATAATAATCGCCACCGAAAGCGTCGCACCCACCACGGGATCGATAAAGGCTGTCGCCGTCACGAGGCCGAGCAGAGCCGTTCTCAGCCCCTTCAGCGCCGCATCAATTGCGCCCCACGGACTGAGCAAGATCAGGACATTGATCGCGTGCCCCGCCACCCACACGATGCCAAAAACCATCACCGCCAGCGGCACCATCAGAATATTGAGCAGCCAGCTCAAATCAAACGACGCCAGCGGCAGCATCGCGAGACCAGTGGCCGGCCAATGCACTCCAGCCAGACCGGACGACTGCATGATCATCTTCGACCCCAGCGCAACCAGCGACGGCACCACCGCGCCCACCGCGACCAATCCGCTCGCTTTGTTTTCGATGGCTTCCAAGACATCCAGTGGTTTTTTCCAACCCGGAGGCAAGGTCGCTCCAAAGGCATCTTTTGCGGCTACCGCGCCCACCGCGAGCAAACCCACGAGCCAAAAACTCGGGCTCGCAAACCAGGGCAACGCCGCTTTCTCCGCCGCGGTGTGCGCCTTGCTCCATTGGTAGGCACCCACGGCACTGACTCCGAGCAAGGGCGAAATGGCGATGCCCGTCACCTGCGTAGCCAGCGCAGCCAGTTCGAGCCCGGGGGTCTTGCCTTTCTTAATTTCAGCGGCGGCCGGCGACGGTGACGCCGCGAGCAACGGGAAACTGAGCAACGTGAGACACAGCATCAGGGCGCCGAGCGGGGCGAAACGTTTCATGCCTGCACCATAATAAAGCGGAGCGGTTTGGAAAGTCTGCAAATGACGGGAATCGTGGCCACGACCTGGAGGACAGAATCCTGAGCGCAGGGACTGCCTGCCAAGTGGCCTGGCGGCCCCTCACCGACTAAATGCCCGAGACCTTCGCGGCTTTCCCGCCCCGGGAGCCTTTAAACAAAAAGATGGAACCGTGCCGCTTAGTCAGATTCACTTGAGCAATCAAATCCGGCCACTTCGATGCAATCCCGCCCCTTTCTAACCATCGCCGCTTGGGGGTTTTTCTGCCTCTTCGCCTCGACCAGCCGAGCGGATGATCGTCGTTTTTCCGCCACACTGAACACCACCGACTCAGCGCAAATCGGTTTGGCCCACCTCTCCGCTGATCAGGTCGCCGTTTTGGACGCACTGGTGCGGAACGATATCAACACCGCTGAGTTCCAGCGTCAGCCCCGCCCGGTTTTATTTTCCCAACGGCTTTCCGAGAACGAACGCCGCAACGCTGGTTTTATTTTACTCACCGAGACTGAACTCGCCCAACTCGATGCAACGGTGGCGCGATTCAGCCAACCCAGGACGACCGATTCCAGCCAAACCGCGACCCTGCACTCTCCCGCCAAAGACCGCGCAGCGACTTCATTCCTGTTTAAACGTGTCCCGGAAATTCACGGCTCGGTGACGTTGATGGTCGCCGGCGGCAGCGGCGGCTACAGCGCGTACGGCGGCGCGATCGACCTGACCTACGATGATCCCGCCCACAACTTTTCCCTCAGCGTGGGCTATTCGGAAATTCGCTCCAGTGGCGGTTACACCAACCGCTGCGGCTTCCGGCGATAAACTGCGCCGGGCGGCGATCTCGCGTGTCCTCCCTCAGCCACCGCCCGCAGCCTCGCGCTTCTTCAGTAATTCGTCGACGACGACTGCCGTCGTCAGGTCACAACCCACGTTAGTCGCGGTGCGGCACATATCGAGAATCCGGTCAGTCCCGAGAATGATGCCGATGCCTTCCGGCGGAATACCAAAGGTCGCGAGCAGGCCGGCGATCAACGGCAGTGAGCCACCGGGAATCCCGGCCACCGCCACGGCGCTGAGCACGGAAAGAAACAGCAGGGTGATCTGCTGCCCGAGGGAAAGATCGATCCCGAACACCTGCGCCACGAAGAGCACCACGCATCCTTCGTAGAGCGCCGTGCCGCTCATGTTCATGGTCGTGCCAAGGGGCAGCACAAAACCGGCGGTGCTGGGCGAAATCTTCAGTTTTTCCACGGCGTTCTCCAGGGCGGCGGGCAGCGTGGCGTTGCTGGAGCTGGTGGAAAACGCCGTCACCAGCACTTCCTTGATCGCGGTAAAGTACGCGCGCGGGCTCCAGGTCGTCCACATTTTCAGCCACACCGACATCGTGCCGAAGAGATGCAGCGCCATTACCCCCGCGCAACCGAGCAGGAAAACCCCGAGCGAAATAATGATGTCGAACCCCGACTTCACCACCACGCTGTAGATCAAACACGGCACGGCGTACGGCGCGAGCCGCAGCGCCAGATGGACGATGCCGGTCATCAGCTCGGTCACGAGTTCCAGCCCATCCTGCAGGCGGCGCCGTTTTTCCGCGGTCAGCATCATGCCGGCCACGCCGACCAGAATCGCGAAGAGAATGAGCGGCAGCACATCGCCGATGCGCCCCGGGCTTTGCCCCGCCACGGCGCCCAGCAGATTCGCCGGCATGAACATCTCGACGATCACGGCAAACGATAATCCAGCCTGCCCTTGGCTCGTGGCGACGTGCCTCGCGGCGGTACTGCCGAACTCCGCCATCAGTCTGGCCTTGGTCGCTTCATCGATGAAGTTTCCCGGGTTGAGGGTATTCATCATGATCAGACCGAGGGCGACGCCGATGCCCATGTTCAGGAAAAAAAAGAGGAAAGTCCGGCCCGCGAGCGGTCCGAGTTTTCCGGGTCGGCCAAGCTGGACCACGCCCGTGGCGAGCGACGCAAATACGAGCGGAATGATCACAAAGAAGAGCAGGCGCAGGAAAATTTTCCCGAAGGGATCGAGCACCGCTGTCGCCACACTCCGCATCAACTCCAAGCCGGTCGTCGTGGATTTCAACCCGAACGGAGCGAGCCCTTCCTGCACGCCGGCCGAAAGCACGATCTTGGGTCCGAGCCAAAGCGTGAGCACCCCGGCCAGCAGGCCCAATACAAGGCTGCGGAGAATGCGGTTGGCGAGTTGGTCAGAGGAAGAGCCAGCCATACGATTGGCGCGGATCGTGGTTGCGCCGCTGGGGGTTGTCGAACGCGAACTGGGAGGGAAACCGCGCCATCTCAGCCTGTTTCCGCAGGTTGCGCGACCGGGCGCGATTGCGCTGGCCTGACCGGTTCTCCGGGGTAGCTTGTCAGCCCTTCCGCCCCACCGGGCCCACCTTCACATACTCTTACTCATGGACGCATTTTTTGGCATCACCCTGGAATTCTTCATCATCATCGCGTTGGTGCTGGCCAATGGTTTCTTTGTGGCCGCCGAATTTGCCTTGGTGAAAGTGCGGGCCAGCCAATTGCAACCGTTGCTGAAAACCGGAGGCTGGCGGGTGAAGCTGGCGCTCAAGGCCACCGCCCATCTCGACGCCTCGCTCTCCGCCACCCAACTGGGGATCACCCTGGCCAGCCTCGGACTCGGCTGGGTCGGCGAGCCGTTCCTCGCGCACCGGCTGGAACCGTTGCTTGGGGGCTTTGGCATCACGAACCCGGCCACGATCAGCTCCATCGCCTTCGGTCTGGCTTTCGCGGTCATCACTTTTCTCCACATCGTTTTCGGCGAACTCGCCCCCAAGTCCCTCGCCATCCAGCGCGCCAAAGGCGTCACCCTGTGGACCGCCGGACCGCTGCTGGTTTTTTATTACTGCTTCTTTCCCTTCATCTGGTCGTTGAACGGCCTGGCGAATTTCTTCCTTCGTTTTATCGGCGTGCGTCCGGCGAGCGGGAGCGACCACGCCTTTAACTCCGAGGAGCTGGAATATGTTTTCAGCCACGCGCGCCACGCGCACCCCGGCGATGCGCTCATCAACAAACTCATGGTGCAATCGCTGCGGGCCCGCCAAACCCGGGCCCAGCAAATCATGCGACCCCGTGATCAGGTCGTCGCGCTCTGGCTCGACAAGTCAGTCGCCGAAAATATCCGCATCGCCCAGATGAGCGGGCACAGTCGATTCCCCGTTTGCACGGGCTCACTCGACAAGGTCGAGGGCTTGCTCCTCGTGCGCGAGTGGCTCTGGCAAATCCAAGCGCTCGGCCCCGACACGCCCTTCGAACCACTCGTCCGCCCCGTCGTGGAATTTGAACTGACCACTCCTCTCCACACCATGATCGAGCGTTTCCGCAACGCGCGCAGCCATCTCGCCGTCGTGCTCGATGATAAAAAAGCCCTGGCCGGCATCGTCACCTTCGAAGACGTGCTGGAGGAAATTGTCGGCGATATCCGCGACGAATTCGACATCGAGAACGGCCCGATTTTCAAGCGCACCGCCAACGCCATCATGGTCAGTGGCTCGTTCACCATGCGCGAACTTCAGGCCGAGACCGGCTGGCCGCTCGACTGGCAATCGCACGACACTGTCGCTACGTGGGCCCTGCGCCTGTTTGGCCACGTCCCCAAGCGCGACGAAACTTACACCACCGGCGAATATCAGCTGACCATCATCGAAGCCAATGCGGAGCGTGCGCGCCGGGTCCGCATCGAGCGACTCGTCGGGGATGAAACCGCGGCTAAACACTGATCGCTTCTGGCGCAGCCCTGAGTGAGGGCGCAGCCCGAAAACGGGCCAGCATCGTCAGCGATCCGCGTTGTCGGCTTATGCTCCAGCGCAGCTATCCCGCAGGTCGTTGATAAGTGGCGAGCTCGCCTCGTTCTGCTGGCCAGCAGAATGGCCCGACGAACGCGCGACCAACAAAACTTCCGTCATTCCTCACTGCATCATCACGGATCTGACCGCCATCACCGAAGGCGGAGCCGCCTTCGTCCAAACCAAGAGGAGATCATTGGCGTCATCCACCACCACGATTTCCTCCGCCATCGTGGTGTACTCTTTGCCGCCAAAGACATATTTCTCCCCGGGCTTGACCGTACGAACCGTCTTCGAATCCCGATAAGGCACCAATTGCGTTTCCAAAAACAGCCGGACGGTTTCATTGGTGAATTTCGCATAGCGCACCGGTTTCATGCCCTCGGCGATCGACTTGCCTTTCGCATCAAACGTCACCGAATACATCAACGCCCCATCCTCTCCTTCCAATAACCACACCGCATTAAACTTATTGGTGCGCTCTTGAGGCGCTGGTTTACCGTAACGATTCTGTAGCTCACTGAGCGTCTCCCCCAAGCGGGCTTGAGCCGGCACCACCACCATCAGGAGGCTGGCGAGGAGAACAAAGTGGCAGCGGTGTTTCATCGTCGGATTATCCGATCAGATTCTTCAACGCGGCGAGGTATTTTTCCTGCGTGCGGATGATCACCTCGGCCGGCAGACGCGGGGCCGGGGGCGACTGGTTCCACTTGATAGCCACCAAATGGTCCCGCACAAATTGCTTGTCGTAGCTCGGGGGCGATTGATTGGGCGCGTAGCTCTCCGCCGGCCAGTATCGCGACGAGTCAGGCGTCAACACCTCGTCGATGAGAAAAAGTTTCCCGTTCGCGTCGGTGCCGAATTCAAATTTCGTATCGGCCAGAATCATCCCCGCCTGTTTCGCCCGGTCATGGCCGAACTGGTAGAGCGAAAGACTGAGCGCCTTCACCTGATCATAAAGTTTTTGGCCAATGATCGCGGCCGCCTGCGTGTCGTTGATCGGCTCGTCGTGCTGGCCTTTCGGCGCCTTCGTGGTCGGCGTAAAAATGGGTGCAGCCAAGCGATCAGCTTGCCGCAAACCCGCCGGCAGTTTGATCCCGCAAACTTCGCCGGTTTTTTGGTAGGAGCTCCAACCACTGCCGATCAGGTAGCCGCGTGCCACGCACTCGATGGTGAGCGGCGTTAGTTTTCTCACGATCATGCTGCGCAATTGCAGGTCACGATCCTTGATCCCGCGACGAGCAAACTCCCCGGCTTGATCGGGCAAGAGGTGATTGGCGATGACGCCCTGCGTCTGGGCAAACCACCAATTGCTGATCTGGGTCAGGACGATTCCCTTGCCCGGAATCCCGTCGGGCAAGATCACATCGAAAGCGGAGAGCCGATCGCTCGCGGTGAGCAGGAGGGCATCACCGAGATCGAAAATCTCCCGCACTTTTCCCGAGGCGATCTTGGGGAACGGCAAGTTATCGATCGAGGTGACGGCGGTTTTCGGCAGGGCAGCAGCGATTTCGTGGGAGGTCATCCCTCAAACATCTATGACTCGCCGGGCGTTCGTCAAAAACAGAAATCAGGCATTCTCCTCATTTCCGGGCGGCATTTAAGCCCGGCGTGGTTCTTCGCCCGGCAGCCCTCGCCCGGCGCCCAACTGAGGCAAGCAGCCGCGACCCGTCGTTTTATCCGAACGAAACCGCCTCAACTCTCTCGATAAATTCTCCGGCAGCTTCGGCTCGCACCCGTTGTCGCTTCGCTCAAACCGTTGCGAGGCGAGCTCGCCACCGACCAAGTTACGCTCACTTGCGAGCCATGAGGCACGCGTGCGAGGGCGGCTGCACGCCGACCGCGATCATCTGTGGCACCAGCACGCGGTCGTAACAATCCGGGCAAACGCCGTGGCTGAACTGCGAACCGGTACGGGTGTTGATGTAGCTCTCGATCTGACTCCAATAATTTTTATCGTCGCGCACTTTCTTGCAGTACGAACAAAGCGGAATGAACGACTCCAACTGCTGCACTTGGGTTGAGTAATTCAGAATGCGCTCGGCCACGTGCAGTCGCATGCGCAGTTCGTCGATTTTCACCGGCTTGTGGAGGAAATCGTCGACGCCGGCCACAATCGCCTGCTCCAAATTGCCACCGCTCGACTCCTGCGCAGACAGGAGAATAAAATAGACATACTCACCTCCATGCTCACGGATGCGCTGGCAGAGTTCCAACCCGTCCAGCCCGGGCATGAGCCAGTCGCTGACGACCACGCGCACCGGCTCGCATTGAAAGGCATCCCAGCCCATGATGCCATCGGGGGCGCGTGTGGGCTGGTGGCCCAGTTTGACGAGCGCGGCTTCCAGCACGGCGGCAGAGACCGCGTTGTCTTCAACAATGAGAATTTTCATGAAGCTGGGGGGAGGAATATTTTTGCAACGCGTTTCTGGTTTCAATCCATTGCTGGTCCAAGTTGCCCAGCAAGGTCGCGACCTCGGCCCATTGCCCTGCCTGGGCCGTTTTTTCCAAGTGCAGGGCGGTTGTGCGCAACTTGCTGGCGCCGAGATTCGCACTCGTGCCCGCCAGGCTGTGCGCGGCCTTCACAAATTCCTCGCCGGATTTTTTTGCGGCCAGCTCCTGCAACGCGGCCAACTCGGCCGGCATGCGATCAAAAAACAATTCGATCATGTCATCAATCAGCCGGGCCTGCCGGCGGCCGGGCAGCTGCACGAGCTGATCCAGTTGCGCCACATCCAAGAGCTGTTGCGCCGTGACCACTGGTTCTGGGGCGGTCAACCCCACGCCCGGTGCCCGACAGCGGCTGCGGTTCAATGCGCCCCGAAGATCTTCCGTGCGCAGCGGTTTGGCCACGTAGTCATCCATGCCGGCGGCCGTACATTTCTGCCGGTCTTCCGGCATGGCATAGGCGGTGAGCGCGATGATCGGAATCTGCGGGTCCAACCCCGCCACCGCACCCGCCCGAATCCGGCGCGTGGCCGTGTAGCCATCCATCACCGGCATCTGGCAATCCATCAGCACCGCATCGAACCGGGCGACGGCCAACACATCCAGCGCCGCCCGTCCATTGGCCACCACGACGCATTCGTGCCCCAACTTCTCGAGCAGACGCTGCACCACCAGTTGGTTCGCCTCGTTGTCCTCGGCGACCAGCAGGCGCAGTTTGGCTCCCTCCAGTGCTTCCGGGATTTGCCCGGTCTCGGTCAACGGATTTTTGGTGACCAACCGGCCGCGAGCGGGCGCGAGTTCCAGTTCAAACCAAAAAGTTGAACCACGAGTCACTTCGCTTTCAAACCCGAGCTTTCCACCCATGAGTTCGATGAGTTGGCGCGAGATGGCCAGACCCAGACCGGTGCCCCCATGATTCTTCGTGGTGGATCCATCCACCTGGGAAAACGCCGTGAAGAGGCGATGCTGATGTTCCGCAGCAATGCCCATACCGGTGTCGCGCACTTCCAACCGGAAGCGCACTTGGGGAGCCATCGCCGGCTGTGCCTGCACCACGACGGTGACGCGGCCCTTCCCCGTAAATTTTACGGCATTGCCCACGAGATTCATCAGCACTTGCCGGATGCGACCGGCATCGCCGTGTAATCCCACGGGCAGTTCCGCGGCAAACACCACGCTCAAATTCAGATTCTTGCTCTGAGCCCGGGGGGCCAACAAGGCGAGCGTGTCTTCCAGCAGTTGACGCAGATCAAAATCCTCCGGCAAAAGTTGCAGCTTGCCCGCCTCGATTTTTGAGAAGTCGAGAATGTCGTTGATGATCACGAGCAGATTCTCCGCGCTACTCTGAATAACCCGGCCCATCTCCCGCTGGCTTTTGTTTAGGAAGGACTCCATCAGCAGGCCGGACATGCCGATGATGCCGTTCATCGGCGTGCGGATCTCATGACTCATGTTCGCGAGAAATTCGGATTTCAACCGCGACGCCGCGAGCGCCTGATCGCGCGCGGCGTGCAGGTCCGCTGCGATCTGTTTCCGCTCGGTGATGTCCGTCGCCACCCCCACGAGCGCATAGCGATGCGCACCGATCCGGGTAATAGTCACGGTCTCCCGGATCCAGTGCGTCTGCCTTTCCTTGATGACCCGGAATTCCTGATCGTAGCCGTTTTTGCCCGCGCGTATCGCCTCTTGGCAACGCCGGTCCATCTCCGCCTGTTCCGGCAGTTCAAAACGATACCACAACCCCACATTAGGCGGCGGCACCCGTTCGCCGAAGAGACGAAAAAAAAGACCGGAGGGCTGGACGGATATCTTCCAATCCCAATTTTCGGTGGTCGCATCCACCTCTGCCTCCCAGATCAGGCAATCGGCCCAGCCGAGCAATTGCTTCAACCGGTCCTGACTTTCCTGCAACGCGCGTTCCGCTCCGAGATTGGTCCACCGGGCGGCAATCTCGCTCATGACCACCTGGGTCAGTTCGGCCATCAGATCGATTTCGTGCTGTTTCCAGGTGCGGGCTTTCGTGTCGATCGCGCAAAATGATCCCAGCACGAAACCATCCGGCGAGCGGATCGGAAAACCCTGATACGCGATCACCCCGAAATCGGGTATCGCGAGATTGGTGCAGAGCATTTCATTCACGCGGGCATCCGCCACCACCAGCGGTTGGCCCGAGGTCACGACATGTTGGCAAAACGAATGCGTGAGCGGAGTCTCGCGCGCTTCACCGGCCCAGCCTCCGAGTCCGGCGGCCGCTTTGAAAAATTGCCGCCGGTCATCCACCAGCGAAACCAGCGAAACCGGTACGCCGAGAAACTGCCGCACGAGCCGCGTCAACCGGTCGAAGTTTTCCTCCGCGGCCGAATCGAGCAGCTTCAGATTCCGCAAAGCATGCAGCCGCGCGGGATCGTTGAGGGAGTTTTGTTCCGGATTCATGATGAGGCCACGCCCGCTCCGCACCCCCCGGTAAAAATGGAGAGAGGCGCACAGACGTGGATGGAGGAAGGGTGTTCCGATGCTCACTAATCGGCAGCTTCAGGCAGGGATTCAGGGGAAAATCGACGGCAGATCTGTTGCAAACCGTCGGGGAGCGACGAGGCGGAGCATGAAACCCCTCCCACCCCAGACCAGCCGGTCCCAGGAATTACATTCGCCGCGTGAGCAGGAGGGGTTTTACACCCCGACTCGCGTCACCGTAGGCGGCGCGGCCATCGGTGAACCCGCGAGCAACGGCTCGTCGATGCCGATTGCCTTCAGTTGCGGCACAATCACCCGGTCATGACAATCCGGACAGACCCCGTGGCTGAATTTCGAGCCCTGCTGCTCACTGAAATAGCTTTCAATATCCTGCCAGTATTTATGATCATCGCGGATTTTCTTACAATAGCTGCAGATCGGAATGAACGACTCCAGTTGTTTGACCTGCGCGGTCAGGCCGATGATCCGTTCCGCCACATGCAGCCGCATCCCGAGTTCCTCAGGATCAATCGGCTTCATTAAGAAATCATCGACGCCCGCCTCAATTGCCAACTGTCGATTCGCCCGCGTGATCGCCTGGGTACTGATAAGAATAAAATACACGTAATCACCCCCGCGTTTCCGGATCATGCGGCAAAGATCCAGCCCATCAATCCCGGTCATCCGCCAATCGCTCACCACCACGCGATAGCCCCCGGCATCCAATTGCGCCCAAGCCGTCGCGCCATCGGCCACATGCTCCGGGGTGTGCCCCAATGAGCGCAGCACCGCCATAATGCGCAGGGCGGCAATCGGTTGATCTTCAAGGGCGAGAATGTTCACGCGAGGGCAAGGCTGAGGTGCCCGCTCGCGTGGATTAAAACGAGAGCAGACCATACCTTAATCGGTCATTCAGCCCGCCACTTAAGGCCAAAGTATGGCGTGCGTTCGTTTCCACTCGTTCTCCTAATCGTTCTCTCTCTACGCAACCGCCCCCCGCGCCCTCACGCCTCAACCCAGCCAACCGAGATTACGAGAATGAGTAAAAGAACGAGAACGATCCTGTTCTCAGGAGGTAGTCGCCGGTTTCCACACCGGCGATAAAGCGTCGGGGTGGAAACCGACGCCCACCCACGGCCTCACCCCGATCATTCCCGTTGCGGGATGGAAAACTTGAAACTGCATCCACCCTCCGGCCGGTTTTCCACACAAATAAAACCGCCATGGGCCTCCATGATCTTTCGACAAATGGCCAGCCCCAACCCGGTGCTTTTTTCCCCCGCCGTCGGCGTCACGGACGTGCGGCTGAAATCCTTGAACAGCTTGTGCATCTCGTCCTCCGGGATGCCCGGCCCGTTATCCAGCACCGCCACCATGATCGTGGACGCGGTCTGCGTCATCTCCACGCGCACGGCAGAATGGGGCGGGGAAAACTTGATGGCGTTCGTGATCAGATTATCGACCACCTGCTTGATCTTCGGTCCATCGATCTGGCACTTCGCGAACAGTTCGATCGGGGTGAGTTCGATCCGGCTGCCCTTTTTCGCCGCGCTGATATTGTTCAAGGCGACGGAACGTTCGAGCAGCGCGAGCAGATCCGTCGGCTTCGGGTGGACTTTCAATTCCCCGGCTTCGATCTCCGAGACTTCCAGCATTTCATTCACCATTTCCAACATCGATTCACTCACCGTGAAAATATTCTCCACCAAATCGCTTTGATCCGCGTTCAACTTGCCGGTCTGCGCATCGTCGCGCAAAAATTCCGCCAGCCCGCGTACCGTCGCGAGCGGATTGCGCAGATCGTGGGCGACCATGCCCAGCAATTTGTTTTTGGCCGAGATCGCGTTTTTCAAGCTCACCATCAGATCGATGATCCGCTCCGCCTTGTTCAAGCACATGCCCAGTTCATCGGTGTCGATTGGCTTCGTGAGAAAATCGTCCACCCCGGCAAACAACGCCTGCTGGCGGTTTTCCGCGTCGAGCTTCTGCGCGCTCACCAGAATAAAATAAACATAATCACCGCCGCGCGCGCGGATGGCCCGGCAAAAATCCAACCCATTAACGCCGGTCATTTTCCAGTCGGACACCACCACCCGGTAGCCGCCGCCCTCCATTTTCGCGATGGCCGAGGCTCCGTCGGTGACGAGATCCGCCTCGTGGCCCAATGATCTGATGACCGCCATGAGGCGCAGGGCGGCAATCGGCTGATCTTCCAGGGCGAGAATTTTCATGAATTGATCAGGTTAAGTTCCCGCACGGCCTCGCGCAACCGGAGGCAGGCCTCGCGCAATTCGGTCATCCGTTTCGTCACCGTGGGCCAATCGTTCGCCCGCGCCGCTTGCTCGAGTTCCATGGCGATGCGGCGCACCTGCGCCCCACCGAATGAGGCCGCATTCCCGCCAAAACTGTGGACGTCCTGCGCGAGTTCCTCCGCTTTTCGCTGACTGACGAGTTCCTCCAAATGTTCCAAGCGCTCCGCCTCGTCCTGCAAATACAGCTTCACCATTTCGGAGAGCAGTGATCGGCCGTCTATGCCCGGCAACGAGCGCGTCGTCGCCAACGCCTCCAAATCAAAGATCGCTTCATCAGCTTCAGGTTCGTTCGTGGCCTCGACCGCCGCAGGCGCAAAGCCGCACCGATCCAAGGCGGCCTCCAATTCGTTTTCGCGAATCGGCTTCGTGACATACTCATTCATCCCGGCTTCGAGGGACCGCGCGCGATCTTCCGCCCGGGCATACGCCGTCAAGGCGATGATCGGCACCCGCGCATTCACGCCGGGCAATTGCCCCGCGCGAATCCGCCGCGACGCTTCATACCCATCCAGCACCGGCATCTGACAATCCATGAGCACGACATCGTAATCTTTCACGGCCAAGCGCTCGAGACCGATCAGTCCATTGCCTGCCACCTCCACCGCGTGCCCCATTTTTTCGAGCAGCAGCGTCGCCACCCTTTGATTGGCCATATTATCCTCGACCAAGAGCAGGTGTAAGCCCCGGCGCTTCTTCGCGGGTGAAACCTCGGCCAAAGGTTGCACCGAATCCACCGCCGGCAACAGCACCCGCATCAGGCACCGTTTCAACTGCGACTCCGACACGGGCTTGGTCAGGAAACCGGCAAAGGATTGCTCTGCAGCTTGGGTGGTTGCGATTTGTCCGGCGGATGAAAGCATGATCAACGGCAATTTTGCGAGGAGCGGATCGGCCCGCACCAGCATGGCCACATCCATTCCGCTCAGCCCCGGCATATGCCAATCGAGCACCACAAAACCCCAAGGCCCGGCCGCCGGATCACGCAACCGCGCAAGCGCCGTCGCGCCATCGGGCACGGCCTCACCCGCGACGCCCAGATGCGCCAACTGGGCCAGCACGATGCGGCGGTTCGTCTCGTTATCATCCACCACCAAAGCCCGTTTTCCCGAAGGTAATTCAAAGGGAACGGCGCTCAGCGGCGTGCCGCTGCGGACAAACTCCAGCTCAAACCAGAACGTGGAGCCCTTGCCCTCCTCACTCTCCAAACCGATTTTGCCGCCCATCAATTCGATCAACTGCCGCGTGATGGCGAGGCCCAGACCTGTGCCGCCAAAGCGCCGCGTCGTGCTGCCGTCCGCCTGCACGAAGGGCTGGAACAACCGGCCCTGCGCCTCGCGCGCGATGCCGATCCCGGTATCCCGGATTTCCACGCGCAAACGCACGCGCTGTTCGGTTTCGATGATCGGCCGCACGATTACGTCCACTTCTCCCTGATCGGTAAACTTGATCGCATTGCCCATCAGGTTGGTCAGCACCTGCCGCAACCGCCCGCTGTCCCCGATCAGCAACGAGCCGGACCACGGTATAATCTCACACGTCAGCTCCATCTGTTTCTGATGCGCGCGCGGCGCGAGGAGCATCACCGTCTCCTCGATCACCCGGTTGAAATTAAACTCCACCGGATCGATTCGCATCTTGCCGGCTTCGATGCGGGAGAAATCAAGAATCTCGTTGATGATCGCGAGCAGGCTTTCCGCGCCACCGAGAATCGTGCGCGTCATTTCCGTCTGCTTCGGATTCAACGGTGTGTCGGAAAGCAGCCCCGTCATGCCGATCACCGCATTCATCGGTGTGCGGATTTCGTGGCTCATCGTGGCGAGGAATTCCGACTTCAAGCGCGACGCTTCCAGCGCCTGATCGCGCGCCACGGCCAGGCTGGCGCCGAGTTGCTTGCGTTCCGTGATGTCCGTGCTGATCGCGATGTAGTGCGTGGGTGTTTTATCCGGGCCCATGAACGGGACCACCGTGGTGTCCACCCAGTAAAGACTGCCCGCCTTCGCCCGGTTGCACACCTCAGCTTGCCAGACCTGCCCGTTCGCGATCAGGCGGTACATCTCCCCGAAAAAATCCTTCGGATGATAGCCGGAGTTGATCAGCCGATGGGTTTTCCCGAGCAACTCCTCGCGCCGGTACTGGCTGACGGCGCAGAATTTTTTATTCGCATGAATGAGGCGCCCCTTCACATCCGTCACCGCCACGAGCGCGTGTTGATCGAGCGCGAATTTCTGCTGCTCCAGATCGTTCAAGGCGCGATAGGTCGCCTGCTCGCCTTGCTTCGCCTGCGTGATGTCGGTCACGGTGCCCAGATAACCCGTGAGCCGTCCCTCGTCGTCGCGCAGGGCCACGGCGGCCCCCGCAATCCACACCACGTCGCCATTCCTGTGCTGAAACCGGTATTCCAAGTCAAAGGCGCTGCCCTCGCGGACAAACTTGGCCCACGCCGCGTAGATCGCCGGCCGATCCTCCTCGTGCAAAGCCGTGCTCCAGCCCTCGCCCATCGCCTCGGCCTCACTCAACCCGGCAAGCTGCGTCCAACAATGATTCACGTAGACGCAGCGGCCCACCGGATCCGTCTGATAAATGCCCACGGGAGCCACGCGGGCAAAGGTGCGGAACCGCGCCTCACTCACCTGCAATTCCGCTCTCTGGATATTCCGCTCAGTGATGTCCTCGATCTGCGAGACGAAGTAGAGCGGTGCCCCCGCCGCATCGCGGACAAGCGAGGCGGTGAGCCGCACCTGCACGATGTGGCCCTCGTGATGGAAATAGCGTTTGTCCATTTGATAGGAACGCCGTTTGCCCTCCAGCAACTCCTGCACCAAGGAGAGGTCGGCATCCAAGTCATCCGGATGGGTGATGTCCTGAAAGGTTTTCTGCATAAGCTCCGCAGCCGGATAACCCACGATCACGCAAATCATGTCATTGACGCGCACCCATCTGCCGTCGAGCCCGACGATCGCCATGCCGATGCCGGCGAATTCAAACGCCTGGCGGAACCGCTCCTCACTCTCCCGGATCGCGGCATCCTTCGCCTTCATGCTGGTGATGTCGGTGGAGATGCTCAGCAACTGCTCTGGCCGGCCATCCGCGCCATTGAGCGGCGACACCATCACGTCCCACCAACTCGGCGTGCCATCCATCTTCGGACAGAATCCCTGAAAACGGCCGAGCCGGCCGGCGAGCGCCTCCGCGACCGCCTGCTGCGCCGCCCCGCGATCTTCACCCTGCCAGAAGCCCAACCAGTCGGCATTCTCGATATCCTCGAAATTATTCACGCACATCAACCGCTGGCCCGGCTCGGCCATATGGAGCAGGCGCCCATCGAGACTCAAAATTTTCAGGCAATTGTTGCTGCTCTCGATGATGCGGCGGTTGAACTCCTCGCTCTTGCGCAACCCCGCATCCGCCTCCTTGCGCTCGGTAATATCCAGATTGATGCCCACGATCCGCGTCACTTTCCCCTGCGCATCATTGATCACGATCTCCGCAGCTTGGATATGGCGGATCTCTTTGGCGGCACCCTTGAGAATGCGAAACTCCCGTTTACCTTTTCCTCCCTTCAGGCTGAGCGCTTTCAACAACGCCTCCTGTTGGGGGAGATCTTCCGGATGCACGGCATCCGCCCAGAGCTGGTAAGCCACGATCCCGGTCGGCGTCGGTTCCGCGCCATAGATCGTAAACATTCGCTCATCCCAAGTCACTTTACCGGTCCGAATATCCCACTCCCACACCGCCACGCCCGCCGCTTCCGCCGCCAGGCGAATCCGCTCTTCATCCAGACGATTCTCCAACTCGGCCAACTTTCGCTCAGTGATATCGGAAATGAAACCGTGCCAAAGAATACTCCCGTCCCCTTCTTTCTCGGGCACGGAATTCCCCAGCAACCAGCGCTCGCTCCCATCAACCGCGCGAACCCGATATTCGTGGCTCCATGGACTGAGATCCCGCGCCGAAACGAGAATCGAATCCGACACCGCCGCCACATCATCCGGGTGCAAGATCCCGAAAACCTTGCTCGCATCCTCGCGCACTTCCTCCGGGGTCACCTGATAGATCAGCCGGATACCATCACTGGCATACGGGAAACAACTGCTGCCATCCGGCCGCAGCCGAAATTGATAAATCATGCCCGGCACCTGCGAACCCAACTTTTCCAACCGAAGCAGATCTTCCTGCTTTTCTGCCTCCTGCCGTTTTCTCGTGCTGATGTCCTGCGCCACTCCGAGAAAACCCGTGACCACCCCGCTCGCATCGCGCAAGGCCGTGAGATTCACCTGCACCAGTAACTGGGTACCGTCCTTGCGCCGATACGTCCATTCGCGGGCGTCACTCCCCACCAACTGCGTGAGTTCCAAAAATGCTTCGGCATTGGCTGCGACCGTGCGGCCGAGTTTCTGACTGAGTTCCCACGCCAACGCCTTCACTTCCGCGTGCAAATGAAAAACCGCCACACTCTGCCGCCCGATCATTTCCGCCGCTGCGTAGCCAAGCATCTGCTCCGCTCCGACATTGAACACCTCGATCAGACCATCCGCCGTCGTCGCAATCACGCACAGGGTGGTACTGTTCAACAAGGCGCGCTGCCGCGCGAGCGTCGTTTCCTTTTCAATCAAAATCTCCCGCAAATTAATCTCCTGCTCCACCAACGCGGCGATTTCCTTCACCAGAACTTCTTCATCGGCCAGCCACCCGCGCGGCTTCACGTCGATCACACAAAACGAACCCAAGACCGCTCCATTCGGGGCGTGGATCGGCACCCCCAGATAAGCCTTCACCCCTAAATCCGTGATCGCGAGATTGTCGCACACCTGCGGATGCGCGGGAGCATCATTCACCACCAACGGCGCATTCGACGTGACGACGTGCTGGCAAAACGAATGCGTCAGCGGCGTCTGCCGCGTCTCACCCGCCCAGCCGCCCAAGCCGTACGCGGATTTAAAAAACTGCCGGTGATCATCCACCAGCGACACCAAACACACCGGCACGCCCAGCACCTTCGCCGCGAGTCGCGTGAGCCGGTCAAAACTCGCCTCCACCGGGGAATCGAGGAGGCTCAACCGCCTCAACGTCGCCAGGCGAGCAGGATCAGCCAGACGAATAGGAGACGGATTCTTCACAAGCTGTCTCTTATACACATCTCCGAGCCCACGAGACTAAGGCGAATCTCGTATGCCGTCTTCTGCTTGAAA
>ENA-ORBV01007305-ORBV01007305.1-microbial-mat-metagenome-genome-assembly--contig:-NODE-7305-length-19043-cov-4.332701_pt1 | contig 19043 bp, 19 predicted proteins | sample MGYA00237777_ERZ505514 | MGnify/ENA primary metagenome ERZ505514 (study PRJEB26160, sample SAMN06269048) | microbial mat metagenome | isolation source: Oligotrophic lake microbial mat | place... | reverse complement strand
GAGCAGATCGTCTTGACGTCCCAGGCGAAGCAGGAGGCAGAGCGGCGGCTCGAGGGCGCTCGTGCCGATCTTGCCGCCTCGCTCGAATCCGCCCGCGCGGGACTTCGCTCCAGTGCGGAGGACCTCGCCCGCGCAGCAGCAGAGCAGGTGCTCGGACGGGCGTTGTCATGATCGGCTCGAAGAAGATTCTCGCTGCGATCGGTCTCTGCGTGCTCGCAGGGACGGCGGCCCACGCGTCGGGGGGGCCGGAGAGATCCCAGGCCGAGATCGTCCGTGAGACCCTCTGGCAGACGTTCAACCTGGTCGTGATCGTCGCCCTGCTCGTCTACTTCGCGCGCAAGCCGGTCAGCGCTTACTTCGCCGCCCGTCGCCAGGGGATCCAGTCCCAGCTCAGCCAGGCCGCCGAGCTCTTGACCCAGGCCGAGCACCGCAACTCCGACCTCCAGCGCCGGCTCGTCGACCTCTCGGCCGAGCTCGACACGATTCGTGAGACCTCGAGCCGTCGCGCAGAAGAAGAAGCCATGCGAATCCTCGCGGAGGCGCGTGCCACGGCCGATCGCATCCGCCGCGACGCGCAGGCCGCGGTCGACCAGGAAGTCCGGCGAGCCCAGGCCAAGCTCCGCGAAGAAGCGGCGGACCTCGCGCTCGAGCTCGCGGCGCACAAGCTCGAGACGGGCGTCACGGAATCCGACCGCGATCGACTCGTCGACGAGTTCATCACGCGCGTCGAGCCGAACGCAGCAGGAGGGGTCGCCCGATGATGGCCGGCGGTGCAGCGCATCGATACGCCAAGGCTCTCTTCGGCCTGGCCCAGGACGAACATCGCCACCGCGAGATCCGCAGCGAGCTCGAGCGCTTGACGGCGCTCTTCGGGGGCAGCCGCGAAGTCGCTACGGCGCTGCTGACGCCGCTGCATCCCGCCGCCGAGCGGAAGGCCGCCCTGCGCGCGCTCGCGAGCCGCGAGAACGTCAGCCCGATCGTCCAGAACTTCATCGCCTTCTTGATCGATCAGCGCCGGCTGATCCAGTTCGATGCGATTGCTGCCGCCTACGGCGAGCTTGCCGATCGGGCCGAGGGCATGCTCACCGCGGAAGTGCGCGTCGCGAGCCCTCTCGATGACCGACGCAAAGACAGACTTCGACGCGCGCTCTCCGAGCGAACCGGCCGCGAAGTACGACTCCAGATCGAGATCGACCCGACCCTGATCGGCGGAGCCATCGCGAAGATCGGCGATCTCGTATTCGACGGCAGCCTCCGTACCCAGCTGACCCAGCTGCGAGCCAACCTGACGAAGGGATCCCTGTAGATGGACATCAAGCCCGGCGAAATCACCGACATCCTCAAGCGGGAGATCAAGAACTACGACCGCGAGATCGACGTCGCCGAGACGGGAACCGTGCTCTCCGCCGGCGACGGCATCGCGCGCATCTACGGACTCGACAACGCCCTCGCGGGCGAGCTCGTCGAGTTCGCCGGTGGTCTGCGTGGCATGATCCTCAACCTCGAAGAGGACAACGTCGGCGTCGCGATCATGGGGCCGTCCCGAGGCGTCAAAGAGGGCGACGTCGTTCGCCGGACGGGACGCATCATCGAGGTACCGGTCGGACCGGGGCTGCTCGGCCGCGTGGTCGACGCCCTCGGAGCGCCGATCGACGGCAAGGGTCCGATCGTGGCGGAGGCCCAGCGCCAGGTCGAGCTCAAGGCGCCGGGAATCGTCGCGCGCAAGTCGGTGAGCGAGTCGATGGCGACGGGGATCAAGGCGATCGACGCGATGGTGCCGATCGGCCGCGGGCAGCGCGAGCTGATCATCGGCGATCGCCAGACCGGCAAGACCGCGATCGCGATCGACACGATCATCAACCAGAAGGGCAAGGACGTCATCTGCGTCTACGTCGCGATCGGCCAGAAGCAGTCGACCGTCGCGCAGGTGACGGAGAAGCTGAAGCAGTACGGCGCGATGGACTACACCATCATCGTCGCCGCCACCGCGGCCGATCCGGCCCCGCTCCAGTACATCGCGCCCTACTCGGGCTGCACGATGGCCGAATACTTCGGACACAACGGCAAGCACGTTCTCATCGTGTACGACGATCTCTCGAAGCAGGCCGTCGCCTATCGCCAGCTCTCGCTGCTGCTGCGCCGACCGCCGGGCCGCGAGGCCTATCCCGGCGACGTCTTCTACGTCCACTCCCGGCTGCTCGAGCGCGCCTGCAAGCTCTCGGACGAGCTCGGCGGCGGCTCGATCACGGCGCTGCCGATCATCGAGACTCAGGCGGGCGACGTGTCGGCCTACATTCCGACCAACGTGATTTCGATTACCGACGGCCAGATCTTCCTCGAGACCAACCTCTTCAACTCGGGCGTGCGGCCGGCGATCAACGTCGGCCTCTCGGTCTCCCGCGTGGGCGGCGCGGCGCAGACCAAGGCGACGAAGTCGGTGGCCGGTCAGCTGAAGCTCAATCTCGCGCAGTACCGCGAGATGGCGGCCTTCGCCCAGTTCGGCTCGGACCTCGACAAGGCGACCCAGGAGCAGCTCGCGAACGGCGAACGCCAGACCGAGATCCTGAAGCAGGGTCAGTACTCGCCCCTCCAGATGGAAGAGCAGGTCGTCTCGATCTTCGCTTCGACGCCGCCGGCGGGCCGCGAATCCTGGATTCGGCAGCTCGAGCTGACCGACATCCAGCGCTACGAGCGCGAAATGCTCGCGTGGATGCGGTCTTCGAAGCGCGAGATCCTCGACGCGATCAGGACATCGGGCAAGTTCGAGGACTCGACCAAGCAACAGCTGATCGCTGCGCTCGACGAGTTTGCGAAGATCTTCGAGCCGACCGCGGCCGCAGGGTCGAAGGCGACCGAGGCGGCCTAGATGGCGAATCTCCGCGACATCAAGCGACGCATCACGAGCACCCGTTCGACGCAGAAGATCACGTCTGCCATGAAGATGGTGTCCGCGGCGAAGCTGCGTCGCGCGCAAGACGCGATCGGGAATGCGCGTCCCTATGCTTCGCGCATGCGGGCGACCCTCGAAGAGGTCTCGAAGAGCCCCCTCGACGAGACGCATCCGCTGCTCGCCGTACACGCGGAGCGAAAGCATCTCGAGATCGTGGTCGTCACCTCCGACCGGGGGCTGGCCGGCGGATTCAATTCGAACGTCCTCAAAGCGGCCGAAGCGGTCATCAAGAACCGCGCCGGAGAATTCCAGCAGATCGGGCTGACGCTCCTCGGCAAGAAGGCGGTCGATTTCTTCCGTCGACGCCGGGCGAGTCAGATCCGATACGAATCGCCGATCGGGGGCGACGTTCGCTACGCCAAGGCGGCCGACGTCGGCCGTGAGCTCGCGCGGCGTTACGCAGCGGGCGAAGTCGACGAGGTCGTCCTGATCTACAGCCAGTTCGTTTCGACGCTGACGCAGACCCCGCTCGTGCGTACGCTGCTTCCCTTCACGCCGCCCTCTTCGAAGGGAAAGGCAGGGCTCGTTGTCGTGTCGGAAGACCAGGCTCTCCCGTTCGAAATCGAGCCCGACGCCGCGACGTTGCTGGCGTCGCTCGTCCCGAAGGCCGTCGAGGTCGAGATCTTCCGCGCGCTCCTCGAGAATCAGGCCGGCGAGCACGCGGCGCGGATGACCGCGATGGAAGCGGCGACCAAGAACACCAAGGACCTGATCGAGAAGCTGACGCTGCAGTACAACCGGGCGCGTCAGGCGGCGATCACGCGCGAGCTCGTCGAGATCGTGACGGGCGCGCAAGCCCTCGAATAACAGAACATGCCGGCCAGCCTCGAGGCCGGGACCGAATCAAGGAGAGTGAACATGTCCATTGGCAAGATCGTCCAGGTCACAGGCCCCGTCGTCGACGTGGAATTCGAGGGTGGCAACCTCCCCGAGATCCTGATGGCGCTCACGACGACGAACCCCACGATCAACGACCAGCCCGACAATCTCGTGATCGAGGTGGCTCTCCATCTGGGCGAGAAAACGGTGCGCGCGATCGCCATGGACACGACCGACGGCCTCCGCCGCGGCCAGGAAGTCAAGAACACCGGCGCACCGATCACGATCCCCGTCGGCCCCGAGACCCTCGGTCGCATCATGAACGTGATCGGCGAGCCGGTCGACGAGCGCGGCCCGATCAACGCCAAGATGACCTACCCCATCCACCGCCCGGCGCCCGAGTTCGTCGACCAGTCGACCGCCGTCGAGGTGCTCGAGACGGGCATCAAGGTCATCGACCTGATCGGGCCGTTCAACAAGGGCGGCAAGGTCGGACTCTTCGGTGGCGCCGGCGTCGGCAAGACGGTCGTCATCATGGAGCTCATCAACAACATCGCGAAAGAGCACTCGGGCTATTCGGTCTTCGCGGGCGTCGGCGAGCGCACGCGCGAGGGCAACGACCTCTGGCACGAGATGATGGATTCGGTCCTCAAGGACGGCACGACCGTGCTCGACAAGGCTGCGCTGGTCTACGGCCAGATGAACGAGCCGCCGGGAGCACGTGCACGGGTCGGCCTCACCGGCCTGACGGCCGCCGAATACTTCCGCGACGAAGAGGGCAAGGACGTGCTGCTCTTCATCGACAACATCTTCCGCTTCACGCAGGCGGGCTCGGAAGTGTCGGCGCTGCTCGGCCGCATCCCGTCGGCGGTCGGTTACCAACCGACGCTCGCGACCGACATGGGCGAGCTCCAGGAACGCATCACGTCGACCAACAAGGGCTCGATCACGTCGGTCCAGGCGATCTACGTCCCCGCCGACGACTTGACCGATCCCGCGCCGGCGACTGCGTTCACGCATCTCGATGCGACGACGGTGCTCTCCCGCGCGCTGACCGAGATCGGCATCTACCCCGCCGTCGATCCCCTCGACTCGACCTCCCGGATCCTCGATCCGCAGGTCGTGGGCCAGGAGCATTACGATGTGGCCCGCGGTGTCCAGTCGACGCTGCAGTCCTACAAGGATCTCCAGGACATCATCGCGATCCTCGGCATGGACGAGCTCTCGGAAGAAGACAAGCTGACCGTCGCGCGCGCCCGCAAGATCCAGCGCTTCCTGTCGCAGCCGTTCCACGTCGCCGAGCAGTTCACCGGCACCCCCGGCGTCTACGTTCGCCTCGAGGAGACGATCCGCGGCTTCCGCGAGATCCTCGACGGCAAGCACGACGATCTCCCGGAGCAGGCCTTCTACATGGTCGGCGATATCGACAGCGCGATCGCCAAGGCGAAGACGCTGGTTTAGTCGGCGCGGCAGGGAACAGGAGAATTCGAATGGCGCTCGAGCTCGTCGTCGTGACCCCGGAAGGCCAGGCCTTCTCCGAAGCCGTGGACCAGGTCGTGCTGCCCGGCGAGGCGGGGCGTTTCGGCGTGCTCGAGAACCACGAGCGTTTCCTGACGCCGCTCGTGCGTGGGCCGATGCAGATCCTGCGCGGAGGCAACTCCCAGTGGGCGGCGCTCTCGAGCGGCTTCGCCGAAGTCGACGGCCAAAAGGTCGTCGTGCTGGTCGATGCCTGCGTGCTCGCAAGCGAAATCGATCGCGGCGCGTCGGATGACCGACGCGCCGAGGCAGCCCGGCAGCTGGCCGCGCTGGCCGACACCCCGGCGAATGCCGGCGAGCGATTGCGACTCTCCGAGGTCGTCGCGAAGGCGGAGCTCGAGGTCGAGGTCGCGGGTCTCTAGCGCCGGGCAGCCGCGGCGCGCCGAGGCGATCGAGTCCGCCCCGGCCGGGTCAGGAGCCCGAGGCCCAGGGCGGTGAGCATGGCTACGGAAGGCTCGGGAATGGGCCGTACCCTCGGCCCACCGAAGGTCCCAAAAATCCCAGCTGCAGTGAACGACGGGCCGCCGAAGACCATCGACTCGACGAGCACCACCACCTGCTGCCCGGCAAACAGACAGCCCGGCTCCCCGTCGGGACCGAAACAGAACTCATAGCCCGGCGCCAGTACCCAGCGATAGGTGAAGTCGAACGCGACGAGGTCGCTCGCGCCATCCTGTGTCGGCTCATCGAAGGTCACCGTCAGGTCGCAACGCCCCGCGAGCGCGCCGACGGCGGCATCGCAATTGCTTCCCATTGCGACGGACACGGCAGGATTCAGGACCGACGGCAACGCTTCGAGTGTCATTGCGCCCAGCCAGTACGGGGAAATGCGTTCTTCGCCCCAGGTGAACGTGATCGAGACCTCTCCGGGACCCTCCTGCCCAGAAGCGAGGATCCGCGCCCCAATCCGAACCGGATCGCCAGGGTGGTCACCCGAACCGGAAATCGCCAGCTGGAGCTGGGCGGCGACCGCCGGTCCGAGCGGCAACACGAGGAGAAATGCGACTGCCGTCAGCAGAAGTCGATCGACCCGCAGACGCCGCGCAAGCAGCACGAAACAGCCGTGGAAATTTCGAGATCCTGTGAGCTCTGCCGTGGATCCTCGCTCCCGCTCCACCCTACACTCCTTGGTGCCGGACTGGATCCGAAATCTTCCTTTGGCGAAGCCCCGCCAGAAGCATCACCCCCGCCGCAAAGCCCGCCATGTATCCCGGCTCGGGAACGCCGTACAGATGTTGGATGCCCGCTACGTCGTCCGGCTTGGGCTGTCGTGTGATCGGCACCTGCCCATTGCCGTCGGGATCCGCCCAGCTGCACTGCCCCCCGTCGAAGCCCGGGTCGACGTAGCCGCACATGAGGGCGCTCGGCAGATCGCTATGCGCGAGACCGAGGGCATGTCCGATTTCGTGGGCAACCAGGCCGGCGAAATCATTCAGATAGAAGAACGTCGGCGGTGGAAAGAGGTCGTACGGAGCGCCCTCCGCGCCGACCGGAATGCCGAAGCGATTGTTGATATTGAAGATCACGTCTCCTTCGAGGGTCGTCCCTCCGTTCGGCGGAGGCGCATAACCGACGGCGCCCGTGAAGTCCCCCGGCGCGAAGGCGAAGGCACCGATCCGGACATGCCCGACGACGGCGCTTCCCGGCACGGCCGCCCCGAACGGCAGGCCGCCGCTCTCCTGAGCTCGCACGAATTGAATGTCGCCCGCCGCCGACCACGCGTCGAAGGCCGCTTGAATCGCGGCCAGCGCCGCCGCCTCGCCCCCGACCTGCGCGTAGACGCTCGTCAAATCGCTCGTTCCGCTCCAGCCAAAGCCGGTCACGAGCGGGTCGAGTCCCGTACCGTCGGCCATCAGGCTCCAGGTGATCACACCGCCCGGGGTGCCGACCTGGTTGTCGCCCCATTTGAGCGCCTGGTCGACGCCGAAGGGAAAGACGTTGTAGGCCGCCGCGGGAGCAGCGAGCAGGGCCGAGAAAGCGAGTACGGGGAGCATGGAGAGCGGCCTGAACAGCATTCGGACATCCTCGCTCGGGTGTCGAGACGTCCCCCAACGCTCTCGGGGAGGCTAGCGTGTCACGAGAAGCTCGAGCAACGCCCAGGAGAGATCGCCCCATGAAGCTGCGCATCGTGCAATGGACGACGGGCCTCGTCGGCCGCAGCGCCGTGAAGGCCGTCGTCGATCATCCCGACCTCGAGCTCGTCGGCTGTTATGCCTGGAGCGATGACAAGGTCGGGTCGGATGTCGGCGATCTCTGTGGCCTGGGAAAGCTCGGGATCACGGCGACGAACGACCTCGACGCGATTCTCGCCCTGCGCCCCGACTGCGTCCTCTACATGCCGCTGCAATGGGTCGTAGACGACATGGTTCGGCTCCTCGAGGCGGGCGTGAACGTCGTCTCGACGGCCAACTTCATCACCGGAAAGTCCTACGGCGAGACGGACATGCGCCGACTCGACGCGGCTGCCCCGCGAACGCGCGCACCTGCTTGACGACCAGATCGCCCAATTCGCCAAACGCGACGATATGCCGCGCTTTTGGGATCGCCAGCGCGATCATGTCTTCCCACGGCAGCTTTTTATCGCGTCCGCCCAATAACAAGATGAGTGGTTCGCGGTAGCTTTTCAGCGCCGCAGTGACGCGCTCCGGCGCGGTGGCGATGCTGTCGTTGACATAGGTCACGCTGTCGAGTTCGCGGACTGTCTCCAAGCGATGTGGCACGCCGCGAAAGGCGCGAATCGCGCGCAGCATCGCGTCCGGTGCGACGCCCGCCGCGCCCGCGATGGCGCACGCCGCCGTCACGTTCAGCACGTTATGATCGCCGCGCAAGCCGATGTCGGCGCGTTCGCAGACGATATGCGGATCGCCGTCGGGCGACGCCAAGCCCGTCACGATCAGCCGACTGCCCGCCATGAATGCGCCATCCGCCACCATGTCGCGCCCGCTGAACCACACGACGGGCGCGGCGGCAGCGTCCGCGAGGGCGCGGGTATGTCCATCGTCCCAACCGAGTACGGCGATATCGTCGGCGGACTGATGCGCGATCATGTGCGCTTTTGCCGCGATGTACGCTTCCATCGACGGATGACGATCCAAATGATTCGGCGTGAGGTTGAGGATCGCGCCAATCGGCGGGCTGACGGTCATGAGGTCGAGTTGAAAGCTGGACAGCTCCATCACGACGCGCTGATCCGGCTGAATTTGCGGCATCACGTCGAGCAGCACATCGCCCGTGTTGCCGCCCACATGGACGGTATGTCCGGCAGCGCGCAAAATGTCGCCTGTGAGCGTCGTTGTCGTCGTCTTGCCCGCGCTGCCCGTGATGCCCAAGATCGGCGCGGGACAGCGTTCGACGAACAACTGCGCGTCGTTGGTGATGCGGATACGCCGTTCGCGCGCCGCATCGAGGATCGGCAGTTCGAGCGGCACACCGCCGGAGACGCACACCAGATCGGCGCGGTCGAGCAAATCGAGCGGGTGTCCGCCGAATACAAATTCGACGCCCGGATAGTCAGACTCGCTGAATTGCAGCGACTCGCGCGCTTTGGCGTCGCTGACGATCACCCGCGCGCCAAGCGTCGGCAGCCAGCGCGCGAGGGCGCGCCCCTGCCGCGCGAAGCCGAGGACGAGGACGGTTTGTGCGTGTAGAGGATCAGGTTGCATTTAAGTCCTTTTTTGAACCGCCAAGAGCGCCAAAAAAACAGCTTTTCTCCGCGTTTTGGGCGCTCTTGGCGGTTCATTTCCTTAGAGGAGCGCCAGCGCCACGCCCACCATCGCCGCCAGAATGCCGACGAGCCAGAACCGCTGGACGATCTGTGTTTCGCTCCAGCCGCTCAACTCGAAGTGATGATGCAGCGGCGACATTTTGAAGAGGCGCTGCCCCTTCGTGAGTTTGAAGTACGTCACTTGCAGGATCACCGACACCGTTTCGGCAATCGGCACGATGGCGATCACGGGCAGCAGCAACCATTGTCCGGTCATGATCGCCACCGTCGCCAGCGTTGCGCCCAATGACAGCGATCCCACGTCGCCCATGAACATCTGCGCCGGATGCGCGTTGTACCACAGAAACGCGAAGCACGCGCCGACGATGATGAAGCACAACTGCACGAGGAAGATTTGCCCCTGCAAGAACGCAATGATGCCGTAAGCTGCATAGGCGCTGGCGGTGATGATACCCGCAAGTCCGTCGAGTCCATCGGTCAGGTTGATGGCGTTGGACGACGCGATGATCAGGAAGATGCACAGCGGGATGAACAGCACGGGCGACATTGGGATCGAAATGCCGATCAGCGGCAGCGTGATTTGATTGGCGAACTGCAAACCGCCGTCGTAGAGCGAAATCACCGCCGCCGCGATGCCCGCCAAGGCAATTTGCCCGATCAGCTTGGCGCGCGGGCTGAGTCCCTCGCCAATCGGACGCCCACGCGACCGCGCGATGCCTTCCCAATCGTCAATCGCGCCCAACAACGCGAAGCCGACCAGCACGAACAGCGGGAGCAGGATGCTGGGACCCGTGACCGTGCGGATCAGGTTGACGATGTTCAATCCGAGCGCGATCACGACAACCGGCAGGACGATCATGATGCCGCCCATCGTTGGCGTGCCGGATTTCTTCTGATGCCCCTCCATCAGTTCGACGCGAATACTTTTGCCGATGCGCAGTCGCCGCAGCATTTCGACGAAGGGGCCACCCCAGATCACGCCGATCAAGAATGCCAGCGCGCCGACGGTCAGCGCGAACGGAAGTCCATTGTTCATCTCATCATGCTCCGTAGGGGTCGAGATGAAAGAAATCCTTGAGCGTGGCAAAGAAGGGTTCAATGCTGCATCTGCGCCGTTGGTAACGGGCTTTGCCTTCAGGCGAGGCGAGATACGCTGCCCGGTCACGGCGGTCTTGCGAGCTGGACTTGCCGATAGGTTTGGACAGGGGAACCAGCACTTCAATCTCGCGTTGCTGGCAGTCTGCGAGCAACTCCCCATCATCGTAACCGGCATCCAAAAGCAGGGTCTCGACTACCGGTGGCAAGTCATCCAGTTGTCCCTGCAAGACATGACTTTCACAACTGCTGCCTGTGACCCGCGCGCTCAAGACCACGCGCACCGTCGTGGGCGCGATACTCAGCGTGACATGGGCTTTGTAGCCATAAACCCAGCCATGATACGTCGATTGAATCCAGTCGGCATCCGTGTCCAGTCCGCGCAAGCCTTTGGGGACAATGCCCGCTTGTTTATCCCGCTTGTGCCACACGGGTCCGGGCGTGGCAAACGCCGAGCCATCACTGGCGGCAACCGTCGCGTCGGTGACGGCTTCCAGCGACAAGGTTAAGCCTAAGGCTTGGATTTGCGCTTCGGCTTGCGCCGCGCTTTCTGCCATCCGTCGATCCAGCGTTCTCCGGTCAGGAATGCGCCTCAGACCACACGCCGCAGCCACCAACGGCATGTTCGCCAAGTAGCGCCACAGCGAGCGGCGACTCCACAACTGTTTCAGCACACCCACCAGATAGATTTTGAACATGGTTTGTTCACTATAGACTTTCGGTGTTGTCGGGCTGGGTTCGACCCAGACCAGATCGACCAGCGCAAGCAATTGGAGCAAGGGATGGTCATTGGTTATCATCCTGTCGAGCCTTTTCGATACGGTTGTGGTCTCCTAACCGACAACTTTACTCGAATTGGCTCTTTTGGTTTTACACCGCTACCTCATGCCCCACCCTCAGTTAAACTTCAAAATAATGGAAGAATTGAGATGAATTGATGAGTGGTCGTCAAATTTGCAAATCGCCGTTTTTCGATATTCTGAGCTTCCCTCATAAAAACTCTTTAAGGGTTAAACAGAGCGGCGAAAATGATCTGAAAATTAATAGCCGCAGTCATCTAGGTTGTCAAATCAATACTCTCAGTATTTTGAAGGTTAACTACTAACTACCCACGGAACGTTGCAGGGCATCCCATCGTCTCGAGTGAGCTGGCTTAATTCGCTCGGCGCACTGTCACGCGGAACCCGATCATGTCGCTGCGTACATGCGGAAATTCGCGGTGACGATAGGCACTGTAAAGGGTGCGTTCATCAGAAATGTTGTCCCAGCTACCGCCACGCACCACTGTGCGGTCAAACAACCCTAGCTTTTGCAGATCTAATACATCAGTCGCCTTATCAGAGTTCGGGCGGTACAGAGATCTCGTCCATTCCCACACATTGCCGCACATATCCAAACAGCCAAATTGACTAATTGAGTTCACAAATTCGTATACGGGTGTTGTGCCGTTGTAATAGCCCCCATAGTTACAAATATTGTGTTTTGGGGCATTGTTACCCCATGGATAACGGGACGAATTGTCGCCGCGTGCCGCATATTCCCATTCTACCTCGGATGGAAGTTCCACCCGTATCAGTGGATCAATTGACTGGCACTGAGTTTGTAGCCAATTACAAAACAACCACGCATCTTTCAAGTTTACCCCTACCACTGGGTGATCAGCTTTCCCATCGGGGTAAAGACGGCGTTCGGAATCCCATTGATATGGTTTTTGCTGGCCGAGTGGCACAGGAAAATTGACCTCTGCTTGTAAAAAGCGTTGATAGTAGGATTGAGTTACCAGCGTTTCCAGCATCCTATAAGGCTGTCCGATGGATGTCTGCTTCAAAGGTGAATCGGGTAAACTATCATCACCAATCGTGACATTCTCTTTTTGGGGGACAAGGCACCACTTCGACTGTGGGAGGATGTTTTGCAACAAATCAAGGGCATTAGCAGGTTGTCTCTCAACGGCTTGCAAGGTGTCGGATATCTGAACAAGAGAAGGTGCTACTGGTTTCGGGGGCGCTGTAGATGTAGCACTGGGATTTATAGCATATAATGGTGAACTAGGCTGCCCTACCTTTTTGTCCGAAACATCCAATGACAAACGGAATAAGTCGACCGAGCGTTCATCTGGCAAAGCGACCCCTCTGGCTTTCAATGCGCTCTTCATGCAGTACCCCGCATATAACAAGGCTGCCATGCGCTGCTCTGGACGCGTATTGAGCCGCCGTGCAAATAACAATCCTGCTGCCACACAGCTTAACCACCATGCAACTTTAAAATCGCGGACTTTGCTCCTCGTCTTCGGATTACGTTGAACGCTCTCTAACTGTGCTTGCACAAACGTTCGGAGTGGCATTACGGTTCTGAACAACATTAATTCGTTAGGGCTATTTGGTTCATCGTTAGTTTTTACATCTTTGCTTAATGTTTCCATAAAGGTGAGCCATGTCCTCCAATTGCTTCCTAACTCAGGATGGCGGCGCAGAAGTAAATCCACTTCTAAATAAGCGACATCGAAAAATGCCGAGTTTTCATCATCGTATTGCGCGAAGTCGATTAAAGAAGGTGTCGTCTCAGAAGCAGGACGAATGCACATAATATTCTTGGCATTGCAATCCCCGTGGATTGGTCCAAGAGGTACCCCTAAGTCAGCTTTACCGTCCCAAAGTTCTGGCTTGAAGATAAACGCAAAGGGGTTGGGCAACATGGGGCTACTTTGAAAACACATATAGTCGTGGTTAGCCTCCAGTCCGAAATAGGTACTGGCGCGTTCGGCAAGATCACTGATACGGTCATCCCCACCTAAATTCAACATTCGGCTGAATAGTGATTCGCGATTATGGGGATCATCTTTAAGTACAGGTACTTGCAGCGTTTTCCAGTGCTTTCCAAATTCTGGGTGCCACGCGCCAATCACCTGTACGACAAATCGCGTAATATGACCAACAGGCTCACCCAACGGGATGGATACATCGCCAATCAAATTCGCCAACAGCTCAGCATCAGGGTTGTCTTGGGCTTGTTTATACACATTGACCGAATATGACTTAAAGTCACCATCCTCGTAACGATATTCGGCTGATTTCTCCTCCAGAATCATTTTGCCGTTCAACAAATCCGGCATATACTCACCAATGGGTTGCTGCTTGACTGCACTATGATTGGTAAATTCACGCTGTGATCGTCGGGTATGGTCGACCTTCGCGTACCCGTATCCATCATAGTCAGTGCCGTGAATTTCAACTCGATGAATAATTGCACCAGATAATCCATCAGTGAGTGGTGTTCGTAATTTAACAATCTTGCAGCCTGTTACTTCTTGAAACCGTTCATGAAGACGGTCAACGATGTCGTTTAGTTCTTCAGCTTCAAGACGGAAAACTCTCGGTGGGATATATCCTTCATGCACAAGAATCTCCTGCGGATGGCTTCGGCGATAAACGGAAGCATGAAATGAAGAGTGCTTAATATCACTTTATCATTACATAAAAACACAAAAACAACAAGCTGTGAATGGTTGATATCCAAAATCCATTAGTTGACAATGACTCTCATTTGGCTCTAAACTAAAGTTGTACAAAGTTCAGAAATCGGCGCAGAATCACATCAGGCGGGCTATGTTCGATCAGATAGATCGTGAACTTCAGACATGGGTTAGCAATGTCGCTCCTGTTCAAGCCCATCAGATCACCTTATTCGCGCCCGGTATAAAGTCGGGTATAGTTAGCCTGTACCTGATGCAGGTCGTGCGCGTGATGACTGCCAATGAAAGCCTCCGTAATCAACCCGCGCCGACCACGATCCGGCTGCATTACCTCGTCACCGTCCACCACGATGATCCACTGGAAGCACACAAATTGCTCGGCACGCTGATGTTCGCCGCGCTCGAGGAACCGGCGTACGAGGTCGATCTCGAACTGCTTCCGCTGGCGGCGTGGGCGTCATTCCAGCAGCTTCCACAGCCCGCTTTTGTGCTGAAGGTACCGCTGCGCCGTGAACGCCCGGAACGCGATGTTCAACTCGTTCGCAAGCCATTGAATTTGCAAAGTGCATCGTTGACCACGCTACGCGGTGTGATTCTGGGACCGGACGACATCCCCCTTCATGGCGCGGTGATCGAACTACCCGCGTTGGGGCGTACGCAGCGCACAGACCGCGCTGGCGCATTTGAGTTTGAAACCGTTCCGGTGCAGCCGCGTCAGCGTGTGAGCATCCGCGCCAAAGGACGGGTTTTCGAGCGCGAGATCGAGTCGCGCCTATCCACTGCCGCCGATCCTGTCATTATTCGCATCGATCTGGATGAATAGAAGGAGTAAGGTATGCCCATCGGCAATTATCAAGCGCCTGATCTCTACATTGAAGAAGTGGCATTGGGGGCGCGACCGATTCAGGCGGTCGGCACCAGCATCGCCGGGTTCGTCGGCAAAGCGCCGACTCGCGCACGCCTGAACGAGGCAGTCCCGATCACCAATCGCACCCAATTCCTTGAGACGTATGCGGATGGTATCGACGGCGGCAATGCGTTCACACGGGCGGTCATTGGCTTCTTCGACAACGGCGGATCGATGTGCTACGTGTGCAACATCGGGGATGAATCAACGGACCTGCCCGCCGGGTTAGATGTGCTGGGGCGCATCGACGAGATCGCGATTGTCGCTGCACCGGGAATCACCGGCGCCGCCGCCGCCGATGAGCTGCTCACCCACTGCGAACTGTTGAAGGATCGGGTAGCGATCATCGACGTGCCGGAGAACATCCCAGATGTGAACACGCTCACCCGTGTCGATACCGGGGACGACACGGACGCGGATTCGGGCGCACGTCCGCGTACTTCCGATGGTGGCTTCGGTGCGGTGTACTATCCGTGGATCGAAGTGGTGGATAGTCTCTCGAAATTGAAGGTGTTCACCCCGCCGTCCGGTCACATCGCGGGCATTTGGGCGCGTACCGATGCGACTCGCGGTGTACATAAAGCGCCCGCCAACGAGATCATTCGGGGGGCGCTGCGTGTCGAAACCCGCCTCAGCCGCGAAGAACACGGGATTCTCAACAGCGCGGGCATCAACGCGATCCGCTTTTACTCCAGCGAGGGGGTGCGCGTGATGGGCGCACGCACGGTCGCGCCCGCATCCAGCGAGTATCGCTACCTGAACGTGCGCCGCCTGTTCAGTATGGTCGAAGAGTCCATCGCGGAAAGTATGCGCTGGGTGATCTTTGAGCCGAACGACCGTCCGCTGTGGGACTTGATCCGCCGCGATGTGACCGCCTTCCTGATGCGCCTGTGGCGCGATGGAGCGCTGCAAGGCGCGACCCCGGCGCAGGCGTTTTTCGTCAAGTGCGACGATGAGACTAACCCACAGGAAAATATCGACGCGGGCATCGTCACCACTGCGATCGGCATGGCACCCGTCAAACCCGCTGAATTTGTCGTGTTCCGCATCAGCCAGTACGCTGGCGGTAGTGAAGAAGGAGGCGAAAATGCCTGAAACTGGACGCCCACTCGACCCGTATCACGCCTATAACTGGCGGCTTGTCATCGGGGAACAAACCCAGGCGTACTTTACCGCGTGCAGTGGCATAGGCGTCAACATCGACGTGATCAACTACCGGGAAGCGGGCAATCGTCAGGTGATCCGCGCCATCCCCGGTCAGGTACGCTACTCCCCAATCACGCTGCATTACGGCTTAACGTCGTCGCGGGATGTATTCAACTGGATGATGCTCGGCGTGGAAGGGCGCGTCGAACGCCGCAACGTCTCCATCGCCATGACCAACAGCCAGGGCAACGACGCGCCCGACGCGCCCAAGTGGAATCTCGACCAGGCGTGGGTGGCGGCATGGCATGGCGCACAGCTCGATGCGCTCAGCCCGGATGTGGCTATCGAAAGTGTCACCCTTGTTTATGAGCGTCTGACGCGAGGCTAACGCATGCGTGTAAGCGTGACACAGGCAGTTTGGGGATGGATCGTGCGTGTGCTGGAAGGGTTGCTTTCCCACGCCCGCGCACGGTTGCACGGACAGATGGCGAGTGAGCCATCGACTCGTGAACGTGATTTCGCGCCGGATGCTCGACAGCGCGAGTTCGATGCACCCGCGCATTGGCTGGAACACGCCACCCCGCGTCCGCCCGCCGATTGGATACGCATGGTCGCGGACAAAGCGCCCTATCTGCTGGATCGTGTCGATCCGCGCTACGTGCGCTCGATCCTGAAAGCGCCGCTCCCCGCTTTACGCACGCAGCAGAATGGTTACGACCCCTCCACGCCCGACCCACGACAAACGCACATTCAGCCGCCCGCTCATACCGTGACGCCAAAACGACCCGCGTATCGCATTCAGGAAGTGACCAGTCTCACCCTCCGTCCCCCTCTCAAAATGTCGGCTGAGGAGAGGGGGAGAGAAACGGCGAGGCGTGAGCATGACCCAATGATGGTTGAGCGTCAAACAGTGGGTAATAGGTCGGTTCGTCATGTCCCCACCACAGCAAACGACGCCGAAACAGTCGCGCACATCGAGTCGAACCCGCCAACGTCCATTCCGTTAGCGACCCCACAGCGGCGGGCATTCGTCCCATTCAGGGTACATGAGCATACAGGTCATGCGGCGGACGTGCAGCCGCTCACGACCGCGCCTGATCGACCCATTGTGCAGCCGCCGCGCTCCGCTCCACCCGATAGCGTGGCGGACGTGCAGCCGCTCACGACCGCGCGCAATCCCGTCGCGGACATCCATCAGGTTGAAACAGCGATAGATTATGCTTCAGCGCCGGAACCGTATCTGACGCGCCCGCTGGAAACCGAACAGCGAATGACAACCATTTTGGCGTCACAAGCGCTCGATACCGCCTCCATTCGCGCTGTCGAGGGCAAATGGGCATCACTGCCAGACGTATACTCCGATCCGGTCGAAGCGCCGGATACCGTGCGACGGCATCGCGCAAAGCTCGATTCTGAGCAGCGAGGGGTCGAGGACTTTTGGAACGAGTAGCCTTTTTGGTTGAGCAAACGAACGAGATGCTCACCTGTCTGCTCAACCCGGAAACGCTGGTCCTACGGCGGACGGCGGGTGTGCGCGTGCGCGATTCCGTTTCAAGCCTGCTCACGGGCGCGGGGCTGTCGGATGATCCGCTGCTGCTCACAGGCGGCGGGCGTACCGAACTCGAATTGGAGTTATTGTTCGATGTCGCGTTGAGCGGATCGACGGTCACGAGCGAAGATGTGCGCGATCTGACCGGTCCGCTCTGGAATTTATCGGAAAATACCGTCGGCGGGGATGGCTACCGTCAGCCGCCGCTCGTGCGCTTCATCTGGGGGCGGCGCTGGAATATTCCCGGTGTGATTGCGTCAGTATCCGAACACCTCGACGACTTCACGGCGGAAGGATCGCCGCGCCGTTCGTGGCTGAAAATGCGAATGCTGCGCGTGCGCGAACTGAACGCACCACCGCTGGATCAGCTTAACGCGGTGGCGGTCGAAGTACCGCTTGAGGAATTGGATTTGGAAACCGAGTTGTCCGAAGAACGGCTGCGCTATCACAGTGTCATCGAAGGCGACCGCCTCGATACCATCGCCTTCCGCTACTACGGACGGGCGTCGTACTGGCGGCTGTTAGCGACGTTCAACAATCTGGACGCGCCCAACCGCCTGATACCGGGGACGCTGATCAGCATTCCGCCCGCGCCCGTCATTATCGAGCGCGTCCTGAGCATCGTAGCAAGCGGCGACGAACAAACAGCGCGGCTCTCGTTTTCCAGCATTTTGCGGTTGCCGCTTTTGTCGCCGTTGCGAGAACAATTATGAGCCCGATTACGACACTGGCACGAGTGCGACTGGAAGTGGATGGCGCTCCGTTTGCGCTCACAACGGGTATTCTGACCGACGTTCTCGTACAACAGCGCCTGTCGCTGCCGACGCTGTGCGAACTGACGTTTACCGATTCGCCCGCCGCCGCCATGCTGCTCACCCCGTTTCAGTCGGGATCGGCGCTACGCGTGATCGTGCAGGATCACTACCCGGCGCTGTTCGCCGGGCAGATCACAGCGGTCGAACGGACGTATCATGCCGGAAATCAGCGCGAAATCCGCGTGCGGGCGTATGATCCGCTGCACGCGCTGCGAAAACGGCAGACGGTGCGGACGCATCAAGCCGCATCGGTAAGCGATGTAGCACGTGATCTGGTGGGCGATCTGGGGCTGTCCGTAGACGAACAGGGGACAAGCCCGGTATGGGATTACGTGATCCAGCACCGCCAGTCGGATTTCGACCTGCTGGCGGAACTGGCGGATCGCGGCGGGATGTATTTCACCGTGCGCGATGCGATGCTGCATCTGCTCACGCTCGAAGGGCTGGATGAAGTCGCCCCGCTGGTACTGGGCGCGACCCTGTTGGAAGCACGGCTGGAATGGAACGCCGAACCGGCGCTGCGATCCACCACTGCCATTGGCTGGAATGCGCTGCGTGTGGAAACGCACAGCGGCGGGAGCAGCGCGAGCGCGAACACCTGATCGATGATTTGATCTAGAATAGTCACAAGATGCTTCCCGAGGCTTTATGACTTACGACACATACGAGCGTTCAAGCGCTGACGATAAATTCGAGGAGTTTGATGCTGACGACATCATGGTCGCCTGGCTCGATATTCTTGGAACGCGGGGCCTGGGTCATTCGAGCATGGTCAGGCGGCTAGACGACCTTCTTCAGATCGCTGGCCAAGCCTCTTCGTTGGGACCATTGGTTGGAAGTACTCTGGTCGGTACTCCCCAGTGGCTCTTTCAATACGCTGTTGTGGGTGATGCCCTGGTTATGACCCAAAAATACGATCCAGAAGTCACCCATGCTTGCCAATTCGGACTTATGAAAGGAGTGCTGAAAGTATCAAAGGCACTCTTTGAAAATGGTATACCTGTCTCTTATACACATCTCCGAGCCCACG
>ENA-ORBV01007303-ORBV01007303.1-microbial-mat-metagenome-genome-assembly--contig:-NODE-7303-length-19044-cov-8.440133_pt1 | contig 19044 bp, 18 predicted proteins | sample MGYA00237777_ERZ505514 | MGnify/ENA primary metagenome ERZ505514 (study PRJEB26160, sample SAMN06269048) | microbial mat metagenome | isolation source: Oligotrophic lake microbial mat | place... | reverse complement strand
TGGTGCGGTATCGCAGCGAATGTGTCCAGCGATTTCGGCGAATCGCCGTCAGGAAGACGGGGTCACCGAATGTTTACAGCCATTGGGTAAGCCATTGGGCAGCCTGCCGAAAGCCTGCGTGCGCTGCTGCCGGAGGGGCGCCCGCGTGTGCATGCCCAGGCGCGTGAGGATCCGCTTGATCACCGCCGATTCGAGGATGACCGGCGGGATCTTGATCTGAGCGCCGCAGTTCGGCAGTGCTCCCGATCGATCTCGAAGGCTCGCTTGACCAATCGGCCTACGGGCGAGCCGCCTTGCAAAAGCCGTTCGCCAGCGGCAGGGAATGGCCTTCACTGTGAGCAGTCGAACGGCTGCTGCCCGGTAGCCTGGTTTGAATCTCGGCTGAGGAGCATCCTGACTTTCTTTGCCACAAGGTGGCAAACACCTCGGCCGCCTTTGCACGCGCTGCTGTCGCAGCCATTGCGAGTGCCAGCGCTGAATTGAGCCCAGCTCCTACTGAAGGTTCAGTCGCTAGAACTGTCTGCGCTTCTCGACCTGGTCCAGGAATTTCTCGAACTCCGCCTCATCGACGCCATAGCTGTGGTCGGCATCGGGGAAGACACCCTGCTTGACTTCGGCCACGTAAGCTTTCAGCCCGGCGACGGCCACCTCCGTCAGGTTGGCATACCGCTTGGTGAACTTGGGCTTGAAGTCGGTGAAAACGCCAAGCAGGTCGTAGGACAGCAGAATCTGCCCGTCGCAGCCTGCCCCGGCTCCGATGCCGATGGTGGGAATCTCGAGCTGGCGTGAGATGACCTCGGCAATCCGGGCGGGCACGGCCTCAAATTCGAGCATGAAGCAGCCTGCTTCTTGAATCGCCAGGGCATCTTCCAGAATCGCCATGGCAGCAGCTGCGGTGCGGCCCTGGATGCGGAAACCGCCGAAGTTCGCCACGGTATGCGGTGTCAGGCCGATGTGCGAGGCAGTGGGGATGCCGGCGTCGACCATCGCTTTCAGGATCTGCGCCTGCGACTTGCCGCCCTGCGGCTTGACGGCGTCACAGCCGGCGTCCTGCATGAAGCGGGTGGCGTTCTGCAGGGCCCGGTCGACGGTGTTGTAGCTCTGGTAGGGCATGCACCCCAGCACGAAGGTGTTCGGCGCGCCACGGCGCACGGCCTGGGCATGCAGCACCATCATGTCCATCGTCGCCGGAATGGTGTTGGTGTGGCCATGCGCCACCATCGCCAGGCTGTCGCCGACCACGGCGACGTCGACGCCGGCCATCTCAGCCCACTTGGCGGAGGTGTAGTCCGGCACCGAGGTGTAGACCATCTTCTCGCCGGTCTGCTTCGAAGCGCGGATCTCGGTGATCGTGCGCTTCTTGCGGTCTGGCGTGGCCGGGCTGCTGCTCATGGCGTTCTCCTGGTGGGGTCGGGGTTCAGCGTGCCACGGCGGCCGTGGCCTCGGCCTGCTGCAGCGCGAAGATCGAGGTGTAGCCCTTGGACCAATCGGGCGGCATCAGGCAGGGGCGCGGGTCATGGTGCGCGAACCGCGCGCGCTGCCCGCGCAGCAGGAACTGGTCGTGCTTCGGCCGGATGGGGTTGACGGTGTAGGGAAACGCGTCGGCCGAGGTCAGCGTGTTCAGCAGCAGCGGCCGGCCCAGGTCGGACTGGTTGCGGGCAGAGTAATGCAGCGTCCGGCAGTTGTGGATCGTCAAGGACCCGGCCGGTCCCGGCATGTATACCGCCTTCGCCAGGTCGAGCCGTGCGCAGTCGGCTTCGGAAAGGCAACCGGTCCACTGCCCTTGCGCGTCGTATTGCGACAGCATGGGGTCGATCAGGTGGCTGCGCGGCAGCACCGCCAGCGGCCCCTGGTCCATGCCGCAGTCGTACAGGTAGGTGCCCACCGTCAGCGGCGAATAGTTGGTGTGCGGCCAGAAGCTGATGTCGTAATGCCACTTCACTTCTTCGCCACCCTGGGCCCATTTGAAGTTGAGCTTGGAATGGTGGAACTTCACGTCCGGCCCGACGAGGTCGGCGACGATGTCCGGCATGGCGGATTGCAGGCAGTAGTCCCAGTACGCCGGATGCTGTTCGACCGGGTTCGACACCCGACGCAGCCGCGGCGCGCTGGCGCTGTGGCGCGGCTCCAGGTCGAAGACGGCGTCGGTGCGTGTCACGCTGCGGCTGCGTTCGACCAGCTCGTCGGTCGCGGCCCGCAACCGTGCCAGCCAGGCCTCGTCGATGGCGCGCTCGACCAGCAAGTAGCCTTCACTGAAATAGAACTCGCGCTGCGCCTGCTTCAGCACCTTGGGCGGGATGGCGAGGATCTGTTCAGGTGTCATCGGTGGTCTCCTTGGCATTGTGGAAGGCTTGCGGGCCGCCCGGACGGGCGGCATCTGGCCGCCGGCCCGGAACGCGGCGTTGAATGCGGGCAACGAGGGGGCTCGAGCGGCATGGTCGAGGCGCCCGGTCTTCCCAGGCTCGACCCGGACAGGCCCATCACCACGTTCACCGGCTTCGGCGCGCGCGCCGTCAGCATGAACGGGAACGGCAGCGCGCGAGCCGCAGCAACAGTGGCGCGAACCCGGGCCACAGCCATGTCGAAGGGGTAGATCGGATCTTCGGCGCGACCGCTCGCGTCTTCGATCGAACCCCCGACGACACCGAGCGCCGCTGCAGCGCGCACGATGTCGGCACAGTCCTGCGGCAGGTCGCCCAAGCCGTTCTCCTGATCGGCGTTCAGCGGCAGGGGCGGGGCATCGACCGGGTCGCGCAGGTGCGCCAGCGTGGCCTGCCGCCCCAGCGTGCCATCGGCACGGCTCTGGCACAAGGCCTGGCCCGCGCTGCTGCTGGCCAGTGCCTGGAAGCCCAGCCCGGCCAGCAGCACCGCCGACCCGCGGTGCCAGGGGTTGGGGATGACGAAGCAGCCCGCCTGATGCAAGGCCACGAATCTTTCGGCGCGCTCGAAGGTGTTCATGTCGGCTCCCGCGGTGGCTGTTCAGTCGTCCAGGCGGGCGTCCTGCCGGTTCAGGGCGTCACGCACGGATCGGCCTGGCAATTCGCGCGGCTGCAGGCCTTCGCGCGCGGCCATCGCCGCTGCCACACCCAGCGCCTGGCCGTAGGAAAAACACTGCGCGGTGACACGGGCCGAAGCCACCGCCTCGTGCTCGGCCGACAGGCAACGCCCGCCGAACAGCAGGCCCTCGCCACGTTCGGGCACGAAACAACCGTAGGGCACTTCGTAGTAGTCGTTGAGCAACCATTCCACCCGCGGCCGCTCGCCCGCGTGCAGCTCGATCGGCCAGGGTGAACGCGCCACGCCGTCGCTGAACTTGCGGCCCGCCACGACATCGGCGTTGCGCAGCATCGCGACACCAGCGCCCTGCCGCGTCTGGCGAACGCCCACTTGTACGCCAGTGTCGTTGACCCAGCTGGCCTCGCAACCCGCCAACTGCTCGCGAAAGAACTGCGCATAGGCCCGCACCTGCAGTCGACCCTGCACTTCGGCTTCGCTGAAGTCGTCGGCCACCACCACGTTCAGTTCGCGACCATCGGCAGCGCGGATGCGGGTGCAGTTGCACAGCAACTCACCGGGTCGGGTGGTGGGGAACAGCCAGATCTTGCTGCGTGGCAGGTTCTGGCCCGCCTGCTGGGCACCGACGATCAAGGCGCTGACGGCGGCCGGCATGATGGTGTCCTGCCCGTGGGCGGCCAGGAAGCGCGGAATGTCCACGCCCTGCAGCCTGAAGATCATGGTCGGGTTCTGCACCACGCCGTCGGCACCGCACCCGGTTTGCAGCCCGGCCATGGCCAGCACGTCGGCGTCGCCGCTGGCGTCGATGGTGAGCCTGGCGCGCACGTCGAGCCGGCCCGACTTGGTCCAGACGATGGCGCCACCGATGAGGTCGCCGGTGCGATGGACCTCGATGCACAGTGCGTGGAACAGCACGCGCACGCCAGCCTGCGCCAGCAGGGCGTCGGCGCTGTCGCGCCAGGCCAGGGGTTCATGCACTCGGGTGTAGGTCTTGCCGTACAACAGCGGCGGCGTCAGGCCGCCGCGCTGTTCCAGCTGCGCAATGAATTCGTCGACGAAGCCATGCACCAGCTTGCGCGGCGTGCGAGGTTCGGCGTCGGCCTCGTACAGGCCGCAGATCGTGCCCGACAGCCCGGCCACCGCCCCACCGCCGCAGAAACCATGGCGCTCGATCAGCAGCACCTTCAGGCCGGCCCGCGCCGCGGTGCAGGCCGCCGCCACGCCAGTGGCACCGCCGCCCACGACCAGCAGGTCGACATCGGCACGTTCGATCGGGCGGGCGTCCATGGTGGGGGTTCAGCGCAGGCTGAGTGCCACGCCGGGCAGCCAGGTGACGAGCGCGGGCCAGTACAAGGTCATCGCCAACACGATCACCTGAAGCCCGATGAAAGGCACCATGCCCGCGTACATGTCGCGCATCGTGATCTCTGGCGGGGCCACCGCCCGCAGGTAGAAGATGGCCGGCGCCAGCGGTGGCGTCAGGTAGCTGGTCTGGATCATGATGAGGAACAGGATGCAGAACCAGACCGGGTCGAAGCCCACGGCCGTGATCAGCGGGGTGAAGATCGGCAGAAAGATCAGCACGATCGAGATCCAGTCCAGGAAGAAGCCGGCGATGAACAGGATGAACAGCAGCATGCCCAGCAACTGCCAGGGCGTGAGCTGCATCTCGTTGATCAGCGTGCTGGCCAGGTTGATGCCACCCCCGCCGATGAACACGCCGGTGAACAGCGTGCCCCCCAGCAGCACGGCCATGATCATGGCGGTGACGCGAACCGTTTTCAGCAGGCAGTCGTACATGCCCGACCAGGAGAACCGGCCGTAGACGACCGTCAGCAGCACCGCGAACACGCAGCCGATGGCGGCGGCCTCGGTGGGCGATGCCAGGCCGCCCAGGATCGATCCCAGCACCGCGACGATCATGCCCAGCGGTGGCAGCAGGTTGCGGGCGGTGATGCCGAGCTTCTGGGTGAAGCTCGGTTCGCCGGGCTCGGGCGGCAGACGCGGGCCGTGCGATGGTTTGACGATGCACAGCACCAGCACGTATGCCAAGTACATCCCGGCCATTAAAAGGCCCGGGAAAACCATGCCGTACATCAGGTCGCCGACCGAGACGTTGGCCAGCGGCCCCATCACGATCACCACCACCGAAGGCGGGATGATGGTGCCCAGTGAGCCCCCGGCACAGATCACGCCGCTGATCAGCCGCTTGTCGTAGCCATAGCGCAGCATGATCGGGATCGTGAGCAGGCCCACCACCGATTCGGTGGCCCCGATCACGCCGCTGGATGCAGCGAAGACCACGCACATCAGCACGGTGGCAATGGCCAGGCCGCCGGGCAGACGGCGGGTCCAGATGTGGATGGCCTCGAACAGCCGGTCGGCGATGCCCGATTTCTCGAGCACGGCGCCGATGAACACGAACAGCGGAATCGCCGCGAACACGAAGTTGGAAGCCAGGTCGTCGATCTTCTCGACGAACTGGTGCATCACGGCCGGGCCGAAGGTCAGCAGACCGAAGCCGGTTGCCGTCAACAACATCGCGAATGTCACCTGGATGCCCAGGAACATCAACCCGAAGGCCACCGGGAGCATCAGGAAAGGAAGGTACTCGCTCATGTCGGCTTGTGCGGTCGGGCCGTGGCCGTGTCTTTGGCCGTGAGCGACTTGGCAAGCTCACACAGCACCTGCAGAGCGAAGGTGGCGAAGGCCAGGCAGATCACAGCACGAAACGGCCAAACCGGCAGATTCAGCGCCGACTGGCCCGAGGTCTCGCCACGCGCGAAGCCGGCGCTGGTGTAGCCCCAGAGCGTCCAGGTGATCCACAGCAGGATCGGCAGCACCAGCGCATAGGCCAGTGCATCGATGGCGCGCCGCGCGCGGGCCGGCAGGCTGCCGCTGAGCACGTCGATGCGGATGTGTTCGCCCTGACGCAGGGTGTAGGCCAGCGCAAGCAGGAAGTGCGCGCCAGTCAGCGTGTAGCCGATCTCGTAGGCCCAGATGGTGGGCGCACCGAACGCATAGCGGGCCACGACTTCCCAGGTCGTGGCGACGACGAGCGGCACCAGCAGCAATGCGGCGAGGATGCCGACCGCCGTGACCCAGCGCTCGGCCAGGCCGATCAGGCTTCTCACGAAGACTTTCCTTCTTGTTCTTTGCGGGCGGCGGCAGGCCCGCGGGTGCAGCCTGTGCCCGCTTGGGCCCGCTTGGGCCCAGGCATGTCGACGTTAGCTGCGCTTGACCTTGACCTTGCGCCAGTCGTCGGCTTCACGCCAGGCGGCGTCGAACTCGGTCTGGCTCTTGTGCACGCGGGCAAACCACTTGGACTTGCCTTCGCGCACGGTCTTGTCCGCCCAGTCCAGCCCGATCTTGCGCGCGGCGAACTGCACCTCGTCGTCGAGCTCGGTCATGATGACGCCCTGCTTCTTGTAGAACTCGAAGGCCTTGGCGTCCTCGACACCGATGCGTGTCCAGCTTTCGTAGGTGACGAGCTTGGCAACGAGTTCGACGAGCTTCTGATCGTTGGCCGGCATCTTGGTCCAGACGTCCTTGTTGACGACCAATTCAAAGGGTGCGCAGGGCTGGTGCACACCCGGGTAGCTGAGATGCTTGGCCACCTTGTAGAAGCCCGGAGAAACGTTCTCCCACATCGTGCCCCATTCGGTGGCGTCGATCGCACCCCGCTCGAGCATCGGGAAGACATCGCCGCCAGCAGTGGTCACGGGCGCAGCGCCCAGGTCCTTGGCCATTTCCAGCCAGGCGCCGGCGGTGCGCAGTTTCAGGCCCTTCAGATCCGCCAGCGTCTTGACCTGCTTGCGCGAATGCAGGAAGACCTCGGCTGTGCGCATGAACAGCGGCATTGAGATCACGCCGTCGGCTTCTTCACGGAACTGGCGCTGCAGGTCGGCACCGCCGGCTTCGTACAGCCAGTGCAGCATGCGTTCGGCGTCGAAGCTGCCGGCATAGCCGCCGAACAACGCGGTGGTGGTGTCCTTGCCCCAGTCGTAGCCGATCCAGGTGTGGCCACACTCGGCAAGGCCGTTCTTCACCGTCTCGGGCACCTTCAGCGCATTGCCCAGGCCACCGCCTGGAAAGGTCTGAATCTTGAAGCGCCCGCCGGACAGGAAGTCCATGCGTTCGGCAAAGGCCTTGGCGCCGATGTCCATCAGCGGGCCGCCGGCCCAGCCGGTGGCCATCTTCCAGTTGTAGGTGGGACCGGCCTGCGCTTGTGACGCAGTGGCGGACAGCAGACCTGCACCGGCAAGGCCGGTGCCGACGAACAGACGGCGTTTCATGGTTTTGTCTCCTTCGGGGGGTTATGGGTTATGGGCTATGGGCTATGGGCTCAGGCCAGGGCCTGAGACTCGGCGGGCGTCAGCACCGGGCCATCCAGCGTGACGCGTTTCTCCTGGGTTTCGCTGCTGCGAAAGCGCGCGACGATCGGCTTCAGCTCGGGCTTGATGTGGGTTTCGTCGTAGCCGTTGAACAGGTGGCCGAACAGGCCACGGTTCAAGTCCGAAGTACCCATCAGCCAATCGGCCACCGGAAACGTCAGGTTCATGTTCTTGTGCATCATGATTCCCTGGTTGTGGTGCGCCGTGTGGTGCCGCCGGATGGTGTTGACGAGCGGCATGTGGCGCACGAAGGCGTTTTCGTGCACATGGCAACAGAAGTGGAAGGTCTCGTACAACAGGTAGTGGCCCACCATCGTCAGATAGACGATGTAGCCGGCGTTGGCGTTGAACAGTTGCGCCGTCGTCCAGCCCAGCGCGCCGCCGAAGACCCCCAGCACGATGAGCACGCGCCAGGGGAAGAAGACGATCCTGAACTCGCGCATCGTGTCGATCGTGACGTCGTTGTCGGTGAAGTACTGGTGATGCTCGCGGGTGTGCCGTTCGTAGATGGCGCGCAGCGCGAAGACGTCGATGCGGCGATGCATCACATACTTGTGCATGGCCCATTCGACAAGGTTGCCCGCGAGAAGTACAGGCAGCATGAGCGCCCATTCCCAGCTGGCATCCGTGATGCGCTGCAGACACAACGCGATGGCCGTGATGCCCACCGTGTACATCACGCCGATGTGCACGACGCCGTTGTAGAACGGGCTGATGCGCCCTTTGTACTGCTCTCGGAACCGGCGCTGGCGTTCGGTCATCACGGCTCTACACTCCTCTGCGATGTAGCTGACATATCAGTGTAGTCTTAGATATCCTTCGAATGGTGTCAACTCAGGAAGTTACCCAAGGGATTGCCCGTGAGAGCTCAACGCCGATGACACGCACAGCCCAGAAGACGAGGTTGCCCACTCGCACCGCAGCGGCGCCTGCCGAAACATCTGCGCTACCCGTCGCAAGGCCACCCAGCCTGGCAGAACAGGCTTACACGCGCATCGAGGAGATGATCACCAAGCTCGAGATGCCCCCAGGCAGCGTGATGAGTGAGGCCGAAGTCTCGGCGACTCTGGGCATCGGCCGCACGCCCGTGCGCGAGGCGCTGCAACGGCTGGCCCGAGAACACCTGGTGCTGATCCTGCCGCAGCGCGGCGTGCTGGTGGCAGAGATCGACATCAAGCGCCAATTGCGTCTGCTGGAAACAAGGCGTGAGGTCGAACGGCTCGTGGCTCGTTCAGCCGCAAGACGCGCCAGCCAGGCGGAGAACCGGCAATTCGCCACGCTGGCCAGCGAGTTCGCCGCGTCAGCCGCATCCGGTGACCAGGTTCGGTTCATGCGGGCCGACAAGGCCTTCAACGATCTGTCGCTGCGTGCTGCGCGCAACGAATTCGCCGCCGGCGCGATGGGGCTCATGCACGGCCTTTCACGCCGTTTCTGGTTCATGCACCACCGCCAGGCAGACGACACCCAGATCATGGCCGATCTGCACGCGCGGCTGGCCAGGGCGATCTCCTTGCGCGACGAAGCCGGGGCAGCGGCGGCGCTGGACGCGTTGATCGATCACACCGAGGCCTTCACGAAGGTGACCGTCAGCACCGACTACTGAGAGGCTGAGAGTCTTTCGATCATGCCCGCTCATCACGCCAAAAGCCGCCCGCTCGTCGTTGCAAATGCGCGCCATAGCCCGAGCTATGGCTGTGCTTTGCGCCTAGATCGGACGCCTTTTGACGCGCTGCTCGGTCACGCTCGAAAAACTCTCAGCCTCTGAGCTCGCCCGGACTGGACAGTGGCCGCGCCCGCACTTTCCAGTGCTTCGGTGAAGTTCGGCATCGGCGCACGACAACTCTCGCGGTCTGGCTGCAAGCTGTCTGGGTCTGTGCGCCCTGAGGCGGGCCCTGCCCAGCGAGCTCAAAAACATGCCGAAGAACCCCTTCCGGGAAGGACCAGGGCGACTCGGTCACAGCCACTCACCGTGGTTCCATCAGTCGAAAGCTTCTAGATCCTGGACACGCAACGTGCACTACCGCACAGACACGCCACCCTGCCGCCGCCATCGTCGTTTCGGCTGCACCACGCCAATGTGCAGTGTGAATTGTCGGATTCGCCATCAGGAGACCCACTTTGGATGCCACCGTCGACCGATCTCGGCAAAAGCCGTTGCACCCCGTCCACGCGTTCTTGGTTTCCGCGACCGTGACACTTTTTCTGGGCGCCTTGTTGAGCGACATCGCTTACGCAACGAGTTACCAAGTCCAATGGACCAACTTCGCTTCGTGGTTGATTGCGGCTGGCCTGCTGTTCGGCGGCATCTTGCTGGTGTTCGCACTGATCGGCCTGCGCCACGCCGATCGGCGTGAGGGGCGTTATCTCCTGTATGGCTTGATCCTGCTTGCGATCTGGCTGCTGGGTTTCATCAATGCGCTGGTCCATGCAAAGGACGCGTGGGCTGTGATGCCTGAAGGATTGATTCTGTCGGCCATCGTCCTGTTGCTCGCTTGCGGGGCGGCATGGATGGCTTTGTCCAACCTTCGCATGGGAGATGCGCCATGAAGCGGCCGGCGTTATGGGCAGTTGCGGGTCTTTCGGTCCTGGTGTCCGCCTGCGGCAACGATGCAAACCGGGCGCAGGAGGGGTCGGCAGATGTCGGCCCCCAACCGGTGCTGCCCGAACAGCAACGTGGGTTGCTGCCCAACATGACCATTGCCAGCCCGGCGCAGTGGGGCGATCAGCGGCCGACGGTGCCGCGGGGTTATGTGATCGCGGCCATCGCCACCGACCTGCGGATTCCGCGCCAGTCGCTGGTGCTTCCCAATGGCGACATCCTGGTGGCCGAGGGCAAGGGCGGCGGTGCGCCGAAGCTCACACCGAAGGACGTGATTGCCGGCTACATCAAGGCCCAGGGCAACAGTTCGGTGAAAGGCGGCGACCGCTTGACCTTGCTGCGCGACGGCAACGGCGACGGCATCTACGAGAACCGCTCGGTCTTCGCCGAAGACCTCAACGCGCCATACGGACTCGCGCTGATCGGAAACCAGCTTTACGTGGCCAACCAGGATGCGTTGGTGCGCTTCGATTACACCGATGGCCAGACGCGGGCGATTGCGGCACCGGTCAAGGTCACCGACCTGCCGTCGGCGATCAATCACCACTGGACCAAGGCGCTGACCGCCAGCGCGGACGGGCGGTTTCTCTACGTGGGCATCGGCTCCAACAGCAACATCACCGAGCGCGGCATGATTGCCGAGGTCGGCCGGGCGATGGTGTGGCAGGTGGATGCCCAGACGGGCGCGCACAAGCCTTACGCCACCGGCCTGCGCAATCCCACCGCGCTTGCCATCCAGCCCGGCACGGGCCAGCTGTGGGCAGTGGTCAACGAGCGCGATGAACTTGGCCCGAACCTTCCTCCCGATTACCTCACCTCGGTGCGCGAGGGCGGGTTCTACGGCTGGCCTTACAGCTACTGGGGCCAGAACGTGGACCCGCGTGTGCGGCCACAGGATCCGCAGAAAGTCGCCGCGGCCATCACGCCCGACTATGGGCTCGGATCGCATGTGGCGCCGCTGGGTGTCGCGTTCTCCACGCCGGCGATGGGCGGTGAGTTCGCGGATGGCGTCTTCGTCGGCGAGCACGGCAGCTGGAACCGTGAGAACCCGGTGGGCTACAAAGTGGTGTTTGTGCCGTTCCGCGAAGGCCGACCTGCTGGCGCGCCGATCGACTTCGTGTCCGGCTTCCGCGGCACCGACGGCAAGACCCGTGGCCGGCCCGTTGGCGTGAGCGTGGACCCGCGCGGCGCCCTGATCGTCGCCGACGACCTGTCGAACACGCTGTGGCGCGTGACCCCGGCCCCTTGAGGGCGAAGGGGGGGCGCGCTCGCAGTCGATTTGCAAGCCTTGCGGTAGCTCTTACCGATTGCCCCTGCGCGCAGCAGTGGACGTGAACTTGGGTGCTGGGCCGCCGTCGCGCTTTTGCAAGTGACGGCGGCAATTCAGTTCCGGCGCTGCGTCACCGACGCGACGCGGCCGAGGCGCCGACCGATTGGCGCGTGTCCATCCCCCGGTAGATCAGCGCCAGGACCAGGCCGAAGGCCGCATGCGAGACAAAGCCGATCCATCCACGCGCTTCGGCGAACCACGGGAAAAGCGCGGTGAAGCCGTAGAAATTGATGAAGTACAACGCAATTCCAAACGTCGAGCCGATGATCCAGGCCAGGGAACTGCGAAAGGCGAGCAGGATGGTCGACAGCACAAGCCCGAGGAAGAGCGCCATCAAGACGTGAATGACCATGGCGATGGCGGCGACACCCATTTCGAACGACGCTGGCGGCGGAAGCACGCCGTCTTTGCCCATTCCGATCGCAGCGATCATGTGCAGCGGCCCGTACCACGGTTGCCCCATCACAACGGCGACCAGCACCATCTCCATCATGGCAAACACAAGGGCGGCCACGATCGATGCAACAGCAGCTGCACCCAGTCGGGGCAGCAGCACTGAACCCAAACGGCGATCTGCAGAAGCCCCATCACGATAAGCAGTGGTCATACAACCTCCTGGAAGTTGTTCCTCGGGGGGGGCAATTCACGTGCCCGGAAATCTGCGCGGCCAGGCTCCATCGCCATCCCGCTGTGCAAGGGACTGACGCGGGGGGGTCCATCAGGCGCCCCGCACAGCTGCGCACCCGAGAAGACCTGTCAGAAGCCCAGTGCGAACAGCGCCGGCATGGCAGCGTCCGCAGACTCCCCGGCCGCCGCCAGCGGCGTGGCGTGGCGTGGCGCGACACAGCGCTCGCAACCAGGCGTCTGGCAGGGAAGGAGTTGGCCGCAGCGTCCAAGGCCAGCCCTCGCAGGGCAGGGGGACGGCAGAAAAAATCCAGGAAAAAACCAGGATGCCGGCAGGCGCCGTGACTTCGGTCGGACCACTGCCTTCTTTCGGCACCGGCCTTGCGCCGGCGGGGCATGTCAATTTGACATTGCTGGCGAATACAGGCACAGGCGCTGTGGCATGGATGGCCACAGCCGGACCCAGCGCGAATTCTGTTGGTGGCTGCTGAGCACGGCTTCGATGAAGGCCATGCCCTCCAGACCGTCCTGCAGACCCGGGCATGGCGGGGCTTTGGCCCCCCGCGCCAGGCGCGTGCGAAATCCCGGTAGAGCTCTGCGAAAGCCTCGAAGTAACCCTCCGGGTGACCAGCGGGAATGCGGCTGGCCGAAGCCTGCGCGGCAGACTGAGGCGGCATGGCCCGGCGCAACAAGCGCGCGGGCTCTCCCAGCGGGGCAAACCAGAGCTGTTCGGGCTGTTCCTGGTCGAAATGCAGCGAGGCGCGTGTGCCGTACAGGCGCAGTCGCAGGGCGTTGCAGGCGCCTCTGGCGACCTGGCTGGCCCAGAGCATGCCGCGTGCGCCGCCCTCAAAACGCAGCATGGCTTGCACGTGGTCGTCGAGCGCACGGCCCGGCACGAAGGTGCTGAGTTCAGCCGAGAGCTCCTGCACCGTCAGACCGCTCACGTAACACGCCAGCTGGTAGGCGTGGGTGCCGATGTCGCCCAGCGCACCGGCCGGGCCGGCACGTTTGGGGTCGGCGCGCCATTCGGCCTGCTTGTTGCCCTGTTGCTCCACCGGCTCGCCCAGCCAGTCCTGCGCGTACTCCACCTGCACGATGCGCAATTCACCCAGCTCGCCAGCGGCCACCAGTTCGCGCGTCTGGCGCACCATGGGGTAGCCGGCGTAGGTGTGCGTCAGCAAGAACAGCAGGCCCCGCTCGAGCACCGCCTGCGCGAGCGTCTGCGCCTCGGCCAGCGAAGTGGCCACCGGCTTGTCGCAGATCACGTGGATGCCTTGTTGGACGAAAGCTTGCGCCACCGGCATCCAGGCGACTGCTCAGAACGGCGAATCAGGGAAGTAGAAGGCCTGGCGTTTTGCTTGGTGATCAGCACCGAGAGACCATTGTCGAGGGGGGCAGCTTCTCTCCCTTCTGACGCGCCAACGCAGTCATCTTGATGGCGTCGTAGATGAACTTGGGCGAGTACGACACGTTGGCCTGGATCAGCGGGTGGCTGCCGCGCATGAGCGTCTTGACCATGGACTTGGCGCCAGCGCTGCGTGAGCCAGGCATCGAGGTCCTGGCCCGGCAACGGGCGCGAGAACCGGTACCTGTGGCTGACTTCCTTCCTTGCCACCTCAGGCGCGAGAACGGCCAGGTGAGATGCCGCAAGGCTGCCCGTGGCGAGCGGCAGGAACTGGCCGGGGCCGTCAGTTCAGACGGCGCACTGACGTGCGACGCCGCTCAGGGCTTGCGCTGTCGGCCGAAGACCTGCGTCCAGTAGATGCCCATGGCGCTGCGCGTCTCCGTTGCATAGGCGGCACCCATTTCGGCGTAGTCGGCGGACATGATGTTGGCGCAGTGTCCGGGGCTGGTCAGCCAGCCGGCGACCACCTGTTCCGGCGTGGCCAGGCCGGCTGCGATGTTCTCGCTGACCGTCTGCCATGAGTAGCCCTGCCGCGTCGTGCGCAGTGCGGCCGTATCGCCCGCCGGGTCGGCGTGGCTGAAATAGTCGCGCTTGGCCATGTCGCGGCTGTGCACAAGCGCAGCGGCGGCCAACGCATCGTTCCACGCCAGCGGGCTGGTGGCATCGAAGTGCCGGCCGCCGCACTGCCGGGCCTGCGCCCGCGCCTGGTTGGTGAGCTGCAGCACCGACTTCGCAGCTTCGCGCCAGTCGGCCAGGTTCGCAGGCAGCAGCGGCTGGGCCAGGTTGATGCGCCAGGTGTTGCCCGTGTGCGCCACGCCGATCTCCGAAAAGCGCCGATCGCGCAGGCTGCTGCAGTAATGGCTGCGCAGAAGAGCCCCGGCACGCTGCGCGTCGCTGGCGCCGGAGACGACGATGGTCATCGCGGCCGACGCCCGGTAGCCGACTGCGATCAGCGCCCGGCCCAGGTCGTCGCCATGCGCCGGGGGATGTGCACGCGCCAGCGCGGTCGACGGCGCCAACGGCTGCGGCGGCGGTGACGAGCCCCCCGAACAGTCCTTCGGCTGCTCGCGCAAGGCGTTGATCAGGCCGGCGAGCTCGTCCCTGCCGTCGGCTCGCGTGGACGTCGGGGCGAGAAGCGCAACGGCGATGACCACGATCGCCGCGACCGGAACCGGGACAAGACCTTGCGACATGCATTCCTCCTGACGGCAGCCCCTTGGCGAACGGCGTGCCCGGCCAGAATCGCAACCAGCGCCACGCCAGCCGCGAGCCTGCGGCCCGCCAGGAGCAGAGTACAACACCGTCGGCGCGTGCCGCCAGTCAGCGCAGTGCCGATGGCATTGCCGTGTTCCCGTCACTCTGGGGCCCGGTGTCCTTCAACTGGGGTGCCGGGCTGGGGCGGAACAACAACACAGGTCCGCAGTACGGCGTGTTGCCCAAGCGCGGGCCGCACGGGCGCGTATTCTTGACCGACCCCGTACCCTGACCGAACGACGCTGGCGAGCTCAAATTCATCGCCGTCATCCCGGGGGTGGCGATCGAGAGAATCCTCCTGGTCGGGCGCAGAATCGGTCAGACGTCGATACCCGCATGACCGGTTGCCGCCTGAGCGATAGCCGCTTGACCGACACCCGCTCGAGGTGCGACTCTTCTCGCCTAACACCCCATGGCTGCGGGCGTACTGCCCAGGCCGCTTGGCAATGAACATTCCCGAATCCGCGCCCGAAGGGGCGCTGTCAGCACCGCCGCTCGATGCAGCGACCGAACCGGTCGTTCATGCGTCCGATCCGCCTGCCGCCGCGCAGCCTGCGACGCGCGCTGAGCCATCGGCAGGCCCGGCGCCGCCGGATGGTGAAGCGAAAGCAGCGGCAACTGCAATCCGGACCGGGCTCGGCGCGCCGATGCGGGTGGCGGTCGTGGGACTGTTCTCACTTGCGCTGGTCGGCGCGCTGTACTTCTCCCGGCCCCTGCTGCTGCCGATCCTGATCGCGGTGCTGCTGGCGCTGCTGCTGACGCCGCTGGTCGCCCTGCTCGAGCGGCTGCGGATTCCGCGCGGGTTGGCGGCCGTCGCGGTGGTCTCGATTTTGCTGCTGGTGATCGGCACGCTCGGCTCGTACCTCTACGGGCAAGCGCAGGTGTGGATGAATGCGGGACCGGTCCAGCTCGCCGAGCTGCGAGAAAAGTTCTCGGTGCTGCGGGCTCCGGTCGAGGCGGTCCAGGAGGCGACCGAGCAAGTGACCGAAGCCACCTCCGCCGGCAGCAAGCTGCCGCCGCGGGAAGTCGTCATCGAGCGCCGCTCGCTGATGGGCATGCTCACCGACACCCAGGCCTATCTGGTCGGCACGCTGGCCACGGTGATCCTTTTGTTCTTCCTGCTGGCCTCCGGCGACCTGTTCCTGCGCAAGCTGATCCGGGTGATTCCGAAGTTTCGCAACAAGATCGTCGCGGTGGAGATCACCCGAACCATCCAGTCCCAGATCGGTCGCTACTTTGCATCGATCACGATGATCAACATCGGGCTGGGCGTGCTCGTCGCGCTGTCGATGAGGATCGTCGACATGCCGACGCCGGCACTGATCGGCGCGATGGCGGCACTGCTCAACTTCATCCCGTACATCGGCTCGGCCATCATGCTGGTCGTGGTGACGCTGCTGTCGATCTTGACCTTCGACGTGCCGTCGGCGATGGTGATCCCGCCGCTGGTCTACCTCGGGCTGACGGTTCTCGAAGGGCAGGTCGTGCAACCCCTGGCGCTGGGACGTCAGCTGAACATGCCCCCGGTGGTCCTGTTCACCTGGGTCCTGCTGTGGGGCTGGCTGTGGGGAGTGGGCGGGGTTGCAGTGGCCGTCCCGCTGCTCGTTGCGCTGAAGATCTGCGCCGACCATATTCCTTCGTGGACCTCGATCGCCGAGTTCCTGAGCAGCGACAACGAACTCGAGAAGTGACGTGGCCCAGCGCCAGATGGCCGACCGCAGGACGATGGATTCGACGCCCGCTGACGGGCTCTGAGGCGCGCCGACCGAGAGCGCGTGCCGAGTGTTCGCGATCGGCGAAGACCGGGGACCACGGACCCGTGCTGGATGAGATCTTCGGCCGCCCAGCCGGCCGGCACCGTGAGTTCTCGTCCTACGACCGGTCATTGCACCAGCCGACAGACGGCACCCAGGCGCTCGTCCAGACTCAATCACAGGCGGGCATAGAGCGGACCGCCACTTCTTTCACATCCACGAGAGGACCGACATGAACAAGGATCAAGTCAAGGGCGTTGCAAAGCAAGGCAAGGGCAAGGTCAAAGAGGCTGCGGGCAACCTGACCGGCAACGAGAGCCTCGAGCGCAAGGGCGAAGCCGACCAAGTAAAGGGCAAGGTGCAGAAGAGCTACGGCGACGCCAAGGAAAACGTCAAGGACGGCATCGACAAGCTTTGACCGATATCCACTGCGCTGTTCGCAGCGCCGCCGCCAGCCATTCTGACGGCCGGCGACGGCCGGCAGACGCGGGCCGTGGTGGGGCGGGTACGACTGGTTTGCGGTGTTCACCCGCAGCTGATCTGCCGACGAAATCCTCGCGGCCACTTCTACGCCGCCGCGCGGGCCGCTGCTGAATTCGGCCGCGTGGACAGGAAACTCAAACACGGTGTTTCCGTCCCACCAGCAGCAGAAGCAGGGGTCTCGGACCATCCTTAGGCTGCCAGGCCACTGCCCAGCCTCTTGCCACCCGCAATGTAGCGCTTGTCCTACAGGGCCCGACGACGGGCACTGACCGCGGTGCCGGTGCCGATCACCGACGATGCTGCATGTCGATACACCCCGGACGGGTACCGTTGCGCCTGATGACCTACAACATCCACAAAGGCTACGCGCCGTTCAAGCGGGGCTTCCGCCTGCCCGAACAGCGCGAAGCGCTGCATTCGCAACAGAGTGACCTGATTTTCCTGCAAGAGGTCTGCGGCCGGGAGGCCCTGCCCCAGACCGAAGCGCCGGGCGCGTCGGTGTCGCCGGGGTCGCCAGACAGCATGCAGCACTGCGAATACATGGCCGACAAGCTCTGGTCCTCACACGCCTGGGCGCGCAACGCCGTCACCGGCAACCGCGCGCATGGCAACGCGGTGTTGTCACGCTACCCCATCGTTCGCTGGCACAACCATCTGCTGGAATTGGAGGGCGACGAGCCGCGCGGCCTGTTGCACTGTGAAATTCAGCTGCCCGGCCGGGAACAGCCGTTGCACGCGGTGTGTGTGCACCTGGGCTTGCGAGAGTCCCACCGACGGCAACAACTGGACCGCCTGCGCAGCCTGGTGGCTGAAGATGTGCCCGCGTCGGCACCGCTCGTCGTCGCCGGCGACTTCAATGACTGGCGCTTGCGCGCCTCCGGCGCTTTGCGAGGTACCGGGCTGGAAGAGGTCTTTGAACGCGCCGATGGCGTCGCGGCACGAAGCTTTCCTTCGTGGCTGCCGACTTTGCGGCTGGACCGGATCTACGTGCGACACGTGCGGCACGCCCGAATCCTGCGGCTGACGCCGCAGCCCTGGTCGCGTCTGTCAGACCACCTGCCCCTGGCGGCAGAAATCGAGATCTGAGCCATGGCATTGCGCTGGACCGAAGGCAACCGATTCACGCTGCTGGAGAACGGCGAAGCCTATTTTCCGCGGGTGTTCGAAGTCATCGCAGCAGCGCGCCAGGAAGTGCTGCTGGAGACCTTCATCCTGTTCGACGACAAGGTGGGGCAACAGCTTCGCGAAGCCCTGCTGTCAGCAGCCGGCCGGGGCGCCAAGGTGCAGGTGCTGGTCGACGGCTGGGGTTCGCCCGACCTGGGTGCCGGGTTCCTGAACCCGTTGCTTGAGGCCGGGGTTCAGGTCAGGGTCTTCGATCCGGCGTACACGGTGCTGGGGTATCGCATCAACCCGATTCGCCGCATGCACCGCAAGATCGTGGTCGTAGACGGTGAGCGGGCGTTCGTGGGCGGCATCAACTATTCGCACGATCACCTGGCGGAGTTCGGCCCCAAGGGCAAGCAGGACTATGCGGTGGAGATCGAAGGCCCGCTGGTGGGTCAGATCCAGGCTTTCTGCCTCGAAAGCGTGTCCTCGCCGAAGCCATCTCCGGTGTCCTGGCTGCACCGATGGCGCAGCCGGCGCCAGGGCCGATCGGCGACGCTGGGCAGCCGCGGCACCACCTCGGCGGCCTTCGTGACGCGCGACAACGCGGGCCACCGCTCGGACATCGAGCACCAGTACCGGCTGGCACTGCGCCAGGCACGCCACCGCGTGATCATTGCCAACGCCTACTTTTTCCCCAGCTTCGGCTTCCTGCGCGAACTGCGCCGGGCTTCACGTCGGGGCGTGGAAGTCAATCTCATCCTGCAGGGCGAGCCGGACATGCCCATTGTGCGCACGGCCGCCCTGGCCCTTCATGCCAACCTGCTGGGGGCCGGCATCAAGATCTTCGAGTATTGCGAACGCCCCCTGCACGGCAAGGTGGCCACCATTGACGACGAATGGTCGACCGTCGGCTCCAGCAATCTGGACCCGTCCAGCCTGGCGCTGAACATGGAGGCCAACGTCTTCATCCGTGACCAGGCTTTCGCCGTGCACATGCGAAAGCATCTCGAGCACCTGATGGCCGACAAATGCCGGGCCGCCCAGGTCGCGGCACCGACGCCGTGGTCGTGGCTGACCCA
>ENA-ORBV01007302-ORBV01007302.1-microbial-mat-metagenome-genome-assembly--contig:-NODE-7302-length-19045-cov-9.447965_pt1 | contig 19045 bp, 15 predicted proteins | sample MGYA00237777_ERZ505514 | MGnify/ENA primary metagenome ERZ505514 (study PRJEB26160, sample SAMN06269048) | microbial mat metagenome | isolation source: Oligotrophic lake microbial mat | place... | reverse complement strand
GTCATTCAACCAATCTACTGTACCATATTGCACTGTGTCTTGGCTGGCCAACCCCGAAATCCAGTGACGACGAATGTCGAAGTTGACTTTGATTGACGACACGCACGTACAAAGTTGCCATTGAATGGCCGGTCAGCTAAATGGTCCAACGTGGAACAAATTGGTACAAACCTTGACATTCAGGGGCAATGACGAGGAATGGCGTACTTGTTGTTGGAATCGAACTTGAAAGCGATAGAAACGTGCGTATGTCTGATCAATCGCACACAAACTGACGCACTGGTGCCGTCTATTGCCCCCGGATTTCAGTCCCGACGTGGATCATTTACAGTGCATTTTTACTGTACAACCATACCGAATGCAACCGAAAGAAAATGTCACTCGAGATCCTTTCCCAAGACTACAAGTCTACAAACTACTAGCTAGTATTACTAGCTAGCCAGCTAGCTAGCAGGTAGTGGCTTCAGCTACTATTATTACCTCATGTTGCGTGTTTTCAGTCTCGATAGTGTCTCGGTCATGTTTGAAGCCGGTTAGTCTGCTGCCCGGATCCGTTACGTCTCCTGCATTCTTCACTTGCTATTGGTTATGCCGCCATCGGTTGATGTTGTGATCAGTGCAATCACTTGCTGTTGGTATTGATGCATCGCTTGCTGTTGGTATTGAGGAATCACTTGCTGCTGGAACTCGGACCGGGGCATCACATGCTGTTGGAATCCAGGCATCGTTGACTGTATTATTCGCTGCATCATGGCCGTTTGGAACATTTGTTGCATGCTGTCGACATGCCGGCATGGGACCCCATAGGAGCCAGCACCGTCGTCGTCATCGTGAAGGATGCTTGAGGAACTGTTGTCACCATCGTGAAGGAACCGTTTCTCGAGGAACAGCATGCGGAACCGTATCCAACAGCGCAATGGGTTCTTGAGGGACAGCTGCGGTACCACCCTGGACCACAGCATCAGAGATTCGCCGTCTCTGAACAGGTCTGGCAAAGTCACTTCCATGATCACGCTTTCGCCCTCTCATCTTTGATAGCGTCTCAAAAACACGCACACCTTCTTATGAACGCAATGGTCCCTGCAACTGGTCGTCCGGATGGCATTGGCGATGCTAGGCCTTCATTCAAAGTTTCGCTGAACTCCCTTGCACAGAAACGCAAAATATGTTAGAAAATTTGGACATTAACAACCCAACATAGTAAATTATTTGGACATTAACAACCCAACATAGTAAATTATTTCCCAACATAGAAAATCCTGGTGTTGTCAATTTATCCAAAATCACTTTCCCTGTTCTGCTCACTTGTTGCTTATTACCCATAGTTTGCTATTTTGATGTGTTGCTGTGTTCGTCGCGCTGCTGCTTTCGCCTTTGTTGCCATTGCATTTTTTTGTTTTGTTTTCTCAATTCTTTCCTTTGCATTAACAGCAACTTTGCTCTGTCATTTGCTCTTTCTGTTGTCTACCAACAATTGCTACTCTTTTGTTAAACCTTTTGCTTTCTCGCAGTGTCAGGAGAAGAATGAGCCACCAACGTAGCTAGGGAGTGATTGTCATTGGCGGAGCTGCTGTGAATGCTGTTGTGGGGTCATTTGCCGTTGCTCGTCACTTTCGCTACTCAGCAAGAATTTTGAACAAAAATGAAGATGGCAAACGCACTGTGGTGTAGTCATTTTATCCACAATCAGAACTACCCTGTTCCTACTCAGCTGTTGCTTCTAACCCCTAACATGTTATTTTGATGCGACACTGTGCTCAGTGCACTTCTGTTTTTGCCTTTCGTTGCGTTTTTTGTTTTGTTTTCGCATTCTTTCCTTTAGCAGCAACTTTGCTCTTTTTTCTGTTCTTTTCATTGTCCACCAACAATTGCTCTTCTGTTTGTCAAACTTTTGCACTTTCTTGTAGAAGGAGAAGAAGCAAAAGTGGCTGGGGAGTGATTGTCATTGGCGGAGTTGCCATGAACGTTCCTGTGGTCGTTTGCCACAGTTGGTCCTGCAGGCAAATCGACCAGAATTTTAAACAAGAACAAGCATGCCGCAGGCACTGTGGTGTTATCAATTTATGCACAATGGGCTACCCTGTTGCTACTTGCCTGTTGCTTCTAACCGGTTGCCTACAGTAGTTTGTTTCTTTTGATGAGGCTGCACCAGGTTTGCCATGGTCGGACGGATTGAAGTGGTCAATCCTTGAATTGGGTTGGGGTTATGTCGCACAGTTACCACACGAACAAACACCAGTCTGACAACGACTTCGCACAGATAAATAGCAATGATGTTCTCTCTAGTACGCAATTTGCGATTTCAGAAACATGCAGTCTGACGAAAACTGACGCACTTTACGTCACTTAACGTCAAGAACCAATTCGACAAAACCACTTATGGGTCAACTTGTACTGCCTCCGATTAGTTCACTAGCTCCTCTTCGTTGCATCAACAACTGAAAGCAAGCCTCAAATCGCCCGTTCGATCACTCCTCAAACAGCTGCTTTCACTTTCACCAACACTACACAACAAAAAGTATATTGAACTAACTGCACTCATACCAGAGAGTAAAAGACAAAAACAAAACACCCTGACTACCTATTTACATATTATACAAAGGCATGGAAGCGAGTGAAGATCAACAGATTGGCGCTGCTGCAAGGGGGCAAAGCAGGTCGACGGCAGCCGACGAGCTGTCGCGCAATTTGTCGCTGGCCCTGATAGCCGCAACCTCAGGAAGCCGGGGAGCCGTTCAATTGCCTGCTTCCAGTGTGAGTACTTCTACTACTAGTCAAACCATGCAACCGGAAGACAACCAAGACCAGAAACCTGCCGCAATACCTTCAGGAGGTGGAGGAGGGGAATCACTTCAAGCAGCAATAAGTGCTTCGCAGTCGTCTACAAGAGGAACGTCTGGAAGGTCATCGTCGTCTTCGTCCGACTCGACAGCGGAGGAAGGCGGGACGTCGTCCAAACCATTATCGGATGCAGCGTCTGCATCAGCAACTGATGATGATGGTGCAAGTTCCAGGAAAAAGGCGGGGAAGAAAGATAGATCCAAACTGAGAAAGGGAAAGTGGACGGTACGTACCATGCAGGAACGATGCGGCTAGTCGTAACAGCTTGCCTCCTGGCCAGCTGTCTTTGTGTGCTATGTAGTTAGGCTTTGAACTCATGGTGGTTTTCTTCTTCTGTATTTGCTGTTCAGGTCGAAGAAGAGGAGTATACAACTCGCATCATCCACCATTTCAGTACAGGGCTTTTGACGCTCCCAGAAGGGGCAACAGTGAGGTCGTTTCTGGCAGACAAGCTGAACTGCGACCCCATGAGAATTACAAAGAAGTTCGCTGGAGCTTCCTGCTTAGGGAGGCGAGTGTTTCACTTACGGAATCGCCCGCAACCTAGTTACGAGGAGATACAACAAGCCAAGGCAGAGCTCGATCACCTAGAGCAGCGCTTTCGTCTGCGCGTGGAGCATGGCTATGGTGGGATGCCTCTTTCGAATCCACCTGGAATGATGCTCAAGTTTGTAACGCCTGCTGAGCCTGCACCAGCACCTTCGAACAACTTCATGGCCCATCCCACTCCAGCACCTCAAGCCCCTCCTCCCCAGGCAGTAAACAATGATGCTGGTTCCAATGCAGCCGCACAGACATTTTTGCAGAACTTGGCTGCTGCCGCAGCGGCTGCAGCTAATGGACAACAGACCAACGGGACACCCACGCCACCTACCTTCCCGTTTCCCATGCCTTCGATGGCGCCTTCTCTAGCGCCAGCTCCAGGGCCAGCACCGCCGTCTCAGGTACCGTCTCAGGTACCGTCCTTGAATGGTTTTCCTCCAGCTGCTGCTCAATGGTTGTTCAATACTTCACAAGCCAACATTGGGATTCCGTCTGCTCCACCGGTGGCTCCACCACCGCCAACGTAAGTATCTATGCGGCTTCGCACCGACATGGTGACATGGATCAGTTTGGCGTTTACCTCACCATGTGTGTTGCTTTGCTTGCTAATCCCATTCTTCCAAATCCCAGTCAATCATCAGCGGATTCTTCCTTTCGTGCTGTCAATGATGCTGTGACCAGCTGGGCGTGGGCCCAGGTCGCCGCTTCCCTGTCCGGTGCATTGCCCCAGTTGACTGCCGCTAACATCCAGCAGCAACAACAGCAAGTGCAGCAGCAGCAACAACAGCAGGAGCAACAACAACAGTTGATAGCTGCACTTTCAAGGGTCCTCCCTCAGCTAGCCGCTGTGAACCTGCAGCAGCAACAGCCACTTCCTCAGCAAGTACAGCAGCAACAGCAGCAGCCACTTCCCCAGCAAGTGCAGCAGCAACCGCAACAGCCGCCCCCTCAGCAAGTGCAGCAGCAACAAGTCCAGCAGCAGCAGTCTCCCCAAGGGCCGAGCCCCCAGCAGCCGATTGTCCCACAAGCAAACCTACAGTTGGTGCAGCAACATCAGCAGCACTTACAAGCGCTGCAGATGCAGCACGACGCCGCCAAGCAGCAGCAGCAGTTGCAAGCTAAAGTTGGAGACCAGCTGAATGAGCCCCAGCAGCAACAGCGGCAGCAGCCAGCGTTGACGAAGAAAGCCCATGCTGACGAAGCCAACAGCTTTGCAATGCAGTTGAGAGAGGCGTATGAGCGGCAGCTGAGATCTCGAGAGCAGGCTGAATCAGTAAAGTCGGCAAAGTCAATGAAAAAGACACCTCAGGAAAAGGCTCAAAAGAAGACGAAGACAAGTGTCGCGTCCATCAATGGTGCACAACCAGAAAAACTGTCGCTGCCTGCTAGACCAAAAGAAGCACCAAAGCAGTACAAGAGCTCCAGTTCCACGTCCTCATCTTTCAAGGATAGAAAGCCAAAAGCATCTGTATCAAACCAAGAGGGCTCAGTTCAAGAAAAGAAGAAAGACAAAGCGCCGAAAGTCAAAGCATCACCAGGACTCAAGCCAAAGCAACCGCCTCTTCCTGAGCAAAATGCTACAAAGCCGAAAGCGCAGAAGAGCAAGGAAGCAACGGAAAAGGCACCCGAAGGTGGTCCGCGTACGGATGAGGATCAGGCCGCAGGTACAATTCTATTGGGGTTCTTGAGCTCTCTCAGAGACTCTTACGAAGACGCTCTGCGCACGAAAGTCCCAGCTTCTCGCGACGCTCCATCGGATGCAGCTTCTTCCAAGAAATCCAAGAAGCGACCTCGTCAAGAAGGCCAATCAAGCGCAAAGAAGCAGAAGCTAGAAAACACTCACAAGACATCCAGTGGCTCGTCCAAATCCAAGCCGAAGAAAGCCCAAGTGGAGATCGAATCGTCGAAGCCCAAGCCAGCTCCTTCGGCCACGGAGAGCAAGCCGTCGAAGAAACCGGAACCGACACCTCACCAGCAGAAACCAAGGCCACAAATGTCGGCTGCTTCTTCGCTTGCAGATTCGTACAGGCAGTTCACCTCTACCGCTCTGCAGTCCAGACGGACAACTCCCGCATACGTTACGGACATGTCAACTTCACAATCGGAGACGTCATCAGGAAACAACTCCACCAATCCTGTTGAGAGTTCTTTGGAAGACTCGGACTCGAATTCTGACAAGTGCGGAGACACCAACTCCGACAAGGGCAAGACAGATCAATCCTCGAGTGAAGAAGACGATAAAGGCAAAGCCGATCAATCTTCGGGTGAAGAGGATGATAAAGTTGTGCAAAAGGCGGAGGGCCATGATGATCGTTATAGAAGCAAAGGACCTCCACGAAAGCGACTCAAGACGAAAAAGACCACGGATGAAATGCAATCACGAGGTCAAGAAGTATCGGTACAGAAGTCGGCAGATTGACCGGCACATGTCACGTACGTGACGTTGTAAGTGCCTTTAGGTGTGAAGGGAGTGCAGTGCAGAGATTTGATACACATATCGATGATCAAGAACATGTATCCATGTGCACATATTCAAAAAGTAGAAACGCTGATAGACATATAACGAACAGCTAGAGGATCGATTTGACATTCTCCACTATCAGTGATAACTACAGAACGGAAAAACAATGGATATTAATAATATATTTACTTTTGCATTATTATTGCGACTTTAAGTTGCTGCTGTGCACTTCTTTGTAAAACTCATTCTCAGCCTTCATTTTACGGTCAAATTTGGCTTCAAAGGTTTCTTGGTTCCGACGGATTCGATGTACGATGTTAGCTAAGTTGAACGTACTCGGGCTCTCGATGACCCTCAAGATGCCCGCTCGCTTTGGGTAATCATACATGTTCTCTGCGTAGGGGACTCCAATGTTATCATGCTTGGTTCCACATACCACTTCTGAAATATTCAAGCGCGCAATGACTTCGGGTGTGATTTCATAGGGAGCATCGATGAGTATGTCATCGACGTATTGGCACCCTAGCACGCTCAGCACTCGTTCATGTAGATTCATCAAGGGCATATTCATTCCGCGCAAGCGGTTCACAACGGCATCGCCATGAATACCAACAATCAAATAGTCGCCACGCTAAAAGCAGCAGAGAGGAAACGATAATGATGCGTCAGAGGTCAAAGTCGTTTTCATTTGGCCCCAAGGTCAATTCTTTCTTTGATGCATTTTTCACTTATGGCTTACCTCGCGCGCTGCTTTCAGAATGACCACGTGTCCCGGATGAAAGAGATCCCATGTTCCATCAATATATATGATTTTGGCACCCTTTTTGGGAGCCTTGACACCGGCACTAAAGGATTTCAGCAATAGACTTGTGGTCAAAAATTTGGATGAATGACACAACATGCTGTCGGGTTCTATCTCGGATGTTGCTGTTTCTCGATCGTGGTAAATGTGATGTTCGCGTGTCATGACTAGAATTCGACCTAAAATATCACTGGTCGATACTCCTTCGGTTCGTGGAATGGTCCGAAATTTGCCGGTTGCCTTGGCGGAAGCATACACATCTTCTCCATCCAAGGTATAGCATGGATCGGAACCATGTACAACGTAGTCAATTTTATATTCCTCTGTAAAAGGCAAGATAAATAACAAAATGTGACGATGAGATTTTTTACCAAAGATGCTCATGTAGGTTGATATTGGAGACGCTTCATCACAGGACAATTCGGGGCATTTCACGATTCAACGAAAGACTTCCGTCAAAGGACACACAAAAAACGAGTAGTAAACCCCCTTCTTCTGTGACTTTTTACACATGAACTTACTAATGACCCACTCCAAATATTCTGGACTCATAACATAGGGACAATCTTCGACGACTTCATCGACAAACTTGCACTGCTTGACCATGGTCAATCGTTCTTCATCCGCCATGAGTGGCGCACCCTTGCATTGCGTAATAGAGGCATCGGAATTGACGCCCACAATTAAATGTGTGCCCAACGACCGTGCCAATCGAAAGGCATTCATATGCCCATAATGCAACAAATCAAAAGCGCCATCCATGAAAATTCGAATTTCTTTTTGATTTCGTGAGGAATAAATCTCTTGTTGATCCAATTCGTCCATTTTGGCTTGGAGATCTCGGACACGTTGTTGTGCTTGTGTGAGTTCGCGAGTCAAGGCTTTTCGGTTTCTCATGTGTCGTTTTCCCCAACAAATATAATACACAGTCAAGGTCAAGAGAATGACTAGCAATACGCGAAAGACCGTGAGAGCTGTTGGTAAATGCTCGTCAGGAACCCCCAGTCCTCCTAGGGAGCGATGCAAGACGGAGACAGGCAATCGTTGAAAGAGAGACGATTCACTGCACATTTGAAGAAGGGATTCCGACACGACAATGGCATGCGCCAACAGTGAAATTTGTTGTTGGTCTTGTAGTAGTGGTGGATTGTTGTTGTAGAGGCAGTTTTGGTTCCGTACTACTTCCGCATATTCATAATTGCAGGTTGCGACAACAGGGGAATCTTCTTCGTAGGAACTCATTTTGCTTTCAAAAATGAAACTGGATTCGCACTCTTTACCTTCTGCAACAGCCTGTATGCTATGCAGTAGTGATACTGCGTCGCCTTCTCTGGTAATGGTGCTTTACAAAAAGTGCCAATGAGTGTAATAAAACAAATTCAATTGTTCGGTGCATCGAAATGGACGAATCAGGTTACGATTGGATCGCTCACCTCTTGAAAAAATGTGTGGCCGCACCGCAGCACCGGCTGAGACGTCATCCTTTTGAGAAGACTACGAGTCAGTGACGAGTCAAAATTTTAAATGGGACTCACTGTCTGTCGCACACTTTAACTGAGGGCTTAAGTCCCGTTTCTAAATTATTAACGGACGGAGAGTTGATCTGTTGTGACAATTCCTTCTATTTTAGAAATTTTTTGAGCGACTATGAAATTTAAATTTTCTCTTTTTGTTCTCAATTGAGACGCAATAAAATTACTCAATAGTTTTGCTGCATTTTTCTGGGTTACTATTGGCCCTCTACTGCGTCGTAGAGGGATTCCTTGTGTTCAAGATTCGACATTTTTTCCTGGGAAAATTGGATTCTTAGAATTTGCTACTAGAGTAGCCATGAATCCAAGGAATTAATGTAGTAGGATTCGGTGTTTGGATTCTTAAGAATCAGTGTTAGGATGCAGCGCGTGAGTTGAGCGATGAATCCTGAGAAGGGTGATTCCTAGGATTCGGTGTTGGGATTCTTAACAATCAAGGCGTTAGGATTCTCAAGTGCTGAATCTTCATTGTGAGTGGCCAAAGGAATACATAGTAGCAAAGAAATAAAGTAGCAAGGAAAAGTTCCTACACTTTTGCTGGCGGCTTGCATTTTAGATAGACTCAATGTGCAGTCGCATTGCTACAAAGCAAGATGGGGACCATAGAGTTTGGAACCCCTAACTAGCGCTGGCACGACGGACGGAGAAACGCAACTGGTGAACTTCCAAACCGGGACAAATCCATTGACTTCCGTTTTCATCAAGCACCGACTGCATTCTATTACCAGGTAATGGCACTAGCAGTAGGCTTCAGCACAGAAGTGGCCACAAAAGTGTCGTTTGGCGTTCAGCGCAGAAGTCGGCAGCTCCCTTGAACTTCCAACTTTCAAGTCCAATTGCGCTCAAGTATGGAATGAATGGAATCCATCTATGTCTGGCTATGAAACTCGGTGCAGAATCAGTGACAAAGCCTGTTCGGTGGCAAATGTTCCTTCAATGGTATCTTCATAGTGACCAGATCCCGTTTGGGAAAACTGATGGGGGTTCTTGGCAATGATGTCTGCCATACTCGTGGAACTGATCCCAGGAATAAAGGCATGGTTTACCGCCATGGCCATCTCCAAGTCATTGTCGTCGTCGCATATGCAGACACAATGTTTGGAAAGCAATGTGTCGTCATTCCCTTCGTCGTCCGTGGTAGTGCCACGCAAGATTTTCCCAGCAAGGTATTGGCACCTGCAAGAATTCGAATGCGTAAGAATGAAACATTCAAGAGTGAGATGAGATGAGATATCATCAGCACCCATCCTGCCAACTGGCAGAAGATAAAAGGCGTGCTATGCATGTTGTAGACACTTACGTATTCTTTTTCCCACTTGCCGCAGGATAATAGTCAATGCATCCAAGATTGGTACTGGTAGCCAGCTCAGGCGGACATGGTACAAGTTCACCCTTGAGCAAAGCCTCAAATTCTTGGGGTGATACTTTGGTTTGCTGCTGGACGTTGACACGAAAGCAGGTAGAATAGCCTCGAGTATCAATGACAAACCCTTTGGTGATTAATTGGCGTGCAAAAGCCCAAAGTGCCCCTTTGCGATCTTCCACAGGAATCGTCGTACTTCCAGGAGGAGAGTCCAATTCCACTCCTTGGTGTCCATCGGGTCCCGCCGCGATGGGGTCTTCCATTCTTTGACGCCATTCCAAATCTTCCACAATTTCAAAGGGTTCCAACATTGTTTTGTCGGCTCCATCAAATGGTTCTGGAATGACCGAATAAGCCTTTGTGTTCTTCGCATCGTAACCATGTATTTTGTCTCGAAGCATAAAAATTCTTCCTCCTGCTTCTGAGCAGTAAGCATCGGCTTTGGGCAAAAATGGCAGTCGCTTCAACAAAGTGGAGGTTCTGGCACCACTGACGAGGATCAACTTGATTTTTTGGTCGTGTCGCAATCGTTGACTCATCGCTAAAGTTTGCGAGGAAATGATGCCTTGCATACCAGTGGCACTCGCTGGTAGTTTCAAGATTCGATTGCCCTTGTCCATGCTCGTTTGAAACTCGCTTTCGTTGACACCGGTTGGATAATGCACCAATGTGCCATCGATATCACTAAACACAATCCGGATATCATCATTATTGTTGCTGGAATCTTTGTCTGAGGTGCACATGGTAGAAGTTGCGGTATTAACGTTTGCTGCTGCAACTGCTGGAGTTGTTGTGGAGGAGGCTTCTGCTGAATGAATAATGGATATAATGATAATGCTCAATAACGAGATGATATTACTCCGATAAAACAGAACGTGAGTCGTAACACAACTCTTGGAAGTTCTACTCTTCGTCATCTCTTCTGCTACCCGGAACAGTATGTTGTTTCTGACCCAAATGATCCGGTTGAACGGATTCTTCTTCTTCGGCTTGACGGTACAACGATACAATCCTTCTTTCTTCTTCTGTTGATGTTGCCTTCATGCTCTACTACTTCTTCTTCTTCGCGTCGTCGCTTTGTAGCCGTTGATTAATCCTTCTTCTTCTTGGATAATACGACTTCTTCTCGTCGATACAATCGTCTCCTCGATATTCGTATTGCTCTTGTCGTCCTTCGATCCTAATACTGTAGCTTGTATTGCTCTTGTCGCCTGTACAGTATTGTGACACAAGAAGGGTTCTCGTTTCGTGTAGGCTGTAGTAGAAAGTCTACGGAGTACCTCTGTTGCGATCACTTCTTTTATCCGAATACTACTAGTCGTCTAGCTAGCTACTCGTAGTAGTTTTAAGTGGCGATCTTGCCAATTTTTTTCCAAACAACACGCAAGAATTAACACGTGGCCACAATTGAATAGCCATAATAATCGACATGCATGCATGCCACCGAACCAACATGATATGTCGCCGAAGCAACTGTGCGTCTACTATGATTTCCCGCCGTTTTTTGTTCCGTCCGAAGCTGTTTGCATGAAAAATTGAAAATGATGTTGCCACACAATACTACTATACCATGGTAGTAGCTACTGGTAGCTCCTAATGAAGCATTCATGATAGCAGCTAAGTAGAAATGTAGATCATAGGTTGGAGTGTCCCTAGTATGTTTAACTCTCGAATCCATCGTAATTTTCGGGATAGAGCGCCGTCGGTCTCTCTGTTTCTCGTTCTCTCTACCATCAAGCCAGACATCCATCAGTCATTAATGGAAGGATATTCCGCGTAACGCCTTACAACACTAACTCGGCAAGGAATGCGTCGGCGTTATCGACATACTCCGAGAGAAGTTGAACCGCGGCCTCAAGAGCGTTTCCGTGGCTCCTTTGCAAACTCTCTAGGATGCGTTTTTCTGTAAAATGGTGCCGGTATTTGGCATTACGATCCCCAAAGAATCCATCAATAAGCTTGTGAACTTGCTTGCAGGTAACCATCGTTCGAACTTTGTCGACAAGGGCAGAGTCAAAAGTGTCGGGCATCATGGTGATTGTGGTAAAAAAAAATGTGTAGTGTAGTAATGGATGACACACAAGGAAAGTGGGTGTTTAGTTCTGTATTGCGGGAAGTTACTGAAGTTTGGTATTCAAAAATAATGAGGAAACCAATCCAGCTTTAAAAGAGAAAGATGGGGAGCCGAAAAAAGAAGAGCTAATCGTAAAGAGCGTCGGCTGGGCTCGACTCCCGCTCGACTCCGGCTCTCGATTCACTCCCGTGGAAAGATACCAAGTTTTACGTCGTGCGGGAGTACTTCGTTCCATACTACCTATAGTAGCTACTGGTAGTAACCAACCACGGCGGTAGCTAGATACTATGCCGTACTGTACTACCGTAACTATCTAGTACTAGCACCACATAGTACCGTATGGCATCTAGTATTACTCGCAGTAGTGCCTGTAGTAGTATGGCGAATGGATGTTCATCTCGGAAGAAGGAATACGCGACCCTTGATTGCCACGGTAGTGAGGGTATTCTGAGTAACCTGCTAAGGATAACCCGCCTAAGCTCTTTATACACTTACTTTTCCTTTTATCTACAGTACAACAAAATTAATACTTGCTGGTACGTAAGTAGCACAAAACAGTCCTCTGACTACTTCAACGAAAGATGGTCTCGAGCAAGATAGACGCTAGAAAGCCGCCATCAGTTTGCTGCTCATTACACGTTACTATCCGTTATTTCACAATTATATTCTTATTCATTCCCGATTGAACTGTCTGTTTCATTTTGGCCCCTTACTCATGTTTCACTTTATCTTTTGACAAGGTGCCTACTTATTTTCTGTTGCTGAGGTCTCTTTTTCATTTAGTCCCTACGTTTTGTTTCACTGTTTGTTCCGAACTGGTACCCGCTTAAATTTCGCTGAGTTCTAATACTTGTTCTTTGAGTAACTTGCAATCGTACTTTGCCTGTCCCAACTCTTGGTTCAAAAAGGAAATGGCTTGCTTTTGTTTCTCAATTTGGGCCAAAGCAGAGTCTAGCTTCATGGACAAGGATGCTTTCGTGGTTGATTCCACAGCGAGTTTCATCAAGACGTCACTATGCTTTCGTTGAGATCCCGAGAACTCGCACTGTACCTTGTTCAGTTTTTGTTCCAATTCCTTCATTTGACGGCCCATCTTTTCTTCGAGGTTTTTTTCTTTCGCCGACTCCATTTTCTGTTCTCTATCTTCGGCAGGATTCTGATCGGTATCCTTTTCCTCCTCTACCTCGTTGCTATCTTCCTTCTGTTTTTGATCCAACTCCGGTTGGATCTCTTCCTGCATGCACACTAGACCTTCCTTGCTCATTGCATTGCCATCGTCAGTATTCCCGTCTTTGTTGGTCGATATGAGTAGTTTTTGTAATTCCCTTAGCTCCAAATCTTTCTTGAAAATTTCTTGTCGCAACGCGGCTCGTTCCTTGCTCATTTCGAGGTCTTTGTGGAGCACCTCTTGTTCCAACTCTTTACTTTTCTTTCGTAAGGAAGCAACTGCTCTGGCATACTTGTAGCCGTTGGTACCGCTTTTCGTCTCGTCCGTCAAGTACCAAGTCAAGAGCTTACGATCCTCATCAGGAAGGAATTCCATGTCCTTGAGGCGGTTGACCGACTCGATAATCCTTTGTTCCGCAGAGGGTGTGGATGGCTCTTCTGATTCTTCTGGCGAGGGCAAAACAGCCTCTTTTTCTTCGTAGGTTACCATAGGGGCTGGGCTGTACTCTAGCGACTTCCTGCGTTTGTCCCCCTTACTTTTTTTGTCCATCGATTTGCGCTTGCCTTTGCTGGTTGCTTGCCATTCCTCGCACTCGTCTTCCAAAAGGGCCAAAGTTTCCAAGAGCGTCTCGGTGATTTCTCCATCCACGTCACCTGTAATTTTATCTTCGTCTTGATCCTCCTTGGCGCAAGTGCTGTCCTGCTCCTCCATTAGACTTTGCTCTTTTTGTTTTTCCAATTCCGCAATCTTTTCCTGGAGCTTGCTGATTTCCAAGTCCTTGACAAGTTTTTCTTGGTGCCTTTCGGTACGTAGAGCGTCCAGAAGAATTTCGACGTTTTCATAGACTTGTGCCACATCTTCTTCGCGACTGCTAGCTGCGTTATTTTCATCACCAACTATATTGGACGGCAAGTCACAGCAGCGTCCTCCCAACGAAAAGCGCTGACGGCTATTCTTTTTCTTTTTACTGTCGCGTTTTCTAGGTGGCGAGCAAAAGTCCTGGAGAGCTTTCTTACATTTGGCAGGCAGAATCAGATCTTGGTCATGGTGCGGGAGATGGCAGTTGCTCAAGAAATTGGCGACACTTGGAAGATGATTTTCTTCACCCATGTGCAGAAACTTTTTCAGAGGTGTTCCATCAACAGACATTCTCCACTTTTTCTTTTGACGACGATGATCCTCAGGCAATTGGCCGTACTCACCCATAACAGGGCTATTCAGGGCATCGTAAACATCATCACTGAGGATGTTGGTATCGCATGTAGCCGCCATTGCCATGTCAATTACGGACAGCTTTTTTAGTATTTGTTTGTTTTGGATTTTCGCACAACACTTGCGAATATTTTGTTCGTTTTTTCTAGAGACAGCGAGCTATAGTTTTTAAACCGATTTCAAAAAAATACAGCGTGCATTAACTTTTGGTTCGAGTCAAAAAGTGAGGAGAAAAATCGCCAAAATATTGACAATTAACGGAATCCTTTGTTCTCGCTGCCCGGGTGGAATTTCGACGATCCCGATAAGTTTCTCCCAAAAATGAAAACTGAAACTGTAGCATTTGCTACTTACCACTCTACTAGCTAGCTAGTAGTCAGGCTACAAGGTGAAAATTCCCTTCAGAGGACACCAAGATAAAACCTTTATAGTGGGACCTGGGATAAACACTAGCTAGTAGGTTCAGTGTCCAGGGCACACAGATGTGTGCTGCCATTGCAATTGACACAACAATGATCAATGTGCGCTGGGGTCATCAATTCTTTAATCCTGTGAGACATGAGACACAAGCAAATGATGCTAGCTAGCTACATGAAGCTTGAACTAGCAGTGGTGTAGAAAGAGAGAAGAAGAAAAGCTTGACATCTTGTCATGCATTGATTGATGCAGGTCTGCTAACGAATGTGTCACAAAGGAAAAGAAAGGGGGCAACAACAATGATGTGTCATCACTTGACACAAACACCGTGCTGTTTGCAGTGGCAACAGCGACTACCTACAATTTTAAAATTTATGCTTTTAAAGAAATTATGATCTAATGAGTGAAAGACGGCATGGTTACCATTTAGTTTTTGACTCTCTCACAAATTCAAGAAATCACAAAACATCTTTGTGCATGGGTGAAAATGCAATTTCTAGCAGAACTGGCAAATTTAAGAGGAATTACAAGCATTACGTTACATAGTCAAGATTTTATGTTGGTTGGTTTGTCAATATCCTCTGATGTAGTGCCAATCAGAAGGCTTGGATCATGAGTCATTGCAGCCCCAAAACATGAGTGAGAAATAATCATTCAGTTTGTTACCCTGTCTCCTAGGAATGCTGCTGCATAAAAGATAACAATTTCTTCCACTAATTTTTTATCCACGACTAAAAGCCAAACTGGTGCCCCTAAAGGATTCCCAAGCTAGTGAGATCATGGCAAGTTTCAATGCGGAAAATCAAGCATTTGCAGGGAAAGAAAGAGAGAGAGAGTCCCGGGAACACCTTTTCGGCTCGAATTTGCAAAAGATAGCCAGCCTGCTTTGTCAGATGTCGCCCAAGGAGAGCGACGAGTCTCCAATGATGGGGATTGATCGTCTGTAACGATCACAGAGCCCATCTTCCCATCTATTTTTTCTCACGGTGTCGTTGTTCCTCACTTTTGTTGTTGTTGACTATCGTGAGCTGTTCTCTTTTTGTATCAACTCTTCCAAGGCTTTCAACGTGTATCCATTGGGTTTTCCCGATTGATTGTTGTCGACGTACAGAAATACCGTCAGAATCCATCGGGTTCCTCGCGTGACGGGATATCCCCCATGCACCAATTGGCCGGCAAAGCACAGGACGGTACCAGCATCCCCATTCAACAAATCGCCCGTGGCTTGAATGTAAAGTCCGCCACCTTCGTACTCGTTCATGTCATTGAGAGCAATGGTCAAGGACAATAAGGATTCGTCTTCGTGTGGTTTCAGCGAAGCAAATCCAGGATTGGTTGTGGAATCATCATCCTCACGACTATTATTAGTATCGGCATCGTATCGTACAATGAAACAATCTTGAATGTGCAATTCATCCGGTTGAATCTTCAATTCGGGTGCCACTGTCTGTGCCAAGAGTGGCAACAGAGATGTTTGCATAGCCTGTCGACACCATTGCTTTGCGGGTGGCGCCAACTCAAAAATGGGAATGTCGCACTTGGGTGCTTGAATGTGTCGATCCGTAGTCCATCCACCTCGTTGCGTTGCCGCAAGTTGGGCTGCTTGAATCAAATAGTGGCAGGCCTGTTTGGAAAAGAGTGGTTCTTTACTGGCATGAATGAGTCGCACGCGTTGGAGAGGTGGAACATCGGAACTGGAGAATTGTTGAATAGCTTCGGGAATGGCCTCGGTAGGAACATCCAAAGTGAGGAATAATTCTTGATCTTTGGCCGATTGCAAGTCAATGATTTCGAGGGGAGGTGGGACTTCTTCGGAAAGAAGAAGATTTTGTTGTGGTATTTTGTCGCCTTGCCTGGCATCCTCCTCTTCATTGTTGTCATGAAAGGCGTTCCATACTTGGACGTGATGGCATAGTTTCTCGTCCCAAGGACAAAGCATGGATCCATGACAAAAGATACGACGGGCTTCGGCATATTCTCGTGCATCCAATTGTGTTTTCCCCAGTCGCCTCCACAAGTCAGCAGGATCCGCTTGTCGCAAATGTTGTTTTCCGTCATCGCCGTCATTCTTATTGTTCGTATTACTGGCAGCAAACAACGGAGCCAATTCTTGGATCAAAGCCCGAACATCAGGAGATACTTGGTCGAGAAAGGGGGTCGATGATGATGCCTCGTATGGTAGGGACAGACAGTAGAGACTCAGCAGTGTCCACAAAACAAAGGGACTTCTCCTTTGAATAGGACATTGCCATGTGTTTTTAATAGTAGTAGTAGTGATCGACCTCATTTTTTCTTCTGCTGTTATTTTATGAGATCCAGCGACCTCCAAGGGCGTAAAATCTATGATTGGCGCCACTTCCGCGCATTCCCCCTGGTCTAATTTTCTTGATCTATCGCTTTTTGGGTGAAAAAAACTCTGAGGAGTGGACTAACTAACTAACATTGCCAAGCACACAAGATCGAGAAACTCTCTCGCAACTATTATTTTATCTATCTACTACGGTACAAACAAAATAAAACTCTACCAATAAGTATATCTGCTACTACTAGTAGATAGAGACAGCGGAGAGGATCATTCAGGTTGTAAAAGGCGAAGCGGAGAGGCAAGAAGATTGATCATTCATTCCTTGTTTGCGATACAAGACCGGGCCCATTCAATTGGACGACCTCTCAAAACACACGAAGAATCATGACATGCATGAAAGCCATACGCAACCGACAATCACCCAAGAAGACTCCCACCTTGTCGTGCACTTCTTTACGATTCCTACTACTGCTGGTGATTTCAATGACCACCACCACCACAGTCGTCAATGCCGAACGAATTTGTGTGGCGGCGGACAACAAGAAGGACAACAACAACAACCATAGCTATCAATGTACCGATGATCCACTCTTGGTCGCCGGTGCCGTGAATCACAAGGGAGAACACACCAGCCGCTACAATTTGGGGTTGGCACAACGGATTGATGGGACCGAATCCGAGAAAAAGGCCATCATGGATGTCTTGGTGCGAATGGATGATTATTTTATTCACGAGGTCCTGGCTCATCCCGATTATGCCCATGTACGGAATGGTAATCGTTGGTACGTACAGTATGTCTCAATGAGTGGGTTTTCCTTTATAGTGTATGACTGGCAAGCTAGCAGTTGTACTATCGTCACAGAATGTTGTTGTCTTTGCTACAGGAGGATCAAAGCAACAAAATCAAACTGAAATCCATGCCCATTTTGATATTATGAATGCATGTGGCTTCATCATTCTCACCATCCGCACTCCTGATTTTGTTCTTCTTCTCGCAGTCAAAATTTAAATGAGCTCTGTGCATTCTGGGTGGCAGTTGGTACGTGTGACGCTACAACAGTACTGCTACTAAAGTGGGATCCATCTGTTGTCTTGTCTGTTGGGACCGACACGATAGTGCTTCCTACATCGTCACCGTTGGATTCGAACGCCGCGCCTCTCATCATGTTTCTGCTGCCCCATTTTCATTTTTGTTGGCAGGTGAATGTGAAAGCAATCGAATTTTCATGATGTCCAATTGTGCTGCGGCTTGTCGGTTTTGCCTGCTGCTCAACACCGATCAATGATCATGATCATGTAAAAGAGAAAGTGTGCCATGACTCACTACTACTCCTAAGACAGGCTAATGGAAATATTCAATGGAATGTTCCTACAGTATCACGTTTGGCCCTATGCAGCGAACGTGGTGCGACTGACTGCCCACTCAAGTGGGAGATGCCAATGATATACACTCTGCATGCACTGTACATTAGCAACTAATTTATCGTATTTCCAACTTACTTGCTGTGAGCTGACTTATGGAGAGAGATACATCACATCGTTTGATTTTCGCAATTTGTTTCTCGAATTCCAATTGCTGGGTGAATGTCTCCAACCTTCCTTCTGTCTAACGTAGTCTAGAAGTAGCATGGACAACTAAGTGCCACTGGTAGCACTGGGTTTAGTAAAGTTGGTTGTCTGTGGGCCAAATGATGGGGCAAACAACACAGACAGACAGAATAGCACATCTCTAAGACATGGCTAGCTAGAAGTTGGCTGAACTGAGCTGCACATGTTTTTCTGGACTAGAGATAAATTGAAACCCTGCCAGCTAAGAAGCATCACATTTGGTTTTTTGCATTGATGCGGGATGTGCACTGAGGATCAGTCACAATTCAGCAAGTCTTCATGGACGAAGCTGCCAATCACAAGGAACAAAGAAGTAGAACTAGGGCTCACTTGTCAACAAGAGGAGTGGTGGAATTGGAAAGTGACATTCTGCATCAACTTGTTGCAAAACATTTGCAATGAACCAATGTGGACCAGCAACAATGAGCAGAAGCACACAAAAGTTTGTTTCAATTTGTAGTCATTCTCTTTTGACATGTTTTTTTTCAGAACGCCATGTTTTCTGCATCCTCTGAAAGTCGTGTCAATGGAGGCATTTCCATTGTGTCTGGTGCATGAAATTCAGATGGAGAGGAAAGGGTTGTGTCAGCGCAGAACATCTCTTGCATGATGCTGTCATGGGGCAGGGCCCGGCCAGGGCCATCCCTGCCCTGACAGTAGGCGAGGTGAAGCACACAGTAGCCCTGGCAACGCTGTGGGCCTCTCCCTCTGGCAGAGGT
>ENA-ORBV01007301-ORBV01007301.1-microbial-mat-metagenome-genome-assembly--contig:-NODE-7301-length-19047-cov-16.691038_pt1 | contig 19047 bp, 21 predicted proteins | sample MGYA00237777_ERZ505514 | MGnify/ENA primary metagenome ERZ505514 (study PRJEB26160, sample SAMN06269048) | microbial mat metagenome | isolation source: Oligotrophic lake microbial mat | place... | reverse complement strand
GGGCAGGGGGGATAGACGGTTCCGTCGTGGTGTGCATGGTCTGAGTCTCGCTTTCCGACGTCGAAGAGCCGGCGCGCAGCTTAACCGTCGCGTGGCATTGCCGAAGCCGTTCATTGCGAGATCGTGGCGTCCGCGCAACCCACCCGCTACGCGAACACTTCCCCAATTGCCGGACACCGCTCAACGAACATGCCCGCAGTCTTCAGTCAAACCACGCGGTCGACGCAGTCATTTACACGGCATGGTGAACCGCCCCGCCGACTCGATAATGGCCTGCAGCTCAATGGGTTTGCGTGGACGGTGCGTCAGGGACGGGTGCCGACGCGTGAAGGGCTCTCTGTCTTGGTAAAGACGTTCAGATTGTTCGTGGACCGCGTGAACAGATCGATGAGCTTGACCGCATCGGCGACGAGCCTGTGCAGCGATGTCGATTCTTTCATGATGTTGTTGCTGCCATTGCGGTCGTCGTTTCACTTTGGGGTTTCCGGGCTGCGGGTTCCTCATTGCTCGGGGCGCCCTTTGTTGCAACTTCTTGCTGAGGGTGGGTTGTGATTCTCAGCAGTCGCGCGTTGATCGCAACAATCACTGTGCTCGCGGCCATCAACACCGCACCCACGGCGGGCGTGAGCAGCACACCCCACGCATAAAGCGCTCCGGCCGCCAGCGGAATGGCGACGACGTTGTAGCCCGTGGCCCAAACAAGGTTCTGAATCATCTTCCGATAGGTGGCGTGGGACAGTTTCACGATCGCCACCACGTCCGCTGGATTGCTTCTCACCAGAATGACGTCGGCGGTTTCGACCGCGACATCCGAGCCCGCTCCAATCGCGATGCCCAAATCAGCCTGTGCCAACGCGGGGGCATCGTTCACGCCGTCGCCGGTCATACCCACCAGCACGCCTCGGGATTGAACCTCTTTCACTTTGGCGGCCTTGTCTTTGGGCAGAACTTCAGCGAAGTATTCATCCATTCCGACTTGATCCGCAACCCATTTGGCCGTCGCTTTGTTATCGCCAGTGAGCATCATGCAGCGGATGTTCAAGGCCTTCAGGGCATCGATGGCCTGCTTCGCCTCGGGCCGGACGATGTCGGCCAGCGCCATCGCTCCTTTCAAAGTTCCATCCACCAAGACAAACACCACCGTCTTACCTTGCGATTGCAGTGGTTCGACGCGTTCGTCCGTCATCGCGATGTTCTGTTCGCGCAGAAAGCCCGGACTCACCACCTTGATATCCTTGCCCCCGACCCGGCCTTCCGCGCCCTTGCCGGCAAGGCCTTTGAAGTTTTCCACGGGGGACTTGTTCTCGGAAGCGGCGGCAATCGCTTTGGCAATGGGATGTTCAGAGTTCGCATCCACCGAAGCCGCGTAGCGGCGTAGCGTGTCTTCGTCAATGTCCTGCGACAGCAGCAGCGTCTCCGTCACGCCGAAGCGACCTTCCGTGAGCGTGCCGGTCTTGTCGAAGATGATGGCTTCCAGCTTTCGCGCGCCCTCAAACGCAACGCGGCTGCGAATCAAAAGGCCGTTCTTCGCCGCGAGGGCCGTGGATACAGCCACGACCAGCGGCACAGCGAGGCCCAGAGCATGCGGACAAGCGATCACCATGACCGTGACGGTGCGTTCGATGGCGAACGCAAAGTCCTTGCCCATGAGAAACTGCCAGACAAGGAAGGTGACCACGCCGCCCCCCAAGGCAACGATGGTGAGCCACATCGCCGCGGTGTCGGCGAGCTCCTGGGTCTTTGATTTGCTGTCCTGGGCCTGTTTAACGAGATCAATAACCTGCGAGAGAAACGAATCCTTGCCGGTGCCTTTGACCTCGATGGTCAGCGAGCCTTCTCCGTTGATGGCTCCGCCGATGACTTTCCCGCCCGTCTTTTTGGCAACGGGAGCCGATTCCCCGGTAAGCATCGCTTCGTTGACGGAGCTCTCGCCTGCAATGATGACACCGTCGGCAGGGATTTTCTCACCGGGCTTGATAAGAACCTTGTCATTGACAGCCAGTTCGCCGAGACCTACATCCTTTACGCTGCCGTCGGGCATGAGTTTGTGCGCGTCGGAAGGCATGAGTTTCGCCAACTCTTCCAACGCCCGCGAGGCACCCATCACCGATTTCATTTCAATCCAGTGCCCGAGCAGCATGATGTCCACGAGCGTGGCCAGTTCCCAAAAGAACATCTTGCCGGTCAGACCGAACACCACGGCGCTGCTGTAAAGATAAGCGGTGGCGATGGCGACGGAGATGAGCGTCATCATCCCCGGACGGAGCGATTTGACTTCCTCAAAGAACCCTTTGAGAAACGGCCAGCCGCCGTACCAGAAGACCGCAGACGAGAGGCCAAACAGCACGTACAAGTCGCCAGTAAAGCGGAACGCTTCGCGGAGCCCCACCAGCGATTGGAGCATCGGCGACAGAGCGAGAATCGGCAGGCTCACGACCAGCGAGATCCAGAACCGTCTTCGGAAATCTGCCGCCATGTGAGCATGATCGTCGGCGTGACTCTTGTGTTCACCCAAGCCGTGGTCCGACATCGCGGCTTCAGCCGCCAACCAGTTCTGCTTGGCGTGACCTTGCGGACGCCCCTCCTGTTCATAGAGCGCGTAGGCCTTCTTGGCTACCCCATCGCGTGCCGGTGTGGTTTTTGGCTTTGCTTTAGCGGCGTGCTCGTGTTCTGTCATGGTGGGTTTCCTGCCTTCAACCAGCTCTCACCACTCTCTACCAGCGGCAGGATTGGACAATCCAGCGAGTCGGCGTGGCACATAGCTCTCCCTCACCCGCAGCATCCGCCCGCCTTTGCAACGCCGGGCTTCTCGACCGCGCTCGCACCCCCGCAGCACCCGCCCCCGAGCTTGGTTGCCGAGGTGGGCACTTCGGCCGTCGCCCGGGCCGAGTACCCGGCCACTTCGAGCGCAGCGATCGCCTTTTTCGCTGCCGACGCATCGCCGGCCTCGATCTCAGCGCTCCCCACAGCCACCGACCGGACCTTCACCCCCGGCACCGCTGAGAGCGCCTTGCTGACCGCAGTCACGCAACTGCCGCAACTCATGCCGTCGATGGAAAGATTCATTGTCTTATCTGTCTTGGTCGCCATATCCATGTACGAACTCCTCTGAAGTAAAAAGTTTTCGAGTCTTCATCAATCGCGATACCACCAACGCTGCCACGCTACGGCTTTCTTCTCGACACCTTCATCACCAGCTCGATCAGTCGGCGGTTTCATTGACCCATCATGGAGTCGCCCTGCGTATGGCCGCCGCCCCACCAGGCGTGGTGCCCCCAGGTGGAGAACCCGCCGAACATCCACACGAATAGGAAGATGATTAGGAACAGTGTGACGATCCCGATCGGGCGGTAACCCCAGCGTCTACTGTGGGGCCAAGCGGGCGCAGCGCCGATCAGCGCAAATAACAGGACGAGACAAAGGATCCAGATAAACATGACAGTTCTCCAATGGTGTGGCGGCAGTTCAGCCTTTGCGGCGCCAGCGGAATCAGACGGAAGCGGCCGATGCCGGCTCGATGATGTGGATGTTCGTCGTGGCGCCGGGCGATCCGGTCAGGATCGTCTGGGCCTTGGTGACCTCGTCCGGCGGACCGTGCACCATGAGCACGATCTTGTCGGCTTTGATCGCCGTCTCGTATTGCAGGATGCTTTCCTCGGGAATTCCGACGCTGTAGAGCGCTGCGCCCAAGGCGCTCAGCCCACCGACAACGACCGCGCCTTCGAGCGCTCCGACGATCCAAGCCACCAGCGGCCCGGCGATCATCAGCGGCCCCAACCCCGGAACCCAGAAGAAGGCGGACCCGAACAGCAAGCCCCACATACCGCCCCAGAACGCTCCGCTCGCACCCCATGCCTGCATGCGATCCCCGGTCGTGTAGTACCCCGTGACGTGCTCCTCGCTGTGGACTCCTCGCCCCGTGAGCGAGATCTGCTTGAGATCCATCCCCGCATTTTTCAGCGTCTTGATAGCGTGCTCGGCTTGCTCCCGAGCGGCAAAGATTGCAACGGCTGAGTTTGTCTTGGACATGCTGATCGACCTTCGATGATGAATGGCCGTCATCCCGCGCGATGTCGGCTTGCCTTTCGTCGCGGTCCACGCCTCTCGAACCTGCGGAGCGGGGCGACGTTTGCACGACTCGGCCCGCCCCACCGATCCCATCCGGTGACAAAGAGAGCATGGGGGCCCGACGCGACAATCTCCACGCGGACACTTCCCCAATCGCCGATCGATGCGCCCTGCGGCTCCACGCGAACTGCATCCTGCGCGGCAGACGTTGCCTGAAGTACCAACGGCAGTGCCCAGGCCATGTCAACCGCAGAACCGATACCAGCTCAAGCCGACTGTTCGCCTTCGTTCGTCGCACCTGGAAAGTCCGTGAGCTGCTTGGGCCTCATCGCCGCACGCAAGGCGTTGAGGATCGCCAGCACATCGATGATCTCCTGAGCCACCGCGCCGGCCACGGGGACGAGCAGACCCCCGCTGGCAAGGCCCATGCCCACGACACTCAGGGCCATGCCGCCGATCGCGCTCTGCAGCGCGATCTGCCGCATGCGCCGGCTGATGTGCATGAACTCATCGACCTTTTCCAGCGAGCTGTCCATGATCACAACGCCCGCGGACTCGGTCGTGATGTCGCTGTTCTGCCCGATGGCGATGCCTACCGTGGCCGACATCAGCGCCGGGGCATCGTTGATCCCGTCGCCGACATACAACGTGCGGGCCTTGGCGGCCTCGGCCTTGACGATCGCGACCTTCTCCTCGGGCGTCTTCTGCGCAAAGACCTCGGTGATGCCCACCTGCTCGGCGAGGTAGCGTACCTCCGACTCGCGATCGCCCGAGACGATCATCAGCCGCTTGAACCCGTGCCGCGGGATCAGGTGCTTGACGAACGACACACCCTCGCTGCGGGGCTCATCGCGGAAGCGGTACGCCGCGGCGTAGCGATCGTCGATCACGACGAAACACTCAAGGCCCCCGGCGTGCGGCGGCAACTGGTCCGAGCCCGCGACCGGCAACTTTGCCAGCGCGCCGCGGCTGGTGATGCGCACGCTGTGTCCATCCACGGTGCCGCGCATGCCTTCGCCCGGAGGCTCGCTGATCTCCGTGGCATCATGCAGCGCGATGTTCGCGGCCTTGGCCGACTCCAGAATCGCGTGCGCCAGCGGATGCTTGGAGTATCGCTCCAGACTCGCAACCAAGCCCAACACATGCTTGGCGTCGTGCTCCGCGTCGTTGCCCGGAGCGATCAACTGATCAGTCAACCGCGGACGGCCGTACGTCAGCGTCCCGGTCTTGTCGAAGATAGCCGTCGTACACGTCGCGATGGTCTCGAGCGCCGCCGGGTTCTTCACGATGATGCCGCGGCGGGCGCACAGTGAGATCGCCCCGATGATCGCCACCGGGATCGCGATGAGCAGCGGGCATGGCGTCGCCACCACCAGCACCGCCAGGAAGCGGCCCGACTCGCCGCTTATGAGCCACGCGAGCAGCGCGATGGCGACCGCGATCGGCGTGTAGTACGCGCCCAGGCGATCGGCGAGCCGGCGCATGTTCGGCTTGTTCTCTTCGGCCGCCTGCATCACCTTCATGATCTTGGCGTAGCGTGAATCCGCCGCGGGAGCCGTGGCCCGAATGGTCAGGGCCGACTCGCCGTTGATCGCGCCGGAGATCACCGCTGCCCCCGGCGTCTTGGACATCTCGAAGGGCTCGCCGGTGAGGAACGACTCGTCCATCACGCCGCGGCCCTCGGTGACGACGCCGTCCACCGGGCAGATGTCGTGCGGAAAGATCGAAAGGATGTCGCCGACGGCCACCTCGCTCAGCGGCACATCCTTCACCTCAGCACCGATGCGCTTGTGCGCGATCGACGGCATCCGCTTGGCCAGCGCCCGCAGCACCGATGAGGCACTCCGCACCGCGTAACTCTCCAGCGCTTCTCCCCCCGAGAGCATGAGCACCACCAGCGCTCCCGCGAGATACTCGTGCAGCAGCACCGCCGTGACGATCGAGATCCCCGCGAGCAGGTCCGACCCGAACTGGAGTTTGAAGACCTTGCGGACAAGCTGGCCCACCAGCGGCACGCCGCCGACCACCAGCACGACCCACAGCGGGATGGTGTACGTCTGCACCTCCGCCCGCACGGCAAACCGCAGCACCAGATGCACCGCGATCCCTACGAGCGCCACGCCCGCGATGCCCATCATCCCGCGCTCATGAACCGTCTTGACGACCGCCGCCCATGCGGACACCGGCTCGGCACCGGGCACAACAGGCGGCGGCATCGTCATAGGGGAGGGTAGCAAAACGTCCGCCAACGCCAATGGGGAAACGTCCCCCATTGCGAGCGCGGCAGGTCATCCAAATCGTTCGAGCCGCGATGACGCGCGGGTGGCCGCCCTTACCAACCGTTCTCACGGGCGCTGTAGTGTATTGGGGACGATTCCGCGTGGATCGCGCGGTCGGCGGGCCGGACGATCCTGCAATAACGGTGCCGCCCTGGAGCTCGCCGAGCACGAGTGAACCGCAGCCATCACCGCCGATTCCATGACCGATCCGCTTGTACCCCATCCGCCATCAGGAGACCAGCCCTTGAAATATGCCACCTTCGCCGCCGCCCTCTCGCTCGCGCTGGCCTTGCTCGCCGGGTGCGACCGGGACAAGCCGCAAACGACCGCGCCCGCCAAGAGCACACGACAAGCGGCGTCGCCTGTTGCCGCCCCCGTGCCTGCGGCAACCCCTGCGCCGACCCCTGCGCCAACCCCCGCGCCAACGCTGCCCGTTGCGGCCACTCCGCCAGCGGTCAGCGCGCCCGCTGCGCACACCGCCATCACCACCGACACACTCGAACCCTACGAGTGCGGCACGATCACCAAGTTGCACACGCTGGGCGGGGTCTTCCTCGCCAGCCAGCCCAAGGCCGAAGATTTCGCGCAGGCGAAAAAGGGCGGCGTCAAGACCGTTATCAATCTCCGGCACGCCGACGAGAACACGGACTTCGACGAGAAGCAGGTCGTGGAAGCCCAGGGCCTAACCTATATCAACCTGCCCTGGAACGGGCCGGAGGAACTCACCGACGCGATCTTCGATCAGTCCCGCGCACTGCTGAAGACCGCCGAGCGACCGATCCTGCTGCACTGCTCGTCGGCCAACCGCGTGGGCGCGGTCTGGCTGCCCCACCGCGTGCTCGACGGCGGCCTCACTTGGGATGCCGCGCTGGCCGAAGCCAAGACCGTGGGCCTCAAGAGCCCCGACTTCGAGGCCAAGGCCAATGACTACATCGCGCGGCACGGGAAGTAGAGCCGGGTGCGAGGTTGGCGTCGAGCGCCTTGGCCGTATGCGGGCGCAGGCGACGATTGCGGCGTAAGCGTGTCCGACATCCCGAGTGAGTTGGAACGCCCTCGCATCGTGCGGGGGCGTTTCCCATTGCGTCCATTACGCCTGCGGTGGCCGTGCGATCACCGCCGATTCGACGGGCCCCCGCTCAGGAATCGCGTCGGGCGGAGTGTGCGCCAGAGTTTTCTGCGGGGTCGTCGGCGGCACGGCGGGCCAATCGCGGCACCAGGCATCGCCCGAAGCGCTTTCGCCTCTCCCGGTGTACTCGATCCGGACGGGCATCGCGCTCAGCCGGTCGTAGAGCTTGGCCTCGGTGCGGATCGGCCACCAGCCGTAGAGGAAGATCTCGACCGGGCGCCACATGGCCACCCAGCCGATGATCACCAGACCCTCTCTGAGCAGCTCGCCCAGCCGCTGGCCCTTCATCACCGTGCCGATGAAATCGCCTAGGCCGATGGCCACGAACAGGAAGACCAGGCCGACGAGCAGACTGATCCGGCCGATCCCCAGCAACTTCCGCAGCCGGCTCCGCGAGGCCTTGGCGCGGTGGGTGAAAAACTCGCCGATGGCATCGCGCAGGGCTGCGGGCTCGTCGATGATGCCTGGCGGGGGACGAGCGCGGTCGAGGTGCACCAGCAGGGCCAGATGCGCGCCGCGTGGCGACTCGTGCGCCCAGCCGACGATGAACTCCTCCGCGGATGGGTCCAAGTCCCGCTCGCGGAACGGAGAAGCGTCCATCGAGTTGAAGAGCTGCCGGAGCTCGGCGACGCGGACCTCGATGGTCTCGCTTGTGGGAGAAGCGGGAACGAGCGGCTCGCCCGCGGACTGTTGTTTCTGGCCCACACGCGAGCTCCGGTTCGCCGAAAATGCAGATCACCGCAGATGCTGGGCGAGAAACCACACCTGCAGTTCGTTCGTGCGGATGACATCCGAGACGACGATGTCGTTGGTGCCGACATCCCCCGACGCCGCCGTGTCCCTGGCCATGGCCCGGGCCTCGAGCAGGATGACCTCGTGCGCGTGAAGGAGCCGGGCCAACTGGGCCGCGGTGTTTTCCTCGCCCTTGGGCGCCCGCGGAATCAAGCTGGCCTCCGCAACATCCGCCGCCATGGCGATCGAGACGCCGCCGAGCGTCTGCACCCGCTCGGCAAGAAGGTCGATCAGCTCGGACTGCTCCGCCGCGTGCTTGTCGAAGAGCAAGTGCAACATGTAGAACGTCGGCCCGGATACCTGCCAGTGGTGCTTCTTGTACAAGTCGCGCATGGTGATGGTGTCGGCGAGAAGTTGGTTCACGCTGTCCACGCTGGCGAGCGCCGCATTCGCATCCAGCGCGAGCGTCGGCCGCTGAGCGTGCCCGTACCCCTGCACCACGCCCGTGGCGCACGGGATGACCGGCTCCTTAACGTGCTTCGTGTCGTCGCGTGTGATGGTTGATGTCTTCATGCTGATCGCTCCTCGGGTGCGGACCACGGATGATCCGATGTGCTGGCCGACTCGTATGTACCACGGACCGCCTCCGCCACTACGAATCCATGACAACACGAGCGTTGAGCCGGGAGGCAGCGAACTCCACGCGGAGACTTCCCCAATCGCCGCGGGGCACGAGCGACCCATACCTTTTTCATTACGGGCCGGGGGCAAAGGACCTCACGCTTCCGCGAAGCCTTCGCGGATGGCGAAACGGACCAGGTCCGTGCGGCTGGAAAGCCCGAGCTTCTTGGACATGCGCTCCTGGTGGCGATCGATCGTCTTGGCGCTCCGGCTCAACGCCGCCGCGACCTCAGTGCGCGACAGGCCCTTGCCGATGAGATGGAGGACCTCAACCTCGCGGGCTGAAAGGGATGCCAGCGCGGTCGCGGGCGCGTTCTCGGAAAGTGTGATCGAGCCCCGGCCACGGGCGCGGCCAGACCCCATCGGCACGGGGTGGCAGCGGGCCTTCACCTTCGGTCCCATCAAGAACCGGCCCGCCGGGCTGCGGGCAACCTCGAGCACACCCTTGGCGATCTCGTCGAGTTCATCCCCCTTGGCGAAGTATCCCCAAGCACCGCACTTGTACGCGGCCGCCAGGTAGCCATCGCGGACTAGGGCGCTGAGGAAGATGAACCGCACCCCGGGGTGCGAGCGACGCAGCCGATCGGCCACCTCGAAAACATCTGGCCCTGGCATCTCAATGTCCAGCAGAATGACGTCCGGGCGCAGCCGTGCTGTTTCCTCAAGCAACCGGTCCGCGGTCGCCAGGCTCCCGACGATGCGGATCCGGTTCTCGACGGCGAACTTCGCCCGGAGCCCCACCACGAGCACCTCATGATCGTCCACGCACAGGACACGGATGCCCGCGCCGTCATCGTAACTGGGCACTGTGGCCGGAAACGCCGATACGGGCGATTTCGTTTTGGAGGCAGCGCGCAACGACTTCGGCGGCGCCGGTTCACCCTTGCTGGTTCGCATTACACGATCCGCTCGGGGTCCGGGCTCGGTGACATGGGCTCTGGTACTGGCGGATAGTTTTGGCATCGTGAGTAGCCCTTTCGATCAAAACCCCGCGATCGCACGCCCGAGCGCTGTGCGGATTCCTTCCAAATCGTCGCCGCTCTCGATCTGGATGGGACGAAGCGAACTCCAGCGCTGCGCTGAGGGCCCATTGGCTGCGCCGAACAAGACGAGAACGCCATCGGGATGCCGCGTGCGCCAGGCCGTGGCGTCGGCCAGCGCTCCCTTCCTGGCGTCGAGGACCCAGATGTCGGACTTCGCTGTTTCTTCGCCCGACAGAACGCGTACGCCCGACGACTCAAGAATCTGTGCGACGAGATCGGCCGCGCGCCCGTTCTTGAGCGAGACGGCACCGCTCAAGGCGTTGGCCGCTCGGACAGTCCAAGCGGCCTTGGGCAGGAGCACCGACACAGTCGTTCCCTTCCCTGGTTTGGACTCGATGTGGATCGATCCGCGCGCCCGACCAACGACCCTGGCGACCATCGAAAGACCAAGCCCCGTGCCCAGCCCGCGCGGCTTGGTGGTGAAGAACATCTCGAACGCGCTTCGCTGAACCTCGAGAGGCATTCCCCGGCCATTGTCTGTGATTCCGAGCCGGACACGACCCCCCCCTCCTTCCCCGTCATCCGCGAGTTCCGCCCAGATGCGCACCAGCCCGTGCTGGCGCTTCCGATTGGGCGGAATCGCCTCGCCGGCATTCACAACCAGATTCAAGACCACCTGCGTGAGTCCGTGACTCGACATGGCGACCGCGGGCAATCCGGCCGGCAGCGAGACCTCGACGTTCACATATTTGGGGACCGACTTGGACAGCAATGGCCCGGCCTGGGACCACCACACAGACAAATCGGTAGTGGTCGGTTCGCAGACCTCCTCTTCCGGGTCAAGCGCCAAAAAGTGCAGGCCATCCGCGAGATGCTGGAGGTAGGCCAAGCTCGTCTGGACGGAGTCGATATGCCGGCGAACCTCGGGGACCAGAGCCAAGGAGCTTGCGGCTTCCAGGTGCGCCCGCACCGGCAGCAGCACGTTGTTCATATCGTGCCCCAACCCCGCGGCGAGCGTACCGATCGAGGACATGCGCTCGGCGATGCGCGCCTGCTCATAGGCCCGCTGCAACTCCCTGGCGCGCTTCTCGACCAGGCCAATAAGGCGTTTCCGGTAACGGGCGTGCTCCGCCTCCATCGACTTGCGATCGGTAATGTTCTCGGCCAAGCACAGAATGGTCTCGATTGATCCATCCGCAGAGTGCTCGGGAATCATGCGGTGGAAGATCCACGTCTGGTCGAATTGGAACTCGAGGTGCCCGGGCTTGCCTGTGACGAGAACCTCTCGGCAGACGGCCTCGAAGCGGTCGCACAACTCCCTCGGAAAGCCCAACTCGCGCCCGGTCTTGCCGATGAACTGCGCGGGCTTCAACCTGCTCATCCATTGGACCGCGCCGCCAATGAACACGTGCCGCAGTCGGCGGTCGAGCCGGTACACGACGACTGGCATGTGGGCGAGCAGCGATTCGAGGAAGCGCTGCCCTGCGGCCAAGTTCTCGGCCACCCGCGCCCGCTGAGGGCTGACCACCGCCTTTCGCTCCATCACCGAATTCCGATTACCTCGTCGGCGGCGCATCGCACCCTCTGCCGCACCCTCATCCGGCGATCGGATAGGCGGCCTCCGCAGGGTGGATTTTTGCAAGGACATGGCAACAGTCTACGCCCATTCCTCGGCCCGCAATAAACCAAACCCACGACACCGATCTCTGCGCCGGGGTGGTCGAACAAAAAAGCTGATTGATTCATGCCGGGATCCGATGGTGCCGCAAACGCACAACCTACCTCTCGACGCCCACTGAACTTAATGGTGGATGGCGTATCAGCCGCCAACGAGTGTTGCGGGCAACCGTTCGAGGCTCTCTGCGGACACGACGTGTGTGCGGCGCCGGTGAACGTCATCGATGCGAGCACCTCCGCCTATTGGGTAACTTTCCGCATGGACCCGGTCCGGCGACCGGAGCATGATGGTTCGGTCAATAAAACAAGGAGACCAAGAAATGAAGACAACAACACACGGATCGACGACGAACTTGCCCGATATCCTCACTCTGGGCGATACAGACATGAGACTGGCCACTCCGGCGGAAGACATCCGCGGCTGCAAGGTGCTTGATGCGCAGGGAGAGACCATCGGGGATGTGGACGACCTCATGATCGATGCCGCGGAGAAGAAGGTCCGCTTCATCCGCGTCGCCTCCGGTGGCTTCCTCGGGATGGGGAAGACCAAGTTCCTCGTTCCCGTGGACGCGATCAGTCGGGTCGACGGCAAGACGGTGCATATCAGCCACGCGCGCGATAAGTTCGTGAACGCACCTCGCTACAACCCAGAGATCATTGACCGCCCGTACCTCGACAGCGTGTACGGCTACTACGGCCACTCGCCCTACTGGGGAGCCGGGTACGCCTATCCCAAGTATCCGACCAACCCGTTCGGGATCATGTGAAGCGATCGCCGAGGACTGCCCTCGCGGAACGGCGTCGCCTCCGCCTGAAGCCGCCGATAGGTCCGCTCCATATTCTTTACGTTGACTTTGATCTCTCACGTTCAGGCAGTCGGCATGAGCGTCCTCTTCCGCCCGATCGCAGATCAATCGAGCAAGATCGATCTGACAGACGCCCTACTGGCGGTGATCGCTCAGGAACCGTGGCGGCTGCACCGACGGAAATGACCAGTTCAACTGGATTGCGGCGGAACTCCAGCTTCAGCGAACTGTCGCTCGAAGCCTTGGCGAGCTACCGCGCGCCGATCGACGCGTCGTCCTGCTACCCATGGCTTCGCGCGCAATGACTGACATGCGTTCTGACCAATGCTGCGCCCATCAGCAGGGCGCGCAGCCGACGAGGAATCCTGAGTTCCGACTGAGCAGCTAACGGGGCCAGCAATGAGCAACGCGCCGCCGCCTTGCTACGTAACCCAACTGGCCGAGAGACCGTCTCCCTGCGGGTCGAACTAAGCGCGAGCCGACCATGAGAAAGCCCGACACAGAGACCGAGGAACAGGCAAGATCACGATCGACGCCGGGAGCGAATACAACAGTCCTCTGGATCGCGGGGATGCGGGCCGTCTCCTGCCGAGACCATGTTGCTGCCGCGATCGGTACAGTCGAAGGCGTCAGGAGCGTGCACGTCGACCTGTGGCGAGCCCAGGCGACGATCGTCCACGAGTCGTCGTGCGGGCCTGCACAGTTGATCCGTGCGTTGCTGCGGGCAGGCTACGGCGCGTCGCTCACGCCAAGCGACCTTAGTTACGGCCAAGCCCCCGACGGGAATGCCGCTGCGGGCGGCGAGCCGGACTGAGGGGCACGTATTAGCAATCACCTCTTGCTCACACCGCGCCCTGCTCTGAAGACTCCGGCGCGACGGTGACTCCAGACCTCCGCTCCTCGATCGTGACCATCCGACTAGTCTTGGCATCTGCCGAGCAGATTGTTCGCGGCCCTGAGCACGGCTTCGAGATGGGCAGACGTGGCGGGCGTGGCTCATCCTCCCTTCCCGACGACGAAGACGCCCTAGTCGTGTTTCTTGAACTGGGCGGCGGTCCCCTTGACGGCGATCTCGCGGATGATGGCGGCGTAGAGCGTGGCCTCGGGGGTCTTGCCGCCGGGGCTCGTCCACAGGCCCTTGGCCTCCATCGCGGCGATCATCTCTTTGGCCCGCATCGGGATCTCGCTTGCCGCGCCCCGCTTCTTCGGCCCGGCCAAGGTGCGGGACGTGGGGGGGTGGTCGATCAAGAAGGTCAACCCGCCCCCCCACGGAGCATGGTGCACCTCACGGAGAAGCCCGTGGAGTTGGCCCGCCGCGACATCGAGGTCTCATCGCGTGGGGGGCCCGGCGAGAACGTGCTCGATCTGTTTGGCGGCAGCGGCTCCACGCTCATCGGCGCGGAGATGACCGCCCCCCCACGGCGTGCGTTCCTCATGGAGCTCGACACGCTCTACTGCGATGTGATCGTGCAGCCCCCCACGCTGGGAGAAGTTCACGGGCCGCAAGGCTCGTCCGTCGCCAACGACAACGGCCTTAGCGTGTGCCGGGGCCGTCGGTGTTTCCTATTCAGTTGTCGCAGCACGAAGACTTACGCCGCGCCGCGCAGCGTTCAAGCCGCGATGGTCGCCTGCGCCTGCTCGCTCCAGGGGACACGCTCGCCCGTCGGCGAGACCCACCGCATCCACACATAGTTGGTCTTGCCGCCATCGGTGGAGTCGAAGTTCATCAAGTAGGGGGCGTTGGTGTCCACGGCGACGAAGCGCAGTTCCGCCTCGCCCGTGGGCGGTGTGATGCCGACCTTGTTCCAGATTTCCCACTTTCAGATTGGGCCTAGCGCACCGGCGGGCTTGGCCTTGGTGGGGGGCGGGCGGATCGCGGCGACATACGCGGCGCGGTTCTCATCCTTCGTTTGTTTCGCGGCCCCACACGACTCGCTCGTGCAGCCTCTTTATAGAAGAACAGGCACGAGCGAGTCGTGTCAGAGCAAGTCCGCGTTGACGGCGGCAACGTGCGCTGGAAAGGCCGTGGCCCAGCCGGTCTGCGCGGCGGTGACAGGGGCCATATCGGGCGCGGTCAGCCCGAGCGCGACGAGATTGGCGTTGGCGTAGACCACGAAGTTGGATTGCCACGCCTGAAAGTTGGCATCAGGACCGGGAATGTAATCAGCCATGTTCGTATTCCTCTACAAGTGGATTCGGCGGCTCGCACAGGTTGCCCCGCACACGCTGCGCTGAGGCATCCAACCGCTACCCGAGCCGTCAATCGGCACGCGGAGGACACTCCCAGCGAAATCGGCGCACCGACAGCGCGACTTTAGAGGCCCCGAAAGATTGTTCAGAGATCACTTCGCCCAGAGCGAGCCGACTTGCGATGGCACCAATGTGGATGTGTTATCGCCGATCGCCCCCAACAACTCGGGCAAGCGTCCGAGTTCAGCGGCAATCTTTGAAACGTCCAGCCTTGCAAGCACTTCCACCGTGATGGGCCGCTTGGCATCCCAGAAGATGAACGCTGAGAAGAACTCGCGGGCCTGCTCGCTATTCAAGAGAGACGCGACAATCATCGCCTCGCGGTCGCTACGGCATGGCACGAAGTAGCAGGTGTCGTCAAAGACGACCGGTTTCTCGTCGTGCGGCCCGATGACGTGAAAGTTGAGTTTCTTGTACAGACCCGCGATGGCGACTTTCCACGGTGCAAAGGAATACCCGCCGATGCCGAACACTGAGAATCGCGGACGGCCCTTGTAGATGACACTTGCGCGCCTGTCTAGCCGATCGCCGTTCAATGTGAGGTACGCCCAAGTGTTCGGGGCGATTCGAGCCAGCCGCGATGTGTCCTCGCCCGTGGTCCGTTGCGGAACGATCATCCACCGCGTCGGCGCGGGAACTTTGCCGTTGCCAAGGTCCGATGCTTTGAGCATCGGATAGACCGCTTCTCGCTCTAGATCCAATGGCTCGCCGCTCCGCGTGCGGAGCCCGTCGGCGACGGCCACCAGTTCCATCACGTCGGAACAATCGTGCTTGATCCCCGACCGCCAGCGATACGGCCCCTCGCCTTGCAGATGCTGCCAGCGGTCATACGCGACCGCATCAGCAAGCACGCGGGCGTTGCGGAAGCCCAACGTTTGATCGGCTGCGGGCGCCCCCAACGCCGGGAACACGCGACACTCGCGCTGAGCGTTCACGCAACCGAATCGGATGGTCAACAAGCACGCATCCACACTCGCGCCAAAGTGTTCGATCGAGTCGATCCGGTGCATCTCAGCGGACGCGATGCTTGCGGCCTTCCGCCACCCGTGCTCTAAAACCTTGCGAGCAACAGCGGTCTTGCAGAGCATGGCCAGCACGGCATCGCGGCCCGAGAGCGCTTCGATGAGGCGCAGAAGCATCGCCTCGGAGATGTCGAAATTGGCCTTCCCGGTCAGCGCGTCCAATCCCGACCGGCCCTGAAAGTTCGATTTGATGGGCACGTTGCTGCTGCCGATCGCGCCGAGTTCGGAGTTGGTCACCCACGGCGGGTTGCCGATGACGAGCAGGGGATCGGGCAGTGCCGCAAGAGAGACGGTCCAATCCCGCGCGAAGAAATCGCCCTCGGCGATTGCGATTCGGTTGGCGTCGTCTCGACCGGCTCGCCGCTCCTCCGCTGCGGGCATGTGTCGCGGCTGGATCTCCAGCCCCAGCGCGGTTGCGAACGATGGGAACTGGTCTGCTGCCGCAAACAGCAGGCCCCCCGCGCCGCAGGACGGCTCAACGATCGAGGCAGGCACAAACCCGGATGCAGCAACCTGACTCGCCACTCGGCGCGCCAGACCAAGCGGGGTCTGAAAATCCCCGAACTCGACCTTCAACTTGTGTCGCGTCGCAAGTCCCATGTTCTACAGCCCAACCCGTGTGATGCCGTCCACCTTGCCCGCTTGCTCGATGACACGCGCATACTGAAGCCGCCATTGCAGCGCGTTGGAAATGGTCAGGTATCCCTGTTCGGGCCGCTTCTTGAGAAGGTCTGCGGCAATCTTTGTCGCCTCGATCTCATCAACGGGAAGGTTCTTGTCGGTCATGTAGGCGATCAGATCTTCGGCGTTGCCCTCGTTGTCGAGTATTTGCAGGAGGCCCTTGGTCATCTGGAAGTCGGCGGTGCGTTTCGCGTCCACCATGATGACGTGTTGAATATCAAGCCTGCCGGTCTTGGCCTTCGCGTCGTCGGTCTTCTCGTACACGAACACCATGAGAGAGTAGCCGAGTCCGAACACCTTCTGGCGGGCGGACCGATAGGGACAGGACGACTGCGGCTGCTTGATGGACGTCACCTTAACGTCCACGCCGATATCGGGAAAGTCGATACCCTTGGCCGCGTTGCCCTGCTCGAACTCGTAGCGGTCAGCGAGGTACTTACGGAACTTTAACTCCAGGTAGGTTCCGACCGCCTTGCCATCAGTGACGCCGTACAAGATCGGCTCCGCGTGCGCCGACTCGACCACGGCGAAGACCTTGGCCTCTTTAGCGAGGATGGCGATGGTGAGAGCGGGTTTGGACATCAGCGCTACTTGCCTTTGTTCTGATTCGGAGCAGGTGCTGTATTGACCTTCGGGGATGGGGTTTTCGGCGGCGGGTTCGGATTGGTGCTGCCGGTCGAACGCGGCTCCGGGTGATTGGTGTCGCTCATCGGACGCGGCATTTGCTCAGCCATTCATGTTCTCCTTGATTATGGTCTGTGTGGTCACTTGCCCGTTTTCCCCTGCGATGAAGTGGGCCGCGTCTGCACTGCCGGCGCTGGCCCCTTCGGCGGCGGGTTTGGGTTCTGATTCGCCGATTTTGTCTCGACCTTCGGACACGACGATGGGCCTTTGTTCTGAGTTGGCTTGTTCATTGGGAACCTCTTCTTTGGGAATGAGCCGAAGGAAACGGACGTCGGCCATGCTGTTGATGACGAGGAGTTCACATTCGGGCCACACGAGCCCGTTGTCGTCCTTGTCTTGCTGTCGCACCTTCTCCAAGACGATGCATCGATCGGGTGAGGATACGTCATGGGATTTGAGCCAGCCGACAAAGGACGCGCCGTCCTTCATCGCGACGAGTACCCATCGTGAGCGGGACTGTTCGATCATCACCGAGTCCCACTCATTGATGTAGCCGGACTTCGTTGTCAGGTGCAACCTGGCCGCCATTCGGTGCAGCGTTCGGCGGTTGTGGGACCAAACCAAACCGAGCGAGAACACAAAGCCGAGAACGCATGCGGCAAACACACACACGAGCGTTTCAGGAGCCAGCGTGCCCGCGATTCCTTTGTCGGCCGCGGTGAGTAGGGATTGGGGGTCAGGCAGCCAGCGGAGCCACGATACTTCGCGCATACCCGCCAGCGACAAATAGGATGCCGCAGAAAGGAGGATCGCGACGACCGTTCTCCCAGACCATGTAGGTTTCTCCGTGTACGTGAACGCGCAAAAGATGGCGTGCCCGAGGAGGCCCGGTAGGAGGAGCAGGACGTAGATCGCGATTTGAGGCGTAATCTGCATGGCGGCGATCCCAAGATGGAGACCGCCTAAGTGTATGGGGTCGACCGTCGGCGGCAAGCGTTCGGTACAGAATGTCGTAGCCAGCGCCGGGGCAAACCCAAGATATCGGGCTCGGGCGTCTGTAGCCTACGCCGCCACCGTCGCCGTCGCGATCTCCGACCACGGCCCCTTTTCGCCGCGGGTGTTGATCCAGCGAGCCATGTAGACGGCGGTCTTGCCGCCTTCGCCGGGCTTGAAGTCGGCGCGGAAGGTCGGCTTGGTGGTCATGGTCAGGAAAAACAGCGCGGCGGGATCCGTGGGCGCGGGCTTGACCTGTTGAAGCGTGGTTTCGGCCCGCTAGAGTGTGGGTTCGGCCCTTTGCGGCGTGGTGGCGGCTCGTCGGGGCACGAAAGTATGGAGCATCCACACTCCATGCACGGGCATCCGTGGTGCTGGGGTGTTCGTCCGCCGTCGGCGGACGGGCGGGCGTGGTGCGGGGGTGAACGTTCGTATGCAAAGGATGGGCGCGCAGGTCAAGCGGGTGTGCGTTTGGGCCGATGGTGTGATCGTCCCTGGTGTGCGGGTGCCGGAGTGGCCGGTGCCCGCGAGGGAATGCGGCGCGGCCGCGAACTAGTACGGCACCGCTGCGAGGGAATGCGGCACCGCCGCAAGCAACTGCGGCGCGGCCGCGTTGGAATGTCACGCATCGGCGAGCGAACATCTCATGTCCGCTCTGGAAAGGACGACGAAATTGAGCGAGCAGCGCATCCCGCGGGCCGATGGCGACTTCGCCACCTGGGCCGAGCAGCACTTCGAGTCGGTGGAGAAGTTCTGGTCTGTCAACGAGCTGGACGGCTTGGACCTCAAGCCGCTGGAGAAGGCCCGGGCCGTGTGGCTTCCCGCGTATACCAAGAGCGTGCAGGCCCAGGCCGCGCTCGATGCGGCCCTTGAAGCCAAACGCGACGCCCGCGCGGAGTACGAGTCGGCGATCCGCCCCGTCTCGGCGTTCATCCAGACATTCTTCAAGACCACCGATGCCGACCGCGCCACCATCGGCATCACCGTGCGCGACACCAGCGGCACGCCGACCAAAGCCCCCGCGACGCGCCCGCAAGTATCGATCAAACTCGCCGACCGCCTCCAGCACACGCTGCGGATCACCGACGAAGCCACGCCCCTGCGCCGCGCGCGGCCCGAGGGCGT
>ENA-ORBV01007300-ORBV01007300.1-microbial-mat-metagenome-genome-assembly--contig:-NODE-7300-length-19050-cov-4.924577_pt1 | contig 19050 bp, 16 predicted proteins | sample MGYA00237777_ERZ505514 | MGnify/ENA primary metagenome ERZ505514 (study PRJEB26160, sample SAMN06269048) | microbial mat metagenome | isolation source: Oligotrophic lake microbial mat | place... | reverse complement strand
GCGGTGGCGCGCCCGCTCATTCAGCGCCCGCGCGCTTTGGCAGTCGCGCCGTCATCACCTGTAGCCGTCGATGATTTCGGCCACGCGCATACGCCTGAGTTCGTCCGCATCGGCCTGGGGATGGTCGCGACGAAGACGCCCATCGCGTGATGCCAGGAGCAGGTCGCTCATGCGTGCCGCCAGCGCCCAGCGCTGGGCGGGCGTCATGTGCTCCCAGGCTTTCCACTGCGCCTCGCGTGCCTCGGCGACGTGGTCCATGGCTACATCATAGCCCGCGACTTGGCCTCGCAACGCAGAGTGCTGGAATCCAGCCGATGTCCGACCAGACGCCGATCAGGCGTCCGAGAGCGCCGCGATCCCGGGCAGCACCTTGCCCTCGAGCAGTTCAAGCGACGCGCCACCACCGGTCGAGCAATGGGTCACCTGCTCGTCGGTCTTCCACTTCGCCGCCGCGGTCGCGGTGTCGCCGCCGCCGATGACGCTGATCGCGCCGGCCTTGGTGGCCGCGACCACCGCGTCCATCGCCGACTTGGTGCCGGCGGCGAACTTGTCGATCTCGAACACGCCGAGCGGGCCGTTCCAGATGATGGTCTTGGCGCGGGCGATGACCTCGGCGTTGCGCTGCCGGGTGAGCGGGCCGCAGTCGAAGCCTTCCAGGCCGGCGGGGATGCCGGTGGCATCAGTGGCGGCGCCGACGTTGGCCTCGGGACCGAACTTGTCGCCGGTGACGTAGTCGACGGGCAGGTGGATCTTCACGCCCTTCTTCTGCGCCTTGTCGAGCAGCTCCTGGACGATCTTGGCGCCTTCCTTGTCGAACAGCGAGTTGCCGATCTCCATGCCGAAGCACACCTTCTTGAAGGTGTAGGCCATGCCGCCGCCGATGATCAGCTCGTCGGCCTTGTCGATCAGGGCGCTGATCAGCTGGATCTTGTCGGCGATCTTGGCGCCGCCCATGATCGCCAGCAGCGGGCGCTTGGGCGCGTCGAGCACCTTGGCGAAGGCGTCGAGCTCTTTCTTGAGCAGAAAGCCGGCGGCGCGCTTGGGTAGCTTCACGCCGACCATCGAACTGTGCGCGCGGTGGGCGGTACCGAAGGCGTCGTTGACGTAGACATCGCCCAGCTTCGAGAGCGAGGCGCGGAAGGCCTCGACCGCGGCGGGATCGGCCTTGGTCTTCTCGCCGGTCGCCTCGTTCTTGACCGAGCCCTCTTCAGCGATGTGGAAGCGCAGGTTCTCGAGCAGCACGACCTGGCCAGGCTTGAGCGCGGCGCAGGCCTTCTCGACCTCGGCGCCGACGCAATCGGGCAGGAAGGTCACCGGACGCTTGAGCAGTTCCGCGGCCTTTTCGGCGATCGGCTTGAGCGAGTATTTGTCGACCTTCTTGCCATCGGGCCGGCCGAGGTGCGACATGAGCACCACCGAGGCGCCCTTATCGAGCGCGTACTGGATGGTGGGCAGGGCGGCGGCGATGCGCTGGGTGTTGGTGATCGCGCCAGTCTTCTTGTCCTGGGGCACGTTGAAGTCGACGCGCATGAGCACGCGCTTGCCCGCGAGGTCGAGCTGATCGATGGAGAGCTTGGCCATGGTTTGTCCCTTTCCGTCGCCGGAGCGGGGAGCTTGGGCCGGATGGGAGGGAGGCAAGGGTAGAGGGGTGCGTGGTCCGTGGTCCGTGGTCCGTGGTCCTTGAAAACCAAAGGCGGCGCCGTTCCCTCGGCCTCTTCTTCGACCACGGACCACGCACCACGGACCACGCACCACCCACGCCCCGCCGCGGCCGACGGTGGCGCGCCGACCGCGCGTCGCAACAACCCACTGCGCATGCTGCGACCGCCGTTCCTCATCGCGACCGCGCTTGGCGCGTTCCTGCTCTTCGCGGTGCAGCCGCTGATCGCGAAATTCGCCCTGCCGTGGTTCGGAGGCTCGCCGGCGGTGTGGGCGACCTGCCTGCTCTTCTTTCAGGCGCTGGTCCTCGCCGGGTATGGCTGGGCGTCGGCATTGCTCGCGCGGTTGCCGCGTCGAGGGCAGGCGGCCGCGCACCTCGCCCTGCTGGTCGTCGCCCTGCTCTGCCTGCCGATCGCGCCATCGGCGGCCTGGGCCGACGGCGGCGCCCCCGGCCTGCGTCTGCTCGGCCTGCTCGCCGGTGCGGTCGGCGTGCCGTGTCTGGCGCTGGCCGCCAGCGCACCGCTGCTGCAAGGCTGGTATGCGCGCACCACGGGGCGTGATCCCTACCCGCTCTATGCGTTGTCCAACCTCGGATCGCTGCTCGCCCTCGCCGCCTATCCGCTGGTGATCGAACCGTTCTGCGGCCGTGCGTTCCAGGCCCAGGTGTGGTCGTGGGCCTTCGTCGCCTACGTGCTGGTCGCCGGCGCCTGCGTCCTGCTCGCGGCGCGGCAGACCGCGCCGCGGCCCGCCGCCGTCGAGCCGCCGCCAGCGCCACCGCCATCACGTGGACGGATCGCCATGTGGGTGCTGCTGCCGGCGTGCGGCAGCGCCTTGCTGACGGCGGCCAGCAATGCGATCTGCCAGGATGTGGCGCCGGTGCCGTTCCTCTGGGTGCTGCCGCTCGCCCTCTATCTGCTCAGCTGGATCGCCGCGTTCGCCGGGCCGCGCTGGTATCCACGCGCGCTGGTGATCACGCTGGTGGTGATCAGCGCCCTGAGCGTGCTGGCGATCGGCCGCTTCGAGCTGGGCATGCCGCTGGTGGCGCAGGTGGCCGCGCATGCCGCCGCCCTCGCCTGCGGCTGCTGGTTTCTGCACAGCGAGCTGGCGCGCCGACGTCCCGAGCCAGCGCGCCTGGGAGGGTATTACCTGGCCAGCGCCGCGGGTGGCGCGCTGGGTGGCGTGGCGGTGGTGTTCGGGGCACCGCTGGTGTTCGCCACCCGGAGCGAGGAAGCACTGCTGCTGCTCGGTGTTCTCGCCCTGGTGCTGGTGACGGGTGGCGGGGCTCGGTGGCGGGTTCCGCGCTGGGCCTGGGTGCTCACTGGCGTCGCCGCGTGCGCGCTGGTGCTGGCCATCGATCGCGTCGCGCTGGCGCTTGATGGGGTGGTGGCGTCTGAGCGGACCTTCTTCGCCGTGCTCAGCGTGCGCGAGCACGATCGTGCTGATCCCCGCCGGCATCGGCGCGAGCTGCGTCACGGCAGCACCACGCATGGCATCCAGTTGCAGGAACAGCCGCGCCGGCCGACCAGCTACTACCTCGCCTCGAGTGGGGTCGGACTGGCGTTGGCCAAGCACCAGCAGACCGGTCGGCGAGTCGGCGTGGTCGGTCTCGGCTGCGGCACTCTCGCCACCTATGGCCGCGCCGGCGATCACTTCCGTTTCTACGAACTCGATCCGGCGGTCGAACGCCTCGCCCGAAAGTGGTTCAGCTTCCTGGCCGACTGCCAAGCGCAGGTCGAGGTCGCCATCGGCGATGCGCGGCAAACCTTGGCCGCCGAGCCGGATCAGCGCTTCGACGTGCTGGTGCTCGACGCGTTCTCGAGCGACGCCGTGCCCGCGCACCTGCTCACCGTCGAGGCCTTCGTCCTGTGGCAGCGCCACCTCGCGCCGGGCGGGGTGCTCGCCGTGCACGTCTCCAACCGTCACCTCGACCTACGCCCGGTCGTCCGCGCCAGCGCCGTCCGCCTGGGCTGGCAGACCATCACCATCGAGGATGCGCCCGAGGAGGAGGAACGCCCGTGGGGCGAATCGTCGACCTGGATCCTCGCGGGAAACGATCATGCCTGGTTCGCGGCTTCGGCCGTACGCCTGCGTGCCGCGCCGGCTGAGTTCCCGCCGCGCGCGGTGGTGTGGACCGACGACCGCGCGGATCTGCTGGGGGTGCTGAAGTAGTCCGCTACTCGACGACGCAGATGTCCGGCAAGTGCCGATATTGGCCGGCGAAATCCAGGCCATAGCCGACCACGAAGCGATCGGGGATGGTGAAGCCGACGTAGTCGGCCTGCACCGGGCCGCTGTCGTCGAAGACCTCGCGTCGGGCCGGCTTGTCGAGCAGCACGCAGGTCCTGACCCGCGCCGCGCCAGCCTCGCGCAGGGCGGTGCAGACGGTGTGCAGCGTGCGGCCGGTATCGAGGATGTCGTCGACCACCACCACGCTGCGTTCGCGACATTCCGGCAGCGCGCCGAGCGAGACCACGCCCTGCGAGATCGTCGAATGGCCATAACTGCTGGTGCGCAGGAAGGTCAGGCGCAAGTCGGGCAGGGGGACGCAGCGGGCGAGATCGGCGACGAAGCAGAAGCTGCCGTCGAGCAAGGCGAGCAGCATGGGCGGATGATCGGGATGGTAGCCCGCCAGATCGCGCGCCAAGCGGTGGCCGAGTTGGCGGACACGGGCGCGCAGGCGATCGGCGCGGATCAGGGGCCGCAGCATGGTCGAAGCATGCTCGGTCGCTCCGCCGGGCACAACCGTGGGCGGATGGAGGACGGTGGTCACCATGGGGTGATCATGGCGATGCGCGCGCGGGTGGCGGTCGCGACCGCCACGACCCTGCACGGCCGGTGTCGATGTGCGAGCGAGGTGCGCCTTGTCTCCCCCGCCGACCGCCTACGGTGTCGCGCGATGACCCACGTCCCCACGCGCGAGCTCGCGCTGCACCTCGCCCGCCTGCTTGATGACAAGGGCGGCCACGACCTCCTCCTGCTCGCCCTGCCGCCCAGCGCCCTGGTCGATTTCGCGCTGCTGGTCACCGGGCGCAGCGACCGCCAGGTGAAGGCGCTGACCGATGAGGCGCTCCACTTCTGCAAGCGCCTGCGCATCAGCCATTTCCCGCCCGAGGGCGAGACCGGTTGGGCCCTGCTTGACTGCGGCGACGTCGTCGTGCACGCCCTGTCGGAAGAGATGCGGCAGTTCTACCGCCTCGAACGCCTGTGGCCCGAGGCCAAGGCCGTCCAGTGGCAGGCCGAGGCCGCAGCCCTGGCGCGCATCGACCTGCCGGCGCCCGCCGCCGTCTGACGCGGCTGCGCGGCCGCTGGCTGGTATCCGCGCGCTGACCCCGGAGACTCCCGCTCCCCCTCGGAGTCCCCGTGTTCAAGGCGATCGGCCGCTTCTTCCAGAAGATCAAGACCGGGCTGGCCAAGACCCGCTCGGTGGTCGGCGACGCCCTGTTGTCGCTCATCGGCCGCGGCCGGGTCATCGATCAGGCCTTCCTCGACGATCTCGAGGACATCCTGCTCAAGGCCGACATCGGCGTGGCCAAGAGCGAGGAGATCGTCGCCGAGTTGAAGCGCCGCTACAAGGCGGGCGAGGTCGCCCCCGGGCAAGAGCTGCTCGCCTTCCTCAAGCAGAGCCTGCGCACCGAACTCGCCTCGCCCGCCGCAGAGGAATTGGCGTGGGCGCCGAGCGGTCCGACCGTGGTCCTCATCGTCGGCGTCAATGGCGCCGGCAAGACGACGACCATCGCCAAGCTCGCCAAGCGCTTCAAGGATCAGGGCCGCAGCGTGCTGATCGCCGCTGGCGATACCTACCGCGCCGCCGCCATCGAGCAGCTCTCGATCTGGGCCGACCGTGTCGGGGTCGAGATCGTCAAGACCCACACCGGTGCCGACGCCGCCGCCGTCGCCTATGACGCCGTCGCCGCCGCCCAGGCGCGCGGCATGGACGTGGTGCTGATCGACACCGCTGGACGTCTGCACAACAAGGAGCACCTCATGCGCGAGCTGGAGAAGATCCGCCGCGTCATCCAGAAGTGCGTCCCGACCGCGCCGCACGAGACCTTGCTCGTGCTCGACGCCACCGCCGGGCAGAACGCGGTGCAGCAGGCCAAGGTCTTCGGCCAGGCGATGGGCGTCACCGGCCTGGTGCTGACCAAGCTCGATGGCACCGCCAAGGGCGGCGTCGCCATCACCATCCGCCGCGAACTCGGACTGCCCGTGCGCTACATCGGGGTTGGCGAGAACATGGACGATCTCCAACCCTTCGATCCGGATGCGTACATCGCGGCGATCTTCGGCGACGAATAGGCGCCGTGCGCGTCGCGGCTCGCGCCGGCGATGGCTCGGCAACGAGGCGACCAATAGGCACGACGCTGGACCCCTCGTCGCACTCCTGTGGATTCCTTGTAAGTTGCCCTCTATCACGCCCGTCTAGCATTCCTGACTGGAGATCCGCCATGCGTCGACTCGTACCGTGCCTGCTGGCTTTCTCCCTTGCCAGCGCGGCGCTGGCGGCGGATGGCTACTCCCCGGGTAATCAGCGACCCATGCTGGGGATCGAAATGAGCCCCGTGTCGCTCAACGTGCAGACCCAGCAGGGGATCTCGAACGAGCAGGGCGTCTATGTGCGACAGGTCTTCGACGGCACCGCGGCCGCCAATATGGGCGTGGTGGCGGGTGATGTCATCCTCTCGGTCAACGGCACCCCGATCGCCAGCATGACCGACCTGCGCAACGAGGTCGGTGGCAACAATGTCGGGGATCCGGTTGCGGTGGTCGTGCGCCGCAATGGCCAGGACGTGCCCTTGGCCAGCGCCCTGCGCGAATGGCCGACCACCATCCCCAACGATCCGATCGATGCCGAAGCCGAACGCCGCTTCAAGGATTGGCAGCAGCGCCGCCTGGCGCGCAATCGCGGTGATGTGCAGGCCGTCGCCGAGCAGGCCAGGGAACTGCGCGAACGTCTGGCTAAGGGCGAGTCTGCCAAGCCATTCACCGCTTCGCCGGCGATCCGCGACAGCGTGGCGCTGCTGCGACTGATGCCGGCGTGGAAGGTCGACTACGCCTACGATACGGCCGAGATCTCGCCCGCGCCCGGCCCGATGCCGACCGCGGCGCCCGTGGTCGGCGAACCCTGGTCCCTGGGCGTCGATCTGCGCGCCTCCACCCTCCGCGAGCTGTGACCCCATGCGTCTGACCGCCCTAAGCACCCTGCTCGCCATGTTCGCCCTCACCGCACCCGTCTGCGTGGGCGCCGAACCGGTGCCCAGCGAAAAGCCCAAGCTGGGCGTGCAGCTGGAGGACATCCCGTTCGACGCCAGCCAGGGCATTCCGGTGCGCGGCGTGTCGCCCGGCAGCACTGCGGCGATGCTCGGACTGATGGCGGGCGACGCGATCAAGACGGTCAATGGCAAGCCGATCGCCGGCTTTGCCGACCTCGTCGCGGCGGTCAGCGGCCTCAAGACTGGCGATGCGCTGACCCTCGACGTCATGCGCAAGGGCGCCCCGCTGACCCTCTCGGGCAAGATGCTGGCCGCCGTCTCGCCGGCCAGCGTCGGCAATGAACTGCGCGAAGCGCAGGAGCAGCTCGGCCAGCTCACGCGCGTGGTCGACGCCAAGACGCGCGAGCCGACGCTGGGTGAGCTGATCCGCGAGCTGCAACTGCTCCAAGAGCAGTTCCCCAAGGCCGCCGCCGAGTTCAAGAAGCTGTATCCCAACGGCGAATTCTCGATCGTCATTCGCATCACCAGTGACAAGACCGCGGCCAATGCAGTCGACCTGATGAAGGATCCGGCTCCGGTTGGGCCGGGCGCCAACCCCGCGCCCCGCGACGGTGCGCCGAAGCCAGCGCCGCCCGCTGCCCTCGGCAAATGATCGGCGCGGCCGCCGCAAGCCGGTCGCCTAGGTTCTTGCGCTCGCCCTGACCCCCGCATCGTAGCCGGCAATGCACGCCCTGGTCGCCGACGATAATGAAGTCTGCCGTGACGTGGCGGCTGCCCAGCTGTCGTTGCTGGGTTTCCGCGTCACCACCGCCACCGATGGCGACGACGCGCTCGCCGCGATCGAGCGCCACGGTCGCTTTGATCTCATATTGGTCGACTGGTGCATGGGCCCGACGAATGGGCATGAGTTGATCCGGCAGGTCCGGGCCATGCCCGAGGCGCACGACATCTGCATCTGCCTGTGGACCGGCGATCCCACCCAGGAGCGGCGTGACGCGGCGATGCATTCTGGCGCGAATGCCGTCCTTCCCAAGCCGTTCGACCTCAGCGAACTCGCATCACACCTCACCCAGCTCGGCTTCCGTCCGTGAGCTCAATCCGCCGATAGCGGCCCATCTGCAGCTGTGGAGCATCAGCAGCCTCCTCGTGGTCAGCTGACCAGACGCTCACCGGTCCAGGTCACCAGGCGATCGCTGCGCGCCACGCGCCCCCACGCGAATCCGGCGATGAGATCACGCGGCCGACAAGGCATGGCGGTCGTCTGCAGCCCGGCCAGCCACGCCAGGAGGCCGACCAGCTCATCGGCGGTGTAGTGCGCGCGCAGGGTCGCCGCTGCGACCGCGCCATGGAATTTGGCCAGCTTCTTTCCGCGCGCCTCGAGCAGCAGCAGATGATGATGGTAGGCCGGGCAGGGCAGGCCGAGCAGGCGCTGCAGCGCGACCTGGGTGGCGGTGCTGGTGGCGATGTCGCGGCCGCGCACCACGCGATCGACCCCGGCGGCGGCGTCGTCGACGACGACCGCCAGCTGATAGCTGATCGCCCCATCGCGCCGGCGCACGATGGGGTCGCCGAATGCCGCCACCGGATCCTGAGCGAGGTCATCGCCCGAGCCGTCGCGCAAGGTGATGATCCCGTCGTCGAGGCGGCAGCGCAGCGGTTCCCCACTCGCGCGCCAACCGCCGGCCGGCAGGTCGCGGCCGCGGTCGCGATTGTCATAGGCCCAGCCCCCGTCCGGCGCGCGGCGGCCAAGATGAGCGAGTTCGGTACGAGTGGTGGGCGACGGGTACAGTCGACCGTGCGCGGCGAGGTGGTCGAGCGCGGCCTCGTGGTGGGCGTGCAGGGCGTGCTGGGACACCGTCGCATCCCAATCGAGCCCGATCCAGGCGAGGTCGGCGACCATCGCCGTGGCGTACTCGGGACGGCAGCGGTCGGGGTCCAGGTCTTCCAGTCGCAGCAGCACGCGCCCACCGCGCTGGCGGGCGTCCAGCCAGCACAGCAGCGCGGCGAGCAGCGTTCCGGGATGGGCGGGGCCGGTGGTGGAGGGCGCGAAGCGGCCGATGCAGGCCATCGCCGCAGCCTTGGCATGGGGATCCGGCGCGCCAGCACCAGCGACGCCTAGCAGGGTGATGGCGAAGCCGGCTTGTGGCCGGGGGGAGTCGGCCCACCCTGTCGCCCATGTTCCGCGCGCCGTTTCTGCTCGCCTGCTGTCTGACCGGAGCCGTGGCGGCGGACGACATCCTGATCCGCGACCTGCCCGCGCGGTGGCGGCTGGGTGGCGAACTGGTCGATCTCGGCCGCGACGAGACCATGGGCCTGGTCGGGGTGCACGTCGACGTGCTGCCGGGCTGGCGCGGCCTCTATCTTGGTCCGGGCGGCTACGGAGCGATCAGCGGTGATCGCGGCGGTTTCTTCGTGGTCGGTGGCTCGCTCGGTTGGCGGCAACCGTTCATCGGCGGTTTCGGCGTCGATGTCGGCGGCTTCGCTGGCGGCGGCGGCGGCGCGTCGGCGGCCCAGGGCGGCGGTCTGATGCTGCGCGGTCAGGCGCTGGCGTTCTACGACCTCGGCCGGCTTGAACTGCAGGCCGGCGTGGCGCGCGTCGAGTTTCCCAACGGCGACATCGCCAGCACCGACGCCGTGGTCGGCTTCGCCGTGCGCGATGACGTCATGCTCGCCTGGCCGGCGGCTGGGCGCCGCGCCGCGCCCGCGACGCTGACCGCCGCGCCCACCCGCATCGCGCCGTTGGCGCAGGTCTATCTTCCCGATGGCGGCGTGCGCGAGCGCAGTGGCCAGCGCAACGCCAGCGCGATTAGTCTGGTGGGCATCGAATTCGATCGCTACCTCAGCGACTCCCTCTACCTGCCGCTCGAGATCGTCGGCGCGGCCGACGGCGCCCCGGGCTACATGGCCGTGCTCGGTGGTGTCGGCTGGATGCAGCCGGTCGGTCGGCGCGTCTACCTCGATGGCACACTGCTGGTCGGCGCCGGCGGTGGCGGCGATGTCGATACCGGCGGTGGTCTGCTGCTGCAGCCGATGCTCGGCCTTGGCGTGCGCCTCGGGCGCGACCTCGCTCTGGCGGTTGGCGGTGGCCGGACCTGGGCGCCGGACGGCGATTTCGCGGCCAGCACCGTGCAGGCCGCGCTCGAATGGATGCCCGAGCGCCTCGCCATCCGCTCCGACCTCAGCAGCGAATCGCGCGCGGTTCTCCCGGCTGACGGCCTGCGCCTCGACCCATGGACGCTGACCATGGTCGACAAGATCTATCGCCCCGGCGATGCGGTGGTGACCCGCGGCGGAAACCGCCAGACGGAAGAGGTCCACCTCATCGGCCTCGGACTCGAGAAGGCGCTCGCGCGGTGGGTCACCCTGACCGGGCGGGCCTACAGCGCCTTCGCCGGCGGCGTCGGCGGCTACAGCGAGGGCATGTTCGGCGTCCGCTTCCAGCTGCCGCTCGGCTCGCGCGTGGCGCTGACCGCCCACGCCGAGGGCGGTGCCGGGGGCGGCGGCGGCATGGACACCGGCGGTGGTCTGATCTCCCAGGGCACGCTGGGGGCGCGTTGGCGCGCCTACGGGCCGTTCACGCTGTTGGCCGACGTTGGCCGTATGCAGGCGTACGAGGGCAGCTTCGTCGCCGACGTGCTCGCGGTGGGCCTGGCGATCGACTTCTCGCGCCCGCTCTGGCGGTGAGCCCGATTGCAGCCCTGACGCTGGTCCGCAGCATGGCGCCTCCTCGCCTGGAGCCCCCATGTCCGACCCGACCATCTACGATGTCATCGTCATCGGCGCCGGCCCCGGCGGCTACGTCGCCGCGATTCGCGCCGCGCAAAAAGGCCTGTCGGTGGCGGTCATCGAGAAGCGCGCCGAATTGGGCGGAACCTGCCTCAACTGGGGCTGCATCCCAACCAAGGCCCTGGTGCAGAGCGCGAAGACCATCGCCGCCATCGATCACGCCGGCGAATTCGGCGTCAAGCCGGTGGCCAAGGCGCAGGTCGACGGCCACGCGCTGCACAAACGCCTGCGCGGCATCGTCGACACGCTCAACAAAGGCATCTCGGCGCTCTTCAAGAAGAACAAGATCACGCTGATCGCCGGCGCCGCCGAGTTCAGCGGCCCGACCGCGCTGGTGGTCACCGCCAGCGACGGCACCTCGCGCGAGCTGCGCTTCGGTTACGCCATCATCGCCGCCGGTTCGCGCCCGACCGAGGTCCCCTCGTTCCCGTTCGTCAAAGGCAAGGTCATCACCAGCGACGAACTGCTGTTTCGCGACACCCATCCCGCCTCGTTGTGCATCATCGGCGGTGGCGTGATCGGTTGCGAATTCGCAAGCATCTTCAGCCGCTTCGGCGTGCCGGTGACGGTGGTCGAGGCGCTCGACCAATTGCTGCCGATGACCGACCGTGACGTCGCCGAGGTGGTGCAGAAGGCGCTCGTGAAGCGTGGGGTGACCGTGCACACCGGCGCCAAGGTCGAGGGCATCGACGACGCGGGCGCCGAGCGGGTGGTGCGTCTAGCCGGCGGCGCGACGGTGCGCGCGGCCGAGGTGCTGGTCGCGGTCGGCCGCAAGCCGAATGGCGAACGACTCGGCCTCGAGGCGCTCGGCATCAAGGTCGAGCGTGGGGCGATCCAGACCGACGGCCACTGCCGTACCGCGGTGGCGACCATCTTCGCCATCGGCGACTGCAACGGGAAGATCCAGCTCGCCCACGCCGCCAGCCATGACGGGATCGCCGTGGTCGACACCATCGTCGGCGGCCATGCCTACTTCGCCGCGCCCGCCACCTGTCCGGGCAACATCTTCACCGAGCCCGAGGTCGGCATCGTCGGTCTCACCGAGAAGGCGGCGCAGCAACAGTCGATCCCGGTCAAGGTCGGCAAGTTCGCCTACCGCGGCCTTGGCCGTGCCCTGTGCGCCGGCGAGACCGAGGGCTTCTTCAAGGTCGTCGCTGACGCCGCCACCGAGCAGATCCTCGGCGTGCAGATCGTTGGCGCGCATGCGACCGATCTCATTCAGCAGGGCGTACTCATGGTGGCCGGTGAGATGACCTTGGCCTCCGTTGGTCACCTCATCCACGGCCACCCGACCCTGCCCGAGGGCATCATGGAGGCGTGCTTGGCTGGCCGCGGAGAAGTGATCCACGGCTAGGAGCCTGTCGGGGATAGCGAGCTTCGGCTGGCTCGGTCTCTGACGGCATCTGTAGCGGTGCTACTCTTGGGCCGTTTCGCCGCCGTGGCTCTGCCATCCGATCCGCGTCGCCATCCTCGTTCGCTATCCCGACAGGCTCCTAGAATGTGGCTGCTTAGCTGCGGCAAACTCAGGCCTGGATCGTCCTTATGGAGCGGGATCGACCGAGCCATCCTCCCCGTTGGCGACGATGATAAACGCCGACCTTTAACAGTGGCTTCATGTCGAAAAGTCGTCCTGGCGGACTCGGCCATAGGCTGAATAACCTCGGCGCCTGTCCTGCCGTGCTCATGCACTCGAGAGAAGGATCCGCCATGACCCCGATCTACCTGGAGTTTACTTTCAGCGATGGTGCCTGGAGCGCGCTGCTCCACCCTGACCAGGGACGCTGCGATGTCTGGCGTGATCAGGTCTATGTCGGCACCGTCACCTTCAGCCGCAGCGGCGGCTTCACCCTCACCGCCGCGCATCTGCGCAAGGTGCTTGCGACGCTCATGGATCAGCTGCGACCCTATTACCCGCTCCTTCGCCATGAGGGTTCGCTCAGCCCGGGCAGCGACCGGCTGCGGTGCCTGGCGGCGACCACCTGACCGCGGCGACCCGCGGCACTGGAACCCAATCCGACGCGGGCAATACTCCGCAGCGTCAGCAGGAGAGGTCCCGTAGCGTAGTGGATAGCGCACTGGTTTCCTAAACCGGAGGTCGTTGGTTCGAATCCAACCGGGATCATTTGTTCTCACAACGCCGCCCTCGGAGCCTGTCGGGGAGAGCGAGCGTCGCGCTGGCACGGTCTCGGACGGCATCTCCTCGTTTGGCGAAACGACCAATTAGCGGTGCTACCGAGGGCCGTTTCGCCGACTTGGATCTACCATCCGATCCGCGTCGCCATCCTCGCTCGCTATCCCCGACACACTCCGAGCGAAGCGAAGAGGCCCGCACGCGGGTGCGGTCGCGGCTGGTGCCGATCCTGACCTGTCACCCATACCCGCTTACGCAACCGGGGGCACCACCCGCCGCTCGTGCCACCAGCTGTAAAGCACCGGCACCAGGAACAGGGTGAGCAGGTCGACGACCATCCCACCGATCGAGGGCAGGGCCATCGGGATCATGATCTCCGCGCCTCGCCCATCAGCCCAGAGGATCGGGGTCAGGGCGATGATCGTCGTGGCGTTGGTCATCAGCGCGGGACGTATCCGGCGCAGGCCGGCCTCGAGCACGCGCTGGCGCACATCGGCAACGCTGCCGGCGGCCCGGCCAGCGAGATCCTTGAAGCGTTCATCGAGATAGACGCCGATCAGGATGCCGTCGTTGAACATCACGCCGAGCAGGACGATGAAGCCGACGGTCACCGCCGTGGTCAGTTCGGCATCCCACAGCCAGACGCCGATCAATCCGCCGGCGATGGTCAGTGGCAGGTTGCCGAGGACGATGAACGCGGTGGTGGTCCAGCGGCGGGTGCCGATGTAGATCAGGATGATCATCAGGGTCAGCGAGATGGCGATGACCACGGTGAGGATGCGGTCGGCGTGCTGCTTCTGCTCATAGCGGCCGACCCAACGGTAGGTCGCCCCTTTGGGCAGAGCGAGGGATCCCGCGGCGAGGGCGGCGCGGATGCGCTGGTCGGCGTCCTCGACCACCTCAATCTCGCCGCGCCCACGCGGATTCAGCAGGACATACGCGACCCGCTTGCCGTTCTCCGAGCGGATCTGCATCGGCCCCACCGTCCAGGTCAGGGCATCGGGATGATCGCGCTCACTGATCACTCGCACGGCACCGGGCGTGCCGGCGGCAGCGATACCAGCGGGCAATGGATGTCCCGCCGGCAGCACCAGCTCGGCGCGATCGGCGGCGATGGGCGTCAGGCCGCGCGCGATCGGCAGCGGCAGTGACGCACGGAACGCGCTGGGGTCGACGCCGGTGAAGGCCAGGGTGTAGACGCGGGGGGCGGCGACCAGGCTGCTGAGCGGGATGGCGCCGTGCCCATCGGCCATCACCGGCACCTGCAGCAGGGCGAGTTCGTCGGGATCGTCGCGCCGCTCGCGCAGGTAGCGCAGGCGGATGCCGTAGCGCTGGTTCGCCTCCACCGACCACGACACCGGCATGCCGCCCAGGGCGGTCTCCACCGCCATCATCACCGCATCGGGGGTCAGGCCGAAACGGGCCAGCCGTTCGTGGTCGAGGCGGATCTCGGCGTAGGGCTTGCCGCCCTCACGCTGGGCGGTGACATCGGCGGCGCCGGGCGTGCCGATAATGACCTTCTCCGCCGCCTCGACGAAGCGGTCGAGCGATTCGCTGTCGTCGCCGGCCACTTGCAGGGCGATCAGGCTCTTGATGCCGGTCGACAGCATGACGATCCGCGTCTCGATCGGCTGCAGCCACGACGGCGCGACGCCGGGGATGTCGGTCTCGGCGGCGAGCGCCGAACGCAACTCGACCAGGGTCCGAGGCCGCCGCTCGGTCGAGCCATCGGGCATCAGCACGTCGTGCAGAGGCCAGTCGCGGTAGGGCTTGAGCAAGACGACCGTCTCGACCATGCCGATCGGCGCTGGGTCGAGCGCGCTTTCGGCCCGGCCCAATTTACCCATCAATGATTGCACCTCGGGAACCGCGGCGATGCGACGGTTCTGCTCGGACATCACCCGCAGCGATTCGCCGAGGCCGCCCTGGCTGAGGATGCTGGGCATGAAGAGCAGGCTGCCTTCGTCGAGGGGCGGCAGGAAACTCTCGCCGATGCCGGGCAGCTGTCGGCTCAGCCACATATCGGGGGCGGTCTTGGTCAGGTCGCCGCCCGCCGCCGCCACCGCCCAACGCAGCGGAGCGGAAAGGCGTGACCAACCCAGGCCGAGGCCGAAGCCGGTGATGGTGATCAGCGCGCAGACGGTCAGGAAGAGCCGTTTGTGCGCGAGCAGGCGGACCAGGATCGCGCGGTACACGGTGCCGATGCCTCGGCTGACCGGGTTCTCATCGAAGTCGACGACCCGCTCTCCGCCGAAGCGCCACGCCAACCAAGCGGCCAACGCGCCCATCGTCGGCGCCACCAGCCAGCCCGGCAACACGATCGACCAGCGGCCATGGTCGATCGGCAGCGGGATACCGCCGATGAACCAGCCGAACGCCAGGCCGCCCATGAGTCCGGCCAGCGCGAGACGCCACGGCTTGGGCAACCGCCATTCAGGCAGCAGCAACCGGCACAAGAGCGGAACCAGCAGCAGACCGAAGAGGGCCGCGCCGGTGATGGCCAGGGTCTTGGTCAGCGCCATCGGGCCGAATAGGCGCCCGGCCTGCTCGTCGAGCGCGAATACGGGCAGGAACCCGACCACGGTGGTCGCGGTGGCGGTGAGGATCGCCGGTGCGACCTCGCGCACGCCGTTATGGACGGCTGCAATCACCCGTTCGTCCCAAGGCGAAGTCGGCGCCGGCTCTCCGGCGTCGCGTAAACGGCGCTTCAGCATGGTCAGGTGCTGGACGATGTTCTCGGTGACGACGATGCCGAGGTCGACGAGTTCGCCGACCGCGATGGCGATGCCGGCGAGCGACATGAGGTTGGCGCTGACGCCGAACAGCCACATCACCACGAAGGTGGCGAGCACCCCCAGGGGCAGGGTCAGCCCGACGGCCAGGCTCGCGCGCGCGTGCAGCAGGAAGACGATCACCACTAGCATGGCGACGATCAGCTCCTGACTGAGCGTGTCGGTGAGGGTGTCGCGCGTCTCGCTGATCAGCTGCGAGCGATCGTAGAAGGGGATCGGCATCAGCTGCTCGGCGTCGAGGGTGGGTCGCAGGTCCATCAACCGGCGCTTCACCGCGGCGATGACCGAATTCGGGTCCTCGTCCACGCGCATGGCGACGATCGCGCCGGCTTGTTCACCGTTCTCATCGGCGAGGATGCCTTGGCGCACGGCTCCACCGATGCTGACGTCGGCGACGTCGCCAAGCTGCAGACCCACGCCGCGCTTGGGATCCCCGCGCAGCACGATGCCTTCGACGTCGGCCAGCGTGCGCACGAAGCCGACGCCTCTGATCATGGTCTCGATGGCGGAACGCTCGATGCTCATCGCGCCGACATCGCGGCCCGAGGTGCGGATGGCCTCGATCACCGTGTCGATGGTCAGCGATTGTTCTTCCAACCGCACCGGGTCGACGTCGATGTGGTATTCACGCACCACGCCGCCAGCCGGTGCGACTTCGGCGACCCCGGCGACGCTCTCCAGCGCCGGAACCAGGATCTGGTCGATCACCCGGCGGCGTTCCTCGAGCGACCGAGGGCCCTGGAGGGTGAAGGCGAACACCTGGCCCATGGCCGTCGCATCCGGACCAAGGCTGGGCACGACCCCGGCGGGAAGCTGCGCCTGCAGCGACGCCAGCCGCTCGAGCACGCGGGTGCGGCAGTCGTAGAAATCGCGGTTCTCGTCGAAGATGACGTAGGCGTACGCCGCCCCGTAGAGCGAAATCCCGCGCACGGTCTGGACCCCGGCCAAGCCCTGCAGGCCGAGCGTCAGCCGCTGGGTGACCTGGATCTGTACGTCTTCGGGGCTCTTGCCCGGCCACTCGGCCCAGACCACGACCTGATTGTCGGACAGGTCCGGAATGGCATCCACCGGGACCCGATTCCAGGCCCACACTCCCGCGAAGGCGGTGGCCGCGGCGATCGCTAGCGTCACCAGGATGTTGCGGATGAAGAAATTGAGCATGGTCAGTGCTGATGGGCCGGAGCCGCAGCGGCAGCGCCGTCGGGAAACAGCAGGCTCGCCGAACCGACCAGCTGGGCCTGGCTGTCGATCAGGAAGGCGCCTTGCGTCGCAACCCGCTGGCCGGGTTCAAGGCCGGCGCGCACGATGTAGCGATCGTTTCCGGTGTCATCCTCGAGGCGGGGCCCGAGCGCGAGGGTCGCCAGTTCGAAGCGCTGGGCGCCATCCTCGGTGGCGGCCAGTCGCCAGGCGACGTGGCGGATGCCGGTCGAGAGCACGGCGGCTTTGGGGATGAGGGTAAACGTACCCCAGGTGCTGGGCTGGTCCGGGTCGGCGGGTTCGAGATCTGGCCCGAGGGCGGCGCGGATGCGCGCGGAGACGAGCGATCCGGCGAAGAGGCGCTCTGACGGGTCGATGAGGTGGATGTGCACCTCGCGGGTGCGGGTCTCCAGCGACAACTCCGGCGCCAACCACGCGACGGTTGCGCCGACGTCGGGCAGGGCGCCCCCATCATCGCTGGCGAGATCAGCGCGCTGACCCAGGCGCATCAGGCGCGCCTGGGGCTCGGGGACGTGGATCACCACCATGAACGCGGTCGGATCGACGATGCGCACCAGCGGGTCGTTGGCCATCAGCTCGGTCCCCACCGTGGGCAGCGCGGCCGTCTCGCCCATCGCCGAGGTCGTCATCACGAGGCCATCGGCCGGGCTGACGATGGTGACGATATCGCTCGGCTGTCCGCCATCGCGGATGCGCTGGGCCGCCTCGGTCAGGTTCAACCGTTCGAAGCGCTGCATCACCGCGGCGATGATGCGCTCGTCCTTGCTCGCCAGGGCGGCGACCAGTTCGGCCTGGGCAGAGAGGATCTCGGGGCTTGAGAGGTCGTAGAGCGGTTCGCCGGCTTTCACCGCGACGGCGAGGTGCAGCGCGGCGAGGTGCCGCTTGACGATGCGGCCGGCGACCCGCGGCACGACGAGATGGGTACGCCGATCATCCCAACGCGCGGCGCCATAGGCGCGAACCGTGACCAGCGCGGGGCCGCTGGTCACCTCGGCGGTTTCCAGCTGCATGCGCCGGCGCTGCTCGGCGGTGTAGGCGCCCGCGGCGATGCGCTGGAGCTTCATGCCGCACACCGGGCAGATGCCGTTGCCACGGGTCTGGCCGATGTAATCCAGCATCGCGCAGGCCCAGCGGACACCGGGCTCGCGCGCCTCTTCGACGGCCGCGGCGGGGGGGAACAGGATCCGCGTCGGCATCAGCACGATGACCAGGGCTCCGGCGATCAGGCCTGCAGTGGCGGTCAGGAACGTCGTGGGCACCCGCATCACTTCGCCTTCCGATTCTCACGGGCGGCGGGGCCGTAGCGGCCGGGATCGCGGGCGATCTTCGGCGCGCAGGGCGCACAGCCGATTCCGACCAAGCCATGCTCGGTCGGGATGGCCGCCAACTGCGGATCGACGTCCATGCCGCACGCGGGGCACACGGTGTTGCCGATCGGTGCGCTCGGGTCAGCGGCGGATGGGCTGGTGAGGCCACCATGCTGCTGGTGGTTGTCGGCCGGCTTGGCGTCACTCGCTTTTGGTGCAGGGGCTGCAGGCGTGGCCGCAGGAGCCGCTGGCGAGCCATGTCCTTCGTGACCGGGGGTCTTGGCCGGAGACGTCGGGGTGGGCGCGGCCTGGGCTGGTGCGGTCATGTCGTGCGCCTCAGTCCCCTCGGCATACGGGCGATGGGCCACGGCGCGCCCGCCGATGGCGATCGCGGCGCCGACCAGGAAGCAGATCGCGAATATCAGCGAGTATTTCAGGGTCATCGGCGCTCGATTTCGGTGAGAGGGATGAAGCGCCAGAGTTCCGCGGTCATGGCCTCTGCCTCGGCACGGGCGTCGATGGCTGCGGTTCGGGCTTGGCTGCGGGCATCGAGACGATCGAAGAGGCGCATCAGGATGTCGCGGCCACCCATGGCGCCGCCCGCAGCCATCTGGCCGCGCAGGGCCGCGATCTCGGCGTCGACGCGCGTCGTCACATCGTCCGCCACACGCTGGGCCTGATCCGCCTGTACCTGCGCCCGCTGGGCCCGGCGCACGAGCAGACTGGCGCGCAAACGCTCCGCCTCGACCTGACGCTGCGCAGCCGTGCGTCCGGCGCGCGCCGCGCGCGCCTCGGCCTGATAGGCATCGCGATAGAGCGGAATGCTGACCTCGACCATCGCCATGACTCCGTCATCGGGCATGTCGAGGTTATCGCGCTCCCAGCCGACCCCGAGGCCGACCATGGGACGAGCCCGGCTGCGGGCCATGCCTTCGCGGGCCTCCGCC
>ENA-ORBV01007299-ORBV01007299.1-microbial-mat-metagenome-genome-assembly--contig:-NODE-7299-length-19050-cov-4.960259_pt1 | contig 19050 bp, 23 predicted proteins | sample MGYA00237777_ERZ505514 | MGnify/ENA primary metagenome ERZ505514 (study PRJEB26160, sample SAMN06269048) | microbial mat metagenome | isolation source: Oligotrophic lake microbial mat | place... | reverse complement strand
CAATATTGAACAACGTGCCATTACTGCGCTTTTTTCAAAAGTTCCAAAAAGTTTTACTAACGTAACTTTTAAATCAGTAAACCCATTACATTTAATTTTGGCTTTAGTCGCGTTCACTAAAATAACATATTTAGTGGTAGATGTTTCAATTATTTGGTCAGAGTATGTCATGGTATAATAATTTGAGTTTTCCAATTTTTTTGTTCGTGGTTTTTTTTATCTGCTACTGTCGTTGTAGAAAGGTATAGCTTAGCGCGGAGTGGAATATCATCGAAATACGGAGAAAACTTCGTTGTCATGTTCTCCATCAATTCCCTAAGGATATGTTCAATGTTATCGGACCCCAATTCGATGTTGAGTAAACCACTATTTTCATCGTGGGTTGTTGAGCATAAAGGACCAACCTCGTTTCCGAGTCGCGTGGACCACTTGTGTAACGTATCGTAGTTCGCGCGGATTTGAGCTTTAGGTAACGAGCCCGTCCCACAACCTTGCACGAGATAGGCGACAACTTTATATGGCTCACTTCCAGCATAAATATGACCAAAAGAATCCTCAACATATCCTTGGTTTTCTAAGGTTGCTTCAACTTTGTTTTGTAGAAATTTGATTGCTGTACAAGCTTGATGAATGTCTCCGAAGATTGACTTACCCGTGGCATAATCCAACCCTAGAGTCATACAGAATTTCTTAATACCCATACCGAAGTTGAGCGCAAGTTTTACTGTCTTGTAAAGTTTATATATAGACCAATGTGGAACTTGCTTGGATTTTATGGAGTCCCACTTTTTCTTATCGCCCTCTTCTCCTCTAATTCGATTGCAGAGCCAAACATATTCGTTCCACTCTTCATCAGCTTCATACGCTTGGCGGCGCGCAATATCTTGCGATTCATATATGTGGACAACATTTTCGACTTGCGTGGAGTCGATGAACCAACCAAGATAGCCAGCCGGAATAAGTTTGAAAGCGTCAATCGCTTCATTAGAATTCTGGAAATTGATCTTGTAAAATGATTTTGAAAGAGTGCGGCGAGTAACAGCGCGAGATATGCCATACGCAGCCGGAATCCATCCATCCATGTTAGTTTCCGTTGCGGCAGTAAGGTAATTTTTGACATATTTGCGAAGTGTCTCGTTGTCCTTCATCTGCCAACCCAATAAAGCTACAGAGGAAAAGCTCTCGGGTAAATCCATTCCCGGTCGCCATTCCCGCATCTTGTCTTCATCCATGCCGGTGATTTCTGCCAAGTCTTTCTTTTTGACTTGGAATTCGCCGGTCCCGGTAAGGTTCAGCGCAAAATCTTCAACCGTAGCAAGATATTGACCGACTTGGCGATTTGAATTTGCATTGGTAATCGCCCCATTCGATACAATCTTAACATGGTCCTGAATCGTCGTTTTCTTAGCTTCAAGTGTTGCAAGTGTCTCATGTGCTTTTTTGGTATCTACTAAAACTCCCCCCTCGAAAGTCATCTCTTGCAACGGAAACTTCATCCGCATATCCAACTGATATGCAGGAAGATGTGATTGCAACTTTTCTTCAATCCATTTCCAGATTGATTTATGACGTTCTAAATCCTCCCTGTGATACAATCGCAGGTTTTCGGAAACCTCGCCGTCGAACTTATGTCCCCCTTGCTCAAGATCAAATTCATCCCAACAAGCATCCCCAAGCAGATACCAACAAAGGAACTTCAACGCGAACGCTGGCATTGCCGGGTAGCACGTCTTGATCGCAAGCATCGCATCCTCTGTCCCTTCCTCTGGCACCGTAATCCCATGATTTGCCAACACCAAATCGTCATAGTTCAGATTGTTAAATCCAACACGACGCACCTTCTTTTCACAGAGTAGTGCTTTTATTTCCTTTATATCTCCCTCCGTAAAGGGCGCTTCCCATGCGTAAACCACATTATCGTCAAATGCCCCTTTATCTTCGACTAAAATCCCCATTAGCGACATATTCGCATACTGAGGATGCTGGCTATCCGTTTCCAAATCGTAATATAGTGATCTCATACTTTCTTAGATGGGAATTTGAAGTTCTCCACTTTGAAATTGTAAACAGGTTTCAATCCGGCTTCCTCTGCGGCTTTGTAAATCACTCGCCATGTACTGAGACATGCAGCGGGATTCATCAGGAGAAATTTGAAGGAGTAAACATACCAGACGCCATTTTCGTCTCTTGTCCCTTGCACCTTAGTTAAATTTTTACCACCTACTAAACTGGAACTAAGCGCACCGCATACCACAAGCGATTGGTTATTGATAATTTCATCACGAGGCTGTGCTGTCCAACACAAGCTGTAATACGCTCTAAGGTCCGCTTTCTTATGATTACCTACCGGGCATTTCAAGGTGTAGTCGATCCACACATCTTCCGATGACAGAGACAGTTTATAAAGAATCCAAATCAATAGTTTCTCCGCCAGCGCGTTACCGGGATCGTCCAATACAATTACGAGCTTCGCGGCTGGATTACCCCATCCTTTCTCGGCATTGTTGTTTGTTGTATCGTATCCTAGTGGACACGCAGTGCATTTACTCATGTCAATTATGCGTAATTTGTTTTTCAACCCATTTGCGACCAGCGCGAGATAGTGTCCATTCGTTTATCTTGTCACCTTTTTTGATTAAGTTGGAAAGGAATAGCTGGCTGATAATACGCTCGACATACATTGCGTGGACTCCCATTGCATCTGCAACTTCAAACTTACTGAATGCCATTGAATGCCCAATGTATCTGTAAAATTCAGGTTCCTTTCCATCGAATACCGATTTGACTTTAGCCATTACCGCTTCTTCATTCAATACCTTTTGTAGATTATATTGAACAATCGAATAGCGTAGATACCCAAAGGAAGGTTTGGAGTATAAACAATGGAGCAATTCGGCTGCGGCTTCCACATGTACATCTTTGACTACCAGTTTTTCCTTTACCTTGTCCCATGACATCTGAATACATGCGATAGCTAATGCAATTCGAGCCAGCTTCAATCTACCTGACCCTGCTTTGAAAACCGGTAGCGATGGATGATATTTAGCAGATAGTAAAAGCGTTTGTTGTAAACACGCCCGATACGCACCAACAGTAAAATCAATTTGTTCATGCTTGAGGGACCATGCGAACATTACCAAGTCTTGAAACTTTTTTAACTCTATAGAGGAAAAAGAGTTCTCCATGTCATCCGAACGATCTTTGTTAATGATTGAGCCATCAACCTCTTCATCTGTAGCGGTCAAGATTAAATCGAAACGTGCTAAGTCCTCGTTCTGTCCTACAAGCCCAAGAGCCGCTTGGACTCCGGTATTATAATCTCCTAAAGATTTGCCTTTGTCCCGTACATTGGAAAGACAAATTAGACGTGTTTTTGCGGATGTTTCCCCGCTCAAACCAGCTTTGTCGTAACGTGCTACCCCCGACGAACGAACCTCCGACATGTAAGAGATTTCCTCTGTAGTTAATCCAGACAACTCCTCCACAACCACAAGTTGACGATTGTAAAGTGGTATCTTTCCCCATCGTAATAGGAACATACCAGATGAGCTTTTTACCGCACCCCCCACAAGCCCCACGTAACTGCATGACTCCGCATTGATGAATACACCGCAATGGAAAAGCGAAGTTAATTTCTGGCATATTTTTGATTTTCCTGTTTCTGTGTCTCCAAGAACTAAAGTGTTGAGCCATCCCCGTTGAACTCCCTCCATCGGAAATTGAAATTCCAAAGGGCAAACCCAAGATAAAAGGGTAACTACATGCAAATCATTCCGGTGGTAAATGCGAGTGAAATTGATACTCACTGCTTGCGCTAGATCGTAAAGATTCGCCATCAGTGATTCTCCTTCGGCTGGATTGAATGCCTCCATCAATTCATCGCATGCAGCTTCCTCGAATTTATAAGCGTCTAAAACATTGGACACCGGCTTAACGGATACGATCATTCCAACCGTTTCCTGTGATTTCATTTCAGTAGTTGGAATGATAACCATTTCGTATGGTTTGTTACATTCGATCAACTCGCCGAAGAAATAGCACTTCTGATTCACATAGGGAGTATCTACCCCCGGTTGAATCATTGGGATAATCTCAACTTCCGTAATGGTGATTTTATCCCGTGGAGTGATTCTTGCTTTGGTATTCAGCCAAGCCTTAATCAATTTTCCAATGTTTACGTCATTCTCACGAATCATTTGGAGCATTTCGCGAGAAATCGGTAACTTGAATTTATGATCCCCTACTTCATAAACATACGGGACAGAGTATGTCCTTTCCATCTTGCCGGATACCGTGGCACGAACAGTGATCGGTTTGTTCAGTAGTTCAGGCTTTCGTCCAATGTCAAACACCGCATACGTCCCGGCATTTGGCAGGAGCATCGGATTGAAGACTTTTGTAATCTCATAAAAATCCCCTTCATCTTTTCCTTCCTTCTGAGCTTCCTTAGGAGGCTCTTTAGTTTCACCTTGGCCTATCTCAAGAAATTCTTGGACAGTGTATCCATTATGGATGAATTCCGAAAAGTCTTTGCTCTCTTCGCTAGGTAGCGCAACCAAAAAGCAAGGAATCCCAGCAGCGATTAGTGCCTCCATTCGTTTGACTGCGCCTTCAATTCCCGCTTTGTCGTTGTCTTGCACTACGCCTATAATGCAATTTAACTCGGCGATATCTGCAAACCATTCCTTACGGCAAACATTTTCCCCCGTTGTATAGCAGAATGACGGAATCCCTCTATCCCATGCTAGAATCGTATCCCTCTCTCCGCTGAACCAATATACCTTTACCGGGCGATGCTTGGATTTACAGACCGCACTAATAGATAGTGCCGGAAACATTTCAGCAGGTTTGCCGTATCCATCTGAATTGAGAATCTTCGGATACTTCTCATTGGCCCGCATCGACGGGAGCCGATACAATCGAGTATTTACAAGCTGGTTAAACTTATCCAACACGGGAATCGTAACGCGCCTCGTTGCTATGTCCCATCCAAGGTCAAACCTATGGATCGTGCTCTCCGTTATTAGCAACTCCTCTTTGATTTTAGCAATTACTAAAGGGGCGCTTCCCAATGCACCTATAGAGGAAGAAAGAAACATCTCTACCTCACTCGGAGCAGCTAAGACCGGGCGAACGCATTGACTGTAAATGCGCGAGGCTGCCGTTTCATCATCTAACTTTTCCTCTATAGAAGCGAGTTTCTCGAAATGGATGATCGAGCCAACTTTGGTTCCGCACGCATGACAGTAGCAACCCCCTTTATCGTTTACATTAAGCGAGAACGAAGGGCGGGTATCTTTTCCTTTTTCGTGCTTTTCTCCGTAAGGGCAAAGGACATTGGTATTCGGTAATTCATCCCAATCAGTGAATTTTAGTTTGTAGTAAACTTGAGGGGAGACGTGATGTAAGACATGCTCGATAAGGTTCGGGATGGACATTGGGAAAATTAAGACCCTTAACGGGGGTCAAGCGGAAAGAATTTGGTCGATTGCCATTTTCGTTGGCTATACGTGATTTCAGCACGGTGGTTCTCACGAGGCAATTACTGTGGTTTCGCGACGCCATTGCCAAGGTTGTCATTGTTTTTCGCTTAGTCCAGCGAAGGCTTTTCGGCCTGATTTTCAGGCACGGAAGACAGGTAGATGTTGGTCCACTTGCCTTTCTTTTTCACTTCGACCAATACCCAAGTCTGATCTTGAGCGATTTGCGCGAGGATTTCCTGTAAATCCGTAAGAGACTCAATTGGGTCAGGATACCCAAGCATCGCGAGTGCGGATCGAAGATACGGCATTCCGTTCCCTTCGTTACCTTCTATGTCGGTAAGGTTGAAGTAGATGCGGCAGTCTTTTCCGCCGACGACTGCATCATCGTCAACGATGGTCGCTTCAAGATACACCGTTTCCTTTGGATCATCATTCTCATACTGGCATTCAGTGATAAGGGCATTATATTGCCCCGGTGGAGGCGGGGTAAAAGCGCCCTTAGCACTTGGCTCAGTGGAATTGTAGCGAGCCGCGAAAGCGTCTTTGCTACTGGATTTTTCGTCTCCACCGCTACTCTTGGCAATACCGGGAATGGTATCGTGTTTGAGTGACTTGCCAATAGCGGGAGCTTTGTTGGCAGGAGCGGTGGCGGCGGGGGTGGTGGGTCGTTTTAGGATCGGCATAACTATCGTTTTTGTTTCATTTAGGTTTATTTTAGCATGTCCTAAATTTTTACATGCTTTCCGTTTTGGAAAATTAGTGCGGGTGGTCAGACTCGAACTGACACCTGTAGGGATTTTAAGTCCCTTGTCTCTGCCATTGGACTACACCCGCACAATTGTTTGGATACTGAGTGTTGTGATGGGTTAGTGATTTGGTGACTAAGGGGTTATAGGACGCAACTGCGGCGCCCGTCCTCCGTGAAGAGATACTCGTGCGCCAGCAAGGACTCGTCCACCTGACCGTCGGAGTTTTGATATTCATACTCCTTTTCGAGCTGGCGATAAATCCAGCGCATGAAGTCCTTGGCGGCCTCTTTTAGGGCCGCGCATTCGGTGGCCCACTCTTCTTGAGTAATCGAGGATTCAGATTCCTCAACTCCATCGAGGTCGATCTCAAACTCCGTGCAGTGCTCGTGATAGTAGTGCCCGCTATGCCCTACCGTAAAGGAGGCGTGCGGATACTTCCTAGCGATCCGACCGAACTCTGCGGCAATCCGCTTGATCTCAGTCGTTGCCGGGTCGTCACCCCAGCCGTCCGCCACTTGGTGTGCCTTCACGGAGTCTGCGCGCCCTCCTGTGGGGTATCGCGGCTGGCGTCGATCGAGCCAACAAAGTAGCGCCACAGCCGGAGCATCACGATGCCGGGAACAAATTTCGGCCATCCATTAATACCGTCATCAACGACGGTATCGTCGTCTGGACGAACGACTACGATGCCCTGCACTTTGACTGCGGCATGGTTGTAGAACACGATGTCCCCCACTTCAGGCCGGATTATTTTCCTGTGCTCGTCCCTACATCCCAAGCCCCACATGGCTCCGTCCAAGTAGGTGGCGGTCTTTATTCCAGCCCAATACTCTCGACCTGTGAGAGTGGTATTACGGCACTGCTCGATCACGGATGCGCAAATCCGCGAGCGATCTCCTCCGTGAGTGCGGGCCTGGTCCCACGAGTACGCTTCTGAGACGATGTTTGTTTCGGTGTTCATTTTGGGTCGTCCCGATACTCCTGACGGGCTTTCTCTTTGGCGGCTTCGGAGAGTTCCTCGAAGGTGAACGCCGTGATGATTATTGACGTGGGCATGGTAGTGATTTGGATACTCATTGCAGTTCCCCGTAAAACTCAATGTATTCTTCGTATGCTTTGTTCACAGCGTTCTTACGCTGCTCTGGAGTGCCTGTGAAGAAACTCTGAATCTGTTTGACACGAGCGGGACCGTCAAGAGGACTAATCCAAGCAGGAGGGAGAATTCCACCGCGATTCTTGGCGAGGACATCCTCTGACCCTTCCGAGCGAATGATGCGATCCCGATGGCGAAATCCCAAATCTTTGCGGACTCCACCAAATTCCCCGTGGATGATGATATCCATCTGCGGATATAGTATCTTGTAAATTCCGTTCGGTAGGGTCGTTTCCTTTTTGGATTTTGGACCCTTGGTAAACGATTTCGTTTCAACTTGCTGGTGCGTGATAAGCCCCATGCCACGTCCCGACGTTGCAAGACGGTTGAACGATTTACGAATCGGATCATTTTGTCCAAGATCGTATCCCTTCCCATATTCACCTAAGTCCGAAAGATGGGTTTGATTCGCCGCATCAACATGCTGGTCAATACACTTTTTCACCAGTGCATCAACAGTGTCGATGATGATGAATTTGAATCGCTCGGATTGTTCGATACGATTCACGGATTCCATGAAATTCAAATGAAGGTTTCCATCGGTATCCTCCCCTTCCTCGGCAAGCCCCCAATCGTCGATGATAATCTTGTGACTGCAAATAAACTTGTGACCCTCCTCGCAAGCCAGCATCAGGGAATCAGGGAAGAGAGCGAAAAGTTCACTCTTGCCAAATCCCGGTGGCGCAACGAATAACCAGCGAAGACTATCGTAAGAAACTTGTTGATCGGTGGCGGTCAATGGTAGACCGTCATCTTGTCGGGGTGCTGCTTTTGTTTTCATGTATGTTGGAGTTTACTAGCTACTAAAATAATTGACAGGCGACTGTATCATCTGCCGTCCCAATAGAATAAATCGACGCATTTGAAAAGGTAGATGTATTTCAAAGTTCGCGATGTTTTACTTCACGTTGTTCAAAAAAGAATTTACCTGCTTCCCATCCCTTTTCGCAGATATTAAAAAACTCGCACTGATTACCATACAGATTGCAAGCGTTAGTGTTAGCGTTAGAAATGATGCTAACATTATCAGGATTACGAGCAAGCTCCAATCGCTGAATCTTAGGCGTGAGGATTTCTAGCTCAAAGCGTTTAACCGCATCGGGGGTAATTGGAAAGGAAGTTCGACGCAAGTAAAACTCGGGACGGTCTGCAATGTCTCGACAAACGCGGGCGATATGACCGGGAAAAGTTTCATTTTTAGTTTGCTTGAGTGAAGGTTTTTGAAAAATATCCAACTGAAATTCAAATGGCTTAGTACCCCAAACAGGAAAATTCTTGGACATAAGCCAAGCATATAACATGAATTGCAACTTAAAGTGCCATCCATCGGGAGTGATAAGCCAAGCCGATGAAGTCGATTTGAAGTCTCGAATGAAACGCGGTTTATCAGATGCTAAATCTATTTTACCCATTACAGTCCAATCCAAATGTTTAGCGGTAAGGGTTTCTTCAATAATTGACCAAGGATGTACCGCTTCCTCTTTCCACATCTTCGCATAAACTTGCTGGACTACCGGGAGGACATTGGACCAATAATCTAACCGCTCCTCAAAAGCCGAATCCCGTCCAATGTTTTTGGGAATTTCGGGAGGGGTAAATGAAGCCGGGGAATGTTTGCCTTTCGTTTCTCTCCATTTTTCTTGGAAGCTATGCCAAGCTCCTCCCACGAAAAAATTCCAATCAAAATGATCGGCTTTCTCCAAAAGATTGTTGTAACGAAAATTCCATTTCTTCGGGCATTCATCCAACAACGAAAGTTCGGATTGAGTTACCCCGTCACGAATCGTGTGGTCTTGAAGGTTGTAGTCTAAAAGGAGTTCCATATTTGAAGAGTGTATCAGGAAAGGAGCGTTCTGTCAAGTCCTATTGACAAAAAATTTCATCGGCCAAAGTCATTACGAGTTCTTTCTCCGTAGCGCCCGAAGATTTTACCATGTTGTAAATTCGAGCATCATTCGTCCCCTTCGTTTGCAAGAAATAATAGTTTGCCCCATCATGCTTTGAACTTTTGCGCTCGTGGCGCATCATGGATTGTTCCAAGTCCAAGAGCTTCCAATTTATCGAATAGTAAATTGCATACTTAACATCGGCAAAATGGTTGACCGATGCACCGTTGGCTTCCGTCGCCAGCACTATAGAGGAAAAAGAGGACTTCCATTTCGCTTCGTCGAATGGAACGCGGGCGGTAAATTCCAGCCAAGGTTGTTTTAGCTCCGAACCAATACGATCAATATCATTATGATAAGCACACCATACGACAACCCGCTCCCCCTCTGCCAGAATCTCAGAAATTAAAGCCAAAAGACGTTCAATTTTGAGGGTGGGTGTAAAAGAAACACTGCCATCAGATTCAATAAACCAGCCATCACTAATGCCATTTACGGCGTTGACAACTTGAATTGCAAAGTCATAGGTTCTTTCCTTATGTTCGTAAAATTCTTTCATTTCCTCTATAGCTGCCGCTTGCTGTGACGTTTTATCACATGCTAAAATCTGGATTCGTGTGGGGCGCGCTTCGGGAAAATTGTAATCAACCATGTGTGCGATCTTCTCCGCAATTTTGGCGGGCGCATCAGGATGATTCTTGAATTCTTTACCGAATCGCCCCTTGAACATTTGCTGATATTCTGAACGAAATGCAGTCGCGGTGCGCGCTAGAACAGAGTGTGTGTTGAGTGCTCTCAACACTCCGAAAATTGTGATATTGTCTTGCGCGGGCATGATCGTTCCAGTCAGCCCGATACGAGAACTACAGAACATTGAAATATTACGAATCAACTTGGATCGAAGAGATTGAGGATTTCCGAAAAGATATAGTTCATCCACGACCAACATTTCACCTTTGGGAAAATTCTCAGGAACATTTTTCAAATCCCCCGCTGAGATAAGTAGCACACGTTTTTTAGTTGGTCCTAAACGTAGTAAATTTTTTGGAGTGTAGTTGTCCTGATAAACGAGGAAGTCCAATCCACACTTTTCAATCTCTTCTACCCAACTACCGAATGCAACGCGACGTGTGATGATTAAGCAATCGTTGAATTCAGATAGAGCATACGCCGCAAGGGCGATACGTGTCTTTCCAGTCCCCATCCTCCACAACGCAATGAAGGTATCGGGGGAACTAGGATCTGTCATGCGGTCAATAAACCGCTTTTGTTCAGAACTAAGTAAGGAAAAAATGTTCGACGATTGCATACTTATCTGGATATTTATTTTGATACTTTTCCAGCTTATCATGCAATTCACCTAACGAGCGTATTTTTCTAATCGCTTGAGTCAATATAGTTCGAGGGTCTTTATCAGGTTCTAAAAACTCAAGCTCCTTAGCTTCCATCCACACAATTTGATTGCAAGTTTTCGTTTCCCCCGGCATAGTGCTAGGGATGTCGGTGAATTTAACCTCATATCCTCCGATTTTAGTTCTGACAGCATTGCCAATCATCCCGGCATGGATGCCTGCATGAGTAGATGTTACAACTTTAACTTTCATAGTCTAATCTAAATTACAGAAGCGAGTAATCCAAAAAATAAGAATGTCACGGGGACGTTTCCGTTTGTATCGTGCATATTTTTTGAACTTCAACAGAATAGGAGAGGGTATCCTCAACCGAACCGAGCTATCATTGAATTCAAACTCCTCTCCATCTTCTTCCTCCACGTCATCCGAAACGGGTGTGGGGGCGGAATCGGAAGTTGATTTTGTTGTAACGAGCGCAGTAGGAAGCGGCTTTTTATAAGCTGCTAAAGCGATATCTCCGGTTGGATCATCAGGGTGTGCTTTTTCCCACTCTGTGAATCGACGCTCAAACTCTCGGATCGTTTCGGCATCATCGGGGAGGTTGTAGTTTTCACCTTTACCGAAATAGTTTGCAGGGACTTCAATCATTTGACTTGTGACATGTGAAGCCAAATATCCGTCCCGATAAGGGTGATGTCTTTGGCACGGCAGATTGTTACTTTGACAGTTTTACAGGGAAAACTGAGTTGTTTAATCTCCCCTCGAAAATGAACATCATTCCAAATGGAAACAATATCGCCAAGGGAAAGAGGTTTGGGAAATAGTGCGCGCCAAAGGTGCTTAAACATTTTTCAACGCGGTTGCAACATCAAATTTCTTGAGTTCGCGAATCGCCCCAAGGCAAGACGCTTCGGGAACGATGATGAATTTATTTCCTTTATAGTTCATTCGACTCTCCGAATGCAAAGGGAAAAACAGAATGTCCCCAAGCTGGATGTTGTCGGATACGTTTGGACCTTTATCTACAACTTTACCTTGATTAACCGGAGTGCGGTGTGCTTCGGGAATAATCAGACCGGATTCCGTGCGTTCATTGGCGGGGATTTCGGTAAGGAGTATGTTGTCGTGGAATGGAGTTAGGGTTGCTTTCATTTTAGTTGGTAGTAAATTTATGTATGTGCGAAGATAATCATTTTCTGAGAATTACAAAAGTGTCGTTGCGATGATTGATAATAATTTGGCAGTTCAATCCGCCACGAGATAAAATCTTTGCAACTAAATTATAGGGCTGTGATTGGTAAGATTTAGGAATACGACTCAAGTTACCTGCAAATTGAGCATGCTCCGAAAGGTGACGTAGCAACTGCGGGATAAACGCAGGCGACCGCTTTTTAGTTTTTGGTTTGGAGTCCATCTAAAGTTTTCTGTAACGCGACAATAACGCCGACATTGATAGGGGCTTCCTTGAATCCTGCTTCTCGTGCTTTTTTAATGTCCAATGCACGTCCGGCAAACATAGTGCTCGCTTTCGCTGCTTCAATCGCAGTCATTTCCCCATATTTTTTATGGAATTGCCCCATCGCTAGCACAGAGTTTGACATCATACACTCTTCCAAAAACTTAAAGCGATCTTCATCTGAGCTAAATGCTTTTTTAAGGAGACGGTTGATTTCAGCAAGATTAACTGCATAGACTTTTTCAATGTCCGCAATTTTATCACCTGCTAAATGGGCGACCGCTGCCGATTGAACGCGCTTCTCCTTAGCCGTGATTGGACGGCTGACCTTTTTGGATAACTCTTTTGCAATTTGCTGCTTGCGCTGTTCATCAGACATATAAGACGATACCACAAAGTTGACAAATTGTCAACCTAACATTTGCGCTATTGGCTTTGCCGTATAGCGATTTTTTTCATAGATACTCCCTTGTGATTTGAGCCATGTGCGCCAAGTCTTTCCAATTTCATTAAGGCGTCGGCTACATCCTCTGCTTCTTCAATATCTTTGTTATTCGACATTGCGGATGTCCTCCATTGTGACAAGGTGGTTTTGAGTCATTGCGTGACGACATGCTTTACGGATTCGATTCTCCATTTCGCGGGGAGTATGTGGTTGGAGTGACAACCATTCCAAATCTTCCTTCGTCGGCTTCAAGGTGCCCGGAATCTTAGACTTCCACATCCGCTGAGCGTGCGCCCCTATAGGGGAAAAAAGCTCTATCGTATCTGTGATACGTGACAGAAGGGCTGTGTCGAGGAGTTTGGAATAATTAGTAGATAGTAAAATCAGGGTTGGAAGGTCGCGTGCGAGTAGCTTATCAATCTCCGTAAGGAGGGTATTGACAAAACCGAGTTGATGCACGTTGTCCTTGTCGATCATATCGCGCGACCACAAAATCGAATCGCACTCTTCAAGATGGATTGTAGGTTGCCCCTGTTCGTGTGCTAAATCAAAAAGGGATTTGATCTTGCGTTCGGTTTCCCCAAGCTGTGGGTTGGCTACGTTTTGAAACGAAATTTGCAACGGGGGAGCGTGCAACCTTTGTGCCATGTTCGCAGCCAGCGTGGACTTCCCTGTACCGGGAATCCCGGTGAGGAGAACAACCGCCGAAGGGGAGGGAGCAAAGGGAATCTTCATCGACTTCCATTTTTCGGGTTGCTCCAGCGGTGCCATGATTTCAGACACGCGCTGTTCGAGTTCAGGAGTGAGAATTATTTTTACCATGTAGTAAATATATCACAAGGTTGACTATTTGTCAAGCCTTATTGACAATGCTGAATCGGTAATGGAATTTATTACTTAGATTGATTTCATTTGAGATGTGGTTGAATCCATTCAGGGACGTGCGCGAGGATTTCGTCAAGGTTCGCGGGACTTTTATACTCTTCTAAAAAGTCTTTGCGATACTGCTTCCATCCACAAAGGGGAGCGTCGAACCTATCAAAGTTGCTGGCCTTATACCAGCCCGGGGTTGCTTGCGCTACATGTTCAAAGGGCGACCAATGCCCTGAATCGGCAGCAGAATCGTGTCGGTGAAACGCATTTGAAAAAGAGGTAACTTCCTTTCCAGGTTTATTGTAAGATACCCAACAAGCCCGTGCGACTGAAAGTTTCTTTTTTTCCTCTATAGTCAGCCCGTAATCCGTAGCGTTATTTTCAAACGGTAGATGCCAGTCGCCCCATTGCATTCGATGTGGTTCGTGCGTGAGATACGCCTGCAACATTTTAAACGCCAACACTTGAAAGTTAGGTTCTGCATCAGAGTGCGCGCGGAGTGAGAAAAAGTTATCGTGATTCTGGCATGTAACCAATACTTTGATATGCGCCCAAGGTAAAAGCCACCGATTGACGATGGATTTATGAACCCCTAAAATATCGTGTGCGTAGCTTGCGGAATTAGATGCCAATTGTAACAAATGCAGGGATTCCTCTTGCAATTCTCTGATTTCTTCAAGAGACAAATCTTCCCCTACTTGCATTCCCTTTTGATGTCCAGCGGGTTTGACGGTGAATGCAGGGTTTGCCTCTATAGAGGAAAGATAAGTATCGAATGGAATTGCGCGTGCGCTAGACGCATTGCGTGAGAATTCGCGGTGCGTCATTAGCTCTGCGTGAATGAAAAGCGGGTAGTCCAATTCCCAGGATGTAAGGCGTGCGCCGTTTGGGTTAATGGAGTCTGCGACGATCTTAGCGTTTATCATATTGTAAAAACTTGCGGGTTGTGTGATGGATGGACAGGAGTGCGTTACGGGTTTCGCGGAGAGATTGCTCTAATTGGTTTTGTTTGGTTTCGATGTCAACGGAGCGTGCGATACGTGTCTCAACAGATTTATCCGTCAATTTTTTGGCGGTGTCCATGTGACTAATAAAAATCTTGAGTGTTGAGATGTCTGCGGCTTGGACTGAAATAACCGATTCCAGCTTGGCGATTGTTTTTCGTAGCTTCGTAATCGTCAATTCGTAATTCGGTGTTCGCAGCTTTTTTGACTTCAAGTGTGTTGATTCTGTCGTCATAATCTTCGGGAGTTTCCCACATTTCATTGTCTAAATACGGTGGCGAGGCAAAAAGCAAATACCATTGATATGATGAAAGATGTAATCACAATGGAGCCCCCACATACTTGCGAGTATGTACTAGGCGGGTATATTGCTCGGGGGTTGGAAGGTGCCCCGTGTCTCCGCGTGCGGCTGACAGCTTCCAATAGTATATTACCGGATCGCTGATTTTAATCCGGAAAACAGATTGGACATTTATCGTTGGAGTCTTTTCCGTCCGCGTTCGGAGTGTAGAATTTAACAATGCGGGTGTGTTTAGTGCTGATGATTGCAGTTTCATTTGGTTTGGGAAGCGTAATGTTACAGTGCGTTTCGTTTGTGTTTTTTGTTGCGTGCGTGAGACATATAATGGACATAATCGGGTGCATTGTGGTCACTTATTTTTTATACTCGACTAAAACTCGGATTCCATTTTGCAGATAGGGAAGGGTGTCTTCAAAATTGAGAAAATTTTGAGGGACGCCCGTCCACTTGTTTGCTGTGGCGTCTTTGTAATACACGTGGAATCGTGCGGCTTGGTTCAAAGGGAGTCGGGTTAATTGTTCGGGCGTGCGTGATTTAAGAAACTCCAAAGAAACTATGTCGGCAAACTTACGCTGGCATTTATCATATAGTAAATATCCGAGCGCGTTGATTGTCTTCGGTGCGTGCGTTAGGGCCGCATGCATGGGTTGTGTGTTTTTGATTTTGTGTTGTTGTGTAGGCGTTTCGCCATACGCTTGCGACGCTTGTCTTCGGTGCGTGCGATTGCATCAAAGTCCGCTTGCGTTGGCTCCTTTTTCTTTTCCTCTATAGAGGAAAGAGGATGTGAGCGGGGTGGCATTCCTGCGGGAAGTCGTCCAAGTGCGGCTGCAATTGCAAGGTGGACATGCGGGTTGATACGTAATGATCTCATTTGATTTTAGACTCTCAAACTGCTTGTGCTTCCGTCCCATTGTAGGAAACGAATTTAGTGATGGTTTAACTAGTGAGGGCTTTGAGCAGAAGGAGGGCTTCCGCCTTGGACAGGCCCTCGGATATGGGAGTCTGATACTCCGAACTTCCTACTGTTTCGTAGACCGACCAAGTGCCAGCATAGCGAGCGTCTTGCTCGATATGGAATCTAGTGATGGAATAATTAGGCTCCCGAAGGGGCGGTTTGGGTTTCATTTTACGATTTTGGTAAACTTACTATCGACTAAAGTCTGGAAAATTTCCTTCGCTTTGTTCATTCGCTCTTTTTCTGTGGTGTAGCCTATCTCATTCGAGATTGCAGGAATGGAGAGCATAATATCGCTATGAAGCTGTTTAAGGGTGGCCGGGTGCCCGTATCCAACTGAGTAGCCTTCTGCGTTAAACCCGAAGATATTGCGGATTGAAGTATCTTCTTGCTCCATTGCAGCGAAGATAATGCGCCGGAGCATAGAAGGATGTGTGAGGATGAAGGATACAGTGTCAATATCCGTATTTGAGTTAATCGGAAAAGACAGTTGCCAAGCTTTATCGGAGCGATTGAAATCTCGGACGGTATAGCAGATTGACATTGCAACAGCACAACCTTGCAAGCGCAATCCTTCCATTGCAGCGTAAACAATTGCGCCAGACAAGGCTGCTACTGCCTCAGAGTGTATGCAAGAGAAACACATCTCTAGTTGAACATTCAAAACGGAAGGTGGCGCGTCGCATTCAATAGGGACAATTTCAAACATATCGTCCGGTTGACCCAAGAGGAATGCTTCTACATTAGGCGCGCATCCTTCCAAAGCGGACTGGAATTCGTATTGAATGGATGGGAGTTGAATGGATGCAGTAAGCTCCGCAAGTAGCTTCTGCATCAATTCTCGCCCGGGTGCATGTCCAAAGGAGAATTGATAGAATGCCTCTTCACGTGATTTAGTTCCGGTGAAGGCTGGCGTCCCCTGGACTGATGAATTAGAACCTCGCGCAATAGGCTCCGCGTATTCGATTAGTTGCATCGGATTCTCAAATTGACGGAGATATTTTATCATATTAAAGGGAGTGGTTTTTGATTTTATTTATTGTCAGAGAGTCCAACCCTTTGAATAAAACCATAGATTCCACTTCTTCCCAAGTGAAATCTTTTGAATTGATTAGTTTGCCTCCTTGGAGGGACGCGCGCGGGGAGAAAACATGTTTGACGGTCAACGCATTAGCCTTGGCGCGAATTGATTGCACATACTTTGTCCATTCAATGTTTGGTGCAATTGAACGTTCTAATTTTTCGTCGTAGGGAAAGACTACGAAAACAAATCGGTCCAAGGTGGCTGCGTTCAGTCCCTGGGAGCCGATATAGGTTGCGTTGGCACCTGTGCCAAATGTGTTGGCACTAGCGACAACCACAAAATCAGGGTGGCGAGGAATTGCAGCATCAGGAAAGCCAATTGTCCGATTGGCGAGAATCGCATTCAACGCGGTGCCAACCGCCGGAGAAGCAAAATCCACTTCCTCTAAATGGAGTAGTCCACCATTTTCTACGGCGTCACGAATAGGAGTGCGAACGTAACAACCCGCTGCGTTGAAATATCCGAACAATTGCGCGTTCGTAGTCTCCCGACCAATAGGCGGGCAATGGAAGGGCAAGGATAGGTTTTTGGCGCATTCCTCTGCCACATAGGATTTGCCGGAGCCAGCGGGCCCGGTCAGCCATACATTTTGACGCAATTCAAGAAGCGTTTCAATCTTCGACGTTAGGTAATGCTCCGTAGTAATTTCGGTAGCCTCTATAGAGGAAGGAAGTAATTCAGGGAAATATTCAGACTTGGCACCCGATTTAGTCTTACGGCGCGCCAACATTTTAGCTTCGATTTCGTCCTGCGATGGGAATGATATGTCCATGTTAGATGTAATCTTCGGAGATGCTGGTGAGTAGGGAGCGGATTGCTTTGTTTGCATCCTCTTTCGCGTGAAAGAGGAAGGGGGGAGTGAAAGAGGAGAGGATTGGTTTGGATGCTAGGACTTCGGAAACCATAATTGTAGAAGGAGCAAAATACAAATTGGCCAAGTGGCGCTTGGGGTGGAAGTCTGTACCCGATTGAGTTACTGTGAGGAAAAACCCGTCAATCAGCGGCACGAAGTATTGGCGTTTAGAAGCTGCTAAAACGGGTGCGGATCGGATTGCGCGGACTTCGCCGAGTGGTACGAGAGAGGGAAGTGAGGATGTCATTTGAGAGTGGAGAACATAATAGCAGATTGGTGGAGTTTGTCAAGTGCAATTGACAGAAAAGAAAACCCCTTCCCGATTTGGATCGAGAAGGGGTTTGTCTGATCTGCTTGCTTGCTTGCTTGCTCAGACCCCTGGGGGAGCCGACCGAATGGCGTCCACCGACATTTCGGCCATCCTCAAGATCTCGGACATATTCAAGCCCGTATCGACTTGAGCTTGAGTTAGGAAGATATTTAGCTTTGCAGCGAAATTTCCCATCGTGATTTTGTTCGCGTTTGGATCGCGCGCTGGCTTCGACTGTGGCTTGCTCGACGCACGGCGGACTTCGACCCAACCTTTTCCATCGCTGATTGCCTTCGCAACCTTTTTCTCTTCTTTCTCGCCTTTAGGCCAAGCGGTATTCAACATTTGGCTTGAGAGGGTATAAGCGTAATCATCGCCACCGTTGCCTTTGCTATTTTGGACCTTCACGAGCTTGACCCCGAGCATGTCGGCAACCGCTTGCTGGACTGTGGTTTTGACATCGCCACGGTCTGCTGTTGGATTTTCTTCGCGGAATTCGCGGATCGCGATTACCGCGTCTAGGATGCCCGATTTGGACTGGCTTTCAGCGTTCATCACGACGCCGAGCGGGGATGCCAGGGAAGTGAGGAGTTGCGAGTAATCCACTGTAGGAGTTTCGATTGCGGGTGTTGCGGGTGTTGGAGTTTGGACTTTAGCCATATGTGTGTGTGTGTTTGTTGACTGAACCTATAAAATAGCAGAGTTTGGTGGATTGTAAATAATTTTTTTGTAGGGAATGTCCTACAGCTTGGGCTTGGGGAGACAAACGAATACTTGGTGGTTGGGAGAGGTACCTTCAATCCATTGCGTGTGCGGGGGCAATTTACTATTGGCGGGGTCAGCGAGGAAAAGGCTGAGTGCCGCTCTATAGGGGGAGAAAAGATGGGCTTGGGCGATGTCTGCGCACCGATCGTAGGAATAGACTTTGCGAATGTGTTGTGGGGTCAATATCATAAATCTAGCGGGACGATATACAGTAGCAGGGAGATGTCTGATTTGGATTGTATTCATTTGGTTTTTAGTATGTGTTAAACTGCACCGCAACTATTGCATAAGCGGGGGATGCTGTCAAGTCTGTCTCTTATACACATCTGACGCTGCCGACGAATAGAGAGGTGTAGATCTCGGTGGTCGCCGTATCATTAA
>ENA-ORBV01007297-ORBV01007297.1-microbial-mat-metagenome-genome-assembly--contig:-NODE-7297-length-19051-cov-9.385896_pt1 | contig 19051 bp, 14 predicted proteins | sample MGYA00237777_ERZ505514 | MGnify/ENA primary metagenome ERZ505514 (study PRJEB26160, sample SAMN06269048) | microbial mat metagenome | isolation source: Oligotrophic lake microbial mat | place... | reverse complement strand
TGACACGGTGACACGGTGACACGGTGACACGGTGACACGGTGACACGGTGACACGGTGACACGGTGACACCTAACGGGACACTCAAAGCTATCAGCGGGCCATACGTCTGCTGTGGGCATCCCGTCTCTGCCGACAGGTGTCACCTGGTCACCCGGTCACCATGTCACCCGGTCACCCTGCCAGCTTGTCAAGCACCCCCAGCAGTTCCTCCGGCCCCGGCGGCGTGAAAACAACCGCCAGCGGCGCCGCCCAGCTCCAGCGGATCACGCCCTGGGCATCGATCACGAAGCTGCCTGGCAGGGGCACGCCCATGGCCGAGCCGAGCCCATAGCGGCGAAACTGCGCCCACTCAGGGTCGCTCAGCAGCGGATAGGGCGCCCGCAGCACCTCAGCCACAAAGCTGGTCATCTCCAGATCGGTGCTGCTTACCACGAGCAGCTCCACACCGCGACGCACGAACTCACTGTGAGCCTCCCGCAGCGCATCCAGCTGCGGCGCGCAGTGCGGTCAGAAGAAGCGGTCGCTCACGATCCGTGTAAAGTTGAGCACCACGGGCCGCCCGCGCAGTTCGCTCAGCGTAATCGTCTGGCCGTACTCGATCTGCGGCGCGCCGTCGTCGCCCACGCCCAGGCGCGCGTACGGCAGCGTAAAGTCGGGCGCCAGTTCGCCCACCTGAGGCCCCCCCGCCGGGCCGCGTGGGCGCAGAAACTCCTTGCGCCATGTATCCGTCATTGGCAAAATTGGTCGTGCCATAGCTCCTCGTTGCTCTACTGTCGTGCGCTACTCCTGTAGCAGTGTACCCCGGTCGGATCGCTTTGTCCACCTTTTGCACAGATCGTGCTAACAATGATCGGTGGTTTGACATATATCAGCTGCACATCTACCATATACAGAGCTGAAGCGCGAACCCCCAGCGCAGGTTGGTGGGAGGTCGATAATGACACTAATCCAGAGCTGGCCAGGGCTACCAGAGCGCGTGCATATCCGCGAGGTAGGCCCGCGCGACGGGCTCCAGAACGAGGATGTTGTCCTGCCCACGGCCCAGAAGCTGCGCCTGATCGACGCCCTCGGCGCCACGGGCCTCGACGAGATCGAGATCGGCGCCTTCGTGCGCCCCCAGAACGTCCCCCAGATGGCCGACACCGCCGCACTCTTCGCCGCGCTGCCGCGCCGCCCCGGCGTGAGCTACAGCGCCATCGCCCCAAACGTGGTGGGCGCCCGCCGCGCCGTGGAGGCCAGGGTAGACGCGGTGCAGGTCTTCCTGAGCGCCAGCGAGAGCCACAACCAGAGCAATGTGAACATGAGCGTGGCCGAATCGCTGGCCAATGTCGCCGCCATGAGTGCGCTTGTGCGCGCCGCTGGCATGCCCTTCCACGCGGTGCTCTCGGTGGCCTTCGGCTGCCCGTTCGAGGGCCACGTGCCGATCAAGCGCGTGCTGAGCCTCTGCGCCCGCCTAATTGAGCTCGGCGCCCAGCAGCTCACGCTCGGCGACACCACCGGCATGGCCCACCCCGTGCTGGTGAGCCAGCTGGTTACGGCCTTCCGCGAGCGCTTCCCGAGCCAGCCCCTGCGCCTGCACTTGCACAGCGCGCGCGGCGCAGGCCTCGCCAACATCCTCGCCGCCTTGCAGGTGGGCATCACCGAGTTCGACAGCAGCGTCGGCGGGATCGGCGGCTGCCCCTTTGCCCCCGGCGCCCCCGGCAATCTCTGCACCGAGGATCTGACCCACATGCTGCACGAGATGGGCATCGCTACCGGCCTCGACCTGCCCGCCTTGATGGAGACCGCCCGCATGCTGGAGCAGATGCTTGGCCACAGCGTTCCCTCCCAGACGATCAAGGCCGGGATCTGTAAGCACCTTACGATGACAGGGTGACATGCGCTTGCTGCGCGCGCGCTGACTAGGTGACAAGGTGACACCTATCGGCACCACCACATGTCACCTGGGCACCGTGTCGCCCAGTCACCCAGTCACCCGGTCACCGTAGGCCGCCCCGCTTTGCCGACAGGTGTCACCCGGTCACCGTGTCACCCAGTCACCCAGTCACCCGGTCACCGTAGGCCGCCCCGCTTTGCCGACAGGTGTCACCCGGTCACCGTGTCACCATGTCACCTGGTCTTACATTATGGATCCACGCAATAAAGTCGTTATCATCACGGGCGCCTCGGCGGGCATTGGGGCGGCCACGGCACAGCTCTTCGCTGCGGCCGGCGCTCGCCTTGTGCTCGCCGCCCGCTCGCGTGAGCCGCTGGAGCGCCTCGCCGCCACGCTGCCCGGGCGCCCGCTCGTTGTGCCCACGGATGTGGCCGACCCCGCCCAGTGCCGCGCCCTCGTGTCGCGCACGCTGGAGGCCCACGGCCGCAGCGACATCCTGATCAACAATGCCGGCGTGGGCCTGGCCGGGCCTGTGGCCGAGCTAAGCCCCGCCGATTTGGAGCGCGCCTTGGCCGTGGATCTGCTCGGCCCCCTGCTGCTCATCCAGGCTGCCCTGCCCGGCATGCGCGCCCAGGGCAGCGGCCAGATTATCAACGTCTCCACGGTGCTGGCCGCACAGCCCCTGCCCTACCTCGGGGGCTACGCCGCCGCTAAGGCGGCCCTCGAACGCCTAAGCGAGGCCCTGCGCATGGAGCTGCGCGGCAGCGGCGTGGCCGTAAGCGTGGTGCGTCCCGGCACGACTCGCACTGGCTTCGGCGGCAACCGCCTCGGCTCCGGCAGCGAGCGCCGCCGTGTGGCGCCCAAGGGCGTCCCCCCAGAGGCCGTGGCCCGCGCCATCCTTCACGCCGCCCGCCACGAGCCACGCCGCGCCTACGTGCGCCCCGCCGACCGTCTCGCCCTCCTGGCAGGCGCCCTGCTCCCCGGCCTCGTGGAGCGCCTGCTCAGCCAGGCGATTACGTGGGAGCGCCAGCCTGAGCGTGCCAATACACCTGGAGAGCGACATCACCTGTGATTGAGCCAGCACCCCAGCCCTACCTGCGCGCCCCCGCACTCGACCCCGACGGGCGCCGCCTGGCCTTTGTCTACGCTGGCGATGTCTGGCTCGCCGACGCCGGCGGCGGCCCCGCCGAGCGGCTCACCGCCCACCAGGCCTACCACTTTGCCCCCCGCTTTAGCCCCGATGGCGCCAGCCTCGCCTTTACCTCCAGCCGCAGCGGCCACGGCGATATCTTCGTGCTGCCCCTTAGCGGCGGCTCGGTGCGCCAGCTTACCTTCCACGATAGCTTCTGCGGCGTGGAGGACTGGTCGCCCGACGGCCAGCAGCTCTACTTCAGCTCCGCGCGCGAGCAGCTTGGCGCCGCGATCTACCGCGTGGGCCTCGATGCCGCCACGCCGGCCTTGATCTACGCCGAGCCCAACGAGAGCCTTGGCCACCTGCGCGTGGCCCCCGACGGCGCCACGCTCGCCTTCGCCAACACGCGCGACCGCTGGTGGCGCCGTGGCCCCAACCCTTTCGCCCCCGGCGAGATCTGGCTTGGCCCCAGCGCGCCCGACTACGCCGCCCTGCGCATGGTGGCCGGGCCGGGCCGCCCCAACGGCCACCCCGCCCTCGCCGCGCCCTACGCCGGCCGCAACTGCTGGCCGCTCTGGGCGCCCGACGGTGGCGGGCTCTACTTTGTCTCCGACCGCGACGGCGTGGAGAATCTCTGGTACCTGCCGCTCGGCGGCGATGAGCCGCGCCGCGTCACGCGCTTCACCGACGGCCGCCTGCTCTTCCCCACCATCGCCCGCAACGTCGGCCTGATCGTGTTCGAGCGCGATGCCCGCCTCTGGCGCCTCGACCCGGCCGCAGGCGAGGCCGAGCCGATCACGCTGCGCGTGCGCGGCGACACCAAGTACACCCCGGTGCGCGTCGAGAGCTGGTCGCGCAACTTCTCCGAGCTGCACCTCAGCCCCGATGGTAAGAAGATCGCCTTTGTGGCCCGTGGCGCTGTCTTCGCGGATTTCGCCGACAAGGAGACCGACCGCGACCTGCGCACCGGCCCTGCTTTCCGCGTGGCCGATACCTTCGCCCGCGAGAGCCAACTCGCTTGGACGCCCGACAGCCGCGCCCTGGTCTATGTCTCCGACCGCCACGGCGAGGACGAGCTGTTCCGCTACGACTTCGCCGCGCACCAGGAGACGCGCCTCACCGACGATCTTGCCCCCAAGCGCCTGCCCCGCGTAAGCCCCGACGGCACCTGGGCGGCCTACATCAGCCGCGACGAGGCCCTGTGCCTGGTGCGCCTCACCGGCGAGGGCGAGCCAGGCCGCGAGCTCTGCCGCGCCCACTTCGTGCTCGCCGCCGACCTCTGCTGGTCGCCGGACTCGCGCTGGGTCGCTTTTCTGGCCCAAGACGAGCGCTACTTTAGCAATGTCTGGGTGGTGCCCACCGAGGGCGGCGGTCCCCGCCAGATCACCTTCCTGAGCAACCTCGATGGTGGCGGCCTGCTCTGGTCGCCCGACGGCCAGTTCCTGATCTTCACCACCGAGCAGTATCGCGCCGAGGCCCAGATCGCCCGCGTGGAGCTGCGCCCGCCCCAGCCGCTGTTCCGCGAGAGCGAGTTCGAGAAGCTGTTTGAGGACAAGGGGACAGGGGACAGGGGACAGGGAACAGGCGAGCCGCGCCCCGCCCAGCGCGTGGAGATTGAATTCGCGCCCGAAGATCGCGAAGATCGCGAAGATCGCGAAGATCCTGAAGATCGCGAAGACAGCGCAGCACTCAGCACTCAGCACTCAGCACCCAGTACTCCTGAAGACTCAGCCCTCAGCCCTCAGCCCTCAGCCCTCACAATCGTATTCGAGGGCATCGAGCGGCGCCTGCGCTTCCTCACCCCGATGCAGATGAACGCGAGCGCCGAGGCGATCAGCCCCGACAGCAAGGATCTGCTCTTCCTGGCCGTGGTCGCCGGCAAGGTGAATATTTGGACGCTGCCCCTAGACGAGCCGCGCGACGATCAGGCGCCGCGCCAGCTTACCTCCGGCGACAGCAGCAAGAGCTACCTTCAGTTTGCGCCCGATGGCAAGCTCTGCTTCTACCTGGACGACGGCCAGATCACCTCGCGCAAGTTTCCTGCCGGCGATGGGCAGCTGCGCCTCGCGGCCCGTGGCGACGTGAACATCGACTTCCACCGCGACAAGCTTCAGGTCTTCGGCGAGGCCTGGCGCGCCCTGCGCGACAGCTTCTACGACCCGACTTTTCGGGGCCAGGATTGGGCCGAGGTGCGCCAGCGCTTTGCGCCGCTTGCGGCCGGCGCCACCACCACCGAGGAGCTGCATGTCGTGATCAACCTGATGGTCGGCGAGCTGCGCGCCTCGCATCTTGGCAGCGGCTTTGGCGGCTGGACGGGCAGCGACGGCTACACAGGCATGCTCTTTGCCCAGGCCGAGCTGCTGGAGGGCCACCTGCGCGTGGAGCGCGTGCTGTCCGATAGCCCCGCCGCCATGGTGGAGCGCCCACCGCAGCCCGGCGAGTATCTGCGCGCCGTGGAGGGTGTGGCGCTTGGGCCGGGTATAAGCCTGGATAAGCTGCTGCGCCGCACCATTGGCCGCCGCGTGCGCCTGACGTTGGCCGAGGCGCCAGAGGGCGGCCCCACGCGTGAGCTCTCGCTGCGCCCCGTAGACGCCAACGACTATAATCGCCTACGCTACCGCGACTGGAGCCGCGCCAACCGGCAGTATGTGGCGCGGCAGAGCGCAGGGCGCCTGGGCTATGTCCACATCGAGCAGATGAGCTACGGCGCGTACCAGCAGTTTCTGGCCGACCTCGACGCCGAGACGCATGGCAAGGATGGCGTGATCGTCGATGTGCGCTACAATGGTGGCGGGCACACCGCGCCATTTATCATCGATCTGCTCGCCCGTCGCTCCACGGTGCTGAGCGGCTTTCGTAGCCGGGCCGGCATGGACGCTGGCCACATGGCCGGCAGCCGGGTGCTGAACAAGCCCACCGTGCTCGTCACCAACGAGCGCTCGGCCAGCAACACCGAGATGCTCAGCGAGAGCTACCGTCGCCTCGGGCTAGGGAAGGTAGTGGGCCGCCCCACTGCCGGCGCCGTGATCTGGACCCACAGCATTCGTCTGCTCGATGGCGCCTCGCTGCGCCTGCCGCGCTTCTACGTCGTCACCCCCGAAGGCGAGGATCTGGAGGGTCGTGGGCGCCCTGTGGATGTCGCAGCCGACCGGCCCCTGGGCGAGTGGGCGCTGGGACGCGATCAGCAGCTCGATCTCGCCGTCGCCACGCTTCTGGGCAGCCTTGTGTAAGGATGTGGTATGGCAGCTTTCCCACCGCTCCGCTTCTCGGTCTGTATCGATACGCTCTTCACAGAGAAGCTGTTCGAGCAGCGACTCGAGTATGTGGCCGACCTTGGCTTTCCCGCCTTCGAGTTCTGGACGCGCCAGGGCAAAGATATGAACATCACCCTGGCGCTCAAGCTGGCGCTACGCCTGGAGGTGGCCGCCTTCACCGCCAGTAGCGCCTCGATGGTAGACCCGGCCCAGCGCCAGCAGTTTCTGGGCGATGTGACGCAGGCCGCCTCGCTCGCCGTGGATCTGGCCTGCGCCAACCTGATCGTTACCAGCGGCCCCGCTATGCCTGGCGTCCCCTACGACGAGCAGCGCTGGCACCTGGTGGATGTGCTCAAGCTGGCCGCCGAGACGGCCGCCGACGCCGATGTGGTGCTCGTGCTAGAGCCGCTGAACCAGTTTGATCACCCCGGCAGCTTTCTCTCCTCGTCGGACGAGGGCTTCGCGATCGTGCGCGAGGTGGCCAGCCCCCACGTAAAGCTGCTGTTCGATGTCTACCACCAGCAGATCAGCGAGGGCAATCTTACCAAGCGCATCGTCGACAACCTGGATCTGATCGGCCACATCCACGTTGCCGACGTGCCAGGGCGCCACGAGCCGGGCACCGGCGAGATTAACTACGAGCATATTTTCGGGGTGCTGCGCGAGCAGGGCTACAAAGGTTTTGTCGGCCTTGAGTACTACCCGCACCTCGATGCGGTCGCCAGCCTGAAGGCGGTGCGCGCCCTGAGCCAGTAAGAGGAGTGAGGGCTAGGTTATGGTTGGCGCTGTTGCCAGAACTAGGCGGTTGAAACCGCGTCGGCCGGGCCTGCGGCCAAGCGTCGGCCTGCGCCGACGTGTCTGGACCCGCCCGCGCAGGCGGGCGCCCGGCGCAGCGCGCCCCCACGGCGCGCGTGTACGCGCCCGCCTCCCGACCATGACGTAGCCCTAAATAGGAGTCTCCCGTGTTGTTCAAACGAGCTCTGTTGCTCATGGCCCTGGCGCTGCCGCTACTGGTTGGCGCCCTGATGCCGCGCGCCTACGCTCAGGGCCCTGCCATCCTGATCGCCGAGACGCGCCTGCCGCAGTCTGCAAGCGTCAAGTTCCCCCACGTCGACACGCTCGACTCCACCGTGTATGTCTCCGGCAACGCCGACGAATCGGTTGCGCGCCTCTGGGCCAAAGCCGACACGGCGGGCAGCTTCGGCGCCCCGCGCCTGATGGGCAGCGCCGAGGGCGTGCCCGACTACACCTCGGCGGCTGTCTTCACCGCCCCCGACGGCACAATCCACTATGCCTGGATCAACGCCGACGCCAGGCGCATCCTGCTGCGCACCAAGCGCCCCAGCGACGCCGACTTCGGCCCCGAGCGCCTGATGGTCGGCAGCTCGCCCTTCCCGGTGGAGGTGGAGGTAGCCGCCAACGAGGACGGCGTGTTTGTGTTCTGGCGCGAGCCCGACCAGCCGATCAAGTATCGTCGCTCCACCGATGGCGTCAACTGGAGCGTGCCAGTCCAGCTGCTGCTCACCGAGCGGGTGGAGCGCTACATTGATGTCGCCGCCGCCGCTGGGCGCAGGCTGGCGGTGGGCTACACCAAGGGCCGCGAGAACAAGCTTCAGTCGTACGCGGCGCTCTGGAACGGCAGCGCGTTTGTGAGCGAGCGCATCCCCACTGTCCCGGACAACGACTTCGCCGAGCCGAGCCTCGCCTTCGCGCCCGACGGCACGCTTGTGGCCGCCATGCGCAGCACGCAATCCACCGACGGCTTCGGCGCCGGGGTCTACATCTCCGACCGCGCCCCCGCTGGCGGCTGGTCGCAGGTGGGCCGGCTCGTGAAGGGCGAGACGATCAGCGTGAGCCTGGACGTAGACGCGCTTGGCAACACGCACCTGTTCTGGATCAGCAAGGCCTCCGGCGGCAACGACCTGTGGTACACGGCGCGGCGCGCGGGCCAGGGCTACGGCGGCGGCCCATTGGTGGTAGACACCGGCGCCCTGCCGATCTTCAACCTGCGCGCGGCCGCCAACCTGCGCGACCGCAGCTACGGCCACGCCGTCTCCGAGCGCTTCGAGGGTGAGGATCTCTTCGGCCAGTACTTCGTCTTCGGCCTGCCCGTCAACAACGTGAGCGCCGCGAGCATCGCTATCGAGGGCGGCCAGCAGTTCACCAACAAGCCCGCCGTAAGCGTGGCCTTCAACACGCTTGCGGGCAGCCCCACCGAGGTGCGCTGGCGCTGGGGCGCCGTCCCGACCGACGCCGCCAACGACTCCGGCGGCTTCAAGCCCCTCGCCAATCCGCTCACCGTGGCTGTGCCCACGCTCGCCGACCCCAGCGCATGCACCAGCCTCACGCTCTACACCCAGCTGAAGGCCGGCACCGTGGTGCAGGCTGGCACCAACAGCGACGAGATCAGCATCGACCGCGCGGTGCAGACCCAGTTCATCGTGGCCAGCCCAAACGGCGGCTTCGACCCGAACTACACGCGCGTGCCGACGGCTACGCTCAGCCTCTTCAACAACCTTGAGTGCTCCGGCCTCTCGGCCGCCGTGGTGAGCGGGCCGATCAACGACGGCAGCCTTGTGCTGGACGTGGTTGGCAAGCCCGCGCTCCAGGCAAGCGTCGGCCTCACGGGCGGCGCAGGGCCGAAGGCGATCACCTTCACCGCCACCGATCTGCTCGGCAACACCACCACCGTCTCGCGCACGGTGATCTACGACCCGGTGCCGCCGTTGTTTACGGACGCCGGCCCCGTTGTGCCGCTGGTGCCCGACCCCGACGGCTCCACGCTGCTCACGCTCACCCTGAGCGAGGTAGTAGCCAGCGACAACAACAAGCTCTACGGCCTCTCGGTGACGCCTAACGTCACGCCGGCGGGCGGCGCACCCATCGCCGGCACGCCGATCATCGTGCCCTTCAGCGATGTGGCGGTCTCCACCGACCCGGCCACCGGCAAGCTCGCCATACGCGCCACCGTGGACATCACAAAGGGGCTGCCCGCGAGCGCGCGGGTGCCGGGCAGCTACGACCTGGTAATCAGGTTGCTAGACGCGGCGGGCAACGCGAGCCTGGCCAACACCGTGCGCAGCGTGACGCTCACGGAGATCAGCTACCCGCTGAACCTGCCGCTCACGCGGCGGTGATCGCGCGTATGTCATTCCGAGCGAAGCGAGGAATCTTGACGTTGTGCTGCGGTAAGACCCTTCGCTTCGCTCAGGGTGACACTCATGTGGGCAAAGCGCTCGTCTCAATCTCCTGCGGGCACCGCGGCCGGCGCCAGCGCAGGACGGGTGCGCCCAGGCAGCGTGAGTGCGAGCAGGGCGCAGGGCAGGCCGAGCGCGGTGGCCCAGATCATCACCTGATCGAGCCCCACGCTGTCGGCGAGCTGGCCGGCGAACCAGGTGCCGATCGCGCCCGACGCAAACGTGAAGCCGAGGATGAGCCCGGCAGCGAGGCCCTGCTTCACCGGCAGCAGCTGCTGGGCGTGAACCACAAGCACGCTATGCTGGCCGCCCACGAGCAGCCCAAAGGCGGCGCAGGCTGCAAAGGCGCCCCAGATCGACGGCGTGAGCAGGAGCAGCAAGCCGGCGGGCACGCCGAGCAGCAGCGGCAAGACGGCGGCGGCGCGCAGGCCGTAGCGGTCCGCGAAGCTGCCGGTGAGCATCTGACCCACGGCGCCCGCGCCCATAAAGACGCCCGCCATCAGCCCGAAGAGCGTGGGGCTCCAGCCACGGCTCTGGAAGAGCTGCGGCAGGTAGGCCTGATAGATCGACTGGAGCGACGAGCGCATCGCCACCAGGGCGACAAACGCGATGATCAGCGTGATAGCCGTGGCCGTCAGAGCCTGGCGCTGGGCGGCCTTCGACTGCATGCGCCGCACGACCATGCTGCGCTCCTCGCCCGTAGCCAGGAAGAGCATCGCGGCGGGGATCAGCGCGAGCGCTGTGAGCGGGAGCAGGCCCGGCGCCCCGAAGCTGCCAACGAGCGCGCCGGCGAGGAATGGGCCGAACGCGAGGCCGATCTGGCCGAAGAAGAAAAAGGTCGAGGTGGCGCTCGCCGCACGCTCTGGCGCCGAGGTCGCCGCCGCCGAGGCGCCGATCGGGTGGAACAGCCCGCTGCCCAGCGGCGCCAGCAGGAAGGCCGGCAGCAGCCACGTCCAGCTGGGCGCAAAGGCCACCAGGCTGTAGAAGAGCACCATCCAGACCACGCTCCCGGCGGCCAGCAGCATCGTGCGGCCGGGCAGCTTGTCGGCGAGCCAGCCAAACACAGGCTGCGAGAGCGAGCCGACCAGCAGGTAGAGCGTAATGGCCGTGCCGATCTGCGCGTAGCTCAGGCCCAGGGGATCCTTGAGCACCGCCAGCAGCACCGCCCCCGTGCTATTCAGCACATCTACCACAAAATGCCCGCTCACCACACCCCGAAATATCTTGCTCTTGTACATAGGATTCCCTGTACGGGCGCGCTATAGCGCGCCCCTCCTGGCTATCGGCTATCGGTGTCTTGTACGGGCGCGCTATAGCGCGCCCCTCCTGGCTATCGACTAGTGCACATCAGCGCTCAAACACCAGCTTGCCCTCTACCAGCGTCATCGCCGCAGTGATCGCGTGGAGCTCGCCGGGCGCACTGCGGAAGGGGTCGCCAGTGAGCACCGCCAGGTCGGCGAGCATGCCCGGCGCGATCCGCCCCTTCTCGCGCTGCTCGCCGCTGGCGATGGCCGGCCCCACGCAGTAGGCCTCTAAGGCCTCTGCCACGCTTAGCCGCTGCTCGGGATACCAGCCGCCCGCAGGTACGCCGCCGGGGCGCTCCCGCGTAACGGCGGCGTGCAGGCCCTTCCACGGGTTCATCGTCTCTACGGGGGCGTCGGAGCCGAAGGCGAGCGTGGCGCCGGTGGCGAGCAGGCTGCGCCAGGCGTAGCTGTAGGCGCAGCGCGGCCCCCAGAGCGCCTCGGCTGCCTCCATATCGCTGGTGCAGTGGATCGGCTGCATCGAGGCGATCACCCCGAGCTGCGCCAGGCGGCCCACGTCTTTCTGGTGCAGCACCTGCACATGCTCGATCCGGTTGGGCAGCGTGAGCGGCGTGGCCGCGTCGCCCAGCTCGTTGCGCGCCGCCTGCGCCCGCTCGATCGCGTCGAGCACCTTGCGGTTCGCCGCGTCGCCGATGGCGTGGATGGCCACCGCAATCCCGTTCATGTTCGCCGTGAGCACCAGCTCGTCCAGCAACTCTTGTTCCAGGGTGGCGATGCCGGTATGGCGGCGGCCCTCGTAGTGGGTGAGCATCTCGGCGCTCTCCGAGCCCAAGGCGCCGTCGGCGAACAGCTTGAGCCCGCCGATGCGCAGCCAGCGGTCGCCAAGCCCGGATCGCAGGCCCATCGCCACGGCGCGCTCAAGATCGGGCTGGGCGAGGTAGGCCATGCAGCGCAGGCTCAGGCCGCCCTGGGCACGCAGGGTCTGGAGGTCGCGCAACGCCTCGGGGGCGCTGGAGTGGTTGGTGCCTGGCGGCACATGGATGCTGGTGATGCCGTAGCTCAGTGCCTCGGCGAGGGCGGCCCGCAGCGCCTGGAGGCGCTCGGCCTCGCTGTGCTGCGGTACGATGGCCCGCGCCAGCTCCATCGCCGTCTCGGTGAGAATGCCGGTGGGCGCGCCATCGCGGTCACGCTGAATGGCGCCGCCCGAAGGGTCGGGCGTGGCCGCTGTGATGCCAGCCAAAGCCAAGGCGCGGCTGTTCAGCCAGACGGAGTGGCCATCCTTGCGGCTCAGCATGGCGGGCCGGTCGGGGCAGACGGCGTCGAGGTCGGCGGCGGTGGGCCAGCGCCTGCCCCAGGGGCTGTGGTCCCAGCCGCCGCCGCGCAGCCATGCGCCGGGGGGCAGGGTGGCCACGCGGGCCGCGATCTGGCGCTGGGCATCCTCCAGGGTGGGCGTATCGCCCAGGCGCACCTCGAAGTTCGTCATGCCCTGCCACATAATATGCACGTGGGCGTCGGTGAGGCCGGGCACCACGGCGCGGCCGCGCAGGTTGATCATCTCGGCGCGCATGCCGGCGGCCGCCGCCTGCACGCGCCCCTCGCTACCCACAGCAAGCACATGCCCGCCGCTGATCAGCACGGCACGCGCCGTGGGCATGCTCGGGTCGAGGGTGTAGATCGGGCCGTTGTACAGCACCAGAGCAGACATCGTTGGCTCCATAGCACTCAGGGCAAGGGCATAGGAACAGAGGGCAACTGTGCCCCCTGCATCGTACCGCCGCCCTTAACCTGTTGTCAACCGCCTTACGCCCGAGCGCAGGGCTGATACACAATCCAGAGCCGATGCGCCCAGCTCACACTTGGGGTCAGCAATAGGCTGGAAATCAGTGCCGTCTGTGGACAACTACGCGGCGGGCAGCGTGAAGCTAAAGGTGCTGCCGCGCCCCTCGGCGCTGTCTACCCAGAGCCGCCCGCCGTGGCCCTCTACCAGATGTTTGGCGATGGCCAGGCCCAGGCCGGTGCCGCCTGCGTTGCGCGTGCGCGCCCGATCCACCTTGTAGAAGCGCTCGAAGATGCGGGGTAGATCCTGGGCCGGGATGCCGATGCCGGTGTCGCTCACGCTCACCTGGAGCCAGAGGCCGCCGGGCTGGCCTGCGCCCGCCGCCTGCCTGCCGTCGCCGCTACGAATCAGAGCGGTACGCACCTCCACCGTGCCGCCCGCCGAGGTGAACTTCACGGCGTTGTGCAGCAGGTTCAGCAGCACTTGGCCGATGCGGTCGCCATCCATCAGGGCGGGCGTCGCCTGGTCGGCGAGCTCGGCGGCAATACAGATCTGCTTGCGGTCGGCCTGGGGCTTGATGCGCTCCAGGGAGCGCTCGACCACCGGCCCAAGGCTGAGCGGCGCGAGCTGGAGCGTCACGCGGCCCGACTCGATCTGCGAGAGCTCGTGCAGCTCGTCTACCAGCTGCGTTACGGCGTCGATCTCCTGCGCCATCTGGCCGAGCATGCGCCGGGCCACCTCGGGCGGCGGCTCGGACTGCACGGTCTCCACCAGCAGCTTGAGGCTGGCCAGGGGCGTGCGCAGCTCGTGGGAGACATTGGCCACCAGATCGCGGCGGGAGCGCTCGAGCATACTCAGCTGCGTAATGTCGCGGATGAGCATGAGCGCGCCCGCGATCTCGCCGCCGGGGGCGAGCACGCTACAGCGCAGGCGCAAGGTGCGCCCGCTCACAATCGGCTTCATGGCCGTCTCGCGGGGCTCACCGTCGCGCAGCACCTCGGCAACAAGGCTATCGGCCTGATGATCGCGCAGCAGTGCGATCAGGCCACCGCCAAGCGCGCCGGGCGCTGCCTCCAGCATCTCCAGCGCCTGGTCGTTCACGAAGCGCACCTGGCGAGCCAGGTCTACCACCACCATGCCTACATCCAGCGTGGCGGCCACAACCTGGAAGAGCGGCTGGCTCAACGCCTCCAGCTGACCGGGCGACGAGACAAGCGACGGCAATGCGAGGCCAGCCTGGGCCGAGGCGAGCGGCGCGCCAGCGTTGCCGGGGCGCACGCGCCTGCCCCAGAGCCACGCGCAAAGGGTGAGGCTGGCGGCTAGCGCGATGAGCAGAACGAGCTCAAAAGCTGTCATGGGGGCTTGCTCAGGCAGGCAGTTGGGCTACGCCTCTGGCGCCTCGAAGCGGTAGCCCACGCCGCGCACCGTCTGGATGTAGCGCGGGCGCGCCGGGTCGGGCTCGATCTTCTCACGTAGCCAGCGGATATGCACATCCACGGTGCGGCTATCGCCGATAAAATCGAGGCCCCAGACCCGCTCTAGCAGCAGATCGCGCGAGAGTGCGATGCCGCGATTGCGGATCAGGCAGGTGAGCAGGTCGAACTCTTTCTGAGGCAAGGTTAGCTCGCCGCCCTCGCGCCAGGCGCGGCGGCTGCTGGTGTCCACCTTGAGCGCGCCGGCCTCCAGCACCTCGCGGCCTGCCAGACGAGGCTGGCGCTCGCTGCGCCGCATAATCGCGCGCACGCGGGCCAGGAACTCGCCGAGGCTAAACGGCTTGCTGATGTAATCGTCGGCGCCGAGCTCCAGGCCAGCGATGCGGTCCACCTCGTCCTGGCGAGCGGTGAGCATAATGATCGGGACATCGCTCTCCTGGCGCAGGATGCGGCAGACGGAGAAGCCGTCGAGGCGGGGGAGCATAATATCGAGCACAATCAGGTCGGGCGGCTCGCGCCGGGCGAGCTCCAGGCCCTGCACGCCATCGGCGGCGATCATCACGACGTAGCCCTCGCGCTCCAGGTTGTAGCGCAGCGTCTCGGCCAGGGTGGTCTCATCTTCCACGAGCAGGATGATGGGCATACGCTCTCCGGAGCGGAGTTTCTCAGGCCCCGCAGCTCCTTCTCCCCAGACAACACAACGCCGGCGCCGGCGCTCCTCGCGCAGACGGCCGGCGTCTGTCGTCAATGTGTTGTGGTCGGGGCGGAGGGATTTGAACCCACGACCCCCGCGTCCCAAACGCGGTGCTCTACCGGGCTGAGCCACGCCCCGACTGTGTGTAGCGTAGCAGCAAGCGGGCACTCTGTCAAGGCGGGGGTGCATCCACAGATTGCCGACCCATTTCCGGCCTATTTCCGGCCTAACGTTACTGGGCCGGAAATCTGTGTCATCTGTGGATAAGGAAGTGATCGGCGGCCTACGCTTCGTCCTCCACGGCGGGGGGCGGGCCCTTGCGCGGGCGCACCTTGAGGCGGCCGCGCACCCGATCCACCTCGGCGATGGCCTGGCGCACCTCGCCGATCCACTCGGCGTGCTCGGCGGCGAAGGCGCGCACGGCGTAGGCCAGAGCGCTGCTGCGCGTGTCGGCCACCCCGGCCGCCACCAGCGTGTCCAGCACCTCGCGCTCGCCGCGCCCCAGGCGCGTCATCACCGGGGTTGTGCGGGTGGTGAAGAGGCTTTCCACTGTGCCGACGCGCATACCCCAGGCGACCGGCAGGCCCGTGATACGCTCCAGCTCGCGGGCCAGCTCCACGCGCAGGGCGCGCGTCTCCTCGCGGCGGCGGGTGATCAGGGCATGGGCGGCCTCGGGCTCGTCGGTGGGGGGCGCCAGCCGCAGCACCAGCAGCAGCTCGTCCGGGTAGCGGCGCAGCTCTGGCGGGGCCGCCAGCAAGTCCGCCGGGAACCTGCGTGTGAGCAGGCCGATCAGTTCTTCGTCACGCATCATAGCTTTATTCTACCGCAAAGCTTGTTGTCCACAGATGGCACCGATTTCCGGCCTATTTCCGACCTCATCGCATGGTACAATTCCCGGCGGTTGGGACAAGCAATAGACTGGAAATCTGCGTAATCTGTGGATAAAATGCCCGAGATACTCTGCTTTGGTGCGATCTGCGCCGATCTGCGTATGCGCCTGCCGCGCCTACCGCGCCCCGGCGAGGGCATGCATGTAGCCGAGGCGGTATGGTCGGCAGGCGGCAACGCGCTGATCGAGGCCCGCGCCCTTGCCGCCTGGGGCGTGCGCGTGGCGCTGATGGGCGACGCCCTCGGCATCGACGAGCCCGGCGCGCTTGTGGTCGCCGAGCTGCGCCGCCTTGGGCTCAACGCCCAGGTTCGGCGCGACCCGGCGGCGCGCACCGTGGTCTGCCACATCCTGCTCACGCCTGATGGCGAGCGCACCATCCTCGCGCTGCGCCCGCCGAACCCGCCGGCCGCCCTGCCCTCCAGCGAGCTGCTGCGCGCCTGCCGGCTGGTGAGCGTCACCCGCTACGGGCCGCGCACCGTCGAGGTGGCCGCCCTGGCGCGGGCCGCCGGCGCCACGCTGGTCGGTGGGGATGCCACGCGCCCCGACGACGCGCTCGCCCAGCTCGCCGACGTGCTTGTCACCTCGGCCGATCTGCTGGCCGCCCACACGCCCGGCGTTGCTCTGGGGGCGCAGATGGCCGCGCTCCACGCTGTGCGCGGCGCCGCAGTGGTCGTCACCGACGGGCCGCGCCCCGTGCGGGCCATCTGGGCCGAGGGCGGCGCAACGCATGCGGCAACGCTTACGCCGCCCGCCGTAACGCCCCACGACACCACGGGCGCTGGCGACATCTTCCGCGCCGGGGTGGCGCTAGGGCTGCTGCGCGGCTGGGGCTGGCCCGCCACGCTGGAGCGCGCCTGTGCTGAGGCGAGCAAGGCCATAGGGAACAGGGAACAGGGAACAGGGAACAGGGTATGAAGCGCAGGGCCGCGCTCTATCCTTGCCCTGTCCTTGCCCTGTCCTTGCCCTGTCCCCTGTCCCCTCCTTGCCGCGCTACGCGCGCGCCTCGAAGCCGCTCAGCAGGCTCACCACGTTGCTGCCAAGGGCGTCGATGGCGTAGCCGCCCTCCTGCACAAAGAGCGTGGGCAGGCCGAGCTGGGCGATGCGCGCCCCGATGCGGGCGTAGCAAGACGTGGAGAGCTTGAAGTCGCCCAGAGGGTCGCCATCGAAGGTGTCGAGCCCGGCCGAGATCACCAGGTAGCTTGGGCCGTAGCCGGCGATCGCCTCTAGCGCGGTCTCCAGAGACGCCATGTAGGCTGCATCGTTCACACCGGCGGGCAGCGGCAAGTTCAGGTTATAGCCCTCGCCGGCGCGGGCGCCGCGCTCGTCCGCAAAGCCAAGGAAGTAGGGATACTCGCGGTGCGGGTCGCCGTGGATAGAGACAAAGAAGACATCGCTGCGCTCGTAGAAGATCGCCTGGGTGCCGTTGCCGTGGTGGAAATCGATGTCGAGCACCGCCACGACTGCTGGGCGCATGCCCCAGAAGTCGCCGCCGCTGCGCTCGCCGCGCGCAAGCTGGTGGGCCGCGATGGCGGCATTGTTCAGGTAGCAGTAGCCGCCGGCCATGTCGCGGGCGGCGTGGTGGCCCGGCGGGCGGCAGAGCGCGTAGGCCGCGCGCTCGCCCTCCAGCAGCAGCTCCGCGCCAGTGAGGGCCGCGTCGGCGCTCACCCGCGCCGCGCCGTAGGTGCCCGCCACAATCGGCGCGCTCAGGTCGAAGCAGTAGATCCCGGCCCGCCCCTGGGCGCTGCGCGTCGCGGTGCGCAGCCCGCGCAGCGGCAGCGCCGAGGGCATCACCGCGGCGGGCGAGCGCCCCTCGGCCACCCAGGCCGCGTAGGCGGTGCGCAGATATTCAACATAATCGCTGTCGTGGATCGCCTTCACCGGCTCCAGGCCAGCGGCGCGGGGCGGCTCCGGCGCGGGGAAGCCGGCGGCGGCCAAGGCATCGGCGATAATCGTCACGCGGCGGGGCAGCTCGAAGTAGGGTACAACCTGGCCGTCGAGGATCTCAAACGGCGGGTCGTGGGCGGCGTGCTCGGGGTTGCCGATAATACGCATGGCGCGGGACTCCAGTGTTGGCCGATCAGATGTCGAGCAGCAGCAGGGCGAGAGCCAGCCAGAGGCTTCGATGCATGATCGCATTGTACCGGCGCGCCCGCCCGAGCGCAATTGATCCAGGCCCAAGGCATGCGCTGCGGCACAGTGGCCGGAAATGAGGCCTTGGGCAAGGTTACAGATTGCAGATTGCGCGCAGCCGGACGCGCTGCGCGGGCCAAACGGTAACGTACCCACGAAGCTTGTTTGCTTGTCTAAGCAGATTTGACACGTCCTGGGGGCCATGCTATACTCCAAACCGTTGCGCGGGCGTATAGCTCAGCTGGTTAGAGCGCGATCCTGATAAGATCGAGGTCCGTGGTTCGAGTCCACGTACGCCCACCAGCACAATGCAGGCTGCGAAAGAGGCTACGCCAGTAGATTTTGCAGCCTGCGTTTTTGCGTGTCGCGGGGCGATAGCTTAGTTGGTAGAGCGCCTGCTTTGCAAGCAGGAGGTCCGGGGTTCGAATCCCCGTCGCTCCACAGCATCAGGACGCGGAATCTCGTAAGAGGTTCCGCTTCTTTTTTGCCTCCGGGAGCAAATACGGGAGCAGCCACGCTCGCGCTACCCGTTCAGACCGCCCTGGAGCCACACTGACCACTCCAGTCCGAAAGCCGTTTTACGCCTCGCGGTCTGTGGCGGACTGGCAAAGGGGGAGCTGGCTGGCCGCCAACTCCCCCTGCTTCGACGCGCGCTCGGTCACCCATGCGGAGCCTCTATCCCGCCCCCGCTGCGCGTCACGGGATCGGCCCTGCGCTCACAGCCCCGTGCGCTGACGTAGCTGACGGAGTAGCGTTGTCAGCGCGTTGCGCTCATTGGCGGAGTACGGTGCGGCGAGGTCGCGGACAAGCGCAAGGGCCTGTTTCGCCCACGGGTGAAGCTCCGGCTCTTCCATCTCGATCAGCGCTTCTGCCACCGATGCGAGATAGAAGAGCGGTCCTGTGTCGCTCCACTCCGCGCCATACTGCTTGCAGTGGTCGATCACCCGCGGCAACAGCGGGGTGAGCTCGGAAAGCGCGATGGCCTCCTCCTCGTACAGGAGCCAGAGGGCATCGTAGATCTCCACCGCGCCATATGCGCCATTGGCATCCGGCTTGGCAAGGGCGCGCTCAAGCCAGAAGAGCCCATGTGCCGCTAGGAGGGCGCGCTGATCCGGCGCGTAGTTGTCAGGGTCGAGTCCGGCCGCGCTATGGAGTTCGGAGACACAGCACATCTCGGGGTCGTCGAGGCCGTGCGCTGCGACGCACGACGTGTCGGAGCCGAGCGATCGGAGAAGCTCCTGGAGGGCCGTGCGCTGTGTTTCGGTGACGGTGATGGCTCCACGCCCCGAGTCCTGGATGGTCAGGCGGTACAGCTCCTCAAGCCCCGTGTTGATGATCGCCGGCGCCGCAGCCAGGTTTTGTAGAACCGACTGATGTGGCCCCTCCAGCATCAGATCCCCGCTCAC
>ENA-ORBV01007296-ORBV01007296.1-microbial-mat-metagenome-genome-assembly--contig:-NODE-7296-length-19051-cov-13.236798_pt1 | contig 19051 bp, 17 predicted proteins | sample MGYA00237777_ERZ505514 | MGnify/ENA primary metagenome ERZ505514 (study PRJEB26160, sample SAMN06269048) | microbial mat metagenome | isolation source: Oligotrophic lake microbial mat | place... | reverse complement strand
AAACCCTGCGCGCAGACTACATAACTTTCAGTACAAAAAGTGTAACAGTGACGTTTTAGCACTTATTGTTTTCATGATAACGCATTTAACAAACAGGTTCTGTGATTGTTGAAATGTTTTTGCTTCATGCCCCCCCTGCGTGAACGTGTTTTTGCACCAAGAAAAGTTGGAAAATTTTCCCAGCACATTGGTCTGCAGGGTGTTCCTGTAGAATTTCGGATTTTCGCGCATTTTGCCCTTCTCGTTAGCCCCACATGGTCAGCGTTCCGAATGGGCTTCCACATAGCTTTGGTGCTGAAAGCTGCTTAACTTCGCCCTCAACAGTCGCAAAGCGGCTGGGCTTTCTCCCATGCATGGCTTTCTCCCACACATTAATTGCCCGGGTGGAGTGAGACCCCCCACGGGAAAACCAATAAAATGTATTCGGTCTCACAGCAGACTGCTAAGATAAGGGAGTTTGAGGGACGAACCTCTTTGGAAAACCCTGCGTGCAGACTGTGCAACTTTCAGCACAAAAAGTGTAACAGTGACGTTTTGGCACTTAACGTTTTCATTGTTTCTTGCTTGATGAACAGTTTCTGTGAATGCTAAATTGTTTTTTGTTCAAGCTCGCCTCGCTCCAAAGGTGTTTTGTGTGGGATTTCGTGTTTGAATGATTGCCGGCACATCATTCTGCAGGATGTGCCTGTAGAATTTCGGATTTTCGCGCACTTTGCCCTCCACACAGCTGTCCAATTGGTACCACCAGGCTCCCACGTAGGCTTGGTACTGAAAGCTACTTAGCTTTGCCCCATGCAGCTGTCCGATTGGTACCACAGGCTCCCACGTAGGCTTGGTACTGAAAGCTACTTAGCTTTGCCCGATGCAGCTAAGTGAGACCCCCCACGGGAACAACAATTTGCCGAAAGCTCCGGTAAAAAGATTTGTCGTAGAGTTTCTTTCTACACCTGAACCCTAACTGGCTGTGTTCTTTTGTGGTCATACCTCAAAATTTAGAAAAACTAGCAGTGACTCACACTACAGCATTATCAATACACTTGCCCATCATGCCTCATCCATCCTGGACTGGTTCGATTCGTCAGTAAGTTTGTCACTCCAATCAATGAATCGATCCCATCACGACGACGACGACAAGAGGAAAAGCCAGCAAGCAAGCCAAAAGAAGGATGACACAACGATTGTGCAACACACCACAATCCCTCCTCCTGTATCTCGTCGGCTGGATCCTGCTTCTGTTCCCATCACTGCCGCCAGTGGTTTCCTTTCAACCACAGCCGCCACCAACAATTCACATTGGTGGTGGTAGTTCGTTTCGTCTCCAACAAGCATTTTCTTCAAAAGAGGATGGTTGGATTTCCCTGACCGAGGATGGCGCTGTACAAAAGAAAATTTTAGTCGAAGGATCCGGTGAATTGGCCCAATCAGGACAGACGGTCGAAATCGATTATATTGGTACACTGGGAGACATGGATTGGAATGTCGAAGGGACCATCACGTGTTGGTTAACTTGTCAACAAGGACTGGATGGGCTTGCCGACAAGTTTCGGGAACATCAAGTGGATGCTTGCAAATTAATGGATCCCGATTTCTTTACGGAAGAATTTTGTGCCGACGCTTTGGGGTTGTCCAATAAGATTCAAATCAAAAAATTGGGCATGGCCTCGAAACGGCTGACCAAGGCCATTGTCGAGTATCCACCGGGGACACAATTTGATTCCAATGCAGACCGAAACGACGGCGCTCCTTATTCATTTGTATTGGGAAAAAAGAAGGCCATACGAGGCATGGAATTGACGGTGGCCAGTATGAGAGAGGGCGAACATGCCAAAATGAAATGCCGAGCAGACTATGCCTATGGCAAAGAAGGCGTCCGCAAATCCAACGGCGATGTCATGGTGCCCGAATATGCAACGCTGTGTTTTGATATCAAACTGTTGAAATGCAGCAATCGCGATTCATGACATGACATATCTCAAGCGCCGTAAACGGATGTTGGTGTGCTAGGATTTCCATCATTGTAGGATCCAAAACCGAAGTCGGTGTCATAAATACCTAAAACTTAAATGTAGATTAATATGCTGCACACGTATTGTAAACATGCTGTGGGCCTGTCCCCATGAGTGCCAAACCTTGTATTTTTGCTTTATTCCGAATGGCTGACAATACTTTTATCCGGCAAGGTAAACAAGTTATTGGGGTCATATTTCTTCTTGGCCCCCTCCAAAAAGACACGCTGCTCGTCGGTAAAGAATTTGATGCGCCTGCCGTCCGAATCGCAAAAGTTGTGGGGTCCATCCTCTCCTCCAATTTCAATAACCTTCTGTTTGGCACGTGTGGCCCAATCTCGAACACTTTGGATTTGCTCTGGAGTGGCATGAGGTTCATATCCTGCCTCTATAATGACCCAAGCAACGGCCTTGCGGTGACGGAGGGAGCTCAGAGACCCATCATTGCGACGCTGTTCACCCGAAATGGTCTGCACGATGATGATGGGTTTTGTGTTTTTACCAGTGGGCAAGTCGACGCGAGTGAAATGGACGAGAGCATCCAACATGGCGTCATCAAAAGCATACACCATGGCACCAATGGCGCTGGCATAGCAACGTTGTTGGACGGGTTCCAGAATGACGGCAATTTCGTCAATGTAGTCTTTTCGTCCCAGGTCGTTGCTCATACGAAACAGAGCTCCCAAATTACTGACGCTCGCCAAGAACGGAATGTCCGTGTACACTTTGGCATTCTTGACTTCGTCGCCACCAATCATGGTAGCTACATTGATAAATACCGGTGCTCCACCGGGCATGGCAATGATACTGGACCCAGCATCGGGCATGTCCTCGACAATTTTGGCATAATTGTGCAAGACCGTCTTGACACGTGCCACTGTGGGCGCAAAGTGGACGACCGTCCCCGCGAAAGCTTGCGAAACATCAAAGAGTTGAAAGGTCCATTGTACCACGACGCCAAAATTGCCACCGCCCCCACGAAGACCACGAAGCAAATCCTTATACTCGTTGGTATCCGTCGCTGTCACCAGTTCCCCCGAGGTCAACACCACTTGGGCGGCTACCACCGTATCACAGGCAAAGCCTGCCTGTCCTCCTAAATATCCAACACCACCTATGTTTGGGAAACAAAAATGAAAAAGGATAAACGAGAGTCAACCATGCTGTTCGCCGCCCCAATTCAACTCCATACACACACGCCTACCTGCTAGGGTCAACCCCGAAACACCTGTATCACCATTGGTCCCGGTCATGAAACTCCATCCTGGTGCACCTTCTTTTAGAGCAGCGTGCACTTCACAAATTTTGGCGCCTCCTTGAATTTGAACGGTTTTGGCGTCCAGATTCACCTGAACTTCGTTTAATTGTTGCAGATCCAGTACCACTGCACAATCCATCATGCAATAATGAGAATGACATCCACTGGCAATGCAAAATGTCAAGGACGAAGAAGAGTCGCCCTCTGGTTTCAACAATAAGGGTGGAATTTGTTTCATGATTTCCACCACATCTTGGACGGACGCGGGGACAATGATGGCGGCAGGATAATTGCAATCATTGAAATAAAAGGGTCGTTCTCGTTGTTGGTGATACGCGTCGGATGCGGGCGTTCCTCCCAACAATTCATCCTCGGAAGTGGGCGCCAAGAGAACCTTGCCTTGAAATGATTCAAGTGCTTTCAACTTGTCGACAAGGCCCGCCTGGGCCTCCAACGCTTGACTGGCCGCTTTGACGCGTGTTGCATCCCGAGGTTTGACGGAAGGTGGGGGCGGTTTGGAAAGAATAGCTCCCATGTTTTGTATGAAGGATGGTTTTGGACGACGAGAGGGGTTTTGGTAGAAAGGCTCACTGTTTTGGTAGAAAGACTTACTCACACGTCGTTTCAAAAGAGGTGATGTGGAAACTTTTCTTGACGATGGGACGTAGTTTTCATGGATTCATAAAATGCAGAAGCCCCATGCATATGCCGCTGATGATGTTCTTACATTATTATTATATATTCATCGCGCCACGATTGACACTCAAGAAAATCCTGCATTCGGTGGAAAGATATCGTACTCCCGTCATCACTCATCAGAACCCTTGATTCATTCAGAACCCTTCAAACCCGTGACAGGAAGTGAATCCAGAGTAAAATTATTCTTTAGCCTTATCATTCTTATCACTATGACTATTTTTCAAATTGTTTGTTGGCCACAATTATTATGGCTCCAACAGCCGGGTAACTCGAGCGAAGTACGTGCATGTAAGTATTTCACAAAAGCGGCATTTCACAAAAGCGGCATCGGATGGAGATACAGTAGCTATTCGTAGCTACTTTAGCTAGCTAGCGAGCGTAGCTACTAGCTAGATTCAAATTTTTCGACGATGTTTCTGCTGCATGAACTGGTACTCTGCCTTCTCTCCTCACACACACGAATATCTCATATCTGTCCGCTACAGTGTACTAGTCTACTACTAGGCAGTAATAAATGAATGGGAGTGGTAGTTAAAGTTATCCCAAACAGTAAGGAGGGGGGCTCTTCGATTATTGGCAGGTGGTGGGAAAAATTTGAGAGAATGCATTTGTATTATTGCACTGCATTACTGTTCGTTTTTGGGGACAGCAAACACATCTTTCCACGCCGTATATCTGTGTCACCCGTTTGGAATCGGATCCTGTGGAGAGGGAGACGAGCCACACCAAACATGGCAATGTCGAGACCTCCTTCGTTGGATAGGATGCAGCAGGACCTAGATGGTAGCTTGGCCCATGTGGATCCCAATCTTTGCATCCGTATCTTGCATGTGGATGAAGATATTGTAGTGGTTGACAAACCTTGCAATCTTAGGTCTGTTCCTGGTCATGCTACTACTGCTGCTGGCGATGATGATAACAGCAATACGGATACCTATTTACAACAACAAACGCAAAAGAAGCGACCTCATCCAGATTCAGCATCCCGAGATGATGATGATGGGGACCATCCTTCTGCCACCGATGGAATTAAGAATACAAGCTCGAATCCGTCCAGCCATCCAGATACGAAGCGGAATGGAAATGATGTTCGATTGACTGCACAACAATCCTGGGAAGCTGCCATTCGAAGCTTTGCCACAATCTCCAATATCAATGCCGATCACGGGTCGGGAAAAGAGGCAACTGCATTTTCCAATAAGGATACTACGGATACTGACGATGTGGGAGAAATAAAAGATCCTACCGTGTTGCAATGCCTCCAGCAACTGGCCTCATCCGATCGGTCCATTGCTTCCATTCCAAGAAAGTGGAAATTCTTTCAAAAGTATTGGATGAGAAATCAAAAGCGGTTATTACGACAACAAGAAAGGAGCAGCAATAATGCTGGGGAAGATAGTATCATCAAAGAGGAAGAAAAACCAGATTCCGCCACAACCAGAGCTAACAACAATCATCATGCCGATGACAATGGCGACGAGACGAATCCATCATTGGCGGCCACAGTCTTTACCGTACTGCAACATCGTCAGAAATCCTTCCACCATCTACCGACACCCACCCGCGACGAAGACTCGGCGTATGGTCAACTCGTCCTAGTTTTAAGGTCTCGCCAGTCACCAGAAACGACAACAGCAGAAGTAACAGGACCATCACCACCACTTTATATTGTACATCGTTTGGATTGTGAAACGTCAGGTGTCATGGTATTTGCACGCAACCAAGCGGCTGCATCGATTCTCTGCAAGGCATGGAGACGGGAAGGGGAAGGAGGAGCACAGCAGCAACAACAACGTGACATTCAACAAAATGGCGTTGCTGTATCCAAAATCTATTGGGCCAAAGTACGGCATTGGCCACCTTATCATGACAATCACCAAACGCAAGGTATCATAGACCTTCCCTTGGCACCCAATTCAGAGGAACGCCTCAAATGGAAGATTGTAGATGTACAAGATCCGGCAGGGAAACCCAGTATCACGCATTGGCGAATCCTCCAACCAAAGGAACAACACCATCAGGAGGAGGAAGAAGAGGATATTCCAGAAGAGGATGAACCTGTTCTTTTGGAACTCACTCCGCTGACAGGAAGAACACATCAACTACGCATCCATTGCGCTCATGTAGGAAGTGGCATCATTGGGGATTCCTTGTACGGACAGGATCAGCTGGAGGTGTTAGGGCAAGATGGGAAGCGACTCTTGCTGCATGCACATCAATTGTCTTTTCCACATCCCACCAAGAATGAAATGGGTTGCTTTCAATCATACCCCCAGCCACATAATTGGTAATGCAGTCACAAGTGCAGCTGAAGTGCTGGTACGACGTAGTTGGTACTTACTTACCTACCGTGCAGTCAGTGTGCACTATCAGTCTGAAATGGGTCAGAAATGTGGTGATTGGCTTCAAATTCCCTCCACCCGGGAGGAAGTTTTCTCAACTCACATTATGCACGACTGAAGAAAATCCTTCGAACAATCTACTGTACTATTATTGTCTATCAACGCCAACAAGGTAATGAATCTATCAACGCCAACAAGGCAACGTCGCAGAAACTATTTCTCCACTATCAGTTTACATGGAGATAGTAGTTGCCAACAGCAGCTATTGACATCATAGACGCAAGTCAGCAAGATTACCTTCAACACGGTCAACTACCAACACCCCCCGGCCCGAAACCAGTAGTTTGCTACCACCAGCTACCAGTAGTTAACACGGCGCATATCAATGAACACACCGCCAGCGGACATATAGTGTGGTTAACGACCAAATAAGATGGAGGTTCCTCGTCCACTTGCTCGATCAGAGCTGACCACTCGCAAAGAACTTGCGCTCCTGTCTGGAGGTAAGGGTGGTACGAACTCTCTGAAACTTGCCACGCCCATTTCGTATGTAGGAGGTCCAGCTATTGCAACCAAAAAAGGACGTGTCTCCCACTTTGTCTTAAAGGAATCAGTCAATGCACCCTTACCAACAACAGCGACAAATGAAGCTGGAGAACCAGCAGTCTATTTCCTCCATAGGGCTTCGTCTGGACTTGGATCTGAACCGACAATTGCAAGTGATATTCTCATGCTACAACGGAGACATGAAAGGGGAGGGGGCGTGAATCCCTGCATCCCAATGTTTTGGGAACCTCAACAGCAGCCCACTGGCTGCTCAAAAATTAAATACGTTGGTAACTGGGACATAAAAGAAGTTGAAATTAAAGAGCACACGTACAAGAGAAGGCTTCGATGCGGCACAATAACCCTGCAACTCAATGGTTATTCGGAAAAATTTGCTGCTATCATTGATGAGGCTGCTGCGCGCAAGCGCCAAAAGGAGGCTTCAGCAGCGGCTCGTTGGAAAGTAGTCGCTCGGAAGTCAACAGTCGCTGGCACACCAGCAGTCGCTGGCACACCAGCAGCGGCTCGCATGCCATCCCATGATAATGTCGTTGAGATAGACGACAGCGACACAGAAGACGACAACAACGACGACGAAGATTATGTTGTTGATGATGATCCGACACGACATATCGGAGTCAAATCGGAGCCAGCATCCGTGGATGATTATAATAGTGATAGCAACCAGCAACAAGAAGAAACAACACACACGGATTACGAGAAGAAACGATCCTGCAACAGAAATTCCCACGAGAAGCAACGAGTACACCACAGCAACAACCATATCTATTCTTCGGGCCGAGCAGCAGCAGCAGCAGTTTCAAGACCCGTGAAGCAAGAAGAAAGTTCTGCCGACGGCGCTTCTCGTTCCCGCCATGGCAAGCGCGGGTTTGCAGCTGTTGCCGCGGCCGAGACAGGCGAGGCAGCAGCCGCGGATAGAGATGGTGAGCATGGAGCAAAAAAGAGACATGCCACTGCAAGAGGCCGTAGCACACGACATGACGACGACGAGGAGGAGGACGCAAAGGATGACGACGACAGGAAGGATGATAATGAGAAGTACCTGGATGATTACACAGAACAAGAAGTCCACGATTATATACTCCTGCTAGCAAACGAGGATCCTAAACTCCAGGCATTGGCCAAAAGACTTCTTGAGACTTACTATGACGGAGCATCTGTGGTCGCTGAGTTGCGCGAGGGCAAAGACCATTTTGTGAAGTCGTTTCTTTACAAAATTTCAGGGCTGGATGACGAACTGTTATGCTTGTCGCTTTACAGACGGTTCCAGCGGGTCGCCAAGAAGTACTAGAACGCTTAGAGGAGACCATTAATTTTTGAAAGGTCATTTTCTTTCCAAAAGAGCAGGATTGGAAGACGAACTGTTATGCTTGTCGCTTTACAGACGGTTCCAGTGCACCCCAAGACTAAAATATGTAGTGTGCCAGATTCTACTTGTAGTATACAATACTATCTTTTTTAAATTCATTCAACTACTGTAGTAGCAGCAGTTCAAAAACATTGAAGGTCGTATGCTTCCTCTAAACTTTCTCGCTGCCAGCATGCGCTCGGCACTGGTGGGATGACTATGGTGTGCGATGATGGATTGGAAGTTACGGGGCAATGGGGTCACCTCGTGTGGAAGACCAATGGCAAAGGAACAAATCACATAGGAACGAAAATTAATTGAATAACCTGCTGTGGCATTCCGAGTGTAGCTATTTCGATAGTCTACTAGTAGTACAGTAATAGTAACATTTGATATTAGTATACTGGTGAATACATTCATTTATTCCTCTACATCCGCCATGAGATTTCGTTTGGATCTGGAAATGCTGCTGCTTCGACTAAAGCTGTTGTGCATGCTAGATTGTTGTTTTCCAAACAGATCTCGACACGACATGGCTTTGCGGCCCGACAACAGATTGGGTCTGGACGAACTCGCAGTCGCCCCCGGTTGGTTTGCTGTGAGCAAGGACGGACGCGGTCGTGCAGCGGCCAAGACGGCGGCCGCCGAAGGACCACTGCTCTGACTCTTGTTGGTATTGTCCGTGACACTATCATCCTTCATAACATCCATCATGAGATTCCGTCGTGATCGTGACATGTTCAACGACTGATGCAGACTTTCATTCACAGCACCAGTACTACTCAACTTGTTTCCCATCATCATCATGCTGCGAGAGGGTGTGGATTTGACATGAGCTGACGTTGTGGTCAAGTGACGGACACTTTGCGATCGATTGGCGTGGGACTTCATGCGAGCCAATTGCATGCGTCGATCCGGTACAGTGTTGTTCGAGGCAGCAGCAGCAGAGGCAGCCGTGGGATTGGGCAAGGTCGAGGCACGACCAATACGACGGCGACTCGTATCTTTGGTCTTGTCCGTTTCGTCCACGTTGTGGTGGAGGCTGCTAATGTTGAGACTGTTACGGCTATGGTCTTCCTCCCCAAAGGAATCCGATGACTCGGAGGATGAGTTCGAACCCGTACTGATGGTACTCTTGTCATCCATCACCTCTTCTTTTTGTACCGTTTGTCGTTCAACCTGTTGTGCTTGTTGTTGTTGTTGCATCATGTTTCGTACGGATTTTCGTAGTGTATCATAACTCGAGAGAGCCTCTACTTCGTCTTGGCATTCTTTGGCAAAGGAACCATTGTGAGAAGAAGTGCGACCCAAACTTTTGCGCACATGAAAGGAAATGCCACTGAGACTGTCTTCCTTGTTCTTCTCTGTGGTGGAGTGGGCACTACTGGTCCTGATACTACTACTTTTGGGGTCTGCTTCAGTGCTGCCCTTGTTGTCTGCGACAAACTCTGGAAAGGATAAGGAAGACGAAGAGCAACTCCAAGGATCCTCCAGATTGGACAAGACATGGTCAATTTGATGGGTGACACTCATGCGAGGCGGAGATGGCGCTGTTGTAGCAGAGGCGGAAGTAAAGCATCCCGTACTGCGGCACCGTCTCATGTCCCGGCGAGTACTTGAGCCATTGCTGTTATTGGAAGCAGCAAGAGGTGGTTTGGAGTAATCCACTAGCACAGAGGATCGTTGCTTACTATGGGTACTGGGCGCAGTATCGGCACTACGCAGGGAGTTCAGAGCCTTGATTTGTTCTCGAGTCTTTTTCTTATCCTTGTTAAACTTGAAGGATAACGATGATTGGAGGTTAAAGACGCCATTGGCAGAGGTACCACAACCCTCTTCGGGGAGTACATTGAGAGGATCCATAGAGAGACAGGTCTTCATGGTGGGTATATATTGATACTTGATACTTTGATCTTTGGATTGAGGACAGATAAGACTGCTTCTTCTGCTGTTTCTGCTAGCTCGAGTAGTAGTAGTGTTATTCTATTTTGAGGGAAGTGAAGGGGGGGTGGAGTTGTTGCAATACTACTCCGGAGTAGTAGTTGCTGTCGTCGTCGCCGGTACTGGCAACTATCTAGCTAGTGCTGATAAGTCGCTGGTTTTCGACTGATAAGTCGGTGGTTTGTGATGGTTGCAGACTAGATAGATTCCCAAAACAACCAGTATTGAAGTGGTGGCAATTGTTAGCAAATTTACAGGATATGCTGCATACGTGGTAAAAATATACTTTGCTACAATGATGATACTGTAGCCACAACTAATAATTGCACAAACACTTCTCGTGTAAGTACTAATAAAACACAGTTCTGTTCTCGAAGTTCCATTGAGAGGGTATCGAACCGTAAGTACTGTTCTCATCTGGGAACGAATTGAGTGCTTCCAAGAACAAGGTAGGGAACGGCTCCTTATGCCTGCAAATTTAGTACGTTTAAAAATGCCTTCTTTCGACTGGAGTTGGCGCACTTCCGGCAGTCATTATCCAAAACGGACATGGCATCAATATGAGTTAATCATAGTGTTTCACGTACAACTCGTAAATGTTAAATCCTGTAGGTCATTGACGGCTGCTTTCTCACTCAAACATGACTGTTTTGGTATAAATGAATATAAATGAATTCGTTGACGAAAACCGCAGACACAGTAGCTACTTAGGGGCAAGCAGTCTCGAGGACAGAATAATGTTCAAAAATTTCAGAAAAGGGAATCGTAGAAGGTGGTCTGCCGGCACCCCATGGCCAGGAAAAAGAAGCACAATGGCACTCCAAGCAAAAAAGCACTTCCAGTGGTGACACTTCCAAGTGTGAAGAAGGTTCCCTGTGAGAGAAATTTTGAACTGGAATGGAAATTGGACCCACCAATGATGGCAAGTCTGACTCTGGATGGTTGGTGTAGCCCTTGTGACATTTGTCTGGTAAAGAAATGTGACGTGAGCAAGCATTGCAGACATCCGGACGGCAGAATCTGCAATGTTTTGTTTGCCAGCGATCCTGCAACTGTCATGGCTCGAAACTCAAACTTTGGTGTGAAGCAAGCCACATTTTTTTGCTTGTCTGTGTGTCAACATGTGTCTGCATGCCCGAATGCAGAACTGTCACACAAGGGACACACCACACATCCAAATGTTGCAACTGCAAAAGGCACATGCTTCACTGTTCAATGCACACGTCTTTGGTGGCTTCATGTTTTTCTTGTGTTTTGGTTTTTTTCGCAATTTTTGACATCATTCAGTTGGCCTCCTCCAAGACTGCCACAACACAGTGGGGCCTGAACTGGAAGAAGATGAACACACAATGTGTTGAAAAATGAAATGAAATAAAATTGAACAAATTGTGACTCCAACTTGTCAGAATTGAAAGATGCATGGATGTCTTATTTTCAATGTCATGCCCCAAACATGATCAACATCAGCATTGTCATTTCGAGTGACAAGAATCCATGATGGCCAAAACAAAGACTTTGAGATGCAGGCGTTCTCCTTTTTGGTAACATTGTTATGAATGAATGCACAAATGTGGTTCTGTCTGCCTGAACAGGAAAATAGCTCTGGCAGTGATACAAGCAGAGATCAAAAGCAAATCAACCCAATTTTCCGCAGACAAATCAACCCAACTGAATTCGCTGTCGTGGCCGTCAGGATGCTATCAAATCGTTCCACCACAGCATCTGCCACAATCATCTAACATTTTAGTTTACTGTTAAACCATGGTGCATGCATGGCTCTGCAGTTTTTTACAAGTTGTAGCTAGAGTAGGTAGTGGTCGAGGGAGATCATAAAGGTTGTGGGAACATTTGGAACAACCAAAGTCATGGCGCATGCAGGATGCTGACGGCACCACTTGTAACAGCCAGGCAAGGCGGGCAAGGACACGACTTGTTGGGATGCATATCATGTGCAGCCAGCGCCGGAAGGACTAGTCTATTGTGTGTTTCTAATTAAGTAAAAAGAATTGGTTTTTGTTTGGAGAAAAGTTCATTACAATGATAATTATGAGTTATGATTTCATGGGATGTTACTATAGCTGGAATGTCAGCTATGTATTGGAGGTAAGTTTAGCAGGAGGTATGATATCATATTTAGCACGAAGTCTCTTGATGATGAAGACGCGCAGCACGGGCCAAGGCTTTTTCACAAGCCGCATGACTGAGAAGTTGGGCCATGGTGCACATGGCATCCTCATCAACGACCACGGCAGTGCTGCCGAGAGCCAACAACTGTTGTTGGATGGCTTGTTGATCCAAAACGGCTTGAACGCGGGCGACCTTGACGGACTTGGCACGCTTTTGTTCCGTGGTGGAGCAACAGTATTTTTCCAAACCCAAAGGACAGTATTCGTCCTTGTTCATTTTGGGTTGGTGTTCCACAGGTAATTGTTGTTTGAGTTGACAGAGCTTGGCCATGTACATGACATCGCGCTTGACATTGGATTTGAAGCCGCTGTATTCGACAGGGGTGTACCACGTCTCAGGGGAGGAAGTGCAGGGAGCAGGAACCACTTGGACTGTAGCAAAGCGGACCGATTTGGTGATGGAAACACGACGGCGTTGTTGAGGTCGGTGAGAAGAGCAGTCGGTGGCGGATGATTGCTCGGCACGCGAGCGCTTGCGGCTCTGGGACTTGCTATCAGCAGAGCTGATTTCGTAAAGAGATTCTTCAGTGGGGATAAGATACATCTTGATGGTTTGTTTTGTTTTGTGCAGATAATGTATTAAATTAGATAGCTATTGGATTTGCTGTCTGATAAAATTGTGAGATGTAGAAAGAGGACGATTGACAAAAGCAAAGGAGAAGAATTATTGCTGTGACTAAAGCATGCATCACGGGGGAAAGCATCCACCCAGCTCTGGGCCGGGTAAACTTTACGGTTGCTGAAATCGCATACTGGAGTACTGCTGTACTTCGGATCAGGAATAATACGAATAAAACGTGAAACCGGGAGCGACATAATTTGTCCCATAGTTAATTGTACATGAGGTGCATGTAGAAGAGACAAATTTTCGAAACCAGACTCACTCAGGACTTGAATGCAGGCATGTGCCGGCTAAGACTGTATGGTTCAATCCTGCATTTTCTACAATGCTACATAGCGTTGCTCCTGCTGGTACTAGTACCACTTAGGAGTAATTGGAGTAATAGAACTTACTACTCCGAGTACCTAAGTACGCCGAGTACTGTATTTGCTAGAGTAACTTAATAGGCTTAGCTGTTATATTTGTACTCCGAGTCTTATTTGTACATCGGGTAAGGAGTTGGACAAATATAGCACGGAGTACCGCTCTACAAGTAACATTATACGTACTGGAGGTCTGGAGTAACTTGTAACGTGACGTCCCTCAGGCCATTTTTGTTAAGCTTCTCTTGGTTGAAGATGCCTTCCCCCATAGTAGATGTCGCAAGTTATTCCTGTTGATGTTGACACCTAATTCCGCTACTCCATATTTTTGGCACCTGAGTGTTGTCCAGTCGTCGAATTGTGACTTGTTTCGCACTCCGAGTACAGTACGAGCTTGCATCACTTACGACCCAGACTCAACGCAAAGGTTATGTCAACCTTGCTGATGCATGTCAACTCCCAAAACCGCTGGGACTAGGACTGGGAAGTCTACTCTACGGTCCTATGGCGTCTTGCAAAAACAGGGCAATGAATATGTATGAGTTCGAGAGTCACATGTGGGATTGCAGAAATCGAATTGCATCTGAAAAGGAAGGCATGCTATTAAGAAACGAGATGATCTTGGAATGACCTAGAGCATGACCACATATAGAGCCTTACAATTGCCTTCTTTGACCATCGAACAATAATTCATGGCAACAGTAACGAAAGGGCTAGTGTTCACCATTTGGCAACAGCTAGCTAGCCAGTACGACGTACGCCTTCTCAGTACAACGTACCAGTTACGAGTACAGTCAGTCGGTCAACCCCCCGGTCAACCCTGACAGAGCAGACAGAATGTGCTACCAGTGCTACAGTGGTAAGGAGCGTTGCTCATTTCAACAATGAAGTATTTAAGGGAGGATCCCCTAAATTAGGGGAGAGTCAAGGATTAGGGGAGAGTCTGAGACTCTCACCTACAATATGGGAGAGTTTAAAACTCTCCCCCAAATCAGGGGAGAGTTTTAGGGGAGAGTTGTTTGACATGAAAGAACTGTGACACATTTTTGCTTAGGTTCAAAACTTTCCCCTGAATTGGGGGAGAGTTTTGAAAATGTCCCCTGAGTCAGAGTAGAGTTCAGGGTGCATTTTGAAACTCTCCCCTAAACTTTTGGGAGAGTCTTAAACTTTGCTCTGTTTGAGGGCTGTTTTGGCATTGTGAGCAAGGCTCCAGGGTTTTCAATGACAATTCAGTGCGCGAGCTTCGCACACAACACTGGAAAATTCAGTGTTTGCTGGACTTTCATTAGCAAAAACATATGAAACGGGGGGAAAAGAAGGGAAAAGAAGGCACAAAGCTTTAAACCTTATGTGCACTTTAGCAATGGAAAGCTGCTGTAAGAAAGTTAATTTTTGGAAAGAACCAGCAAAGCACCGCGGGCAATGACGCAATGTGCCGCGGATGACACGAAACTGGTGCAAATTGTGCGCAACTGGGATCTAGCACTGTGCCAATGCAGCTGCGTCACAGCTACGAGGCACCAGTGCGAGGATGCAAGTCAAGAAGTGAAAGGGACAACAAAGTCACACATGTGGCAACAGCATTGCAGCAGCCACTGGCAAGGTGTGGCAAGGACAAAGTTTTAAAAAAGCAAGTCCAATCCTCGCACTTTTAGTTTGCAATCATTTTCAAAACTCCTCTCTTGACAAAGTTGGCGGTGCCGGACAAGGTCAAGAAACCCGCCAAGTTGGCAGCATAGGTGGTGACGGAGATAAAAATGACCAAGGCGAAGCCAAAATCGAGACACTTTTGAGGGAAATTAGGCTGATCTCCCATGTTGACACCACCACTCAGGAACCCAAGAAATGAATTATTGATGGCACCGATTAGGATCAACACAGATTCTTTTGTGTTTCCACACTTTGATCTCTCCCGTTCGCTGGGTTCGCGGAACTTGGTGGGAGAGATGACAGCGCTGAGGACAGCATGGACCCCTGTGGCAGCTAAAATGGATAACCACAATTCGAAGGAGAAAGGTTTGCTGAGTTTCTGAAGGTTCGCAGACACCGAGTTGTCATTCGCAGTGAGGCCTGTGTTTGGAATCCACAATTTGAAGGTGTCTTGGACAATGGGAATGGTGAAGGGTGCCATGACCAGCCTCTCGGATCTCACCCAACTAGTGGCTGCCACCATGTCTACAAGCCCCGCCTCCACGTCCGAGATTGCTTGGGTGGTCGCAGATTTGATGTTCTTGGATCGAGACCCTCCAGATCTGTGTCCATGTCTAACCTCTCTAAGATTGGACACATCTGCTGCAGCGTTGAAGTAGTCAATCATTGCACCCCTCCAAGGTGCGGCCGGATCAAAGGCATCCAAGGTCTCTTTTTCCGCCTCATCCCCACTCGCGTTCTTTTTCCAGTGCACGGGCACCCACGGACCCGGAATTCCCACGGTCAAAGTGGCGTTGAGTGTGGCTAATGTCGTCTCTTGTTCCAGCCAATTAAGTGCGGAATGCCCGCAGGTGCTATGCGAATGACACACCCCTGGAAAGAAATCACTTGGACAGTGCAAATCCATGGAGCTGTGACATTTCTCGGGGTCGATGTAACACCAGCTATCCTCACAGCAACTCGGTGGGTCGTTGACGGAGGCACATGCTGCCGCATGCATGTTGTCCCACATTTTGCACTGGCCCGATCCATAGCCAAGTGGGAAACAATCCTTCTGGTCGTTGGACAAGACGCCGTTGCCTCCATCTTCTAGCTGGCATTAGATTCCTCCTACAGCTAGGGACTCGGTCAAATTCATGCACAGGCAGTCTGCATTTCCGGATCCAGAGTCTACAAATGTGTAGACTCTGAAAGAACTCTGTCCCGCTGCTGAGCCGCAGCCACTGTTCGAAGCGACATGACTGCTGGCAATGGCAAGACAGTCGAAGAAAAGGCCCTCATGGTCATGGTGGACGCTAGTCTCCAGATTCATTTTGTTCACATCACGTTAGCTAGACAATCCGTCACAAGAAACTAAATTAATCTATCGCAGAATCTGTTATTCCGCAACAATTGAATGTTGGAAGTGATGGCATTTGAAATGTGTCAATTAAATGAAGAAAATGACTGCAGTTGCGGTGCTGTGTGCTGTGGCAACAGCTAGTAGCTAGCTAGCTACTAGTGCTGTGCTGTGCTAGCCACTCTGTTAGCTAGCTAGAAGTGTGCAGCATGGCAGAACTTCTGGAGGTTGCGGGAATTCGTGATTTGGTTGGTTGAAATCTTTTCATTTTGATTCAACTGAGCGTTTTTCAACTTGAACTGAATTCGGTCTTACATGAGATCGCTAAGATGGGGGGAAGTCTGAAGGGGGAGCTTTGATTGACAAACCTGGCACGCACACTGCAGAACATTCAGTGAAAAAAGTGCAACAGTGACATTTTGGCACTCAATGATTTCATGATTCTGCATTTGACGAACAGGTTCTTTGTTTGTTGAAATGTTTTTGCTTCAAGCTCCCCCTGCGTGAACGTGTTTCTGACACCAATTTTGCTATTGGTGCATTGGTCCACAGGCAGTTCCCGCAGAATTTTGGATTTTCGCGCATTTTGCCCTTCTCATTCGACGTTCCGAATGGGCTCCCACGCAGCTTTGGCACTGAAAGCCACTTGGCTTCGCCCTCAACAGTCGCGAAGCGGCTGGGCGTTCTCTCACACATTGATCGCCCGGGTGGAGTGAGACCCCCCACGGGAAAACCATTTCAACTCATGAAGCAAATTCAAGTGAATTCAATTCAACCCAATTCAATTGAATCAAATTCAAAACAAATGCAAAACGTGTGTGCTTTTGACAAGGTTTGCAACAAAACAAATGCAACATTTTTCAACTGTTGTCAACTGCTTCAAATTCAATTCAACCACATGCACTGACATTCAATTCAAGTCAACCTTTTCAATTTTAAAGTGTTTTCAACAAATTCAACCATTTTGTGACCAAATCACAAATTCCCGCAACCTCCATTGTTGTGTCTGCTCTGCCAGCTCAACAGAGCATCTGCCAGCTAGCTGTTGCAGCATGTTTTCTGTCCTTCGACCGGGATGACTGTTTTTTGTCACACTTGACAGTGATGACAATAGCCATTGAAAACAACAAGGCAGTCAGCCAGTGGAGCTGGATGTTTCCTCCAGAATGACCCTTTTGAAGGTGGATGATGTGCTTTGTTGCAAGTGGCCAAAGAAGAAAGGGGTGATCGATGTGCACATGAAGCAAGACTGCCAACATGGTCAAGCAAACACACAAATGTCAAATTTGTGCAAAAACCAATTGTGTGAAGTTGATCTTCACACCTTGATGCCATCCAGTCGCTCATCATGATGCTTTCAATGAAGTGACATGTGCATGGAAGACCAAGTGTCAACTTGCAATGCAAAGAAGCAGATCGCAATTCAAATGTCAAATCGCTTTCAACTCAAGTTGTGCATTTGTTGAAGTCAACGACACAGAGCAAGTTGTTGACAGCTGCCACAGTTGTGAAGTGCACTGTGCCAAATGCTGCCAGCACAGGCCTTTTGAGTCTTTGTAACTGAAATGAATTGTGAGCTTCAGAATGATCCAAATGTGAATGTAGTTTGGAAGAGAGGTGCAAATCCTTTGGATTGGTCCTCTCTGTGCAAGAGTGATTGACACTTCTACTTTGAAGAATTGTCATAACTGCATTGAATGACTCTCATTGGTCTCATTGATGACCATTTCAGGACATTGAGGAACAGAACAAGCATGTTGTTCCTGTTTGGGCATCATTCTGCCATGGGTTTGTTCAGTTGGTGTTGTTCGCAGTCGCTTCCCATTGCATCTGAAGGGCCACAGGAATTGTCAGCGTCAGGGTTCCCGCCAATGAAAGCAATCACATCTGAGAGTCATGTGAGTGACTCCCGTCACTCTTGTGTCTGTTGCAGATTGAAGCCCACCCAGCACAGTGGATTTGTCAGTTGAATCATCAGACGCGCGCATCTTATGTATGCCACAATTCCCGTGTAATTAGGTGTTCGCGTTTTTGCAATTGTCCGAGTTTTCGGGTAAACGGCACTGATCTTACTTCACAAATTACTCAGCACACGGAATGCGAATCCCGCGTCACATGTAACATTAAGTGCAACCTGAGGTTTTACCCAGCATTCAGTTCTCCCTCTGTTATTTGCCCAGACTCCTTCTAATGTTTTACGCAAATTTGTGGCATGTCGTTACCCAATCGCTAAACCAAGCTTTCAAGCCTCACTTTTTGCTTGAAAGTGCTAAGTTCTACTAGTAGCACTGCTAGAAGCACAAGACCCACACCAGCAACAACAGAAGTCACGAATGCATTTACCCTGATCATGGCTTCCCCCAATAGCAGAGTCATCTGCATTACATGCCACAAAACATTCAGCTCCAATGGTAGACGCCTTGCACACTACAAGTATCCTGCTAATGCTGCTTGCAGACGAGCCTGGCTACAAGAGCCAGAGCCTTCTGTAATTCCCCAAAAGCGGAGCACAGATAATACACAAGAAACAACTGATAATCCGAGTCCTAAGCAACATAGAGTGGATGCAGCATTATTGGAAAAACCGGCTGATTTTAGTGTACTGGAGGATTCGAACTTAGATGAGGGAGCCTTAGACACGAGCATGTTGGGCGAGGACGATGTAAACTTAGACAAATCTCCAGCAAAAAAGACAGAATCATTTAATGTTACAGAAATAAAATGCAAATTT
>ENA-ORBV01007294-ORBV01007294.1-microbial-mat-metagenome-genome-assembly--contig:-NODE-7294-length-19054-cov-11.603098_pt1 | contig 19054 bp, 13 predicted proteins | sample MGYA00237777_ERZ505514 | MGnify/ENA primary metagenome ERZ505514 (study PRJEB26160, sample SAMN06269048) | microbial mat metagenome | isolation source: Oligotrophic lake microbial mat | place... | reverse complement strand
GGTCCAGGCGCTTCATCGTCGGCAGCAGGTAGTAGCACATCACCGGCGTGACCGTCATCGACACCAGCATCGACGCACTGATGGAGACGATGTAGGCGATGCCCAGCGGCGTGAACAGCCGGCCCTCGATGCCCGGCAGCGCAAACAGCGGCACGAACACCAGCACGACGATGACCGTGGCGTAGACGATGCCCGAGCGCACCTCGACACTGGCGCGGCGCACCACCTCGAGCAGCGGCACCGGGTAGCCGGCCGCCTTGTTCTGCTTCAGCCGCCGCAGGATGTTCTCGACATCCACCACCGCGTCGTCGACCAGCTCACCGATGGCGATCGCCAGGCCGCCCAGCGTCATCACGTTGATCGACTGGCCCAGCCACTGGAAGACCAGTGCCGTGACGGCCAGCGACAAAGGAATCGCCACCAGCGAGATCACCGTCGTGCGCACGGATAGCAGGAAGGCGAACAGCACGATGGCCACCATGATGGCACCGTCGCGCAGCGCCTCGGCCACGTTACCGACGGAGGCCTGGATGAAGTCGGCCTGGCGGAACAGCACGCGCGGTTCGGCCAGGCCCGGCGGCAGGCCCTGCTTGAGTTCCGCCAGCGCGCTTTCGATCTGCGCGCTCAGCTTCACCGTGTCGGCATCAGGCTGCTTCTGCACGCTCAGCACCACGGCCGGCAAGCCGTTGTAGCCGGCGTCGCCGCGCTTGAGCCCGGCGGCGAACGAAACGCTGGCCACCTGCTCCAGCAGGATCGGCCGGCCGTCCTTCCAGGCCACCGCGACGCCCGCCAGGTCTTCGACGCGGTTGCTGCGGCCCAGGTGGCGGATCAGGTACTCGCGGCTGTTCAGGTCGATGAAGCCGCCGCCCGCGTTGCCTGCGTAGCCCTTCAAGGCCTGCTCGACCTGGGTCAACGAGACGCCGAACTGCGCCAGGCGTGCGGTGTCGGGTGACACGCGCAGCGTGCGCACCTCGCCGCCGATGGGGATGACCTGCGCGACGCCGGGAATCGACAGCAGCCGCGGCCGCAGCACGAAGTCGGCGTACTCGCGCGCCTGCATCGGTGTCGCCGCAGGCGACTTGCCGTCGCCCGGTACCAGCGGCAAGGCCACCAGCATGACCTCGCCCATGATCGAAGACACCGGCCCCATCACCGGCGTGATGTCGCCCGGCATCTGCGCGCGCACCAGCGCCAGCCGCTCGGCCACGAGCTGGCGGTTGCGATAGATATCGGTGCCCCAGTCGAACTCGGCGTAGACGATCGACAGGCCGACGCCCGAAGTCGAGCGCACACGGGTGACGCCCGGCATGCCGTTGAGCGCGGTCTCCAGCGGGAAGGTGACGAGTTGCTCTACCTCTTCCGGCGCCATGCCGCCGGCCTCGGTCATCACGGTGATGAGCGGCTTGTTGAGGTCGGGGAAGACGTCGATCGGCGTGCGCCAGGCCGTCATGGCGCCATAGACCATCAACAGCGCTGCCACCGCCAGCACGAACAGGCGGTTATGCAGGCTGGTGCGAACAATCCAGTTGAACATCTGGTCTGCCCCTGCTTCAGCGGATCTGCGCGATCAGCGGCGCGCCTTGCACCACCACGCGGTTGTCAGCGCCCAGGCCTTGCGTCACCACCACGGTGCTAGCGTCCAGCTGCCGGAACTGCACCGGCTGCGGGACGAAGCGCTCGACGCCCGACTTGATCCAGACGATGGGCTCGTTGGACGGGTTGCGCACCACGGACTGTGCCGGCAGCACCACGCCCTGGATGCGTTCCCGCAACTGCGCCACCACGGTGACCGGCTGGCCGATGGCCAGCGGAAGGGACGGACGGGACGCCGAGGCCGCACCGGGCTTGACAGGCGCCACGGCGAAGGTCAGGGGCAACACACCGTCACGCATCGTGCGCGCGGCGCCCAGCAGGCGCAGCCTGACTCCGGGCACACCCTGCAGCGCCGCACCGGCCACACGCGCGCCCAGCGTCGCGTCGGCCGTCGTCGCCTCGACCAGCATGCGCGCCGGGTCCACCACCTCGAACAGCACATCCCGCGGCTCGACGACCTGGCCGACGACGAGATCGGCGCGGGCGATCACGCCGCCGACCGGCGCGGTCAGGGCCTCACGGGCCACCAGGCTGGCGCCGATGCTGCGCTCTCGCTCAGTCAGGCTTTGGGCCTCGCTGCGGGCCGCGTCGATGTCCTTGCGCGGCACCGTGCCATCCAGACCTTCCAGGCGCTGCACACGCTGTTCGGCCAGTTGCCGCTGCGCGCGCAGCTCGGCCAACTGGGCCTGCTGTGCGCCCATGGCGAAGGGCTCGGCTTGATTGCGCACGTAGGCCAGCACCTCACCGCGCTTGACCGACTGGCCGGCCACCGGCAAACCACGGGGGCCGGGCTCGATGCGCCCGCCGTACATGGCCTGCACGCGGCCGCTGGCGTTCGGGTCCATGACCACCCGCCCCGACAGTTCCACCGTGGCAGCGGCATCTGACACCGGCGCCAGCACCGTCCGGATCGCCATGCGCCGCTGCGCCATCTTGGGCACGTTGACGCTGCCGTCGGGCAGGCGGGCCAGACCGGACGCGTTGACTGCCGCGCCGGGCGCGTCGATGTGCTCGCCGTTGGGACCGTGGGCGCCTGGACCGGCCCCTGCGCTTGACAGCCAGAGCAGGCCGGCGGCCAGCGTCATCGCGGCGGCCAAGTTCCGCGCTTCCCATGGGCGGGGAGTGTTCATCGCCATCACAGGCCTCCTTGCAACTTGATGGCGTTGTGGCGACGCAGACGCCACCACGCGACGCCGCCGATGAGACTCAGGGCCACCACACCGGCGCCGATCCACGTGGAGCGTTCCAGTTCATGGGCGTGCCCAGTGTCATTGCCGTGCCCGTGTCCGTGGTCGTTGTTCATGCCGGCGGCGGCCGTGCCCAGCGCGGAGCTGATCAGGTTGCCATCCAGCAGGTCGCTGTCTTTGCCAGCCACGAGCGTGAAGACCAGACCGTGCTCGCCAGGCGCAGCCAGTGCCTTGAGCAGGGCCGGGTCGGTGACCACGTAGTCGCCTTGCTCGGCGCGGAACACAGCCACGGCCTTCAACGCGCCGCTTTCGACTTCGATCTTGGCGCCCAGCACCGGCTCGTTGGACTCGTAGCGGTCGACAAGGATGGCCAATTCGCTGGCGCGCAATTCGGCGACAAGCTCGAAGGCTTCCGACTTCGACTCGACACGTGGCAGGGCCGATGCGGCGCTCATCGTGGTAGGGCTGTCCAGATGCTCGCCGTTGGGGCCATGCGCGCCGGGGCCGGCCAAGGCCGGCGCAGTGGTGATCAGTGGCAGGCCCATCAGTGCCATCAGGGCCGTTGCCAGCAGGTGCTGCGTGGCGCGGCAGTTGCGAAAAAGGTTCATGGCAGGAGTCCCAGAGTTTGTTGGAGGCGCGCGTGTGCCAGGCCCAGCGCGGCGGCCTGACGGGCGACCGCGCCGTCGGCCTGGGCTGCAGCGGCGAGCGCGCGTATCAGGTCGGGCAATGGCGTTTCGCCGGCACGAAAGGACTTGTCGATCAAGGTGGCGCGCTCGCGCAGAACGCGGGCGCGGGACGTCTCAGCTTCGCGTTGTGCCTGGGATGAGCGCTGTGCATCCCGCGCGGTGGCGATGTCACTGTCCAGCCGCTCGCGCAGCCGCATTTCGTGGGTCTCGGCCACGTCCAGCTCAGCGAGGGCTGCCGCTTCCAGCGGCCGGTTGCGGTCGTCGGTGCCGAAGGGCAGACGCAGTCCGATGACCAGGCTGCCCTGCGAGGCTTCGGCCCGTCCCGGAACATCCTGGCGCACGCCCACCGACAGTTCGGGCGCGTCGCGGCGCGATCGGCGCATCAGCTCCACGCGCTGGCGTGCCAGGTCGGTGGACCGGCTGGCCAGTTGAAGTTCAGGGTGTGGCGCTGCAATTTTGGTAGTGGTTGCTGCATCGACGGCCGCCGCTGCCGTCAGATCGGGCGCCGCCGTCAACCCGGTGAGCAGGGTCCAGCGCGCGCAGGCTGCCTGCTGGCGCTGGCGCAAGTCGGACTGCAGCGCTGACGCCGCCAGCAGCTCTGCCTGGGCTGCCAGGGCGTCGGCGCGCGCCAGGTCACCGGCGCGCACGCGGCGCTCGACATCGTCGGCGAGTTGCTCGAGCGCGTCGGTCTGGGTGTCGGCCTCGCTCGCTTCGGCCTGCAGGGCGGCGATCTGCCACGCCGCTTCGCGCAGTTCACCGGCCAGCCTCAGCCGGGCCACCTTCTCGGCGGCGAGTGCCTGGGCCGCAGCCGCCTCGGCGGTGCGTGAGCGGGCGGCCCGCTGACCGGGCAGCCACAGGGGAACGGTCACGCCGATTTCGGTTTCGTTCTTGCCCGTGTTGCTTTGCAGGCGGTCGCCGCGGTGGCTCAACTCCAGCGCGGGCGGCGCAGCCCAAAAGCTGCCAGCAGCGGCGCGGTCTGCTTCGGCGCGACGGCGCTGGCCAGCGCTTTCGCGCGCGGCGACCGTGCGTTGCCAAGCGGCACCCAAGGCGGTCCTAAGGTTGACGCTGCCGTCGTTGGGGCCGGGTGCGGATGGAAGGGCGGCCTGGGGGCCATCCGGGGATGCGGCAGGCTGGGCCCGGGCGGGCCCAGCGGCCAGGCTGCCCGTGATCACGCAGGCAAACAGCCAAGGGAGAGGTTTCACGATGATCCTGACGATTCAACAGCCGGGGCCGACTGCAGGCGCGGTCAGGTCACCTCAAAGGCGGACATGAGCTTGCGCAAGTTGCCGGGCAGGGGTGGGCCGGGCGTCCAAGGGTGGACGTCCGCCGCAAAGGCGGATCAGGAACGGGGCTGAGGTGGCCTGAGCAGGCCGTCGAGCGTGGGGTCGGGCACGAGCGTCGGGTGCAGGCCGCCAGGAGCGGCTGACTGAAGGTGCCCGAAGTCGTGCAATGGTGGCGCTGCCATCCCCAGCGATGCGCTCAGATGGTCGGCAACCATGTGCTGGGCCGACTCCTTCGAGTCGTCCAGGTGGTATGACCCATCCTCGTGATGGTGGTGGTCTTCGCCTTGCCAGTGCAGCGCTGCATGCTGCAGGTCGCTCAGCGCGTTCACCGTCGAGCCGACGCGTGCCAGTGCCGTCGATTGCCAGAGCATGGCAACCAGGATGACGAAGAGGACAGCGGAACGGCGCATTGGAACTAGAGTTTAGCGGTCGAGGTCGCCGGCAGCTGTCGCCCAATAACCCTGTTCTCCTTGGGTTCGCCAGCGAACTGAAGCGGTTCATCCGCGCGGCGATGAGCTTGCGTCAAGGCTCACTTTCGGGACCGCAGGTCGAACGCGAGACTGCCCCAGAAGCTGTCCCAATCCAGATCTTGTGAATCGGTGACAGGCTCCATGTGCACCGCGCTCAGCAGCCAGCGTCCGGAAAACGGCAGCTCCAAGGTCACATGGCCATCGGCATCGGCGACGGTGCGAATCATCAAGGTCTGTGGCCCTCTCCTGTGCCATGCTTTCAAAAGGACGCCTGCCAGCGGCTTGCCGTCGAACCTGAGCTTGAAGCGCAGCGGCTGGCCCACAGCGGCCGACAGGGGATCGGTCGTGGGCGTGATCTCGACCCGTTGCTGCGTGCGCACGGCGTAGGTACCGTCCGACTTGTCTCCAACCCGCAGCAACAGTTTGGCGCTTCGTCTGAAGCGCTCGCGCGCCGGTTGGGTGGCCGTGCCGTCGGCTTCGCGCCGCGCGATGATGGCGTCCAAGCCTTCATCGTGCAGATACGCATGAAACTTGTCTGCCGAGAGAACGATCTGGCTGGGATGGCTTTCATAGGTCAGCACGTGTGTTCCCGGGCGCTGAAAAGACAGCTTGATGCCGAGTTGCATGCCCGTCGCCGGCACTTGTTTGCCAAGGTCTTCGATACCCATCCGTGAATGCAGCCGTATCGCAGCGGCATGCGCGGCCGTCAACCCGATCGGGGCGCCCTCGAAGTACTCGCCGATGTGCAGAGTGACCGTGGTGGAGCCTTTGGCCGCGGGCGCGACAGGTTGCGCCGCAAGCCAGAACTCATGCGCCGATGCCGACAACTGCAGACAGCCGAGAATGAGCGACACGAACAGAGATTTCATAGAACGGTTCTCCAGCGTTTCACTGGCGATTCTGGCCTGGGCCGGCCTGACATGGAGCCCAGGCGTGCCGACCGTCATCCAGGCTTTCCGCTCGAGCGGCGTGTACGCCGTAAAGCGTTCGAAGACACGCTCGGCGCAGGCCTGCACCTGCCCTTGGCTTTCAGCGTGGTGCGCAAAGGTCTCCTGCTTGAGCGTCGCCCGCGGCGATGGTGTTCACAGCCAGCCATTCGTGAAACCAGCCCGCCGCAACCCCGCAACGACGTAAGGGCAAGCACGCATCAAGCGCCAGAGCAGATCGGAGCGGTGGTTCTCGCACATCAGCACCACCGGGCCGAGGTTGATGCCGAAGTGATGGAGCGATGTCCAGCCCCCGTGGCCATCACTTTCAGCTTTGTCCGAGAAGCTCAGATTGAAGCTGCACCGGAAGCAGTATTCGCCCGTGACCTGTGGATACACGTCCTGAAAATGCTGGAGTGACGGCAGCACGATCTCTGGCGCGAACGGCAGCGACGCTGCCACGGCCCAGGGTGCGACGGTGCCGTCGTCGCGCCCATTCGGTGCACCGCGCGCCGCATAGCCGAAGAAGGAACGCTCGATGCCCTTGATGCGGCGGCTCGTCCAGCCTGGCCCGTCGCTGGCGGTCAGGCCCCAGAAGTTTTCACCGTAGCCCGCAAATTCCAGCGGGTTGCGGATGGCGTACTCCCGCTGCACATAGGTCGCGCGGCGGCTGTTCTCGAAGTAGTCGATGCCTTTGTCGCGCGCGAAATCATCCTGGATGCCGCGCATGTCCAGCCAGATGTGCGAATACTGGTGGATGAAGAGCGGGCCGCCGTAGAGCAACTCGTGGCCGTAGATCGTTTTCCATTCATAGGTCGAAGTCCAGGCCGCGTAGCTCTCGGCCGGCAGCGGGTGCGTCGGCGAGCCCAGACCCAGCACGTACAGCAAGGTGGCTTCGTCGTAGCCGCTCCAGCGGTAGGGCAGGAAGCCGCTCTCCGATGTCCAGCCATGGGTCACCGTCGCCGCACCGTTGCATGCCCATGCCCAGTCGGCCCGGCGGTACAGCGCGTCGGCCAGCGTGCGCACGGCCTGCTCGTTTTTGTCTTCCCGGTCGAAGTACGCAGCGGCAGCGAGCATCCCGGCGAACAGGAAGGTGCTGTCGATCGTGGACAGCTCACACAAGCCGGCGCGCTGACCCGTGCGCATGTCGAGAAAGTGGTAGTAAAAGCCTTTGTGCCCGGTCGCGTCGGGCGCGGTGCCTTGGGGGCTGGCCCAGAAGAACCGCAGCAGCGCAAGCGTACGGGTCACCGCATCCGCGCGCGTCATCCAGCCGCGCTCGACCCCCACCAGATAGACCGTCAGCGCAAACCCCACCGCCGCGATGCTTGCCGGCGAGCCGGGTTGTGACTTGTCGGCGACCAGACCGTTCGACGGATTGGTTTCGCGCAGAAAATACTCGAATGAGTGATGCTGCAGTGCATCCAGACGTGACTCACCGAAGGTCGGTGAATTGGCGTGTTGCTGCTCAGGCACGGGTCTCGATGTGGCGTGAATCGCGCGGGCACTGTGGCAGACGCCGGGTCCGCGTCACGGCCGCGGCTTCGGTTGCCTTAAAAAACATTGCCCACTGCCGATATCGCCGGGCGAATTTGGCGGCTGCAGGCAGTTGGGGGGTCATTGAGAGCGTTTCCTTCGGTGAACCAAGACTTGGCTGCTTCGCACGAGTGCTGTTATCCCACTTTCTCACACGGTAGGGTTCGATAAGGCAACCGTCTGTGCGCTCTCGCACCCTGGGCTGGGCGGGCGGCAGACGACATTCCGGAATCAGGCCCACGGGAACAGGAGCGGTCGCACGGCTGGCCGCGCTTTTCACGACAAGAATCGAGACGTCTGCCAGGCGATCTGTTCTTCTTCCTTCGTGGACATCACACGCACGGATGTCTGGTGGATGCCCAGCGCCTCGAGCCCCTTGCAAATGAGGGCGCGCGCGGAGGCATCGTTCTCACCGATCCCGCCCGTGAAGACCAACAGGTCCACGCCGCCGAGAACGGCTGCCATCGCGGCAATCTGTTTGCGCACGGAAGCGCAGAACATGGTGATGGCCAGCCGCGCGTCATCTGCCGAATCGGATGTCGAGGCGGCCGCTGTGTTCAGCGCACGCAAGTCGCCACTGAGGCCAGAAATGCCGAGCATTCCCGAGTGCTGGTCGATCATGGCTTCGAGCCGAGCCGCGTCATAACCGTGCTCGCGAACCACGTAAGCCAGCACGCCGGGGTCGATGTCGCCGCAGCGTGTGCTCATGATCACGCCGCCCGTCGGCGTCAGGCCCATGCTCGTGTCCACCGACGCACCGTGAGCGACTGCGGTGACGCTCGCACCGTGGCCGAGATGGGTGATCACCAGGCGCGGTGGCACATCAAGGCCCAGTTGGCGTACGATCGATTCGCAAGACAGGCCGTGAAAGCCGTAGCGTTCGATGCCCAGCGCGCGCAGCTCGCGCGGGATGGGCAGCGTGCGGGCGACGGCCGGCATGCCGGAATGGAACGCTGTGTCCAGGCAGGCCACTTGTGCGATGCCGGGGAAACGCGCTTGCGCCGCGCGCACCAGAGCCAACGCGGGCGGCACGTGCAGCGGTGCGAAGGCGGCGGCGGCTTGCAGTTGCTGCATCACGGCCGCGTCGATCAACGTGTGTTGTCGACACTGCGGTCCACCGTGAACGATGCGGTGGCCCACCGCGGCGGGCGGGGGCAGGCCTTGCGCTTCCAGCCGCTCCACGATGTGGGCCAACGTTTCCTGCGGTTCGCTCACTGTGTCTTCCGTGCCGGAATCCAGCACGCGGGTGCCGCTTGCGCCCACGATGAAGAAACCGAACTTGAGCGACGACGAGCCGACGTTCAACGCCAGTACGGGGCAGCCCGAGTCGCCGCTCCCAAGGAAATGTGGCTCTGCCAATTTCCTTGGTCCCCGCGGGGGGCGGCGGCCGCGAAGTGGCGGCCTTGGAGCGCTCATCATGACCAGCGCCAATCCCGCACTTCCGGCAAGTCTTCGCCGTGTTCGCTGATGTAGGCCTTGTGCCGCGCGATGCTCGTGTCATAGCGCAGCGTGGCCTGCTCGACAAGGTGCGCCAGGCGCGGGACGCGGCGTATGGCGTCCAGGGCCAGCTGGTAGCGGTCGATGTTGTTCAGCACCACCATGTCGAACGCGGTGGTCGTCGTGCCTTCTTCCTTGTAGCCGCGCACGTGCAGGTTGCCGTGGTTGTGGCGACGGTAGGTCAGCCGATGGATCAACCCGGCGTATCCGTGGAACGCGAACACGATGGGCTTGTCGCGTGTGAACATGGCGTCGAACGTGTCATCGTCCAGGCCGTGCGGATGCTCGGACTGCGGCTGCAGCGCCATCAAATCGACCACATTCACGACGCGGACGCGGATGTCCGGCACATACCCGCGCAGCAGCGCGACCGCAGCCAGCGTTTCGAGTGTCGGCACGTCGCCGGCGCAGGCCATCACGACATCGGGCTCGCTCGAATCAGCACCCGCATCGTTGCTGGCCCAGGCCCAGATGCCCGCGCCGGCCTTGCAGTGCGCTGCCGCTGATTCCATGTCGAGCCACTGCAGCGCTGGCGCCTTGCCGGCGATGATCAGGTTGACGTAGTTGCGGCTGCGCAGGCAATGGTCGGTGATCGACAGCAGGCAATTTGCGTCGGGTGCCAGGTAGATGCGCACCACGTCGGCCTTCTTGTTCGCCACCACATCGATGAAGCCCGGGTCCTGGTGCGAAAAACCGTTGTGGTCTTGCTGCCAGACATGTGAGGTGAGCAGGATGTTGAGCGACGCAATGGGTTGGCGCCACGGGATCTGCCGACAGACTTTCAACCACTTGGCGTGCTGGTTGAACATCGAATCGATGATGTGGATGAAGGCTTCGTAACACGAGAACAGGCCATGGCGCCCGGTCAGCAGATAGCCTTCGAGCCAGCCTTCGCACAGGTGCTCGCTCAGCACCTCCATCACACGGCCATCCGCCGACAGATTCACATCGACCGCGTCGATCTCGGCCATCCACGTTTTGCCCGTGGCATCCACCACCGCACCGAGCCGGTTGGATGCGGTTTCATCGGGGCCGAAGAGCCGGAAGTTGCCACTTTCAGTGTTCCTGCGCATCACCTCGGCGAGGAAACCGCCGAGCACGCGGGTGGACTCACCCATCGAGCCGCCGGGGGTTGACACCGGAACCGAAAATTCGCGGAAGTCCGGCAAGGTCAGTGGTGCCAGCAACGCGCCGCCGTTGGCATGAGGGTTGGCGCCCATTCGCCTGTTGCCGGCCGGCGCGAGTTCTGCAAGTTCCGCGCGAAAGCGACCGTTGGTGTCGAAGAGTTCCTGCGGCGCATAGCTGCGCATCCAGTCTTCGAGTTGGCGGATGTGCTGTGTGTTGCTGAACTGCGTGATCGGCACCTGGTGCGCCCGCCAGGTGCCTTCGACCGGCAGGCCATCGACCTCCTTGGGGCCCGTCCAACCCTTCGGCGTCTGCAACACGATCATCGGCCAGCGCGGAAGGGGCGGCGGACTGGGCGAATCTGATGCACGTGCTGCGGCCTGGATTGCCTTGATCTGCGCAAGCACGGCATCCAGCGTCTGTGCCAGTTGCTGGTGCACCGCCATGGGATCGTCGCCAATCACGAAGTGCGGCTCGTGGCCGTAGCCGCGCATCAATGCCGTCAGATCCTCGCGACCGATGCGCGCCAGCACGGTGGGGTTGGCAATCTTGAAGCCGTTGAGGTGCAGGATCGGCAGCACCGCGCCGTCGCGTGCCGGATTCAGGAACTTGTTCGAATGCCAGCTCGCCGCCAGGGCGCCGGTTTCTGCTTCACCATCACCGATGATGCAGGCCACGATCAGCCCGGGGTTGTCGAAGGCAGCGCCGTAGGCATGCGCCAGCGAATACCCCAGTTCGCCGCCTTCGTGGATCGAGCCCGGCGTTTCCGGCGCCACGTGGCTCGGAATGCCGCCTGGCCACGAGAACTGTCGGAACAGCTTGCGCATGCCGTCCCGGTCGCGCGAGATGTCCGGATAGGTTTCGGTGTACGTGCCTTCGAGGTAGGTGTTCGCCACCAGGCCCGGGCCGCCGTGGCCCGGGCCGATGATGTTGATCATGTCGAGGTCATGCTCCCTGATCAGGCGGTTCAGGTGCACATACAGCAGGTTCAGGCCGGGCGTGGTGCCCCAGTGCCCCAGCAGGCGCGGCTTGATGTGCGCCAGTGTCAGCGGCTCTTCGAGCAGCGGGTTCGCGTGCAGGTAGATCTGCCCCACCGACAGGTAGTTGGCGGCGCGCCACCAGGCGTGCAGCTTGCGCAGGAGGTCGGGGCTCAGGGTGGTCGGAGTGGTCGGAGTGGTCATGTTGATTCCTTGAAGTCGAGTGCGGTGTCCACGATGCGCTGGGCCTGTCCGAGCAGGCGACGCAAGTGCGCGTCGTCGCAGAAGCTCTCAGCGTATATCTTGTAGATGTCTTCGGTGCCCGAGGGCCGCGCGGCGAACCAGCCACCTTTTGTGCTGACCTTGATGCCGCCGATCGGCGCGCCGTTGGCAGGTGCCTTGTCGATCACACGGGTGATGGGTTCGCCTGCCAGCTCGGTAGCCGTGATCTGCGCTGGCGTCAATCGCGCCAGGGTGTGCTTCTGCGCCTGCGTTGCCGGTGCATCGATGCGATCAGCGAAGAACTCGCCGAATTCGGCGCACAGCTCGCGGTACAGGACACCCGGGTCGCGCCCCGTGCGGGCCGTGATTTCGGCCGACAGCAGCGCCGCCGCGATGCCGTCCTTGTCCGTGGTCCAGACCTGGCCGTCGCGGCGCAGGAAGGATGCCCCGGCACTTTCTTCGCCGCCGAAGCCCAGGCTGCCATCGAGCAAACCCGCGGCGAACCACTTGAAGCCGACCGGTGCTTCAAACAAGCTGCGACCGAGACGAGAAGCCACACGATCGATCATCGTGCTGCTGACCACCGTCTTGCCGACCGCCGCGGTCGCCCCCCATTTCGGCCGGTGCTGGAACAGATAGTCGATGGCGACGCTGAGGTAGTGGTTCGGCGCCATCAAGCCGGCGCTGTTTGTGACGATGCCGTGGCGGTCGTGATCGGTATCGCAGGCGAAGGCGATGTCGTAGCGGTCCCTCAACGCGACGAGCCGCTGCATCGCGTAGCGCGACGACGGGTCCATGCGAATCTTTCCGTCCCAGTCGGCAGCCATGAATGCAAACTGCGGATCCACTTGTGCATCGACCACCGTCAGGTCGAGCTGATAGCGCTCGGCAATCCGCGCCCAGTAGTGCACGCCGGCGCCGCCGAGCGGATCCACCGCCAGGTGCAAGCCGGCACTGCGGATCGCCCCGAAGTCGATCACGCTGCCGAGGTCGGCGACGTACGCGCCCAGGTAGTCGTGTTCATGCGTCGTGGCGGCCTTGCGCGCCTGGGCCAGCGCCACGCGCTTGACGTCCTTGAGGCCGCCCTGCAGCAAGGTGTTGGCACGCTGCTGCACCCAGCCTGTGATCTCGGCGTCGGCCGGACCGCCATGAGGCGGGTTGTATTTGAAGCCGCCGCTGTCGGGCGGGTTGTGCGACGGCGTGATGACGATGCCGTCGGCCCAGCCGCTGGTCCGGCCCCGGTTGTGGACCAGGATCGCATGCGACACCGCGGGCGTGGGCGTGAACTCACTGCCCTCACTGCCCTCACTGCGATCACCACGACAGGCGACCATGGTCTGCACGCCATGGGCGGCCAGCACCTGCAGCGCGTCTTCGAACGCCGGCTGCGACAGCGCGTGCGTGTCCACACCGATGAACAGCGGGCCATCGATGCCTTTGGCCTTGCGGTGTTCGCACAGCGCCTGGGTGATCGCCAGAACATGCCAGGCGTTGAAGCTGACGTCGAACGAGGTGCCGCGGTGACCCGAGGTGCCGAACGCCACGCGCTGTGACGGCACGGCAGGGTCAGGCTGCAGGTCGGTGTAGGCAGCCAGCAGGCTTTGGATGTTGACGAGCTTGTCGGCCGGCAGGGGCTTTCCGGCGAAAGGGCTGATGAGCTGGCTCATGTCCGTTGCTTCATCATCATCAGTCAGCGAGTGGCTCGCGCAAAGCCGACTTCTCGGATAGACGGGTCGATTTCATGATGTCTCCGTTCTGGCCTGGGATGGGCCGGTTGATGCAGCCGAGCAGCACGGGGCGTCCACGTTCAGTTGCAGCCACAACTCCAGCAACGCCAGATGCCACAGCTTGCTGCCCTGGATGCGGGTGAACCACGCCTCGGGAGCCGCGAGCAGCTTGTCGACATAGGCTCTTTGGTACAAGCCACGACGAATGCACGCGTCTGAGTTCAGGATGCCGCGCATGAAGGCCAGGAACTCGCCGCTCACGTGTTTGAGCACGGGCACCGGAAAATAGCCTTTGGGCCGGTCGATCACGGCATCGGAAATCAACCCTCGGGAGATCGCCTTGAGCGGAAACTTGCCGCCATTCTTGAGCTTGAGTTCCGGGGGCATGCGCGCTGCCAGTTCCACCAGCTCGTGGTCGAGAAACGGCACGCGTGCTTCCAGGCCCCAGGCCATCGCCATGTTGTCGACGCGCTTGACGGGATCGTCCACCACCAACGTGGTGGCGTCGAAGCGCAGCATCTGATCGATGAAGGTGTCGGCATGCGGTTGTGTCAAGGCGCTCGCCACCAGATCGGCAGTCACGTCGGGCATGTCGGGCAGTTGAAACTCAGGGGTGACCATCTCGAGGTACTCGACGTGGTCGCGATCGAAGTAGTGGGCACGAAAGCGTTCGAGAGCCGAACCTTCGGCGGCCTCCATCCGCGGATACCAGAAGTAGCCGCCGAACACTTCATCGGCACCCTGGCCCGAGAGCACCACCTTCACATGCTTGGAGACCCGTTCGCCCAGCAGGTAGAACGCGATCACGTCCTGGCTGACCATCGGCTCGGCCATCTGCAACACCGCTTCGGGCAGGCGGCGCAGCACCTCGTCGTACGGAATCAGGTACTTGTGGTGGTGTGTTCCGAATTGTTCTGCGACCTGGTCGGAGAACTCGAACTCATCGGCTTTTTCGCTGCCTTCGCCCAGGGTCTCGAAACCCATCGAGAAGGTCTGCAGATTGTCCACGTGCTCGGCCAGCAGGGCCACGAGCAAGCTGGAGTCCAGGCCGCCGGAAAGTAGCACACCTACGGGCACATCGGCGGCGAGGCGGTGCCGTTCGACGGCCCGTACCAGCACGGCGCGGGTGGCAGCCAGCCAATCGGACTCGGACAGCGGTTGCGCCGGGCGCGTCGCGTCGAGCGTCCAGTAGGTGACTTGCTCGATCCGGCCGGCGCCGGTGATCGTCATCGTCGTGGCCGGTGCCAGCTTCCTCACGCCATTGAGGATCGTTCGCGGCGCCGGCACCACCGCATGCAGCGTGAAGTGGTGGTGCAGCGCGACCGGGTCGATGCCTGTGTCCACCCCGCCCGCGGCCAGCAGCGCCTGCAGGCTGGAGGCAAAGCTCAACCGCGATCCGTCCAGCGCGTAGTACAGCGGCTTGATGCCGAAGCGGTCGCGCGCGATGAACAGGCTCGCATCGCGTTGGTCCCAGATCGCGAACGCGAACATGCCGAAGAAGCGCTGCACACAATCCGCGCCCCAGGCGTGATAGCCCTTCAGGATGACTTCGCTGTCGCTCTCGGAGAAGAACCGGTAATCCATGGCGACCAGCTCGGCGCGCAGCGCCTTGTAGTTGTAGATCGTGCCGTTGAAGACCAGCACCAGCTTCAGTTCCCGGTCGACCATGGGTTGGTCGCCGTCGGCGCTGAGGTCGATGACCGCCAGCCGGCGGTGGCCGAAGGCCAGCGCGCCGTCGCTGAAAGCGCCCGCATGGTCCGGGCCGCGGCGGGCGATCTTGTCTGACATGCGCGCTACTGCCGACGTGTCGGCCGGCGAGCCGTCGAAGCGCAATTCACCGCAGATGCCACACATGAGGAATCCGATGCTTCAGGAAAGTTCGGAAGCGGCGGCGCCGAACACCAGCGCGCGCACCTGCGCCCACTGCGCTTCGGTCGGGGCGGCCACGGCATCGATCGCATGCGCCGCGTGCGAGTCCAGCGACCCTTGCGCGTCGAACACCAGCCAGCTGCAGGTTTCATTGACGATGGCCTCGGGTTGGCCGCAGGCCAGGCGCAGGTACCAGTCGATCAGGATGAAACGGCGGTCGGCGAGCTCGGCTGCAGTCGCCTCGCCGCGGGCGAGCGCGATGTAACGGTCGTGGTCCAGCGGCTGCACTTCCTTGTCGTCGAGCAGGAACAAGCGGCTTTCATGCGGCGCCGGCACACAGACCGTGGACAGCAGACCGGCAGGCCCGTCGGCCGGCCCTTCGTGCACCGGCGCGAAGCCGCCGCCGGGGGTGCGGAAGTTGGTGGTCTGACCCTGGTATAGCCGCGCCGCGATCCATTGCACCTGCCCGTCGTAGACGTAATCGCGCAGATCGAACTTGAGCAGCTGAACCGGCGCCTGATTCGAGATCACCCTGCCGCCCGGCGTCACCAGCGCTTGTGCGACATAACCGCCGGCCAGGATCTCCTGCCACACACGCTGGGTGAGCTTGTCGCCGCGATAGGCGGCCCGACCACCGAACCCGGCGAAGGGCTTGAAGAACAGGCGCCGCCGCTCGCGCCACAGGCGCTCGGCGTGCTGAACCTGGACCACCTCGGTGTGGGGAATGCCGGCCAGCAAAACGTCTTGTGTGGCCTTTGGCACGCCCAACGCTTGCAGCCGCGTCGCATCGCTGAGCAAGGCCAGGTTTCGCTTGTCCGCATACAGCGCGTGTGCTTGCGGATGCGGCGTGAGCACCACGGCCTTGGCCAGATAGGCCTCGCGCAGCATCGCGGTGGCGGGCTCGGCCAGCGAAAAGTCCGTGAGGCGGTTGTAGACCAGGTCGATGGCCACATCACCATGCCAGAGCAAACCGTCACGCCAACTGAACGCGGTCGGGCCGGCGATCACCGCCTGCAGCCCGTGGCGTTGGAACAGTCGCTGGAAGAGAAGGAACTCGGGGTAGAGGTACTGTTGTTCTGGGTCTTCGTCGACGATGGCGATGCTGCGCAACGGTCGTTCGTGGCCCGAGAGCGACCACTCGTTGCGAAACATCGACACGATCTTGTCTTCGAATTCATTGGCCGTGGCGGCTGGCGGCAGGAGCCCATCGACGGCCGCGCAGCACGCTCGCTGTGCCCGTGCCAGCACGGCATTGAGCATGGCTCCGCCGGCATTGGTGTTGATCTCGATGAGCCCGAAGCTGTTTTCGGCCACATGAAAGTCGTAGCCGAAGAACACGCCCTTGGCGCCGCCGGGATCGTGGCGTGCGATGGCGGGTGCCGTGGCCAGAACCTGGTCGCGGTAGGTCGGCAGCGCCACCACGGACTCGATGGCCTGCACCAGTTGGGTCATGCGCAGCGCGTGTTCGCGCGACAGAAAAACGGGGCGCGTTGCGAACAGGTAGGGGCAGCGCTGCTCTATCAGGTTGAACAGACCCGGCTCGCCAATCTCAGACTCCAATGCCTGGCGCAGCGCCGCGGTATCGAGGCTGATGCAAAAACATTCGCTGTTCAGCGCCTCCATTGGGGTCGATACTGGCAATCTGGCGGTATATGGCGCCGTCATTGAAGGCTGCGGCGTATTCATGAGAGAGTGTCGCCTTTGGCCCCGCCCTGAAAGTGTCGGGCTCGAAGCAGAAGATGGGTCATTTGTGCTGCGGCGCCAACCGTTCTGGGATGCCGGGTGAAACCGGGTCTCGGAGAAATGAAGGCGGCCATCTCGCAACTCAGTTCGAGCTGCCGATCAGGCGCCTGCGCAAGCATCGCGAGCATCAGGTTCTCCATGGCGATCAGGCGCATGCGCAAATGCTCGAGTTCCGTATTGATCGATTGAGGCACCTGCGCCTGTAGTGCAGGCTCCCGCTGCGCAGTCGCGCCGCCCTCATTCTCCCATCTGGACAACGCTGCCTCAAGCCGTGGCCGGTCGTACATGCGAACCCTTCTTCATGCCGTTCGCGTTCAGCGCGAATCTGGTCGATTGGTGATGCCACCGGAGCCAGCGCCGACGCGCACCGACGATCTGCTCCAACTTTCATGATGCCCACTCTTCACCCCGCATCATGAATGTCATTTCACGTTGACCGACTCTAAACCTTACGTGACTTGCAATAGACCTATGAACGGCGGAAAGGTCAGCGCGAAGCCGATCAGGAGCAGCACGAACGCCGCAATGCTGACCCGCAGGATCGCAACCTCGCGCACCGCCCATGCCCTGTGCAGTGCAAACCAAGCCACCAGCCAGACAACGATAGCCGAGGTGCTGACTCCCGAGAGCGCACCGGTCGGAGCGTAAAAACTGAAGAGGGTATTGATGCCTTTGGAGGCTTCTGCGAGCAGCGTGAACACACCCATGGTGGCGCATCCGATTCCTGCGGCCAGCAGGGCGGCGGCGCCCGGCCCGTTCGGTAGTTCAGTTGACGCTGTTTGCTTGGTGCTTGCCATGATCAGTTTCCCTTCATCAGCTGGATGGTTTCGCCGCCACGGATGGGCGCGTACTTGTTGAGAACGGCACCGAAAGCTCCGGCAATCCCGGTTGCGACGAAGGCCGCAAGTGTGAAATAGAACACTGCCCTGTGCAGATGACGGTGCTTGGCCAAACTCGGGCCATATGTCGCGTAGACGTAGGCCACCATGGTTATGGCGATCGGCGCAATCCAGGCCACATGCTCCTTCCATTCCATGCCCAGGCGGTGCCAGCCACTGGTCGTTGGACTCGACAGCAGGAGATTTCGCGGATAGGCCGCGAGATCGGCCAATCCGGCCGGTGCCGCCGCCCGATACCACGGATAGACGACGTAGGCGCCGGAGAAGACCGACAACCATGCAAGGACCACCATTCCGATCAGGTAGAAGCGAAACAGTGTCTGATACCTAGGATTCGGGATCGCTGGCGAACCAGGGACCGACATTCGGTAGAGCTCTGCGATAGCTCCGGTAAAGGCCAGCATGAACAATGCGCCGAATCCCATGCCATGCAGGACAGTCATCAAATCGCGCCAGGTGATTTCCATGGTGAAGCTCCTTAATGTGAAGCAACCTTCATGATGCGGAGTGAAGAGTGGGTATCATGAAAGTTAGGTGTTGGACATCTTTAGCGATGCCGAGATGATCGCCGCTGTTGCACTCATGAGGAAACGCCGGGCCGCCCCAAGTTTCCTCGTACCCCCTCGGGGGGCTGGCGAAGCCAGGGCTGGGGGCGCTGACTTGAGATCCCGGTCACGCTGTGCCGATCCACGCAAACTGCTAAACGACATATCGATCCCAACCCGCATAGGAATCCTTGATCCGGCCTCGAGGTATCGCCAACGCAATCAGGATGGCTCCACAGATGACGCCGTTCCAGGTGGCCAGCGGCGAAGCGATGCCATCGAGCAGCCATGGTGCCGCCATCAGCCAGGCGCCCAATGGAATGTTGATAAAGCGAATGGCGCGCCCGACCTCGGCCCAAGCCATGATCGAGAACGTCACTACCAGCAGACCGACCAGGTGATCGCTGTCGGCCATGGCACCGGAGCTGTCGAAAGCAACACGCGTGAATGTGAGCCACACGCCGATCGCGATGCTGAGCGTCAGAGTCCAGGGGTAGGTGACGCCGCGCGTGGCTTGCGCTATCTGCTCCCGGGGTGTGGCGACGAGCCCTTTGGAGGTGTCGTCGCTGCCGCCTTCCATCGCATCGCCGGTCCAGAAAGTGCGCCAGAACGGCTTGCCTTGCTTGCGCGCCGACACCAGGAACTGGCCCATGGCGACAAACTCGTTGAGCGAATACGGAATCATCACCGTCATTGCCAGTGCCGCGATCAGGCACAGCGTGCACCAGGTGCCGATCAGGATCGGCTGGACGATGACGAAATAGATGCTGAC
>ENA-ORBV01007293-ORBV01007293.1-microbial-mat-metagenome-genome-assembly--contig:-NODE-7293-length-19055-cov-37.513384_pt1 | contig 19055 bp, 19 predicted proteins | sample MGYA00237777_ERZ505514 | MGnify/ENA primary metagenome ERZ505514 (study PRJEB26160, sample SAMN06269048) | microbial mat metagenome | isolation source: Oligotrophic lake microbial mat | place... | reverse complement strand
AAGCGGTGGGGAACATCGCCCTATCCGCAAAGGATTGCCAGGACTGATCTTGCGCGCATCAGCCGGCGCACCGAGCGAGGCAGTTTGCTTCCAATTATTCGCTTGCTTTGTGAACCTAACCACGATTTAATGGCGAAGTTAACGGGCGGCGGGTTCCGTGTTCGGTTCCGAACACTAGCACTGTCGATCACATCGTGCTCCGACGCCCTAAAAGTCTTTATCCACATCTTTAGTGGAATGGGAGAACTATGTCTCGTCTCACGTCTCTACGCGCCGCTGCGCTTGCTGCGGTCGCGGGTCTCGGTCTTGCTTCGGCGGCGAATGCGGAATTGATTTATGGGATGACTGCGGCCGGTAGTGGCAGCACTTCGCCGGGTCTGAGCCTCGTTTCGTTTGATAGTGCAAGCCCGGGCACCGTCAACACCGTTGGCGCTTTCACTGGCGTCTCTGCAGGTCACGCGTTGCGCAGCCTCGACTTCCGTCCGGCGAACGGACAGTTGTACGCGATCAGTACCGCAACAGCTGCCTTGGCAACGGCCCAGATCTACACCGTCAATTTGGCTACTGCCGCATTGACGCCAGTTGGGTCGGGTCTTACTTTGACTGGCAACACCAGCGGTCGTGTTGAGATGGATTTCAACCCGTCAGTAGATCGGATTCGCATTGTCACCGGTGGCTCGGCGAACAACAACTACCGTGCCAACCCCAACGACGGATTGCTGGTCCTTCAAGACACGGATTTGTCGGGTCTGGCCGCCAGCATCATCGGCGCCGCGTACTCCAACAACGTCGCCGGTGGAACGCCCACGACGCTTTATGCGTGGGACTATAACACTGATGATCTGGTGACCATCGGCGGACTGAATGGTGTGCCGAGTCCAAACGGCGGCGTAATTTCAGTGGTTGCCGATCCGGCGCCGAGTTTTCTCACTTTTAACGCTTCTTTGGGTATGGATATCAGCGGTGCGACCGGCACCCTTTTCGTCACGCATGATAATGCCGTTAACGGAAACTCCATGAATTTGTACACGCGCGATCTAACGAGCGGTGCTGAAACGTTGCTTGGTGCTTATCCCACCGGCACCTTCGTCGCTGATATCTCGGTCGTCGTCCCCGAACCCACCACACTCGGCTTGGCCGGTGTGGCGGCGATGGGCCTGCTGCGTCGTCGTCGTGCATAATCGTGCATAGCGGCATAGCGTAGCAGTCGTTTTCTTCAGGAAATCGCAGCAGCGGCAGAGGCGCCAGAAACCTCTGCCGCTGTTCTTTTTCAACCGATTTCGAAGTCCGGCCGCCGCCTCGGATTGGCATTATCGATGCACCGACTGTCGATTTGGCATGACGGGACCCACCCCGCCATCACGGGTGGGTTTGTAAATCCATATCAAATATCAGCTTGCAGCGCAGCGGCTTCTGGCACGGGGTTTGTATTGGCCATCTTGTCCGCATTCAGCGGCAGAGATTTAGGAGACTCAAATGGCCAAAATCATCGGTATCGATCTCGGAACCACCAACTCAGTCGTCGCCGTTATGGAAGGCGATCAGCCCAAAGTGCTGATCAATTCCGCCGGCAGTCGGCTCACGCCTTCGGTCGTGGCGTTTACCAGCAAAGGCGAGCGGCTGGTGGGCACGACGGCGCGGCATCAGCAGGTGACCAATCCCAAAAACACGATCTTTTCCATCAAGCGCTTCATCGGCCGCCGGCATAGTGAAGTGGCTCAGGAAGAGAAAATGGTGCCTTATGAGGTGGTCGGCGGGGCCGAAGATTATGTGAAGGTGAAAGTGCAGGGCAAAGATTACACGCCCGAAGAAATCAGCGCGTTCATCCTCATGGACCTGAAAAAAACCGCGGAAGATTACCTGGGTGAAAAGGTGACCGAGGCCGTCATCACCGTGCCGGCATACTTTAATGACGCACAGCGGCAGGCCACCAAGAACGCCGGTGAAATCGCCGGCCTCAAAGTGCTGCGCGTCCTCCCCGAACCCACCGCCGCGGCGCTGGCTTATGGTTTGGATAAAAAGAAAAACGAAAAGATCTGCGTCTTCGATCTGGGCGGCGGCACGTTTGACGTATCGGTGCTGGACATCGGCGCCGACGGCGTCTTTGAAGTGCTTTCAATCGCCGGCGACACGCATCTGGGCGGCGACGACTTTGATGAAGAGCTGATCAACTTCCTCGCCGAAGAATTCCGCAAGCAGGAAGGGATCGACCTCCGCAAAGACGCGATGGCGTTGCAGCGGCTGAAGGAAGCCAGCGAAAAAGCCAAGATCGAACTCTCCACCGCGATGGAAACAACGGTCAACCTCCCATTCATCACCGCAGACCAGAACGGGCCGAAGCATCTTCAAACCACAATCACGCGCGCCAAGTTCGAGCAGATTATTTCCGCGTTGGTGGAGAAAACCCGTCAACCGGTGATCGACGCGTTGAAAGACGCCAAGCTCGAACCGGGCAAGATCGACGAAGTCGTGCTCGTCGGCGGCAGCACCCGCGTGCCGATGGTGCAGCGGCTTGTCAAAGAATTGTTTGGCGGAAAAGAACCCAACCGTACCGTGAACCCCGACGAAGTGGTCGCCGTCGGCGCTGCCATTCAGGGCGCGATCGCCAAGGGCGATGTGAAAGACATTCTCGTGCTCGACGCCACCCCGCTCAGCCTCGGCGTGGAAACCCTAGGCGGCGTGATGACGGTGCTCATCCCGCGCAACACGACCATCCCAACGAGCAAGAGCGAAACCTTCAGCACCGCCGCCGACAACCAAAACGCCGTCACCATCAACGTGCTGCAGGGCGAGCGGCAGTTCGCCAAAGACAACCGCCTGCTCGGCACGTTCAACCTCGAAGGCATCGCCCCCGCGCCGCGTGGCATGCCGCAGATTGAAGTGACGTTTAACATCGACGTGAACGGCATCCTTAACGTCAGCGCCAAGGACAAGGCCACCAGCAAGGAGAACAAAGTCTCCATCCAGAACTCCGGCGGCCTGAATAAAGACGAAGTGGAAAAGATGAAGCGCGACGCCGAAGCCCACGAGGCCGACGACAAAAAGCGCCGCGAAGCCATCGACGTAAAAAACCAGGCCGAGCAACTTGTATACTCCACCGAAAAGTCGCTCAAGGAGCACGGCGAGAAGGTCTCTCCGGAAGTTCGCGGGGAGATCGAATCGTCGATCAACAACCTCAAGGATGCGATCAAGAGTGACGACGCCGAGCGCATCAAAAAGAGCATGGACGCGTTGCAGCAAGCCAGCATGAAGCTAGGCGAAGCAATGTACGCGCAACCCGCAGGGGGCGCGGCTTCAGCCGCCCCCGGCACAGCTTCCCCCGAAGCCCAAAACGACCGCGCAACGGGTGAGGCCAAAAAGAAGGACGACGACGTGATCGATGCCGAGTTTGAAGTGAAGGAATAAGCGGGCGAGGGAAATCGGCGCGGCAAATGCACCGGTCGACCCTCCCCCCAGCCCCCTCCCTGAGTACAAGGAGGGGGAGATCGGGCCGGAAAAATCCGAAGAACCAATCAGCAGCTACGCCATCGCGTAGCTGCTGATTTTGCAATGAATTAAGCCTGCTCGAAGTTCCGGAATTTGGTTGATCCGAACGAGTTGCCGGCGTTGTCATAAAAGGTGTTCTCGCCCGTGCCGCCGTCGGCATCGAGCATGTCGATCATTGTGCCGGCGATCGTCAGATCATTATCGGCCCCGCCGAAACGGCCATTCAGGCGGGTGATGAATGAGTCGAACACGAACACGTCCGACTTGCCGCCGACGCGTACGGTGCCTTCGGCGAAAATGTTGCGAAGTGACACCGCTTCATCCGCGACAATGTTTACATTGCCCGTGAGGTCGGCGTTGACGATGAAAGCTTCTTCTTCGGTGTCGATATCCAGCGTGCCATCGAAGTTGGCGCTGTTGATGACGACCGGGCCGGCGGCGCCAATCTCCGCGTCGCCGGTGAAATCGGCCGCGCCGACAAACCTGCCGTCGGGGTTCGTGCCACCCGAGCGCGTGGGCGAAACCACGGTCTTCACGGCCTTGCCATTGAGCGTGAGCGAAACCAGCCGCGTGGTTTGCACAACTTCGGTGTCTTCAAGGTCGTAGTCGAATTCGACCACCGCTCCCACGCCCGGCGCGTAGAGTTTGTTGGCCAGCACGTTCGGTTCGGTGACGGTGGTTTCTTCGGAACGGAACACGTTCAAGTATTTGCCCACAGGAACCTTAACTCGGTTCCGAGTGGAGACACCCACGCCGATATCAAGCACGTCGCCCGGCGCGAACTCCTGATAGTAACGGTGGCCGACGCGCGGCTTGGCTTCCATGATCGTACCGGCTTGTGCGCCATCGACGCCGGAAATCCACGAGCCGCCGGTTTCCGTGCCGATCAGATTGCCTTCGTCATCGTATTCAAACGCGGTGGTATCTTCGCCGAAGTACCAGACGTTGCCGTTGTCGTCCTGGGCGTACCAGTCGAAGGTGCTCTCGATGAGAAGTCCTTCGGAGTAAACGCGATCAAGAACGACCCGGGTTCTCACGCCTTCGATTAACTTGGTCTGGTTGGTCACTTCCACGACGATCCGTTCGGTAAACGCTTCGCCGGTCTCGTCGTCAACGCCCGCCACGTCGTATTTGTAGACGCTGCCGGCTACGAGGGGGAAGTAGGGGTTGTTAATGTTCAGGCTGTTGCTGAACCTGGCGGCCGACAGATTGGGAACGGTGGCCGCGGCGCTGACCACGTTTGCTTCGCCGGCAGAATCGATCGACACTTCGCCGCTTACGTTGATTTCATTGCGGACGCTGACCAAACCCTCTTCGCCAGCGTTGATCGTCAGGTTGCCGCCGATGTTGATGGGGCCGCTCGAGCCTTCCAGCAGAAACTCGCCGGCGCCGATGTTGGACGTGACATCGCCGGGAATATTCAACTGCCCCTGCACCGCTACGAGGTCGGTGCCGCCCTGAAGCATCTTCGCGACGAAATCATCGGTGATTTTTCCGAGACTGACCGAGGTCTTGCCGTTGACCTTTGTGCCGTCTCTGCCGGCGATGCGGGTTGTGCCGTTGCTGTTCCGGGAGACGACGACGTGGTTGTCGCCCGAATCACCCTGAAGGGTTAAATCGCCACCGGCAAGTGTTGCGGTCACATTGCCGGATAAGTGGGTGCGACGTTCGAGTGACTCGAACACATTTGATACTGCGCTATTGCGCCGGGCTGCGGGGTTCATGACTTGCTCCTAAAAAACAGAGTTGCATCGCATCGTGCAAACTCGCGGCCGCGCCGCGATGGTTCGCCGAGTGCTCCAACTCTGAATGGCAAGCTTAGAAAAAGATGATGAAGCGCTTATGAAACGGGCATGAACTTCGGATGAAATGCAGGGCTTATATCAAACGAGCGGCGAGCGTAAGCGACCCGATTCCTGCAAGAAAACGGTCGCCAACGCTTGCAGCTCGTCACTGCGGTCATAGGCCGTTTCCCCGTAATGAAATGAACGTAATGAAATGGCCGCGCCAAACATTCAAAAATACTGCATGCTGATCGTCAACTCCGCGCCTTCTTTGGGAAGATTGAAGATCGATTCCTTAAACGTCGCCCCGCGGAAGCGCGGCTTGGGGTTGTTGGTCACGCCGTAACCTTCACTGGGAATGCCGATGATGTTTTTATCCATGTCGTTGTTGCTGTTTTCATCGTGCAACACCGAAGCGCCATAATCCCCCGGCGGCAGTTCGGCGACGAACACAACCGTGTCGGCATCAAACGCCCGCACCTGCCGGTTCACCGCGTGCTTTTCGGCGCTGGGGAATCCGTCTTGGGTCTTGAACACGCCGAAGATGAGCTGGCCGGTGTGGTTGCGAAAATCGGTGACTTTGATGGTAAGCCGCACGGGCGCGGCGGAGGCATCGGTCTTGCCGGTGGGCGCGGCCCGGGTAGTTTCGGGGGTGCAGCCGACGCCGGCAAACGTCATAATCGCGACAAGGAGGCCGTATACCGCGGCCGTGCAAGGCTTCAATGTCATACGCTTAATATATCGATCTTCGCAGGTGAAGCGAATCGCGTACCGCGCGGACTAGCGATCGGTAATAAGTTCGTCGATCGTCAATCCAATGTCTCGCGCAATCGTTCGCACAAGGATGGGTGATACATCTCTTCCACCATGGTCGGGCACCGTCGTAGCACGTCCGTCGGCATGACGAAACTGCATGTGCGAACCGCGCTGCCGCACACAAACGAAGCCGAGCTTCTTGAGGATCGCCACGACCTCGCGAGGTTTGAGGACCGGCGGTCTTGGCATTTTATTCGACGGTTACCAGTTGGGTTCCAACAAACTCGCCTTCCATTTTGGGTTCGCCATCTTCCAACAGCATCGCGATAACTTCCTGAAGGTTTCGCTGCAGTTCCTCCATCGTGGCGCCTTGCGAATGCGCGCCCGGGAATCCAGGGACATAACCCACCAGCATGGCGGTATCTGGGTCGCGCTCAATCACGGCGGTGTATGCTCGCATAACGCGAAGTGTACCATGCATTTCTCAACCATCACAACAAACGGCGGGCCCGACGATTCCGGGGGTCTAACGCTGTTTCTTAACGACGATCGCAAAGACATTCGGGTCAACACGAAGAAGCGAAGAAACGAAGAAACGAAGAAACGAAGGCAGCGGTAATCCCTAACCGACGCGGATCGACAAACACTAATTCCGTCTTTCATTGACCCGTGTCCAGCAGGATGCAACTTGCGCCAGAGCGTCCACTTCGCTTCTTCGTTTCTTCGTGTTTAACTTTCTGGTGACGCACCGACCGACCGCCAAAAAGAAGCGTTAGACCCATTGAGCATCCTCAAGCGTTTCGTAGCGCACGCCAGCGTGGGTTGGGATTGCCGACAGATTTTCTGTTTGACATTGATAAAACAATAACCTAACATACAGCGATTATGAGGTCACTGCGGCACGGCTCCAATTTGGACCGAAGTGTTGAAGGATTGGACCCCAGTGGGACCCCATCGGGCGCGAAAAGGACCGTTTCGGGACCCGGTTTGGACCCGGTTTTACAACCGATTTCGAGAAGCCGTTTGTAGCGCAAATCTTGAAAAAGGAGGCACTTATGCCACGTGTGCAAGGAACAACAAATGCCCAAACATCTTTTTTGCGATCATTGCGAAAACAATCAGGCGACCTGCCTGCCGGCGATTGGCCGGCGGCGGTGGTGATGCGCCGTTGGCTGCGCCGGCCGGGATTTCGGGCGGCGATGCAATCGATTCAACACGCGCTGGCGTTTCAAATCGACATGCAACTATCGGCGGCGGCGGCCGAGGCTGCCGTGGCGCTGCGGAACTTTGGGGCGCCGGCGAACGGTCAAGCCACCGGCGGCCGCGACGTTGTCGCCCTGTTGCGTATCGTTCGGCAGGCTCACTTGCGACAACGCTTTACCACGTCATTCGGCCCGCCCCAGGAAGCCGCGCCGGCGGCATCGACGGCCGAGGTTGCCGAAGAGGCCGTGAAACTCGATCCGCGGACGTTCGAAGGAATGCTGCGTGTCCTGCGCGACTTCAAAGCCGATCGTCCGATCAGCGATGCCATCCTCTGCCTCGAAGCCTGGACCTGCGGCCGCCAACCGCCGACGCGCGAAATGTTGAAGACGGGATGAGGGGGTTGGGGGTTGGGGGTCGGAGGTCGGTGTTCGGACGTCAATTGCCGGCGCGGCTGACGTGCCGCGTCTTTTACAACAACCTCCAACCCACAACCCACAACCCACCCCCCAACTTTGCCGCCGTTCGCCGCACCCGATATGATGAGTCGTCCATGTTAGATCGAGATTTTGCAAAGTGGTGGCTGAGTCGTGTCGTTCCCTTCGCCGACGTTCCGCCGGAGAAGCTTGCCGCCGAGCGGGAGGCGCTGGCGCGGCAGGGGGAGTTCAATACGAACTATCAGCATTTCGTCGAAAAAGCGGTGTTGCCGGCCATCGATGCAATGGTGCAACTGCTGGCGCAGAATCGAATTGTGCACCGGGTGAGCACGTGGGGCAATCAATTGAGCCTCCGGATACACCTGGCCTGGAGATGGGGCGAACTGGTCATTACCCAGAGCCACGAGGACTGTGTGAGCTTCGAGCACCACATCATCACCGAAGGCGAACGCCGCGGCGATGATTCGGCCGAAGACCACACGCACCAGTACGACCTGCGCGACCCGCTGCCCGACAGCGTGGCGTGGACCGAACTGCATTTTTTCTTAAGCCGCATCGCGCTGGATTTGGTCGAAGGCCCGCCGGAACCGGAAATTCCGCCGGGGGAGCAGGAGGCGAAGGGGTGAAGTGTTTGCGTGGTGGCGTGTTTGCGTGGTGGCGTGATCTGGTTTGTGTTTTATGTTTCGTGTGGTGATTGGAGTGACGCGATGACCGACATGAACGTCAGTCAAATTGAAGGCATCACGGTCGTGAAGCTCATCGGCGAGTTGACGCACATGGGCACGCCGGCGATCGAGCGCGGTTTTGTGCTTGAGATCGGCGCGGTGGAGCGGGCGGTGGTTGATTTGTCGGCCGTCACCATGATCACCACGCCGGGCATCACGATGATCATCGCCGCCGACCGTCAGTTGCGGCGGAAGGGGGGCACACTGGTGGTCTGCGGATTCAAGGGAACGATTGAAGAAGTGATGCTCCACCGTTGCCGGCTCGACGCGGTGCTGAATATTGCCGGCGATGTGGCCGGGGGGCTGAAGATGGCGGCGGAGAAAGCAGACTGAGATTTCTTGCTGGTGGGGCAGACATTCCTGTCTGTTACGGCATTCCATGCCGTTCAACATCTCTAATCGCGTGGAACGCGATGACAGACAAGAATGTCTGCCCCACCGGGCCTTGGATGATCGGACAATCGTGCCGAGGGCAGGCGCGCTGTAGCTCCGCTACGAAACGACTGCCCAGGCAGCAACAAAAATGCACAACTGGAGAATCCCTGCAGCGACATAGGGAGCGCAGCGCGACAGCCGGCGCGGTTTTGGGCTGAGGGGACACTGAATACGCCGCGCCGGCGGAGCTTGCGTGGCCCGGTGCTGCACCTGAGCGATGATCAGGCACGCATCGAAACGAGACAGGCCCAGTTGGCCGCCGATGTGAAGCAGTTGAAGGCGCATCGAATATCGCAGAATCGTTCCGTCGAGACGATTGATAACTTCGCCGGCGAAGCGCTCGCGCGGGCTTTGTTCGATGAAATCGACCCATGTCCGGCGCGGCGGTCGTGTCCTTGCGGCGACCACGGCCCGGCGCACCAGCCTTGACCGCTGGCAATACTCGCGGGCGATGAGGGTGATGTCGCGCGGCATGCTCCGCCGAATCTACCGCAACGGCGGGCCGGCGTGGAAAGAAAGCTTCGAAAGCGCCAGCCCCGGCAAAGGTTGCGCGTGGGGGCGTGACGATTATGCCGGCTGTTTCGCCGTCGCGACGTCGCCGCTAGACTCGCCCGGCTTGAGAAAAGCGTTGCGAAAAACTCTCATCGTGCTAGCGACGGCGCTGGGGCTTGCGCTGCTGCTGCTGGTGATTGTGGCGGGGTTGGCCAAGTCGTCGCCGTCGTTCTATCGCCCGCCGCAGCTGGATGCGCCGGACTTCGAGGCGTCGGCGAAGAAGATGGAAGACAAGCTGATCGAAATCCGCAACCTCGCCGCGGAAGCGCAGGCTCGCGGCGCGAACGCCGCAACGCGGTACGTCGTCACGATCACGCAGGACGAGCTCAACGCGTTCGTGCTGAAGTGGACCGAGCTCAACGCCCTGCGCGATCAGTACGAGCGTTACGCGCGCCGGCCGATGGTGGCGTTCGAACCGGGCAAAGTGATCTTCGCCGCCGAGGCAACGGTGGGGCCGGTTGATTGCGTTGTGAGTCTGTACACGAATCTATCGCGAGAAGGAGAGCACATGAAGCTGTCGATCGAAAAACTACAGGCCGGGCGATTGACCATCCCCGAGTCGGCGTGGCGCGGCCAGACGCAGCGGTTGATCGACGAACTGCAGCGGCAACTTCCCGCCTGGCAATCCAGCGCCCGCTTCGACCGCGCCGGCACCGCGAACGAGAGCGCCGCCAAGGCCGTCTACGGCCAACTGCTGCTGGCGGCGCTGAAGAATGAGCCGGCCGACACGCGGGCGGTCATCCCGGTCAGCAGCGGCAAGGGTATCGCCATGCGAATTGTCGATCTCAACGCCGGGCATGGCGAGCTTACGCTGACCCTCAAGCCGCTCAACGCCGGCGAACGAGACGCGTTCCTCGCCGACCTGAAAGCGCCGAATTAGCGGCAGCTTTTGCGCGTGTGAAGTGCGCGAGGGGCTGACGAACCTACAAAAATCCTCGCAAATGCTGAAAAAATCAGCTTGGCACGACGGTTGTATCTGTCCGTCGGCGGAGGGTCTGATGACTCGCATGAACGACCGTTGGAATGACATGTCGATCGGTGAACGAATCGTCCTCTCGGCGTGGATGGCCGTCCGCGAGCATCTTGCCGGCGAAGAGGGAGTCAACGCTCAACGTTCAACGTTCAACGTCCAACGCCCAGAAGGTGAACCGACTATGGAACGTTGTACGTTGAACGTTGAACGTTGGGCGTTCGATGCTGATCGCGCCAATTACGTCGAGGACGATCACTACCGAGAAGGAGCCGACTAATGGTCTACGGCATTTACCTCTCGGCCACCGGCGTGATCACCAGTTCGCACCGGCAGGACGTGATCGCCAACAACCTCGCGAACCTGGAAACCACGGGCTTCAAGCGCGCGCTGTCGCTCGTCCAGCAGCGCCCGCCGGAATCGCGGGAGAATGGTCGGGGCGATTTGAGCAACCCGATACTCGATGAGATTGGCGGCGGTCTGTTCCTTTCGCCGACGCAAATCGATCGCACCCAGGGGCTGCTGCTGCCGACCGAGTCAACACTCAACCTCGCCGTCTTCGGCGAAGGATACTTCGCCGTGCGCGACGGTGAGAAAACTCGGCTGACGCGCAACGGCAACTTCATGCTCGATCGAAATGGCACGCTGATCTTGTCCGATGCTTCGGGCAAACCGGTGCTCGATGTGAAGCAGAAACCCATCACCCTCGATGCGACAAAACTCGATCAGACTTCCATCGGCCGCGACGGCACGATCGCCATCAATGGCCAATTCGCCGCACAAATTGGCGTATTTGATGTGGAAGACCCGCGCAACTTAGTCCCCGTCGGCGGGACGATGCTTGCGCCGGTGGGCGATGCGCCGATCAAACGCGTGGTCGCGCCCACGATGCAAAGCGGCTATCTGGAACTATCCAATGTCGACCCGGCCACCGAGCTTACACAGTTGATGGACGCCCAGCGGCAACTCGAAGCCAACGCGAACATGATCCGCTTTCAGGATCAAACGCTCGGACGATTAGTGAATGACGTGGGCAAGATAAGTTGATGAGATGGCCGATGAAATAGATCGGCGATTGATCGTACAAACACCAACGTTGGCAATCGGAAATCGGCAATGGCAATTCAGGCACTCAACTCCGCGGCGACGGGCTTACGGGCTTTGTCTACGAAGATCGACATCGTGGCGAACAATCTCGCCAACGCCGAAACCACTGCATTCAAACGCAGCCGGGTGAACTTCGAAGACTTGATGTACCTGTCGATCAAGCAACCTGGCGCGCAAAACGCCGCCGGCGAAATTGCGCCGGCCGGCACGTTCGTCGGGCTGGGCGTGCGCATCAGCAACACGCAGTTGGATACCGAACCGGGCAGTTTGGAAAGCACCGGGCGGGTGCTCGATGTCGCCATTTCCGGCGGCGGGTTCTTCAAAGTCAAACTGCCGGCGAGCGTGAGCGACGGCGAAGGCTTCACCCGCAACGGCAACTTCTTCGTCAACAGAGACGGCGACTTAATCGTCGGCATGGGCGACGGCTACCGCCTCGAACCCCCAATCAATATCCCCGCCGGCGTGGCCAATGATCAGATCAACATCTCCGAAGATGGCACCGTGAGCTACCTTCCCCCCGGCGGCGCCACCACGCCGACGGTGGCGGGGCAGATCAAGCTTCACAACTTCATCAACCCGCAAGGCCTGAACCTGCTGGGCGGAAGCATCTACGGTCGCACCGAAGGATCGGGCGACCCGATCGAATCGACCCCCGGCGAAGACGGCGCGGGCAAGACACTTTCGACGTTCCTGGAAGGCAGCAACGTCGACCCGGTGAAAGAGCTGGTCTCGCTAATCAAGACGCAGCGGTCGTTCGAACTCAACAGTCAATCGATCGAATCGGCGGACAAGGCGCTGCAGACGATCGGCAATCTTAGAAGGTTCTAGACGATCCTGTTCGGCGGCGACATGGAGGTCGCGAAGCGATGTTCAACCCAAACCCACGCCGACCGCTCACGCGTCGACAGACCGCACGAGTGGTGGTCGCGACGGCGATTCTCGCATGGGCGACGCAGACCCTGCTGCAGCAGTGGGGCTACGGTGCAGAGGCGACGCTGGCGATGCTGCAGAACCAGACCGTCGAGCGATTTGTTCCGCCCGCCAGCGCGCGGCCGGCGCGGATCGATCTGCGGGCGGAGGCAACCGTGATCGGACAGGATGTGCAACTCAGGCAGATCGCCCGTTGGTCCGATGCCGACGCCGCCGTCTTCGCGCCTGTGGCCGATCTGACGCTCGCCCACGTCGGCCCGGCGGCGCCGTTCCGAAGCATCTCGCTCGATGAGGTAAAGGCCACCCTGCGCGATGCCGGCGTGAACCTGGCCAGCATTCACTTCACCGGCAGCACCCGTTGCATCGTCAACCGGAGCGACGTGCAGTTTGATGAAGGCAAGGCGCTGGATCAATGGATCAACGCACGGGTTAAAGAACCGATCACCAAGCCGCGGGCTTCAGCCCCGGATGACGCCGTGCGCGCGACGCTGCAACAAATTGCCACCGATGCAAACATCTCGGTCACAGCCCGGGTCGATGCCCCCATCACCGACGACCTGGAAACCGCGAATCTGAAAAACCTGCTGATCAACGACCTGTGCGAACGCCTCAAGCTGCAGCGGGATCAGGTGCAACTCGGCTTCAAGATCAGCGACGAAAAGCTGCTGAACCTCTCGAAGCCGCAGTTCAGCTTCGATATTGATGCGCTACGCGTTCGCAACCTCGGCGAAGTGGCGTGGAACGTGAAAATCACCAGCGGTGACGTTACCCAGAAGGCCGCCGTCGTCGCGACGGCACGGGCTTGGCAAACGCAACTGGTGGTCCTCAAACCGCTGGCGTTCCGGCAGGTGATTCGGGAAGAAGACGTGATCGAGCGCCGCACACTCGCCGACCGCCTCACGGAAGATCCGGTGATCGCCAAAGAGCAGGCCATTGGCCAACAGGCCTCGCGCGACATCAAGGCGGGCACGCTGCTCACGTCGAAGCTGGTCGATGCTGTGCCGCTGGTGCGGGCGGGGCAGTTCGTCACCGTCACGCTGTCGCAGGGAAATATCCAGGTGAAAACCGTGGCCCGCGCGCTGGAAGGCGGGGCCTACGGGCAGACGATTCGCGTGAAGAACGAGACGACGAAAGATGTGTTCCACGTCGTCATCACAGGCCCGCAAACGGGCGTCGTCGGAAAGACCACCGCGCTGTCGAGCGTGGAAGGACGTTGAGTGATGCCGCTTCGAAGTCTTGTATTCGCCATCGCAATCGCTTGCGCCTTCGCGGTGCATTCCTTGGCGCAGACCACCGCTCCGCGCGCCAACGATGCTCCGAAGCGCCAAACACCATCAACCGTCGGCGGCGCCGCGGCACTCACCACGCAGGAATTGGTGCGGCAGAATGGCAACTCACTGCTGCGCGCGCAACTGGCAACGGCCCCGATTGAAACGCGCAACACACTCGAAGCGGTCAGCTTCTTCCACGTCCCCCCGCCGCAGCCACGGACGATCGCCAAGCATGACCTAGTCACCATCATCATCCGCGAAGAGAGCAGCGCCAAAAGTAATGCCAAGACCGACATCACCCGTGAGAGCGAGTTTGAAGCCAAGCTTGAGGAGTTCATCAAGCTGTCGCTGAGCAACTTGGAAATCGAAGGCGGCGGCATCGGCCCCGTGCCGCCGTCGATCAAGGCATCGGGCACGCGCAGCTTCCAGGGCGATGGCAAGCTCGATCGCAAGGACAGCTTCATCGCCCGCATTCAGGCCGAAGTGATCGATGTCAAGCCCAACGGCACACTGGTGCTGCAGGCAAGAAAACGTATCAAAACCGATGAAGAAGAGCAGTTCTTCGTGCTCAGCGGAATCTGCCGCGCCGACGACGTGACCGCCGACAACAGCGTGCTCAGCACGCAACTGTTCGATATGGAATTGGCCAAAAGCACCCGCGGGCCGATCGGCGACAGCGTGAAGCGCGGGGCGGTTCACAAGTTCCTGGATTGGCTTAATCCGTTCTGAGGAGTGTGTTGTCGGTGGTGGGTTGTAGGTTGGGAAAAGTTCCTCCTGCAATCGACGAACCACAACCAAGAATCTAAAATGCAAATTCGTGCACTCACTGCAATTCTACTGTTGGCGTCATTCACCACGACCACTCATGCGGTCAAAGTCGCCGACATCACGCGCATCGGCGGGCAGCGGTCGAACATCCTCACTGGCCTGGGCCTGGTCTACGGCCTCAAAGCTTCCGGCGACGGGGGCGACTTTCTCCCGGCCATCAAGCCGCTGGCCACCATGCTCGGCAAGTTCTCCAACCCCGCCACCGTGCGCGAGCTGCAGGATGTCAACAATGTCGCGCTGGTTAGCATCACCGCAACCGTATCCAGCAATGGCGTGCGCGACGGCGATAAGCTCGATGTCTTCGTCACCAGCATCGGCGCCGCATCAAGCCTGCGCGGCGGGAGGCTGTTCGTCACGCCGCTCACCGGGCCGATCCCCGGCGGGGGAATCTACGCGCTGGCTGAAGGGGCGATCGTGCTCGAAGACCCCAGCACGCCCACCGTCGGGCGCATCCTGGGCGGCGCGGTGATGGAGATCGATCTGCCCGCCAAATACATCGAAAACGGCAAGTTCACGCTGATTGTTGAAGACCCCTCGGCCTCGTGGACCACGGCAAGCACCATCGCCAAAATCATCAACGACGCCGAAAGCACCACCGGCGAAATTCTGGCGACGGCGGTCGATCCGAAGAACATCGTCGTCAACATCCCCTCGATCGAATTGCTCCGGCCCGACAGCTTCATCAGCCGCGTGCAGCGCCTGCCTCTGCCCATTCTGCCCGGCGAGGCGCGCGTGACGATCAACGACCGCACCGGCACCATGATCGTGAGCGGCGATGTGGAGATCAGCCCCGTCGTCATCAGTCACAAAGGCCTCACCATCAGCACGGTGGCACCCACGCCCGTGCCTACGCCGCAGCGGCCCATCGTGCAGACGAAGGAAGTCGTCGCGCTCGACCCCGGCAGTGCCGGCGGCGCGAAGTTGCAGGATCTGGTGAACGCCCTCGACCAGCTAAAAGTGCCTGCCGAAGATCGCATCGCGATCGTGAAAGAGCTTCACAAGATCGGCAAGCTACACGCAAAGCTGATCGTTGAAGGAACGTAGCGTTGGCGCGAACTTCGCGGTGCGCGCGACGTAACGATTGACGATTAGGGACACGCCACCCGCATCTCAGGATGCCACTACTTGGCTTTCAGGCCAAGTAGTGCCGAGCGTGGCAGGGCGTAATAATCGGAATTAAAGTTCGCACGACATGGCCTGAAAGCCATATCGTGGCACCCGGATCTATGTTGATTCGGCCGGCGGGGCGAGGAGGCGCTCGGCGCTGGCGATCAGTCTGTCGAGCTTGACAGGTTTGTTGAAGTATTCGTTCACGCCCAGTGTCTCGGCGAACATCTTGTGCCGGCCGCCCTGGTTGCCGGTGATCATGATGACGAACGGCTTGGAGTTCCGCGGTTTTTTGGCTTTGATTTTTTCCAGAACCAAAAACCCGCTTCGGCCCGGCAGCATCATGTCGAGGATGACCAAATCCGGTTCGTTCTTCTCAGCGAGTTCGACGGCTTTGTTGCCGTTGGAAGCGGTTTCGAGAATGGCGCCGGTCGGTTCGAACGCCGCTTGGAGGCTGGTGAGAATGTCGCCGTCGTCGTCGACCAAAAGAATGCGTTTGCCTTCGAGTACAGAACTCATGCCGCCTCCAACAGTTAAGTACAACAGTGTCGCCCGGATGGGCGCGAATTGTCAAGAAACGTGTCGCCGCCGTCCGATAAGGAGTGGTGTCAGACCCACGTCCCATCGCGGTGATCGACAGTGGCTTGGGCGGGCTTACGCTCGTCCGGGCGATCCACCGCGCGCTGCCGGCGGAGCAGATCATCAGCTTCGCCGACACCGCCCGACTGCCTTACGGCTCGCGTACGCCTGAAACAATCATAGGCTTCGCGCGGCAGATCGCGCGGTTCATCCGGCAGTTTGATCCGAAACACGTGCTGATCGCGTGCAATACGATCTCGTCGGTGGCGCTGGATTCGCTCCGCGGCGAGTTCCCCGATCTATCCATCTCCGGCGTGATCGAGCCGACGGCCCGCGCCGCAGTCGAGGCCGCGGGGGCACGCGCGCAGCCGCTGCTGGCGATTCTCGCCACCGAGGCGACGATCCGATCCAAAGCCTATGAACGGGCGCTGGCCCGTCGAAGAAGTAAGGCGACGTTGCTGCTTCGTCCGGCCCCGCTGCTTGTGCCGATTATTGAAGAAGGCAGAGAGGCATCTGATCCGCTGGTGCGCCTGGCGCTGCGGCAGTATGTGCATCCGCTGATGGCACGGAAGATCGACGTGCTGATCCTCGGCTGTACGCACTACGGCGTGTACAAAAACGCCATCGCACAGATGGTGGGCGGCGGGGTGGTGGTGATTGACGCTTCGCAACGCTGCGCCGATGATGTGACGCGACGGCTGCGTTCGGCGCGAAAACTGAAAGAAGGCGGCGTGGGTCATTTGCGCAGTTTCGTCACCGACGACCCGGGCCGATACCGCATACTGGCCGAAAAAATGGTGGGCCTGACAATCGATGAGCCGACGCACGTGCCGATTGATGCGCTACCTGATGCCGAGCCGATGCGCGTTCGAGCGGCGGGGTGATGAGAGTTTCGAGTCACCGTTTGAAGGAAAGCAAGCGTCCGGTGGGGCAGACATTCCTGTCTGTCACCGCATTCCATGCCGTTGGTACTTTGCTGTCGTTTGGAAAGCGATGGCAGACAGGACCGGAAGATTATAAAAGGTAGCCTTACATGCAACAAACGCTCAAGCTCATTGTCGCCGTCGCCATCGCTGCCGGCGCCTTGGGTTGTGCAGGCACGAAGATTCGTGGCGATTTTGGCGAGTTCATCGGCCGCGCCGGCGATCTGGCCACCGGCAAGACGCCCACCGATGCCGCCCGGCGGATGGAAGACCAGTATTTTGCCGATGAACGCCGCGAGGGCATCAACCGCCTGAGCGCGCGGTCGTTCGGGCGCGGCGAGCCGTACACGGCGCGCTATCAGCAGATCGCGCAGACTGATTCCGACTACCTCGTGCGTTCCACCGCCATCCGCGCGCTCAACCGTTCGCGCGATGCGGCGGCGACGACAATATTCATCGAGGGGTTAAGCGATCCGCAGGTGCGCGTGCGGCTTGAGGCCGCCAAGGCGCTGGCGAATGTGCCGGACGAGGCCGCCATTCCGCGGCTGCTGCAGATGGTGGCCGACGACCGCGAAGACCGAGACGTGCGCATCGCCGCCGCCGATGCATTGCGCAACCACAAGCGCGTGGAAGTGGCCCGCGGGCTGATTTCATTGCTGAATCAGCGCGATTTTGCCGTCGCCTGGCAGGCGCGGCAAAGCCTCAAGGGCATCACCAACGCCGACTTCAAGTACGACGAGGCCGCGTGGCTCGGCTTGCTGGCCAGCGATCAAAATCCGTTTGGGTAGGATGTGGGTTGTGGGTTGTGGGTTGTGGGTTGGAGGTTGGGGGGTCGTGATTAACATAAGTAACCCGCCCGGCCTAAACCAACCCACAACCCACAACCTACAACCTACAACCCCCAACCTACAACCCCCCCATGCGTTCCCTCGTTTTCGATCAATCGCTCCGATTCGACGCCCGTCATGCCGACCCGCCGGCAGGCGAAGGCGATTCTCTGCTGCGCGTGCGTCTCGCTGGAATCTGTTCGACCGATCAGGAAATCTGCCGCGGCTACATGGGCTTTACCGGTGTGTTGGGTCATGAGTTTGTGGCGACCGTCGAATCGTCTTCCGAACCGCAGTTGGTCGGCAAGCGCGTCTGCGGCGAGATCAACATTGTCTGCGGCAAGTGCGATCTGTGCGTGGCGGGGCTGAGCACCCATTGCCGCAATCGCAGCGTGATGGGCATTCTGAATCATGGTGGCGCGTTCGCCGACTATGTGCGTTTGCCGGCGATCAACCTGCACGCGGTTCCCGATTCAATCGACGACGACGCGGCGGTTTTCGTCGAACCGCTGGCGGCGGCGCTGCAGATTCTAAAGCAGATCAAACTCGACGGCCGCCGCTGGATAACCGTGCTGGGCGATGGCAAACTGGGCCTGCTGGTGGCGCAAGTGCTCCGCAACGCCGGCGCGCCGGTGCGGGTGATTGGCAAGCACGCCGCCAAGCTGGCACTGTGCGAAAAGTGGTCGATCCGGGCACGATCGCTGAATGACATTTCGCCGCGGCACGACCAGGATGTGGTCGTCGATTGCACCGGCTCGGCGGCAGGGTTTGAAACGGCGATGGCCATGGTGCGCCCGCGCGGTACGATCGTGCTCAAGTCAACGGCTGCGGCCGGCAAACCCTTGAATCTTGCGCCGCTTGTAGTTGATGAAGTGAGCGTCGTCGGCAGCCGCTGCGGCCCGTTCCGCGAAGCCATTCGTGCCCTGGCCGCCAAAGAAGTGGATGTGACGTCGCTGGTTTACCGCCGGATGAAGTTAGAGCAGGGCGTCGAGGCGATGGAGCTGGCGGGCAGGCCGGGAGTGATGAAGGTGCTGTTGACGATTCGTGGGTAGGTGGTTGTGGGTTGTGGGTTGTGGGTTGTGGGTTGTGGGTTGTGGGTTGTGGGTTGTGGGTTGTGGGTTGTGGGTTGTGGGTTGTG
>ENA-ORBV01007292-ORBV01007292.1-microbial-mat-metagenome-genome-assembly--contig:-NODE-7292-length-19057-cov-7.806270_pt1 | contig 19057 bp, 16 predicted proteins | sample MGYA00237777_ERZ505514 | MGnify/ENA primary metagenome ERZ505514 (study PRJEB26160, sample SAMN06269048) | microbial mat metagenome | isolation source: Oligotrophic lake microbial mat | place... | reverse complement strand
GACGGCTCCCCCGAGTCTCATAGGCCAGGTACCGCCCGTTGGGCAGGTTGCGCTCACCCTGGACGAGGGGCTCTTCCCTGGCGAGGCGCAGCAGATCCAAGCGGAGCTGGAGCGTGCCCTCCGCTATGTGGCCGAGCGGGTGGGCTACGGCCCCGCGAGCAGCCTCACGGCGGCGTTTACTACCGAGGCGAACTGCAATCTGCACGGCGTCGCCCTCACTGAGCAGCGTGTAGCGCAGGTCTACACCTGTAATGAGCTGGGCCGGGCGCGCTCGATGTCGATCATGGCCCACGAGATGGTTCACGTGCTGGCCGCTGACCGCTACGGCGCCTATGCCAAAGGCGGCGACCTGATACTGGTGGAGGGCCTGGCGACATACGGGGCCGGCACGTACTGGTTCGGCGAGCAACCCGATTTTCGGGCCTACGTGCGCGCCCAGCGCGCGAGTGGGGTGGTCTACGCGCTCACCGACAACTTTCGCGGCGTCGATGTCGAGGCCATGAACGTCAGCTACTACCAGTGGGCCAGCTTTGTGGAGTTTTTGCGCACGATTGGCACACCAGAGCAGTTCGACGCGCTCTACGTCACCGGCACTGGCGAGCCCGGCACCGCCGACTATCTCAGCGTCTACGGCAAGAGCTTCCCCCAACTGGCGGAGGCGTGGCAGGTCTGGGTGGATCAGTAGGTCCGCTAGCCGTCGGTCGGCTGCAAGGCCGGGTGCAATGTGGCGCTGACAAAATCCGCCACAACTACCAGACGCTGCGTATCCCAGTTTGCGCACGAGAAGAGCGTCAGGGTGGCATTCGCGTAGGCATCCAGCACTTCGAGCTGAGTCGGCCAGACGACCTTGATCTCACTCACCCGATAGACGAAGCGGTAGCTCGCGGTATAGACAACGATGTCGTCGCCGAGGCCCAGTTTCGGCAGATGCATAAAGACGCCGCCGCGCAGGCCCGCGTGGCCGGCGATGACCACGTTGCCCGGCTCGCCTGGGTCGCCCGAGCCGTACAGATAGCCGGCCGCATAGTCGATCGCGCTCCACTCCCCGTTCTCATAGTACAGGTTGATCACCGGGGTGTCGATGCCGGCAGCCGGCGCCTGAATCCATTGCGGGGCCTCGGAGTTGAGCTGGTAGCTCGGAAACTGGACGGGCTCGAGCACGGCGTTGGAAGCGGTCGGCGTCGTGGGTGGCTCGACCATGTGTGGAACTGGGTTGGACATCTCCGACCCAAAAGTGACGCGGCTACCCGCCGCTTGTACAGGCGGCACGTTGGGCGGGGGTGTCGGCGCCGCTATGGCTGTAGCGTTTGGCGGGGTCGCCCGACGCTGCGCCAGGTGGGGCTGGGCCTCACTCAGCGGCTGCGCACCAGCAGGCCGCGCTGGTAGCTCGCGCGGCCTGTGGGTGGCATCGTAAATTGGGCCATTGAAGAGCCAGAAGGCGCAGAGCAGTAGCGCGGCACCCCCGATGATCTGTGCGCTGCGCAGCAGCAACGCATCGAAGCTGGCGCTCTGGCGCCGCCGTGGCAGCGCGGTGCGCCTGAGTCGGCTCGGGCTGTGCCACGGTACACGCTGTGGAGCTGCCTGAGGCAAGTCAGCTGCCGAGGGGCTTGCTACAACAGGCCCAACAAGCAGGCTTTGAAGCAGATCCTGATCGGAAGCGGGCCTCGGTTGCACCTGGTGAGGGGCGTGAGTCATGGTACCTAATGTGGCTAGCGGTTTCATCACTGCAGATGAACTCATTATATGCCGCAAATCTGGATGTGCAAGCAGTAGCGCAGGTGGCAGGAATAGCCGTAGTGCGTCCCTTGTGGGCGCCCCCTACGGCGCCGCCACCCCAATCTCGCGCCCCAGCTCGCTCAGGAACTGGCGCATCAGCGCGGTGCGGCGCTCGGCCTCGGCGCGCCCTGCGGGCGTGGTCATCGTGGCGGCCAGGCCTAGCAGCTTGGTGTAGAAGTGGTCGATCGAGGCCGCCGCGTCGTCGGGCGGGCGGGTGATCGGGAATGGCTCGCGCGGGTCGTAGAGCGGGCGGCCCATGGTGGCGCCGAGCATCAGGCAGCGGGCGATGCCCACGGCGCCGAGTGCGTCGAGGCGGTCGGCGTCCTGCACCACGCGCGCCTCAGGCGTCTCGGGCGCAATGCCGGCAGTGAAGCTGTGGGCGGCGATGGCGTGGATCACGGCGGGCACCAGCTCGCGCGGGTAGCCAGAGTCGCGCAGGAAGCAGGCGGCCGCCTCGGCGGCAAGGCGCGAGGCGAGCGCGCGGCGCGGCGAGTCCTTGGGCACCGTGACGCAGTCGTGGAGCCAGGCGGCGGGCAGCACCACGGCGAGCGCGGCGCCCTCCTCGGCGGCGAGCGCGCGGGCATTGGCCACCACGCGGCGCGTGTGCTCATGGTCGTGGGCGGCGTCGCCAGAGGCCCGCTCGCGCAGGAATGCGGCGCAGCGGGCCTCCCATGCCGACAGGTCGAGCTCAGCCATACGCGCGCTCCTTCCGAGCAGGTTGTCCACAGATGACGCCGATTGCCGGATCATTATAATGTGGGCCGGAAATCTGCGTCATCTGCGTCATCTGCGGATACTATGCCCGGCGCGCCGCCCAATTGCCGCGAACGCACGACAGCGGTATGATAGGGCCGCAGCCCGCCTACCGCCTGAAAGGATCGCCCCGATGAGCTACACACCGACGCCCGCCGACAAGTTTACCTTTGGCCTCTGGACCGTTGGCAATCTGGGGCGCGACCCCTTCGGCGAGCCTGTGCGCAAGCCGCGCTCGCCGGTGGAGCTTGTCCACCTGCTCGCCGAGGTGGGCGCCTACGGCGTGAACTTCCACGACAACGACCTCGTGCCGATCGACGCCTCCTCCTCCGAGCGCGACCAGATCGTGCGCGACTTCAAGGCCGCCCTCAGCGCCACTGGCGTGGTGGTGCCGATGGCGACCACCAACCTGTTCAGCGACCCCGCCTTCAAGGATGGCGCCTTTACCAGCAACGACCCCACCGTGCGCGCCTACGCGCTCCAGAAGACGATGCGGTCCATCGACCTGGGCGTGGAGTGCGGCGCCTCTACCTACGTGTTCTGGGGCGGCCGCGAGGGTGTGGAGACCGACGCCGCCAAAGATCCGCTGGAGGCGGGCAAGCGCTTCCGCGAGGCGCTCAACTTCCTCTGCCTGTACGCCCAGGGCCAGGGCTACAACCTGAAGTTCGCGCTGGAGCCTAAGCCCAACGAGCCGCGCGGCGACATCTACCTCGCCACCGTGGGCCACGCCCTCGCCTTCATCACCACACTCGACCAGCCCGATATGGTGGGCGTCAACCCCGAGGTGGCCCACGAGCAGATGGCTGGCCTGAACTTTCTGCACGGCGTGGCGCAGGCCTGGGAGATGGGCAAGCTGTTCCATATCGATCTGAACGACCAGGCGCCGGGCCGTTACGACCAGGACTTCCGCTTTGGCGCCGTGAATATTAAGAGCGCCTTCTTCCTGGTAAAGTTCCTCGAAGATGTGGGCTACAGCGGCTCGCGCCACTTCGACGCCCACGCCTACCGCACCGAGGATTACGAGGGCGTGAAGGCGTTCGCCCGCGGCTGTATGCAAACCTACCTGATCCTCAAGGAGAAGGCCCAGCAGTGGAACGCCGATAGCGCGATCCAGGCGCTGGTGGCCGATGTGCGCGGCGGCGACCAGGCGCCAATCGCCTACAGCCCGCAGGCCGCTGAAGCCCTGAAGGCGCGCGAATTCGACCGCATCGCGCTCGGCGCACGCGGCCTCGCCTACGAGCAGCTCGACCAGCTGACGGTGGAGCTGCTGCTGGGGGTGCGGTGACACGGTGACCCGGTGACATGCCCTCGCTACGCTCGGGGCTGGCCAGGTGACACGGTGACATGCCCTCGCTACGCTCGGGGCTGACACGGTGACACGGTGACACGGTGACACCTGTCGGTGGAGATGGATGGCTTATAGCAAACGTGTCCCCCGCTGATACCTATGATTTACCGCTAGGTGTCACCCGGTCACCCGGTCACCGTGTCACCCGGTCACCGTGTCACCCGGTCACCCGGTCGCCCGGTCACCGTGTCACCTGGTCAGAGCTAAACTGGAGTGAACTTCATGACATACGTCCTCGGGCTCGACATCGGCACCAGCGGCGCCAAGGCGCTTGTGGCCGACAGCGCCGGGCGCGTGCTGGCCTCCGCCACCGCCGAGTACCCCCTGAGCCAGCCGCGCCCGCTCTGGAGCGAGCAGGACCCGGCGGACTGGTGGCGGGGCGCGAAGACGGCCCTGCGCACGGCTCTGGCCCAGAGTGGCGTGCGGGGCGAGGCGATCGTCGGCCTTGGCCTTACCGGCCAGATGCACGGCGCTACCTTCCTCGACGCCGCCGATCAGGTGCTGCGCCCGGCCATGCTCTGGAACGACCAGCGCACCGCCGCCGAGTGCGCCGAGATCACCGAGCGGGTTGGCGCGGCGCGCCTGATTGAGATCACTGGCAACCCCGCCCTCACCGGCTTCCAGGCGCCCAAGCTGCTCTGGCTGCGCAACAACGAGCCCGAGCAGTACGCACGCCTCGCCCACCTGCTGCTGCCCAAGGATTACATCCGCCTGCTGCTGACCGGCGAGCACGCCACCGACGCCTCCGACGCGGCGGGCACGCTCTTCCTCGATCTACGCGCCCGCGACTACAGCGCCGAGCTGCTGGACGCCCTGGATGTGCCGCGCGCCTGGCTGCCCCGCGTCTACGAGGGGCCAGAGGTGACGGGCCGCCTGCGCCCCGCTGTGGCCGCCGAGCTGGGGCTGCCCGCCGGGCTACTGGTGGTGGCGGGCGGCGGCGACAACGCGGCGGCCGCTGTGGGCACCGGCGTTACGCGCGCCGGCGTGGTGAGCAGCAGCATCGGCACTTCGGGCGTGCTCTTCGCCCACAGCGACACGCCCGCGCTCGACCCGCAGGGCCGCCTGCACGGCTTCTGCCACGCGGTGCCCGACGCCTACCACCTGATGGCCGTCACCCTGAGCGCGGGCGGCGCCTTCCAGTGGCTGCGCAACATGCTGCGCTTTATCGCCCCCGACCTGAGCTACGAGCAGCTTGTGGGCCTCGCCGCAAGCGTGCCGCCTGGCGCGGAGGGGCTGCTCTTTGCGCCGTACCTCACGGGCGAGCGCACGCCGCACCTCGACCCGCTGGCGCGCGGGGCGTGGGTTGGCCTCACTAGCCGCCACGGGCTTGGCCACCTTACGCGGGCGCTGCTGGAAGGGGTGGTCTTTGCCCTTCGCGATGGGCTGGAGCTGATGCGCGGCCTTGGCGTGCCGGTTGACGAGATCCGCGCCACAGGCGGCGGCGGCAAGCACGCGCTCTGGCTCCAGCTCCAGGCCGAGATCTACGGCATGCCGGTGCAGACGCTGGCCGCCGAGGAAGGGCCAGCCTATGGCGCTGCCCTGCTCGCCGGGGTTGGCGCCGGCGTCTACGCCAACGTGGCCGAGGCCGTCGCACAGACTGTGCGCGTGACCGGGGCCACCGAGCCCGACCCCGAGCATGTGCGGCGCTACAACGAGCTCTACGCGGCGTACACCGGGCTCTACCCTGCGCTGCGGGCGAGCGCACACGCGCTGGCAGGGCTGGCAGGGGAAGGGTAGGGCCAGGCCTTGGCCCTCACCCCCGGCCCCTCTCCCGCTCAGCATAGCTTTACCCAAAACGTCTGTACGGGTACGCGGTGTGTCCAGGCCGTCTGGACCACGAACAGCGCGAAAGTCTGGACTACGAACGGCGCGAACGCCAAAGCGCACGGGCGTGGCCGGGTTCGCGGTGGTTCGCACCCGTTCGCGCCGTTCGTGGTCCAAAGGGCTCGGGCGTCCCCGTCAGATTCCTCGCTGGGCTCGGAATGACAACCTTCGTTGTAACTAGGCGCCGCGGTGCAGCGCCCGCTCGCGCACGGCGCCGCCAAGCCAGAAGCCGCGCACAAGGTCGCCTCCAAGGATGGCGGGGGTGGCTGGGTCGGGCTCGATCAGGCTGCGCAGGCGGCCGACGACGGCCATCAGCAGACGCGAGTCGTCGCGGTGGCTGTGGCCCCAGATCTGCGCCGTGAGAAACGCGGCGGGGTAGCTGTTGCCGGGCCGAGCTGCAAGCAGCGTAAGCAGGGCGAGCTCCTCGGACGACAGCTCGAGCAGCTGGCCGTCGCAGCTGGCCTGGCGGCCGTGTGGGTCGAGGCTCAGGGGGCCGAAGCTTGGCGCAAGCCCCTGGCTGCGCTGGCGACGGCGCATCTGGGCGCGCACACGTGCAAGCAGCTCGGAGGTGCGAAAGGGCCGCTGCACATAGTCGTCGGCGCCATGTTCGAGCACCGCCACCAGCAGCCGCTCGTTGCGGGCCGGGCCGATCACGATCAGGGGGCAGAGGCAGGCGGCGCGCACCGCCGCGAGGTCGGGGAGGTCATCGGCGGAAGGTATGTCGAGCAGCACCAAATCGAGCGAGCAGTTCAGCGTCTCCAGAATGGCGGTGCGACCGATGCAGCTGTCGGCCTGATAGCCCTCGCCCTCGAGAACGGGGATCAGAAACTCCTCAACGCTCGCACCAAGCCCGGCAAGCAGGATGCTGTAGGCGATCGCCATCGGTGTGCCTCCACGGCACTACTCGTTCACTGGTGCGCAGGTCAGGACAGCACAAGCCTTCTTTCGATCATACCACACCTTCAGATTGCTTTTTGTGAAGAAGTTTTTAGTTTGGCTACGGCGTCGGCGCCTGGGGCGGCGTGCTCGTAACCGGGGCGGTGCAGGCGGCGGGCGCGGCGGGGATCACCACGATCTCGGCCTCGTCCACAACGCTTAGCAGCTGACGCAAGGCCGCCTCGGCCTGAAGCGTCGCCTTGCTCAGCACGCCGTCTTCGCAAGCGGCCTTGAGGATCTCCGCCTCCGCTACCTGGCGCGCCTGGGTCTCCAGATCTTTGTTGTCGGGGGCGAAGACGCCGCGCTCGCGGCTGTAGACGCGCGTCTTCTGGCTGTCCAGGCTGGCGCTGAAGATCTGGGCGGGCGGCAGGCGCAGCGTGATCGTGCTGCCATCGGGCGCAACGCTCACGGCGTCGCTGGGCAGGGCGCCAAGATCGACCCCGGCCACAACGGTGCCGTGGGCGATCAGCAGCAGCTCGTCGCCCGCCAGGAAGTCGCCGATGATCGGGATGTTGCTGCTCTGGCTCACATCGATCACGGTCTGGACGGTGTACGAGGCGGTCTCCAGGCGGCTGAGCTGCTGGATGCGCTGCACCACAGCGGCGCCCGTAATGATCTCGGGCGTGGGCGTGGCGAAGATCTGCGCAATCGGCGGCGGGGTGAGCAGCCGCCCGAAGCCGCCCAGGGTCTGGTTGAGTGCGAGGCCACCAAGCAGCAAGGCGATCAGGCCGCCAAGCACCAGGTAGAGCGTGGCCTGGGCGCAGCCGCCGCCTGTCGGCGCCGGGCGGTAGCTGCGCGGCGCCGGGCTGTAGCCCCCGCCGAGGCCGCGCGGCGCGTCGTCGTCGTCGTCGTACCTTTCGGGGACGCTCACCTCTTCGTCGACCTCCTCGCCGCGCGCCTTGCGCAGCCGCTGCTGCATCAGGTTCTCGCGGCGGGGGCGCCCATCGTCGTCGTAGTCGCTCATGGCTTGGACCCAACGTGGATGGCGGCTGCCCCAAGGCCCACCAGCCGATAGCTGACGTGCTGCCAGCCCGCCGCGCGCATAATCTCGGCCAGGCGCTCGGGCGCGGGGAAGGCGCGCGCCGACTGCGGGAGGTAGGTGTAGGCGCGCCGATCGCCGCCGAGCAGCTGCCCGATCCAGGGCACCACGCCCTCGAAGTAGAGCCGGTGGCCGAGCCGGATCAGCGGGTTGCTTGGGCGCGCCACCTCCAGGCAGGCGACAGACGCGCCGGGCCGGGCCACGCGGTGCATCTCGCGGAAGGCCTGGGCGATGTCGGTGACGTTGCGCATCACGAAGCCGGTGGTGATCGCATCGAACGAATTGTCGGGGAAGGGCAGGTGCAGCGCGTCGCCGCCCACGAAGGTGGCGCGGGCCGTACCTAGCGCCGCAAGCTTGGGCCAGCCAGCCGTCATCATGGGCACGGTAAAATCGATGCCAACCGTGAGCCCGCTGCGCGTCCAGGCGGCCAGCTCGGGCAGGAAGTCGCCGGTGCCGGTGCCAACGTCCAGGGTGCTGCCGCCCACAGGGGGCGCCACCAGTTCCACCACCTGGCGACGCCAGCCCTGGTCGAGGCCAAAGGTCATCACGCGGTTGACCCTGTCGTAGCCGGGGGCGATGCGGGCGAACATGCGCTCGACGTAGCGAGCCTTCTCTTCTGGGGACGGAAGGGTGGTCATTGGCTTCTAGCTTGCAAAGTAGCCGCGCAGCTCGCTCGCACCGCGCGCCGCGCCGAGCGCGACCATCAGCTTGATGCGCGCCTTGGGGCCACTGAGATTATTGGCGAAGATCACCCCGATGCGGCGCAGGTCGTGGTAGGCGCCCACGTAGCCGTGCTCGTCGCCCAGGCCGCCGCTGCCGCAGCGCGAGACGATCACCACGGCGGTGCGGCGCTGTATGGCGTCGCTGAGGTGCGGCAGCCACCAGGGCGGCACGCGCCCACCGCCGAAGGCCTCGATCACGATCCCGGCCACGCCGTCCTCGATACTGTGGCGCAGCTGGCGCACATCGGCGCCCTGGCTGAGCCGCAGCAGATCGACCAGCTCCTCCAGGCGCGTGCAGCTGATCTGCTGCCGCCCCATGGGCCGACGCGTAATCCGCACCTGCTCGCCCTCCAGCGCCCCAAGCGCCCCGCCGTCCGGCGAGGCGAAGGCGCCCCTGGCCTGGGAGTGAACCATCTGCACCGTGGCGGCGGCGTGGATCTGCTCGTCGGCCACCACGAGCACGCCGAGCTCGTGGGCGGCGGGGGCGGCGGCTACGCGGATGGCGGCCGCCAGGTTGCTCACGCCGTCGTAGGCGGGGCTGGTAGCGGCGCGCATAGCCCCGGTGAGCACCACGGGCTTAGGCGAGGCGAGGGTTAGATCGAGCAGGTAGGCCGTCTCCTCCAGCGTGTCGAGGCCGTGAGTGATCACCACGCCGTCGATCTCGGGGCGCTCCAGCGCGGCGGCGACGCGGCGCGAGAGCCCCAGGGCTATGGCGGGCGTGATGTGGCTGCCCGGCACATTGGCGAACTCCTCGAAGTCCATGTCGATCCCGGCGCGTGGCAGCAGGGCCAGCAGATCATCGCCCACCTTGAGCGACGGCATAGAGCCGCTAACCAGAGGGCCGCGTCGGGTGGCGATAGCGCCGCCGGTGGTGAGGACGAGAATGTTTGCCATGACTGGTAGACGGTGGACGGTGGACGGTGGACGGTGGACGGTGGACGGTGGGTGGCTATAAGCTATACGCCCTTGCGGGCCACCCAGAAGATGCGCTGGGTGTGGGGGCCTGGCGCGCTGAAGGTGAAGCTGTCGTAGTGGGCCTCCACGCGCAGCCCGGCCTGCTCCAGCAGCGCGTCCACCAGCTCGGGCGGGTAGGCCCGCTCCACGTGGAGCTCGTCGAAGCGCTCGTAGCCGGTGGCGTCGTCGCCAACGAAGCCGGTAAGGCGCATACTGTTGGTTCCCTCGACCGGATCAAACTGGCTGCGCTCGATCTGCACGTAGCCGTCCTGCTCGCGCACGGCGCAATCGCCCCAGTCGAACTCCAGAAAGTGGCGCGTGTTCATGTCGGCCACGTAGAGACCGCTGGGGGCGAGCGCGTGGGCGGCTGCGACGAAGCAGGCGGCCAGGTCAGCGGCGTTAAGCATATAGTTCAGGCTGTCGTAGGTGCAGGTGGCGAGGTCGAAGCTGGCCTCCGGCACAACCCCCGCAACCTGGCGCATATCGCCGAGCACAAAGCTCACGTGGGCCGATGCGGGGCCGCCTGCCGCCTTGGCCTCGGCCTGGGCGAGCATGGCTGCGGAGCTGTCGAGGCCCGTCACGCTCCAGCCCTCGTCGGCGAGCAGCAGGGCGAGCGTGCCCGTGCCGCAGGCGAGGTCGAGCGCGCGGCGCCCGCTGGCGGGGTGGCGCACAAGTAGCTCCCGCAGGTAGGCGTGCGACAGGAGGGCGAAGCGCACCTGGCCGCTGGCGTCGTAGAGGGGGGCGTAGCGCGCGTAGATCGACATAGCGAGTGAAGAATGCAAAATGCAAAATGCAAAATGCAAAATGCTGATGGCTCCTGGGTCGGATGAGCAGTGCCGCTCGCCAAGCATTGTAGCACGGCCTTATCGCAGGGCGGATGGGCTGGAAAGCTGTGGCATCTGTGGACAACATGCCCGGTTCATAGAGGCCGCATCAGCTCTGGGCTGGCAGGGGCTCGGCGGGGGCGAGCGGGTACCAGAGCGAGACGATGAAGCCCACGACGATGTGCTGGAGGTTGAGCAGCAGAAACAGGGCGGAGAGCGTGATCGCCTGCTCGGTAGTATAGCCGTAGGGCAGCAGGATCGCGATCAGCACGGCGTCGCGCACGCCCACGCCCGCGATCGAGATCGGCAGCACCTGGAGCACGGCGATGAGTGCAGAGGCGCCCACCACCACGTAGAGCGGCACCAGGCTGAGGCTGAGGGCCAGGAAGAGCAGCCAGAGCCGCAGGAAGGTGAAAAAGGCCGAGCCGAGCGAGAGCAGCCCAAGCTCGACAACCAGGGCAGGGCGCAGCGTGAGACCCTGGAGCTGCTCGTTCCAGCGGCCGAGCGTGACGGTGAGGCGCGGGGCGACGCGCGGCAGGGCCACGGTGAGCATCCAGGTGCGCGGGCCACGGGCCACGAGCAGCACGGTGAGCGCCGTAAGGCCGAGGCCCATCAGCACAACTAGGGCCGACTGAAGCTCGCGGCTGGGCAGCAGCCGGCCCAGTGCGAAGATGCCAAGCGTGGCGAGCGCGGCCATCACCAGCAGGTCGAAGAGCCGGTCGAGGATCACGCTGAGCATGGCGGGCGCAAGCGGCTGGCCACGGTCGCGCAGGTAGACGGCCTTGAGCAGATCGCCGGCCTGGCCGGGGGTGGTGGCGCCGTAGAACAGGCCCACCGTGTAGAGCGCGCATGCGGTGGCGAAATCAAGCTGCAGGCCCAGCTCGCGCATGATCCGCAGCCAGCGCCAGGCTTTGATCAGCACGAAGGGCGGCATGAGCAGCAGCGAGAGCAGGATCGGCCAGAGGCTGGCGCCGCGCAGCGTGGCCCACAGCTCCACCAGGTTGGCGTTGGCGAGGAAGAGAATCAGCAGCGCCGGGCCGAGCAGCCGGAGGAGCCAGGGGAGCATTTTTTTCATGTTATTCGTCGCGCCGCTGGAAGCGCAGGGCGGCGATCTGCTCGGCGAGCAGGCCGAACATAAAGATAATAATGCTGCCCACAAACAGCAGCAAGGCCGAGTTTGGCAGGTAGAGGCCGCGCGTCGGGTCGAGCAGGAAAATGTTGAGCAGCCAGGAGAGCATGCCGAGCACGAACATCGCCACGGCCACCGGGAAGTATACCCGCAGGGGCGCAAAGAGCGAGATGATGCGCAGGATGATCAGGCCGAAGCGCACGCCGTTCTTGAGCAGCTTCTGGCCGCTCTGGCCGCCCTGGCGGCGCTGGCCCTCAATGGTGACGAAGCCCACGCCGTAGCCGGCCTTGAGCAGGGCGAGCGTGCTGGTGGTGGGGTAGGAGTAGCGGTTGGGCAGCAGGTGGACGAACTCCATGATCACGTCGCGGCGCATGGCCCGAAAGCCGCTGGTCAGATCGCGCACCTCGGTCTCCACCAGGTAGCTGCCAAGGGCGTCGAGCGCGCCGTTGCCAAGGCGGCGGGCCAGGCTGTCGCCCTGGGTGTCGCGGGTGCGGGCGCCCACAACCATATCGTAGCCCTGGGCGACGCCGCCAAGGATGGCCGGGATGTAGCGCGGGTCCATCTGGCCGTCGGCGTCCATTAGCAGGATCACGTCGCCGGTGGCGCGGCGGATGCCGGTCTTGACGGCGGCGCCGTTGCCGCGGTTGGCGGGGTGGCGCTCCACGCGGGCGCCTGCGGCGCGGGCCGCGTCGGCGGTGGCGTCGGCGGAGGCGTCGTCCACCACGAGCAGCTCGGCGTCGGGGAGGGCGGCGCGCACGCGGCGCAGCACGGCGGCGATGCCCTCGGCCTCGTTGTACGCGGGGATCACCACGGTGACGGTGAACGGGTAGGGCTGTTGCGCCATGGGGGCGCTTGCGGGGTCGCTGGCGGCGACGGTCATGCTCGGTTCCTATTTACCTGATCCTCCAGGGCATCATACACCTGCTGGAGCCGCCCATCCCGCCGCCAGGTGCGAAAACAGGTTGCCACGCTACTCCAGTTGGGGAAATCCTTGGGCAGGTAGCGCCACTGGCACCCCGTGCGCAGCCGATAGAAGATCGCATTCAGCACCGCGCGGCGATCAATGCTCGGGCGTACCCCACGATAATGGGCGGGCTGCGCCAACATCGGCGCCACCAACCCCCACTCCACGTCGGTCAGGTCCGACGGATAGGTTTGACCAGCCTGGAGCGCCGCTTCCGGGCGGTAGCGGGTCGTCGCCATGCATGGCTCCTCAACGCAGCGGGTGACCAGAGCAGCATCCTACCACGCATGCCCCACTGCATCAAGGATTAATTAAATACAGCCTCTGACGGCTTTATGACTGGTGGTCTTTGGTCCGCTCAACCCGTGGGTCGGTCTGGTGCTCAACATGCTCATTTGCGACCCGCCACGGGTGCCTGTGATTTTGTACAATGCACACGTGACACAACCCGCATCTACCTGCATCGCCCCAAGGAGCCTTTCGATGATCGAGGCCCACCAGCTTAGTAAGCAGTTCAGCGGCTTCGAGGCCGTGCGCGGGATCGACCTGGAAGTTCGCCCCGGCGAGCTGCTCGCCCTACTTGGCCCCAATGGCGCTGGCAAGACCACGACCGTTCGCATGCTCGGCGCCATCCTGCGCCCCAGCGGCGGCTCCGCCCGCATCTGCGGCCTCGACGTGGTGGAGCACGCCCAGACGGTGCGCGGCAAGGTTGGCCTGCTCACCGAGTACCCCGGCCTCTATGGCCGCATGTCCGCCGTGGAGTATCTAGATTTCTTCGGTGGTCTACTTGGCCTGGGGCCAGGGCTGCGCCGCCAGCGCGCCGAGCTGCTGCTGCAGCAGTTTGGGCTCTGGGATGCCCGCGAGCGTAAGCTCGACGGCTACTCTAAGGGCATGAAGCAGAAGATCGCCCTGGTGCGCGCCCTCATCCACGACCCGCCCGTGCTCTTTCTGGACGAGCCCACAACGGCGATGGATCCTCAGAGCGCCCGCACGGTGCGCGACGCGATCGGCGAGCTGCGCAGTGGCGCCCGCGCGATCTTGCTCACCACGCACAACCTCGCCGAGGCCGAGCTGCTGGCCGACCGCATCGCGATCATCAGGGGCGGCCAGATCATCGCCTTGGGCAGCTTCGACGAGCTGGGCCGCCAGCTGCTTGGCGCAACGCTCTACGAGCTGCGCCTGGCCCCGCCGCTCTCTGCGGCCCTCGTGCCGCCGCTGCTCGATGGCTTGGTGACGGTGGAGTCGGTGACGGACACGGCCATGCGCTACCGCTGCGCCGAGCCAAACCTCGTGAACCCCCAGATTCTTGCCCGCCTCGCCGCCTGCGGCCTGCCCGTGCTGGCCCTCGCCGAGCTGCCCCGCAGCCTGGAGGAGGTGTATCTGCGGATCGTGGGCGAGGGAATGGGGGAGGGAACAGGGAACAGGGAACAGGGAACAGGGGAGCGCGAGCCGGGAGCTGCCTTGCTGTCGCATCGCCCTGCACTGTAACCGAACGATAGATGCACGCTCTATGGTGCCCGGCCTCTGTCCCTGTGCTCGCCTTTGCCCGGCCCCTGTACCCTGTACCCTGTACCCTGTACCCTTATGAACACATCCAATATCATAGCCATTGTGCGGCGCGAGGTGCGCGAGATGCTGGGCGACTGGCGCATTGTGCTGCCGATCGTGATCCTGACGCTGGTGCTGCCGAATCTGCTTGCGGCCGCCGCCACGCAGGTGGTCGGCTTTGCCGGCGACGACGGGCTCGCTGGGCGCCTGGTGCCGTTTGCCGCGCTGCTGGTCGGCTTTATCCCGGCGAGCTTCTCGCTGATCGCGGCGCTCGAGTCGTTTGTGGGCGAGCGCGAGCGCAATAGCCTGGAGTCGCTGCTGGCCATGCCGCTGTCCGACAGCGAGCTCTACCTTGGCAAGCTCGTCTCCTCGCTGCTCACGCCCCTGATCTCCAGCCTGGTGGCCATGCTGGTCTTCAGCGGGCTGCTGCTCGGCTTCGCGCCCGAGCTCTACTTCGGCGCGATGACGCTCTCACGCCTGCTGCTGCTGATCATGCTCGTGGCCTGCATGGCGCTGGTGATGGTGACAGGCGCAGTGGTGATCTCTTCGCATATCACCTCGGTGCGGGCGGCGAACCTGATGTCGAGCTTCATCATGGTGCCGATGGCGGGCGTGATGCAGCTGGCAGCGCTCCTGATTATCAACGGGCGCTGGCCGGAGCTCTGGCTGGTGGCGGCGGCGCTGATGCTGCTGGCGGCCGTGCTGTTGCGCGTTGGCATGCACACCTTTAGCCGCGAGGAGCTGCTGAGCCGCGAGCATCGCCAGGGGAGGATTCGCCTCCCCTGGATGCGCGGGGGACAGGCGACGGGCGACGGGCGACGGGCGACGGGCGACGGGCGACGGTGGACGGTGCGTTCTCCCGCGCTCCAGATCGCCATGCGCGAGCTGCTGGAGACACTCAGCGACTGGCGCGTGCTGATCCCGCTGTTCGGGCTGGCGGTGGGGCTGCCGCTGGCGCTCACGGCGGGCACCGGCTTTGCGCTGGGCTTTGTGCCCGACGATACGATTCTGGGGCGGCTGGTGCCGTTCGCCGCGCTGCTGGTTGGCTTTGTGCCGGCGAGCTTTGCGCTGATCACGGCGATCGAGTCGTTTGTGGGCGAGCGCGAGCGCAACAGCCTGGAGTCGCTGCTGGCGATGCCCATCTCCGACAGGCAGCTCTACGCGGGCAAGCTGATCGCGGCGCTGCTGGTGCCACTCGGCGGCAGCCTCGCGGCCATGCTCGTCTTCCTGGGGCTGATGCGCGTAACCTACCCGGAGCTCTACGCGCTAGGTATGTCGCCAGGGGTGCTGCTCCAGATCCTGTTGATGGTCGCGGTGATCACGCTGCTGATGGTCGCGGGCGCCGTGGTGATCTCCACCCACACAGGCAGCGTCCGCGCCGCGACGCTGCTGGCCTCGGCGATCCTCGTGCCCACGGCGGTGGCCATCCAGCTCCAGGCCCTGCTCTTCATCGCCCAACGCTACGACGTGCTCTGGTGCGCGCTTGGCGCCCTGGCGGTGGTGGCGGTGGCCTTTGTGCGCAGCGGTATGGCTAGCTTCAACCGCGAGGAGATCCTCTCACGCGAGCACGAGGAGCTGAACCTGCGCCGGGTCTGGGCGAGCTTCCAGACGTTTCTGAACGAGTACCAGCCTGCGGGTGTGCAGCCAGATCGCTACCATGGGCGGCCCTTTGCGCCGGGGCGATTCTACCGGGCCGAGCTGAGGCCGCTGCTGCGCGAGCTGCGCCTGCCTCTGGCCTTTGCGGTTGTGGCGGTGGTGTCTGGCCTGGCCCTGGGCGGCTACCTTGGCTACAGCGGGGTAGAGTCGCCGCTTGGGCAGCTGGTGGACGCGGTGGGCGAGGCGCCGCCGCCCTCGCCGCTCCTGGCCCTGAGCATCTTCGCCAATAATATCCGCGTCTCGGTGCTCTCCAATCTCTTCTCGGTGGTGAGCTTCGGGCTCTTCGCTTTCATGGTGCCGGCGGTGGCCTTTGGGCAGATCGGGCTGGTAAGCGGGGTGCTCACAGCGCGCGGCGGCAGCTGGCTGGCCCTGGGCGCCGACAGCCCGCTCCAGTTTCTGCTCGCCTATGTGCTGCCCCACGGGATTGTCGAACTGCCCACCTTCATTCTGAGCGCGGCGCTGGGGCTGCGCATCGGCGCGGCGCTGCTGGCCCAGCCGCCTGGCTTTACGGCGGCGCAGAACCTGCTCTGGGCGCTGGCGCAGTTCGTCAAAACGTGGCTGCTCGTGATCCTGCCACTGGCCGCGCTTGGCGCCCTGATCGAGGGGCTGATCTCGCCGCTGGTGATCCGCGCGCTGTACGGGGGGTAGCCGGGCGGCAGCATTGTATCCACAGATGCCACAGATTGCCGGCCCATGTTTGGTCCCAACGGTCTCTGAGGGCTATCGTACAATGGGCCGTCGGCAACGCTGCCTGCGGCCAATGCTAGTTGAACAAAGGACATTATGACGAGCGAGACGTACGCCAGCGCAGCGCGGCGGATTATGGCGGTGCTGTTTGTAAGCCAGAGCCTGGCCTCGGCGGCCTTTATCGCCAGCATCACGGTGAACGCAATCGTGGGCGCGGAGCTGAGCGGTCGCCAAGAGCTGGCCGGGCTGCCGACCACGCTGCTGCTTTTTGGCGCTGCGGCGGCGGCCTACCCGGCCGGGCGCTTCATGCAGCGCTTCGGGCGGCGGCCGGGCCTTACGATCGGCTTTCTCTTCGGTATTATCGGCATGCTGGTGGACGGCGCGGCGATAATCATACACTCCTTCCCGCTCTTCCTCTTCGGCCTGCTGCTGGTCGGCCTGGCGCGCGGAGTCACCGACCAGAGCCGCTACGCCGCCGCCGATGCGGTGCCGCTGAGCCGGCGCGCCCGCGCCATTAGCATGGTGGTCTTTGCGGGCACGGTGGGCGCCGTGGGCGGCCCAGCGCTGGTGGGGCCGCTCGGGGGCGTGGCCGAGTCTGTGGGCATGCCTGCCCTGGCGGGGCCGATGTTTGGCGGCGCGCTGCTCTTCGTGATCGGGGCTGTGCTGCTGCTCCTGGCCCTGCGGCCCGACCCGCGCACGATCGCCGAGGCGCTTGCCACCGACGAGGCTGCGCAGCCCGACTATCAGGCTGCCACGGGGCCGGTGCGAGGGCTGCGCGAGCTGCTGCGCGAGCCAGGGCCGCGCCTGGCGCTCACCGCTATGATGATCGGCCAGGCCACCATGGTGCTGGTGATGAGCGTCACCTCGCTGCACATGCACAACCACGCGCACCCCCTGGGCGACATCTCGCTGGTGGTGGCTGCCCACACGCTGGGCATGTTTGGGCTCTCGATGGTGACGGGCACGCTCGCCGATCGGCTTGGCCGCCCGCTGACGATTATGTGCGGCGCGCTGCTCACGATCGCGGGCGCGCTGATCGCGCCGCTCTCGCTGCTCACGCCCTGGCTGGCGCTAGCGCTGTTCCTGGTGGGGCTGGGCTGGAACCTCTGCTACATCGCGGGGTCGTCGCTGCTGTCCGACTCGATCAAGCCGGCCGAGCGCGGGCGCGTGCAGGGCGCGAGCGACCTGATGGTCAACTTGGTCTCGGCGGGGGGCAGCCTGAGCAGCGGCCTGATCCTGGCGCGGCTTGGCTACGGCGCGCTTTGCGCGGTCGCGATCGTACTCTGCCTGGTGCCCCTGGCGTCGGCCATGCCGCAGCTGCGGGCGGCGCGGGCGGCCCGCGTGGCGCAGGGCGACTGAACTCATCCGCAGATTACGCAGATTGCGCAGACTGAGGGCCGGAACATCTGCGTAATCTGCGTCATCTGCGGACAACCGGTTCGGCGACCTCACCGTCGCAGAGCGGTCACGCGGGGGCGCCGACGAGCAGGCCGCGCTCGGTGATCACCTCACGCAGGGCCTCCACCAGCTCGATCGAGGCGGCGATCTCCTCTTTGTTGATCGACACGCTCTCCACGGCCACGCCGAGCGGGATCTGGTCGGCGTAGGGCTGGTCGAGCACGCGGCGCAGGATCTCGCGGCAGAAGCTGATCGAGCGGCTGAGCGGGGCCGTGTCGTCGAGGATGGCGGCGGCGGTGGCGTCGGGGATGGTGATGCCGAGCCAGCGAATGAAGGTGATGGTCTGAGGGCGGCCCACGGGCACAAAGTCGAGCACGATCCGCTGCGGCGCAATGCCCTGCTCGGCGCAGTCGGCGGCGTAGTCGCGCAGCAGCTCGATGCTGGGGGCGGCGTCGTAGACACCTTGCGAGATAAAGTAGCGGCAGCCGGCGGCGCTCTTTTTGATAATGCGATTGCTCTCGCTGCGGCGCGGCGTGTGGCGCTCGGCGATCACCACGCCGCCCAGCACAAAGTCCGCGCTGTGGCTTGCCGCCAGCTCGGAGGCCCGCTCTAGCGAGATGCAGCTGTGGGCGAGCTTCGAGGTAGAGAGGCCCACCAGCGAGAGGCAGCGCACGCTGTGGCTCGCGGCCAGATCGAGCCAGGCTGGCCAGCTGGCCTCGGTCTCGTTGGCGATGCACTTGTAGGTTACAACCGCCCTGCCGGTGAGCCCGTGAAGCAGCTGGCCGTAGGGGGGCGAGTCGAGGGTGGGCAGGAAGGGGAAGGGGCGCGGCTCGCTTGTGCGCGCCGACTCGTCCTGCACATCGTAGATCACTAGGCCGTCGAGGGCGAGGCCGGCGATGCGCTCGGCAAGGCGGGTGGCCGCAGCCTGTACTTTATCTGCGGGCGAGCTTGCCCGTGGCGGCGTGGTGCCGTAGAGCATCACAAAGCGCTCCCGGTCGGTCAGCGCATCTTCAAGAGTCATCAGTGGGCATCCTTCTCAGCGGTAGTACGAACCTATGCGGTCGGGCCGAGTGTAAAGCGGGCCAATCGGATCTGTCAAGCTATAGTGACGGTATTGCGAGCTACTGCGGGGGGCGCCTACGAGGGGCGCCCACAAGGGGCGCCCGTACAGGCGCCCTATCGCCCCGGAGCGAGCAGATGCTCGGCGAAGATCAGGCGGCGGGTGCGGGTCTCGCTGCGCAGGATGAGCGAGTTGGTGTCGGCGCGGTCGCCATCGTAGTGGACGCCCTTGAGCAGCAGGCCGTCGGTGATGCCGGTGACAACGAAGAAGATCTGGTCGCCGAGCACGAGATCGTCAAGGGTGAGAATGCGCTGCTGGCTGAGCTCGGCCTCGGCTAGGGCGGCGCGCTCGGCGTCGCTTTGGGGCGCAAGGCGGGCGAGCATGCCGCCGCCGAGGGCCTTGACAGCGCAGGCCGCGATCACGCCCTCGGCCGCCCCGC
>ENA-ORBV01007288-ORBV01007288.1-microbial-mat-metagenome-genome-assembly--contig:-NODE-7288-length-19061-cov-7.553571_pt1 | contig 19061 bp, 18 predicted proteins | sample MGYA00237777_ERZ505514 | MGnify/ENA primary metagenome ERZ505514 (study PRJEB26160, sample SAMN06269048) | microbial mat metagenome | isolation source: Oligotrophic lake microbial mat | place... | reverse complement strand
GCTGTCCAGGTGGGCGCGGGCACACCTGGACAGCGCGAAGAAGGCAAGCCTCTGGCTTGGCTGCGGCCTGCAAGGCGACGACGCTGCCAGCTCCTGCCCGCAACGAGGAGCATTGCCGCAAGCAGGCGCCAGCGCGGCTCAATCGGGTGCGGTGCGCTGTCACCCTTGAGGTGACCTTGATCGTGCGCACGAAAACTAGCGTTCATTAGGCGTCTCCAGCGGAAGAAAGCGCTCAACAGCGGTTTCCAGGATGATGGCTTGTTTCGACAGAAGGGCTTATTGCCTGGCGGCGGCAGGGATGCTGGCCAGGGCGCTGTCCTGGGTCCAGCCGCCGCCAACGGCGCGATACAGGTTGATCCACGCAGCGACGCGCTCGCGTTGCAGCTCGATCAGGGCACTTTGCGCCTGTACGGCGCTGCGGCGCGCATCTTCGAGTTCGAACAGGCTGGACAGGCCGCCCCGGAATCGCGCCTGCGCGGCGCTGAAGGAGGCGCTGAAGCCTTCGCGCGCCACCTCGGCGTCGGTCGTGCGGTCGGCAGTATTTTGCAGCGTGATCAGGGCTTCCTCGACTTCGCGCACCGCGCTGCGCAGCTTGGCAGCGTAGACGCTGCGGGCTTCCTGCAGTCGTGCGTTTGCCGCATCCAGGTTGGCACGGCGCACTCCCCCATCGATCACCGGAAACGAGATCGACAACGGCCCGATGCTCCAGGTCGGGCCGTTCATGGTCAACGCCGACGAGGAGAAACGGGCCACTCCGATACTGCCACCAAGACTGATGCGCGGATACCGCTGGGCGTCGCTGGCATTGACGTCGTACCCGGCTGCGATCACATCGCGCGCAGCCACGGCCAGATCGGGGCGCTGTGCCAGTACTTGCGCTGGCACGCCGCCCAGCGCCAGCGCGACCGGTTGGGGCAGCTGTGCCGTGCCACTTTGCAACGCCTGGCGCAAGGCCGGCTCTTCGATGCCGGTGAGTGCCACCAGCGCCTTGATGCCAAGCGCGCATTGGGCCTGCTGTTGCAGCAGCTGGGCGTTCCCTTGCGCCGCGCTGGCGCGCGTCAATGCCGCGTTCGACGGCGCCTGAAAACCGGCCCGGGCCGTCAATTCGGTGAGGCGGGCTGTTTCCTTGCGCGATTGCGCGTCCAGACCGGTTTGCACCAACTGGGCCTCGCACGCCCGCAGTGAGGTGTATTGCTGCGCCACCTCGGCCGCCACGGAAATCCGTGCCTCGTGCCAGGCCGGCGCAGTTCCGGCCAGACGCGCCTGCGCCGCGTCGCGGGCGGCACGGCCGGCGCCGAACAGGTCGAGATCCCATTGGCTTTGCAACCCGGCCGAGAGGCTGTACGCCGTCGCCGCGTTGACGTCCATGCGAGCGCGGCTGGCGCTGGCGCTGGCGTCGAGCGTGGGTCCGAGCTGCGCGTTGGACGACACCAGACTGGCGCGTGACTGCGCGATGCGCGCGCCCGCCGACGCCACCGTAGGGCTGACGTCCTGCGCTGCCGCGATGAGCTGGCTCAGCGCCGGATCCTTGAATTGTTGCCACCAGTCGCCCAAGCTGGCGAATGGTCCGTTCTGGGGCAAGGGCGCCTGCCAGGCTGTGGGTGTGGCAACGCCTGGCGCTTCGGGCGGCTTGCCGGACGGACCCAGGCCGGCACAGGCGCTCAGGGTGGCGGCGCTGACAATTGCCAGCAGGCGCAGCACTGGCTTGCTGGGTTCAGACATCATCTTGGGTTGCTCCGGGTTGCGAGTGTGTGCGCCGGCGCTGGTCTTCGGCCAGCACCATGGCCATGGCGTACATCACCAGCCGGTCGGCCCACAGATCGAGTGAGTCGGCCTGGTTGTTGAGCGTGGGCGCGATCACGTCTGTCACCTCGCGCCCGACATGCATATGTACGCCCAGGCCGGCAATACAAACGGCCAGACGTTGCACGTCGGTGTCGAGTGTGGTGATGCCGAAGTGGCGGCACAACACCGAGACCAGCGCGTCGTGCATGGGACGGATGCCGGTGGAGATTTCCTCTTCCCACAGGCCGGTCGGTTCGATCATTTCGCGCGCATGCAACTTCATGCACTGGCGCGCCATGTCGCCGTGTTTGAGCGGCTCCAGAAAGCTGGCGTACAGGCTGCGCAGCGCCTGCTCCAGCGTCAGGTCCGGATCGGTGTAACGCGCAACATCGTCTTCGGGCGAGCCCTGAGACTCAAAAAACACGGCGCGGTAAAGGCCAGCCTTATCGCCGAAGTAATAACTGATGGCGGCGATGTTGGTCTGGGCCGATTCGGCAATTTCCCGCGTCGAGGTCTTGGCAAAACCCTGTTGCGCGAATAAAGCCAGCCCCGCGCGCAGCAGGCGCTCACGGGATTGTTCCCCATCCTGGCGGCTCGGGCGGTGTTGTTCAGCGGCTAGTTTTACAACCATAGACCGAATGGTAGCAAATAAATCAATCGTTTGATTTACTGCCCGCCGGCTGACCCGTTTTTGGGCGGGGTTGCCAGCGCGCGCAGGAAACGCCGCGCCATCCACACCGACAGCAGGGCGATCACCGCGCCGCCGCCATACATGGTCAACGCTGCCTGGTCCACAATCTGCGCCGTCAGCGGCCGGTCCAGCCCGACCGCGTTGCCCGCCAGCCCGGCCAGCGCCGCGCTGATGGCCCCACCCAGCCCCTGTAATGTGGGGATGGCGCCGGAGGTTTCGTCTTCCTGCCCGCGCTGGGCATGCGCCATCACGCGCTGGTTGATGAACATGTTGCAAATACCAAAGGCGATACCTACCAGCACCAGCGCGGCGACCAGCCAGGCCAGTGGCTGGGCGGCGATGGTCATTGCGATGCCGGCCAGCCCGAGCGTCAGCAACACCGGTCCGAGCTGGATGGCGCGGCTGTGCCAGCGCAGCGGTAAAGCCGGCGCCAGCATCGCGGTGACGGACCAAGCCATCGCATGGGCAGCGCCAAAATATCCCGCCAGCGTCGGGCTCAGGTCGCGGTGCATTTGCAGGATGTAGGGCAGGTACACGTACACCGGGGCCTGCGCCAGCGGCATCAACAGGATCAGCCAAAGGCCGAGCGACACCGGATGGCCCATGCGTGGAAACACCGTGGGGAAAAGGTGCGGCGTCTGGTGGCGGTCCATTGCCAGCACCACCAGGATCAGCGCGACTCCCAGCAAGACAGTGGCAAATCCGAGAGTCGGCGCTCCCACACGGTCGGCGGCGGTGATGGCCATGACGGCAGCGGTCAGCAGGAGCAGACGCAGCCAGGGCACCGCTTTGGCCGGCGCGTGGTTGGGCTTCTGGTGGCGCAGGATATGCCAGCCCAGAGCCAGCAACGGCACTGGCAACAAGGCGGAGGCAACAAATGCGGCGCGCCATGAGAACACTTCGGTCAGCCAGCCACCGGCCAGCGGGCCCAGAAAGATCGACAGGCCCCAGGTCGCGGCCTGAATGCCGAACACCTTGGGCACAAGGTCGTTGTGGAAGAGTTCGCGCACCAGGGCGTAACTCAGGCCCACCAGCATGCCTTCACCCAGTCCCTGCAGGGCGCGGCCGACCAGTACCAGAAAGACCGATGGCGCCAGCGCCGCAACGGCGCTGCCCAGCATGACGGTCACGCCAGCGGCGAGCATTGCGCCGCGCGCGCCCACCCGTGCTTTTGCCGGGGCCATTGCAACTGCGCCCAGAATCATCGTCACCAGATAGACGCTGGTGGCCCAGCTGATGAAGGCCGCCGCACCCAGTTCGGCCACGACGCTGGGCATCACGGTACTGGCCATGTACCAGATCATGGCGTGCATGCCCACTCCCAGGTTGACCAGCAGCAGCGGCGCCAGGTTGCTGCGCCGCAGCAGGCCCGGCGTGCTCAGACGCGGCCTTTCATGGGTCTGCGCGGCCCGCGTGCTGCTGCCATGGTCACACGGGGTTCGACAAGCCGTCGAGCAATGCCGCCGGGACCCGGATCGGCATCGAGAGCAGGATTTGCGCCATGCCTTTGCCCAGGGGGTCGTTGCGCATCGATGCCATGCCGCCGCCGTCGAGCGCTTGCCCACAGACAAAGTTGAAAGCGTCGATCCCGGGCAGTTCGTAGCGCCGCACCCGCCCCTTGACCAGGTGCGCCATCCAATTGGCCACCGCCGCCTCGGTCAACTGCGCACGCAGCAGCGGCAGCAGGTGCGCGGTGCGCGCGATAACGCCGATGTTGGAGATGTCGCCCTTGTCGCCGCTGCGCGCCCAGGCCAGGCGAATCAGTGGCACTTCGATCAGGTCCGGGCCGTTGACGGCATTGGCCCCCTGGCTGGCAGTCGGTTCGGCGTCTGGTTGCTGTGGTTCGGTCCAGCTGATGCTGCCGCTGGCCTGCGCGACCGCCACCACGCTGTCTCCCAGATGCAGCTGGGGCAACAGTTGGCTTTTGTGCAACAGAAAGGCGAATTGCCGGATCGAAGCGGTGGCCGAGGACCGACCAGCACCGGCGCCAGTGGTGCCGGGCGACCAGGAAGTCCCGGCCGGCGCCACTTCGCGCCCGAGCAAGTCCAGCGCCTCCTTGCGCGCGTGGGTCGCGCCGACACGCAGCACGGCTTCGCGCGTGTCTTGCTGGCGCGCATTCGGCCCGTAGCAGGACTCGGCGCCCAGCACCTCGATGTGGGTGCGGGTGTAAGGCGCCATCCCCATCGTGTCGAGCAGCCCGGAGCAGCGTTCGATGATGGCGGCCCCGGTGCGGCGGGCCTTGGCCACGGCATCGATGCCAACAATCGTGAGTTGCGCCGCCAGTTTGAAACCATCCAGGTAGGTGGCGCACACCTTGTAGCTGTCGGTGGGTGCGCGCCCGATGGCGCCCTGCACCCGCACGCGGTGTTCGCCCACCTGTTGCAGACGCACCTGGGTGAAGTCACACACGACGTCGGGCAGCACGTATGCCGCCGGGTCGCCGATTTCATACAGGATTTGTTCGGCGATCACGGCGTGCGTCACCTTGCCTCCGGTGGCGGGTGGTTTGGTGCAGACAAAACTGCCATCTGCGTGGCACTCGACGATGGGGTAACCGATGTGCGCCCAGTCCGGTACCGTGTCCCAGTCGGTGTGCAGGCCGCCGGTGGCCTGGCAACCGCATTCGATGATGTGCCCGGCCAGACTGCCCGCTGCCAACCGGTCGAGCGCGTCGCTGGTCCAGCCGAACTCGTGTACCAACACCCCCAGCGTGACGGCCGAGTCCACGCAGCGACCAGTGATCACCACCTGCGCGCCAGCGTCCAGCGCGGCGGCGATCGGCATCGCACCCAGATAGGCGTTGGCCGTGAGGATCTGTCCGGGCAGGGCAGCGCCGCTTTGCATTTCCAGAACCGGCGGCACCGCGACACGCAGACCGTCCAGCAAGGGCATGACGTCGTCGCCCGTCACCACGGCAATCTTCAGCGTCAGGCCCTGCTCGGCGGCCAGCGCCGCCAGCGCTGCCGCACACGCCTGTGGATTCACACCACCGGCGTTGCTGACCACGCGGATTCCCTTGGCCACTACGTCGCGCAGCACCGTCTTCATCGCCACCGTGACAAAGTCGGTGGCGTAACCGAGTTCGGGTTTCTTCAGCCGCGCCCCGGCCAAAATCGACATGGTCAACTCGGCGAGGTAGTCAAAAACCAGGTAATCGATGCTGCCGCTGGCCACCAGTTGTGGCGCGCCGACGCTGCTGTCGCCCCAGAAACCCGAGGCTCCGCCGATGCGCACGACGCGCCCATCCGCCTGGCTGGTGCTGTTCATGGCGGGGCCTCAGTTACCGGTCCACACCGGCTTGCGTTTTTCGCGGAAGGCGAGTTGCCCCTCGGCGGCGTCTTCGGTCAATGCGAACAGCCCGATCTGGCTCTCGGTGAACGCCATCGACTCTTCGAAAGCCATGGCTTCGATCTTCTTCATGGTGTACAGGCCGCGCTGGATCGCCGCCGGGGACTTGTCCAGCATGCGTCCGAGCAGCCATTCGAGGGCGGCGTCCACATCGTCATTCACATGGTTGACCAGGCCAAATTCCAGCGCCTGCGCCGCCGTGAGTGGCTCGCCGGTCAGGCACATCTCAGCCAACACGCGCCGCGGCAGCAAGTTGCCGATGACGCTCAGCACCTGGGCTGGGAAAATTCCCACTTTGACCTCTGGCAGGCCGAATATGGCCGTTGAACTTGCGACTGCCATGTCGCACATACCCATGATGCCCATGCCGCCGGCCATGCAGGCGCCGTTGACGCGCGCATTCAGCGGCAGAGTGGACTGCCGGGCCGCGCGAAACAGATTGGCAAAACTGACATGTGGCTCGGAATAGTCGAACTTGAACGACTTGCCGCTTTGCAGGTCGGCCCCGGAGTAAAACGCCCGCGTTCCGGCCCCGGTGGTCACGACCTCGCGCACACTGCGGTCCTTGTTGGCGCGTGCCAACGCATCACCCATGCCGGCCAGCACCGCCGGACTGATGGCATTGCGCCGATCTTCGCGGTTGATCGTCAGCCACAACACCGCGCCGCGCATTTCTTCGAGCAGTTCAGGTGGTGCGGTGCTGGTCATGGATGGTCCTCTGGCAGTTGGTCGGGTTGGAAGGATTGTGCGGGCAGACGATTACCCGTAAAGCGCGGCGATCATCCGCCAACGCCGACGCCGATTGCCTGGCCGGGTGGCGCGGCTGCGGTTGAAGATTCGCGTGCCAGCCGATTCGAGAGCCCCGATCAAGAGGTATCCAATGGTTGCGGCGGGGGGCTGGAAGTGGTCGCCTCGGTCACCGCGCCATCATAAACGGCAGTACGACCGGGGAGACGGTTAACCGTTTGGCTGGAAAAGTAAGTACGCTGGCGACAAAATACCTGCGGCACTGCGGGCTTACAGCGCCTTCGCAGCCTCAGCCAACACCCAAGCCCTGAACGCTGCAAATCCGGGTACTTCCAATCGATCGGGCTGGTAGCACAGGTAATGCCCTTGATTCACGCTGATGGTGTCGCCGCAGGGTCTGACCAGCAAGCCGCCAGCCAGTGCGTCAACCACCAACATGCGGGGTACCAGCGCCACGCCCAAGCCCGTCAAGACAGCTTGAATCAGTGCCGAATATTGAGCCAGTCGCGGGCCGCTTGCGGTATCCAGGTCAGTCACTGAATGGTGGGTCGCCCACTCTTGCCAAGCGCCTGGCGCTTCCGCGTGATGCAACAGCGCGTGGCCTCGAATGTCGATAGGCCGCTTGATGCGGTTGCCTTTTTGTAGCGCTGCGGGAGACGCGATGAGCACAAACTCTTTGCCCCCAAGGTATTCGGAAGTCACGCCCGGCCAGTCGCCCGCGCCGTAGCGTATGGCGGCATCCAGCTCGGCGGGCATGCGGTCTGTGACACCCAGATGTTGGCTAAAGCTGAAGGTCACGCCCGGGTGCAAGCGCCGGAAGTCGGGTAAGCGGGGAATCAACCAGGTCGTCAAAAAAGTCGGCACGCTGGCCAGACTGAGCGTGCCGCGGTCTGCGGTGCCTGAGCGCAGCTCAAACGTGGCCGCCTCAATGCTGCGCAGGCCAGCCGTGATGCGTTGCCGATACAGCCGCCCGCGCTGGGTCAGCTCCACACCGCGCCCGCTTCGGCGCAGCAGCTTGCACCGAAGAAATTGCTCCAGCCCGGCGATTTGTTTGCTCACGGCACTGACGGTGATACACAGGGCGCTGGCAGCTAGCGTCAGGCTTTCGCAGCGGGCTACCGCGTCAAAGGCCAGTAGTTCCTGGATAGTGGGGCAGTCTCTTTTCACAATGAATTTCTAATGCCGTTGTATGACAGGGGCATGAAAAATACTTTCCATTTACTCAACTTTTGAGGCTGACTATTCACATCGCGATTTGCCTTATGACTCTAGACTACCTTGAGCTGGTCCGCCAGCTTGCGCTCGGGCGGCAGGTAACTGCCGCCAGCAAAGGTCCCGTCGTCGATGGAGCGCAGCAACAGCTCCGAAATCTGCTGGTACAGGCGTTTGCTCTCGATCGGGGGCAGGCGGGTGGGCATGGTGGACGTTCGGTGTGGCTGGATCAACATCTGCGGCAAAGCGGATGAGTCAGTCAGAGTCAGTCGGACCGGGTTGGGGTCGGAGTTAGAATGGTGCTCGCTCCGGGGTGCACGCGTCAGTGCTGAGATTCAAACCCGCGAACTTGAACCGGTTAATACCGGCGGAAGAAGAGCCTTCACATTGACCATCGGCCATGCCCGGGGGTCGAGGTGGCCTTCGGAGCACCTGTTTTACGGTCACGAAGGAATCCTGATGAACCACACCGCTGTAGCCCCCCGGGCCTTCGGGTATGCGCGCGTGCTGGCGATCGCCGGCTCTGACAGCGGCGGCGGTGCCGGGATCCAGGCCGACCTGAAAACCATCAGCGCGCTCGGCTGCTACGGCATGACCGCAATTACGGCGCTGACCGCGCAGAACACCCTGGGCGTGCGCTCGATCCACCCGGTGCCGCCCGCGATGCTGCGTGACCAGATCGATGCCGTGATCGAGGATATCGGCGTCGATGCCGTGAAGATTGGCATGTTGCATGCCGCCGACATCGTGCGCACCGTGGCCGGGTCGATCGATCGTCACGGCCTGCGCCACGTCGTGCTCGATCCGGTGATGATGTCCACCAGCGGCGCCCGGCTGATCGACCACGACGCCCAGGGCGTGCTGGTGCGCGAGCTGTTCTGCCGCACGAGCCTGGTCACGCCCAATCTCGACGAGGCCGGCCTGCTGGTGGGCCGGCCGCTGGCCAGCGAGGCCGACATAGAAGAAGCGGCGCGCGAGCTGCTCGCAATGGGCGCGTCCGCGGTGTTGCTCAAAGGGGGCCATCTGGCCGGCGACACGGTGAGTGACCTGCTGCTGACGCGTGACGCCCCGCCCCACTGGATGCGGGCGCCGCGAATCGCCACCGAAAACACCCATGGCACCGGCTGCACCTTGTCCAGCGCGATTGCGGCGCATCTCGCACTGGGCACCGACCTGCTGCAAGCGGTGGAACTGGCCCACGCTTTCGTTCGCGACGCGCTGGCGGGCGGCGCAGCGGTGCGCACTGGCGCCGGCAGCGGCCCCTTGAACCATGGCCATGCGCCGCAGGCGATGCGCCTGATTGCGCTGCGCTGAACGATGAACACTCCCGAACAGCATCAGGACATCGTCGCGGCGGTGCTCGCCTTCATCGCGCAGGACGGGTGCAGCGACGACGGCTTCGACGCCCTCGCGCTACGCCTGTTCGCTTACCAATATGCGAACGACGAACCGTTTCGGCGCTTCAGCCAGCGGCGCGGCATGACCCCGCGCAACGTAAAGCGCTGGTCCGAACTCCCGGCGGTGCCGATCGACGCGTTCAAGGAGCTGAGCCTGAGGTGCCAGCCGCCCTCGGCTGCCGACCGGGTGTTCATGACCAGCGGCACGACCCGCAGCGAAGTGAAGGGCCGGCATCACCATCCGACGCTTGCCATCTACGACAGTTCGATGACGCGCAACTTTGGGCGTCGTTTCATGCAGGGCAGCAGCAAGCTCCCGATGGCGATTCTGTTCCCGACCGAAACCGTGATGCCGAATTCATCGCTGGCGCACTACCTGGCACTGGCCGTCAGTCAGTTCGGCACGGCGCAGAGCCGCTATTTCGTCGGTCCGCAGGGGCTGGACAGCGCCGGCCTGTGCGAGATGCTGGCCCAGGCCGAACACAGCGGCGCGCCTTGTGCTGTGCTCGGGGCGACCTACAGCTTCGTCCATCTGATGGATGAACTGCGCCAGCGCGGTACCTGCTTCCGGCTGCCGCCGGGCAGCCGCGTTCTGGACACCGGCGGCTACAAGGGCCAGTCGCGCGCGCTCCCGCTCGACGCCTTCTACGCGCAGCTGTCGGCAACGCTGGGCATCAACCGCTCTGAGTGCATCAACATGTACGGCATGACCGAGCTGAGCACGCAGTTCTACGACGGCGGCAACGCGATGGTGCCGTCGGTCAAGTCCGGGCCGCACTGGATCCGATCGCGCATCGTCGATCCGCTCGGCGGGTGCGATGTGCCGGCCGGCGAGCGGGGCATCCTGGTCCATTGCGACCTCGCCAACTTCAACTCGGTGACCACCATCCTGACCGAGGACGTTGGCGTGGCGGTCGATGGCGGCTTCCTGCTGCTGGGGCGGGCCGAGGGCGCCCAGGCCAAGGGCTGCTCGCTGGCGGTAGAAGAATTCATCCGGGTAGCGACGGCATGAACACGTATCGCACCGTCGCCGGCTACCTGCCCGGACTGGCACGGGACGATGTGCAATGGCAGACGCTGGCGTTCGAGTCGGCGGCCGGCCGGGTCGAGGTCGAGGCGCCGGTGCTGACAGAGCAGCAGATCACCGCGCTCGCGCGGCGTGTCAGGCAGGCCAGCCGCCTGCATCTGCGCACGATGACGGTGTCGCAGATCATCGAGGTCGTCGACCGCGCGATGGCGCGACTGCTTGATCCCGATGATCCTTACCGCCAGCAGGCTGACCGGCTGTTGCCCATCATCACCGGCTACGACACGGAGATGGTGCGCCTCGGTCTCACTGCGTTCTTCAAGACCTTCCGCGCGCCGCAACTCCAACGCTTCGTTGCCGAGGACTTTTCCAATCCCAAGCTGCTGGACGAGTTCCAGCCGCGGCCCAAGGGCGGAGCCGCCATGGCATTCGGCCCCGACTTGCTGTTCCACAGCTGGGCCGGCAACGTCCCGGCCCTGCCGCTGTGGAGCCTGGTCTGCGGACTGCTGGTGAAGGCCGGCAACATCGGCAAGCTGCCGAGCGCCGAGCCGCTGTTCGCTGGCCTGTTCGCGCGGCTGCTGGCCGAAGTCCATCCGCCGCTGGCCGATTGCCTGGCCGTGGTCTGGTGGAAAGGCGGCGACGCGCAGCAGTCGGCTGCCGTGTACGCCGAGGCCGACGCGGTGCTGGCCTACGGCGGCAACGCGTCTCTCGAAGAGATTCGCCGGCAACTGCCGGTGACGACGCGCTTCCTGCCCTACGGCCACAAGCTGGGATTCGGCGTGATCGGCATGGCAGCGCTCGACACGCTGCGCGGGCCGGCGACGGCGCGGCTGGCTGCGATTGATGTGATGCGTTACGACCAGCAGGGCTGCTACTCGCCGCATGTCTTCTATGTGCAGCGCGGGGGCAGGATGTCCCCGCGCGAGTTCGCGCAATCGCTGGCTGGCGAGCTGGCCAATCTGCAGCACCGCTTTGCGCGCGGTTCGCTGACACTGGAGGACGCCGCGGCTGTTGCGAACTGGAGGCAAGCAATCGAGTTGCAATCGCTGTCGGCAGCGGGCGGGGTTGAACTGATGGGAGGCGACGGCGCTGCCTGGGGCGTGGCCTACGCCGACCAGCCGCGGTCCCTGGCGCCGACGGCGCTGAACCGGAGCATTCAGGTGGTCGGCTTCGACAACCTTGACCAGGTCATCGCACAGGTCCAGGCGCATCGACCTTTCCTGCAGACCGCGGGCCTGGCCGTCGCGCCGGCCGAATTGTTCCGGCTGTCGCAGTTGCTGGGCGCAGCCGGTGTCACCCGCATCAGCGCCATCGGATCGATGACCTCACCCGAAGCCGGTTGGCACCACGACGGCCGCTTCAACCTGCTCGAGCTGGTGCGGATGGTCGAGATCGAGCAATCGGCCGAACTCGCCGCCGACCGGCTCGCGCCATATGCCGACTAGGAATGACATGCGCCGCAGGGCCGTTCCCAAGGCGAATAGCACCGCAGTGCGCAGCACGGAGGGTAGTCCGGTGAGCTTCCTGGCCATCGACAACGTGAGCTTTACCTATCCGCTCTGGCCTCCCGTGGTGCGCGCCGTCGACTGGGACATTGCCGAGGGCGAGTTTCATTGCCTGGTGGGACGCAGCGGCTGCGGCAAGACCACGCTGCTCAAGCTCGCCGCCGGCCTGCTGCATCCAGACACCGGCAGCATCCGGCTGCAGGGCACGGAGCTGCGCGCGCCCGGCCCCCAGCTCGGCTTCGTGTTCCAGTCACCGACGCTGCTGGAGTGGCACCGCGTCATCGACAACGTGCTGCTGCCGGTCTCGCTGCAGCACCCGCCGACGCCGCTGGAGATCGGCAAGGCGGAGCAACTACTGACCCTGCTCGGGCTCTCGGCCCACGCGCGGCACTACCCGCGCCAGCTGTCGGGCGGGCAGCAAAGTCGGGTCGCGCTGGCCCGGGCCCTGATCCTTGAGCCGGCCCTGCTGCTGCTGGACGAACCGTTCGCGGCGCTGGACGCCATCACCCGCGGCGAGTTGCAAGACGATTTGCTGCAGATGTGCAGCCTGCGCCGTACCACGGTGATGTTCGTGACGCACGACATCGCCGAAGCCGTGTACCTCGGCGACCGGGTCGCCGTGATGGACCGCGGACGGATCGTCAGGGACATCACGATCGGCGTGGGCAAGCCGCGCACGCCCGCGATGCGTTATGGCGCCGCATTCAACAGCCACTGCGCGCAGCTGCGCGAGGCGATGGACATGGCGAGCGCATGAAGCTCACCCGTACCCGAATGCGCGTCGGTTCGTTCGCGCTGCTGCTGATCCTGCTCACACTCTGGGAGCTGGCGGTGCACGCGGCAGGTATCTCGGCGCTGGTGCTGCCGGCGCCATCCGCGGTCGCCCACTCGCTGTGGATGGGCCTGTCGACCGGTTACCTGTGGCCGCACATTCTCGCCACCAGCCTCGAACTGCTGCTGGGACTGTCCGTCGGGTGCGCGATCGGGTTCGCGAGCGGCCTGGCGATGGCGGAATCAAAGCTGCTGCAAGGCCTGCTCAAGCCCTACATCATCGTCAGCCAGGTGATACCGAAGCTGGCGCTGATGCCGCTGTTCATCGTCTGGTTCGGCTTCGGCATGACGTCAACGGTGGTGATCACGGCGCTGATCTGCTTCTTCCCGTTGATGGAAAACACGGTCACCAGCCTGCAGCAGGTGGACCCGCAGCGGCTGGAGCTGTTCCGGATGCTGGGCGCCACCCGCCGCCAGACCCTGCTGCGCCTGAAACTGCCCGCCGGTCTGCCCGGCATCCTGGCGGGCCTGAGGGTCGCGGTGGTGCTGGCGCTGGTGGGCGCAGTGGTCGGCGAGTTCATCGGCGCCAGCAAGGGCCTGGGCGCGTTGATCATCGCCTCGCAGGGAATGATGGACACGCCGCTGATGTTCGCCGTGCTGGTGGTCATCGCCGTGCTCGGCCTCGCTCTTTACCAAGTCACGCTCTCGTTTGAAAAATGGCTGCTGAAGCCTTACACCCAAACCCCATGAAGGACACCACAATGAAAATATCGATCGCGCGTCGCGCCAGCCTGCTGGCCGCCGCCGCCCTGCTTTGCCTCGGTGGCGCCGCCAGCGCCCAGACCTCCGCCCCGCTGGACAAGCTCACGGTCGCCGGCTGGAGCAAGCCCATTACCGAAATCACCCACCTGCTGGTCGAACCCGACAAGGGCATCTTCAAGGCCAACGGGATCGACCTGGCCTATGTGCCGGGCGCCGGTGGCGGCGACGCGATCCGCAACATCCTCACCGACCGGGCCGACGTCGCCTTCACGGATCCGGGCTCGTTTTTCTCGGCGCTCGACAAGGGCGAGAAGCTGCGCGCGATCTACGACATCTATCCGCAGAACGTCTTTAACGTGGTGTCGCTGAAATCGAGCAACATCACCAGGCCAGCCGACCTCAAGGGCAAGAAGATCGGCGTCTACAGCCTGTCCAGCGGCACCCGCCAGAACCTGCTGGTGCTGCTGCACCAGGCCGGCTTGGCGGAGTCCGACGTGACCATTGTCGTGACCGGACTGCTCAATTTCGCGCCGCTCTTGCAGGGCCAGGTCGACGCCACGGCGGCGACCGACACCGGCCTGCTGGTGGGCAAGCTCAAGGGGCTGGGCGAAGTCAACGTGATGGAGGTGAAGAACTCCCTGAACGTCTCCAGCGACATCTTCGTGGTGCGCGAGCAGGTCTACCAGCAGAAGGGGCCGTTGCTCAAGCGCTTCCTGAAGGCCTACCGCGACAGCGCCGCGTGGATGATCGATAACCCGGAAGAGGCTGCCACCTTGGCGGTCAAACGCGCGATCGACGGCACCGACCGCGCCATCAATCTGGAGGTGATCGCGCTGCGCAATGCCGCCAGCGTTTCCGACGCGACGCGCAGCAGCGGCCTGGGCACGCTGGATCTTGATTCGCTGCAGAAGGCGGCCGATGTCTACCGCAAGTTGGGTCTGATCGAGCGCGAGATCAAAGTCTCCGACGTGGTGAGCAGCGCGCTGCTGCCCGGCCGCTGAACACAAGGACTTACGATGAACTTCGAGGGCAAGGTGGTGCTGGTGACGGGTGCCAGCCGTGGCATCGGCGCCGCGATCGCGCAGGCGTTCGCGGCCGAGGGTGCGACCGTGGTCGTCAACCACCTGAGCAACGAGGCCGCCGCCGCGGACGTGGTCGGGCGTTGCAAGGCCGCCGGCGGTGATGCCTGGGCCGACAAGGCCGACGTCTGCTGCGCACAGGCGGTGCAGTCGATGGTGGCCCGAACGCTGGACGAGAGCGGCCGCATCGACGTGCTGGTCAACAACGCTTTCCGGCCTTATTCGTTCGACCCCCAGCAGCGCAAGCGCTTCGCCGAACTGCAGTGGCAAGACTACCAGGCGCAGTTCGACGGCTCGGTCGGCGCCGCCTACAACGTCTGCAAGGCGGTCGCGCCGCATTTCCAGCAGCGGGCCTTGGGCAGCATCGTCAACATCGTCAGCGACCTGGTCGAACGGCCGGTGGTGCCGTATCACGACTACACCACCGCCAAGTCGGCGCTGGTTGGTTTCAGCCGCAACCTGGCAGCCGAACTGGGGCCGTTCGGCATCCGCGTCAACTGCGTCGCCCCCGGACTGGTTTACCCGACGCAGGCCAGCAGCGCGACCCGCGAGGAGTTCCGTGAATTGATCGTGGCGGCCACTCCGATGCGACGAATCGCCCGGCCCGAGGACGTCGCTGGCCCGGTGCTGTTCCTGGCGTCGGACTGGAGCCGCTTCATGACCGGGCAGGTGCTGTTCGTCGACGGCGGGCTGGTGATGAAATGAAGCAACTGTCCATCGGCATCGCCGGCGCCGGTTTACTCGGGCGGCTGCTGGCCTGGCAGTTGGCTCGCGCCGGCCATCGCGTCAGCGTGTTCGACCCGGCTCGAGGCGCACAACCCTCGTTCGACGGTCGGCAGGCCGCCGGCTTCACTGCGGCCGGCATGCTCAGTCCGCTGGCCGAACTGGACACCGGTTCCGCCGAAGTCGCGGCGCTGGGCTGGCGCTCGATCGCGCTGTGGCGCGGCATCGTGTCGCAACTGAGGGCGCCGCCGCAGTTCAGCACCGAGGGCAGCCTGCTGCTGGCGCATCGCAGCGATGTCGGCAGCGCGCAGCGGGTGCTGGCGCGGCTGGCCTTGGCCGCCGCCGGCACGCCGCAGGCGCAAGCCCTCACAGCGGCCGAACTGGCGGCGCTGGAGCCGGCGCTGCACGGGGCGGCGCATGCATGGCTGCTGCCGCAGGAGGGTCAGATCGATCCGGTGGCCGCCCTGCGCGCGCTGCAAGCCGAGGCGACGGGCGTGCGATGGCATTGGAACAGCCCGGTGCAATCGGTGGCTCCAGGCTTGCTGGTGCTGCAGGACGGCACCCAGCATCGCTTCGGCTTCGTGGTCGACGTGCGCGGCACCGGCAGCCGGCCCGAATTGCCGGTGCGCGGCGTGCGCGGCGAAACCGTCTGGCTGCACGCGCCGGGCCATGGCCTCACGCGGCCGGTGCGGCTGCTGCACCCGCGGCACCGCGTCTACCTGGTGCCGCGGCCGGGCGACATCGTGCTGGTCGGCGCCAGCGAGATCGAGAGCGAGGACCGCTCGCCGGTCTCGCTGCGCAGCGCGGTGGAACTGATGGCCGCCGCCCACAGCGTGCTGCCAGCGCTGGCCGAGGCGCGCATCCGGCGGCTTGACGTCAACCTGCGGCCGGCGCTGCCGGACAACGAGCCGTTCATCGACGCCGCCACCGGGCTGGTGCGCATCAATGGCCTGTTCCGCCACGGCTGGCTGATCGCGCCGGCGCTGGTGGAAGACGCTCTGGCGCAGTGCGGCCTGCTGACCCGGCGGACCGCGGAGTTCGCGCATGAATGAAATGATGACGACAACGACAACGACAACGACAACGACAACGATCGCGCTGACGCTGGACGGCAAGCCGCACCGAGTGGCCATCGGCAGCACGCTGGGTGGGCTGGTGGACTCGCTCGGCCACGCATCGAACAAGGTGTCCACCGCGGTGAACGGCATGTTCGTGCCGCGCGGCCAGCGCGCGCAGTGCGTGCTGCGGGACGGCGACGCGGTGCTGCTGTTCCAGCCCATCGTCGGCGGCTGATCACATCCAGGGAATAAACGACATGAGCAACTCAACCCCTTCCTCCGCCGCCGACACCTGGCAGGTCGGTGACTTCACGCTGGGCAGCCGTTTCCTGCTCGGAACCGCAGGCTATCCGTCGCCGCAGGTCCTGCGCGAGGCAATCGTTGCCGCCGGTACGCAAGTAGTCACCGTTGGCCTCAAGCGCACGCTGGCCGCGGCCGGCGACAACGGCTTCATCGGCGTGATCCAGCAGACGCTGGCCGACTCCGGCGCCCGGCTGCTGCCCAACACCGCCGGCTGCCGCAGCGCCCGCGAGGCGGTGCAGTTGGCGCACATGGCGCGCGAGCTGTACGACACGCCCTGGCTCAAGCTGGAAGTGGTGGGTGACGAGCACACCCTGCAGCCCGACATGTTCGAGCTGCACGCCGCCGCGACCCAGCTGGTGCGCGACGGCTTCACCGTCTTTCCCTACTGCACCGACGACCTGGTCGGCTGCCGCCGGCTGCTCGACGCCGGCTGCCCGCTGCTGATGCCCTGGGGCGCTCCCATCGGCTCCGGCCAGGGATTGCTGAACGTGTTCGCCTTGCGCACGCTGCGCGAACGGCTGCCGGACACCACGTTGATCATCGACGCCGGCATCGGCGCGCCCTCCGACGCCGCGCAGGCGTTGGAGCTGGGCTTCGATGCCGTGCTGCTCAACTCCGCCGTCTCGCAGGCGCGCGACCCGGCCGCGATGGCGCGCGCCTTCCGGCTCGCGATCGAAGGCGGCCGCATCGCGCGCAATGCGGGCGTGATGGCGCAGCAGGACTTCGCGGTGGCCAGTACGCCGGTCGGCGGCGAGCCGCTGTTGCTCGGAGGCGCATCGTGACTCTGCTGCTTTTTTCCTCGGCTGAAGGCCGGCAACGGCTGGGCGATGGCGCATCGACAGCCGGCGCTCCGGCGCTGGCCCGCCGCCTGCGCGAAGCCGGCGCCAAACAGGTCTGCATCACCGGCATCGCCAACGACGACGGTCACGCCCTGTGCTGGCTGGAAACCGAGCACGCGCGCGGCTGGCTGGCATCTGCGACACCGGCCCAAGGAACATGGCCCGCGTTTGCCGGGCATCTGGCCAACGCGTCGGAGCGTGGCTTCGTTGCCGCCGACGCCGCGGTGCTGGCGATGATGCAAACCCACCATCGCGGCGCGTTGCCGCTGCTGTCGTGGAACGAGGAGCCGGTGGTCCCGGTGGCGGCCGCCGGTCCGATGCGCCGGCTCGACCTCTATGCCATCGTCGACAGCTTGGACCGCCTGCGGCAGGTATTGGCGGCGGGCGTGAAGACGGTGCAACTGCGGATCAAGACGCCGGAGCAGCCGTCGCCTGAATGGTTCGACACGCTGCGCAGCGAGGTGCGGCGCAGCGTGCAGGCCAGCGACACTGCCGGCGCCGAACTGTTCATCAACGACCACTGGCGCATCGCCTTTGACGCCGGGGCGCGCGGCGTGCACCTGGGGCAGGAGGACCTGCTGGCTTTAGGCGCGGACGGGCGCAAGGAGTTCCAGGCCACAGGCATGGCGCTGGGTGTCAGCTCGCACAGCCTGTGGGAGCTGTGCCGCGCCCGCGCGCTGGCGCCGCGCTACATCGCCTGCGGCCCGGTGTGGCCGACGCTGACTAAAGCGATGCCGTGGCGCGCCCAGGGACTGGACAACCTGTCGTGGTGGTGCCGGACTGCCCAGGTGCCGGTGGTCGCCATCGGCGGCATCCTGCAAGCGGACACGGTACGCGAGGCGGCGCGCTGCGGCGCCGACGGCGTCTGCATCGTGCGCGGCCTGGGCGAGCAGCCCGCGCTCGTAGTCCCTGCACTGCAGGAGGCGCTGGAGGCGGGCCGGCGTGACGCGCCGGTCGACGCCCCGGCATGGCCCCATCCCAGCCTGCCACCCGCTTGAAGCCGGCCGGGGCGCTCGCTACACCCGCGCCCATCCGCCGCTGCGTGTGCTGGCGGCAAGTTGCTACGCCAGCAAGGGCCAGGCGCTGCGGGCGGAGTACCGGCTCAAGCCATTGTCCCGGGGCGAGAAGCTGGCCTTCTTCGCGGCGGACGGCTAGCCGTAGCGGGTCAGGGTCAGGCCCCCGGTGTCGATCGCGCACTGGCGGCCGCTCATCCCATGGCCAGCAGAATTTGACCTGCACCGCGCCGAATGCGCGCATCTCCGACCACAAAAGCACAGACCCTGGGGTAGTGCAGGCCACTCTCGGTGACGATTACATCCCAACTTCTTCTTCGTCTCCACCGATATCACCACGGGTTGCGGTCCGCCAACCCACGTTGCGCCGGCAATGGCGACTGTGTTATCCGCCGGCGCTTGGTTCAGCATTGGCAGGCACTGTGGTGGACGCGGCTGGGGCGATCGGCGCTGGGCCTCTGCCCCCGTGAGGACAGCGAGATTGCCCAGCCGGAACCGAAGACATGGGTTTGCTTTGGATTGCATCAACACCTACAAGGACGGCTGTTTGGCAAGCGCAGCGCGTCAGGCCGTAGGCTGTAGCCGAGGAGCGGTGGTCAAGCCACGAACCCTGCAGGGGCCATCCACAGGCTCGCACTGTGGGTGGGTGGTTTGTCCACGGCGGGCGTGATGAATAAGTGGAAATGAATTCCGCCAAATCTCACCGGATCAAGAGTGCGGGTTCCCGATGCTGCGCCAATTTCACGCGTCTTGCAACAGCAGTAGTGTTCTCGCCATTTGCCTGATGAGCGATTGACGGCG